>Ga0207683_10002924_pt1 | contig 14886 bp, 9 predicted proteins | sample KBSM73metaG_FD_184333 | JGI IMG/M metagenome (GOLD analysis project Ga0207683, IMG submission 184333) | Miscanthus rhizosphere microbial communities from Kellogg Biological Station, Michigan, USA - KBS M7-3 metaG (SPAdes) (version 2) | ecosystem: Host-associated > Plants > Roots > Rhizosphere >... | reverse complement strand
TCGTGCACATCGAGCCGCAGCCGGTCGCTCACGATTCGCGAGACGTCGAGGATGTCGTTGATGAGCTGGTTCTGCAGCCGCGCGTTGTGCTCGATGGTTTCGAGCGCTCGCGTGGTCGCCGTCGCGTCGAGCTTGCCGCTCCGCACGAGATGCAGCCAGCCGAGCATCGCCGACAGCGGCGTGCGGAGCTCGTGGCTCAGCGTGGCGAGAAACTGGTCCTTGAGACGGGCCGCTTCCTCGGCATCGGACAGCGCCTTGTGCTCGAGCGCGCTCATGCGCTCGCGGTCGGCGTCGACGCGCTTCTGCTCGCTCACGTCCATCACCACGCCCAGGAGGCGCGTCGGCTGGCCCACTTCGTCGGTGTAGATGTTCGCGATCGGGGCAAACCACACGATGTCGCCGTTGTCGGCCCGCACGATCCTATGCTCGCGCTGAAAGGGCACGCGATCGCGCCGCGTCTCCTCGAGCGCGGCGACGACCGCGTCGCGGTCGTCCGGATGGATGCGCTCCTGCCACCGCTCCCACGATGCTGCTTCTTCGTCGAGGGGATATCCCAGCATCTGGTAGAGCCGCCGGGACCACACGGCGTTGCCGCTGCGCAGATCCATGTCCCACGTGGCGATCTGCGCGCCTTCGACGGCCAGGCGAAGCCGTGCCTCGCTCTCCGCCAGCCCGATTTCCGTCGAGCGCAGCCGGATCAGCGTGCGCACCACCGTGATCAGCTCTTCGGGTCCGACCGGCTCGACCAGGAAGATGTCGGCGCCGCTCTGCGCGCTGATCAGCCGATCGGCTTCCGTGGTGTACGTCGCAGAGATGTGCAGCACCGGCATCCGGCGTGTTTCGGGCGCCGACTTGATGCGCCGGCACACCTCGAGTCCGCTGATGTCGGGCAGCTGCACGTCGAGCAGCACGAGCGTCGGGGCGCGCTCGGTCACGAGGCGCAGCGCGTCCTCCCCGTTGTCCGCCTCGATGACCTCGAAGCCGGCGTTGCGCAACACGCGCGTCTTCACATAACGGCCGGCTGCGTTGTCGTCGACGTTCAGGATCAGCGAGGATGGAATCGATGCAGCCATGACATCACTGCGGGATGGGGACGGCTGCCTGCAAGGCCGCGGCGACGGTCTCGACCACGCGCTCCTCCAGCTCCAATTTCGTCAGCACCGCCTGCGCCTGCAGGCCGAGCGTGGATATCTCCGCGGCCGAGAGATCGTGCGCAGTGGCGACGACCACGGGAATGTCCCGCGTTGCGGGGTGGCGTTTCAGCCTGTCGAGGAGCTCGTTGCCGCTCATGTCGGGAAGGCCCAGGTCGAGCAGGATGAGCTGCGGCCGCATCGCGTGCGCCGCGGCCCATCCGGTCTGGCCGTCGATCGCTTCCACGATGCGATAGGGCGCGTGGCCAAGCAGCCGCCGCAGGGCGTAGCGGGTCGCCGGATCGTCATCGATGACAAGTATGCGCGATCCGGTCAGGCGTTTGAGCTCGCTCAGCAGGCGATGGCGATCCACGGGTTTGCGCAGGTACGCGTCCGCGCCGAGCGCCGCGATCTTCCCTTCCTCGTCCACTTCGGTCGCGACGATGACCGGTATCGCGCGCGTCTCGGGGTCGGCCTTCAGCTCCGTCAGGAATTGCCACGTCTCCTCGCCGCGCAAGAGAATATCGAGGATGATCGCGACGAAGGGCTCGTTTCGCATGGCCTCGCGCGCCTCCCTCAGGCTTCGCGCCGCCACGCTGCGGAACGCCGTGGAGCGGAGAATCTTCGCGTAGTACCGCTGGAGCTCCGCATCGTCCTCGACGATCAGCACTGGTAGCCGGTTCGATCCGGCGGCGCGCAGCGGTACCTCCACCGGTGGCGTCGCGACCTCGACGCGGTCCTCGTATCGAATCGGAAGGGTCGCCGTGAACGTCGAGCCGACCCCCACTTCGCTCGCAAGCGCGATGTTGCCGCCGAGCAGGTCCGCCAGCCTGCGGCAAAGCGGCAGTCCCAGCCCAGTGCCCTTCACGCGCTTCTGCAGCGGCCCCTTGACCTGCGCGAATTCCTCGAACACGAGGTCGTGGTGCGCCGCCTCGATGCCGATGCCGGTATCCGCGACGGCGAGCACGATCGAGCGGTCGTCGTCGGCAAGCTCAGCGGTCACTCGAACCTCCCCGCGCTCGGTGAACTTGAGCGCATTGGAGATGAAGTTGCGAAGAATCTGCGATACCTTGGCCTCATCCGTGAAAAGCGCCGGCAGATCCGGAGCGGCCTCGAATCGCAGCACCACCGACTCGCTCACCAGGAGCGGACGCAGCATGCCGCGAAGAGCGCTGAACAGGTTGCCGATGGTGAACTCGGTGGGCTGCACGTCGATCCGGCCCGCTTCGATCTTGGCGAGGTCCAGGAGGTCCTCCACCAGCTCGGACAGGTCGGCCGCCGCCTTGCGGATGTATTCCACCTGCGTCCGCTGCTCGCCGGAGAGCGGACCGTCCACGTGGTCGAGCAGCAGACCCGACAAGGCGCGCACCGAGTTCAACGGCGTGCGGAACTCGTGGCTCATGTTGGAGAGGAACCGCGATTTCATCTCGTCGGCGCGGCGCAGGTGATCCGCTTTTTCGTCCAGCTCGGCGTAGAGGGCGACCACGCCGCGATTCGTATCCTCGAGCTCGTGATTGGCGCGCCGCAGCTCCTCCTGCCGCTCCCGCAATTCCGCGAGCGCGCGTAGAAGCTCCCGCTGCTGCTGTTGCGATTCCTCGAGCGCGCTGGGCTTGGCGCTCGCTGCGAGATTCGCCTTGAGGCGCGCCGAGCCTGCATCGTCCACCACAGGGGATGCGGGGGGAAACAGCTTCTTCAGCCGGACCTCGGTTCCGTGTGCCCGATCGCTCCTGATGTCGAGCTGGTCGACGAGGCGCCGCGAACCGATGAGCCCGAGGCCCATTCCGGTGGACGAGCGGTACTGCCCGCTCAGCACCGCCTCGAGATCGGCGATACCGGGACCATGATCGGTGACGGTGACGATCAACACCTGCGGCGACCGCTCGCCCTCGATGACGAAGCTGATTTCGCCGTTGCCCGCGTAGCGATATGCATTGCGCACGATCTCGGACACCGCGGTCGCGAGGCGCGTCTGGTCCTGCGTCTCGAACCCCAGGAGGCTCGCGATGCGACGCGTCTGCTGCCGCGCGGCGACGACATCCTGCTCGAACGCGATGGTCATCGTGGCGATGGAGCGGCTCAAGCGGAGGCCCTCGCACGCACGACCACCACGGTCGCGTCGTCGTTGCCGCGCACAAAATCGCGATAGATGACCGCCGCGATGGTCGCCGGATGCCGGCCCTCGAGCCCGGGATATTTGTCGAGATTCCAGTGCGTCGACACGCCGTCAGAATGCAGGATCAGCAATCCATTGTGGGGGAACGGAAACGTGAATTCCTGCGCCTTGCGCATCGCGTGGCCGAGCGTGCCGTTGTGCGAGACCAGGCTTCGCGACTTGCCTTCGATGCGGGTCGACGCGCTGATGTTGCCTACCCCGCACATCGCACCCGACTCGCGGTGAGGCAGGAGCGTCACGACGGCGGCGGCGGCCCCGCGCGTCGGACGGAGGGCTGCATGCATGAACCCCATCTGCTCGACGGGCGCAGCGGCAAAATGCGTGACCGCGGTCTCGCACGCACTGCGCGACGCAGCGGCGGCATCCGGGCCGTGTCCGAGGCCGTCGGCCACGACCAGCAGGTGACGGCCGCGCTCGGCATGCGTCGTCCAGTCGTCGCCGCTCACACTTTCGCCGGGCTTGGGCAGGCAGACCGCGCCCACGTCGAGGCCGTTGCGCCGGCCTTCCACGCCATTGCGCCACATCTCGAATCGCAAAACAGTCCCGCTGCCCGCCTGCGTGAACATCTCGAAGTTAGATGTGAGCCGCGAGAGCGCACCCAGACCAAGCCCCGGCGAGCCTGCCGTGGAGTAGCCGTCGCGCATGCTTTGCGGCACGCTCGCCATGCCCGGTCCCTTGTCGATCGACAGGACCTCGATCCCCGCCACGTCGCTGTTGACGAGCGGCCGGAACAGCATCGTGCCTTCGCCCGCATGCTTGATGACGTTCGTCGCGCACTCGGTGACCGCGAGCGCGACGTTGGCGGATCCGTGCGCGTCGAAGCCCAGGCGCAGCGCCAGTTCCGAAGCGCCGCGGCGCGCTTGCGCCACCGCGCTCGGGTCCCTCAAGGCAAGCGCGATCTGCTCCATCAGCGCCAGCGCGTGATCTCGACGCGCGTGCCCTTTCCCGGCGTCGATTCGATGTGGAACTGATCGGACAGCCGGCGGGCGCCGCCCAGCCCGAGTCCCAGGCCCGAGCCCGAGGTATAGCCGTCCTTGAGCGCGAGCTGGAGGTCTGAAATGCCGGGGCCGTTGTCCTTGAAGACGAGGCGCAGGCCGAGACGGCCATTCGCACGAAGCTCGAGCATCTCGACCTCGCCGCCGCCGCCGTAGATGATCGTATTGCGCCCGAGCTCGCTTGCGGCCGTGACGATCTTGGTCTGGTCGACGAGGCTCAGGCCCATCGCCACCGCCTTTTCGCGCACGCGCTGGCGCATGAAGACGATGTCTTCGGACTTGACGAGCGCGATGCGCGTCGTGCCGATCTCCGTCATGCGACGGTTCGCCGCACCGCGCGGAGCCGTTTCACGCGCGACCGATCCTGGCGCGGCGAAGCTTGTCCACGCCGACCCTGCGCCGCAGGAGCTCCATGCCGCGCTCGACGTTCAACGCCGTGAACACGCCGTCGAGCGGGAGACCAAGCTCGACCAGCGTGATTGCCACCGAAGGGCGCATGCCCGTCACCACGGTCTCGGCGTCGAGCACGCGTGCCATGCCGGAGATGTTGCTGATCATGCGGCCGATGAACGAGTCGACGACGTCGAGCGACGAGATGTCGAGCAGCACACCGCGCGCCTGCTCGGTGCTGATCCGCGTGGTCAGGTCCTCCTGCAGCACGAGCGCGAGCTGGTCGTGCATGTCGACCTGGATCGTGACGAGAAGGAATTCGCCCATCTTGAGAATGGGGATGCGCTCCATGGCGGTGTGACCTCAGGGCTTCGCGTCGTTGTCGATCGTCCGCCGTGTGCGCTCGAGCGCGATGGCGAAGGCGTCGGCGAGCGTCGCTTTGGTGGTGACGTCCGCAAGATCGACGCCCAGGTGCACGATCGTCTGCGCGATCTGCGGACGGATGCCGCTGATGATGCAGTCGGCGCCCATGAGCCGCGTTGCAGCGACGGTCTTGAGGAGATGCTGCGCGACCAGCGTATCGACCGTCGGCACGCCCGTGATGTCGATGATCGCGATCTCGGAGCCGGTGTCCACAACTTTCTGCAGGAGGCTCTCCATCACCACCTGCGCGCGGGCGCTGTCGAGCGTGCCGACGAGCGGCAGCGCAAGGATCCCGTCCCACAGCTTGACCACGGGCGTCGACAGCTCGAGCAGCTCCTTCTGCTGCCGCATGATGATTTCCTCGCGGCTCTGCTGGAACACTTCGACCGTGTAGAGGCCGAGCTTGTCGATCACGCGCGACGTGCCCCACAGCTCGTCGATGAGCATCGCCGGCTTGTCCGCGAGCTTGTCCCGCAGCGCCGTAAAGACCGGTTCCTTGAGCGAGAACACGAACGTCGCCGTTTCCGCAGGCGAGAAGCCCAGCTGCGCGCGCGTTCGCGACAGGGTGCCGAGAAAGTCGCGCGCATCCGCCCAGTTCGGACCGTTGATGTCGTCCGCGCTGCCATCCTGCACGCCGCGCCCGAAGGCGTTCAGGAATTGGCGCGAATCCTCGCGCAGGTCGGCTTCCTTGATGAGATCGGGACGCGCCGTCAGCGCGCTGAGCTGCCGAGCGCTCCAATCCGCGAGCAGTTTCGCACTGTCGGCCCCCATCAGGGAGCTCAGGGTCTTGAGAGCAGGAGGCGACATCGGACGATCCTTTCTGAGGGGCGGAGGCCCGTAATATTGACAGCGCCGCAAGACCCCGGCCGCGCACAGGTATCGCCGGCTCAACGCCGGCGTGCGTGCGTCACGCGTCGCGTGGGCTTTCGAGGGCCTCGTTGATGACGCGCTTAAGGATGTCGAAATCGTACGGCTTGAGAACTGCCAGCATACCCGTCCGAAGAACCGACTCGGCGGAATCGGGATCGCCGGTGAGGAGAACCACGTTGATGCCGGGCTTGTGCTGGCGCGCGCGCGCATAGAACTCGATGCCCGAGATGCCCGGCATGCGCACGTCGCACAGCACGAGCGTGACGTCGTCGCGCTGCGCGAGCACCTCCAGGCCTTCCTCGCCGGAAGCCGCGGTGAGCGCGTCATAGCCGTGGATCCGCAGGAACGTGACGAGCGCCTCCAGGCTGGCGGGATCGTCCTCGACGACCAGGATCGACGGCGGCAGTTCATGTTGTCCCGCGCGAGGTCCGGGAGTCTCGTCCGCGTGAGCCTGGGACGGGGTGGGCATCGCTTGCATGGCGCCTTCTCCGTGGTCAGAGGTTGATCGGGTGCTGGGTGGCAACACGGATCATCTTGCCGTACCCAAACCGTTACCGTTCGAGGATTCGTCGCCCGGTCCGGCCAGCAGGCGCTCGACCGCATCGATCTCGACCGGCTTCACCAGATGATGGTCGAAGCCGGCTTCGCGCGACTTGCGCCGATCGGCATCCTGGCTCCAGCCGGTCAGCGCCGCGATGGTCGCCTTCTTGCCCCAATCGGTTTCCCGCATTCGCCGGCAGACATCATGTCCGCTCAGGTTCGGCATGCCGATGTCGAGGAGGACGATATCCGGACGAAACGCCATGCCGACCTCGAGCGCCTGCAGCCCGTCGTGGGCCGTGCGCACCTCGTTTCCCATCATCGTCAGGATGAGCGACAGGCTCTCCGCCGCGTCGCGATTGTCGTCGGCGACGAGCACGCGCCGAGACGCCAGAGTCGCCGGTTTGCCGTCCTGGCCGCGGGGTGTCGGATGGTCGGAGTCCTCCCTTGCGAGCGGGAGCGTCACGATGAATTCGCTCCCGCGATCCGCACCCTCGCTTCGCGCCTCGATCGTTCCGCCATGCATCTCGACCAGGCGCTTCGCGATCGACAGACCGATCCCGAGCCCGCCGCGCGACCGGTCGATCGAGCGGCCGACCTGCGTGAACATGTCGAACACCTCTCCCAGCATCTCGGAGGGGATGCCGATGCCGTTGTCCTTGACCGAGACGATCACCCGGCGATCGCTCGTATCGACGCGAAGCTCGATCTCCCCGCCGGGCGCGGTGTACTTGGCAGCATTGTTGAGGAGGTTGGAAAACACCTGCGCGAGACGGGTCAGGTCGGCGTGGACGAACAGCCGGTCGGCCGGCGCCGTAATCGTCAGCCGATGCGATGCGCCGTCGAGCAGCGGCCCGCTGGTCTCGATCGCGCTGTCGAGAATGGTCCGCAAGGGGATGCGTTCCGGCCGGAGCGCGATCTTGCCGCGACTGATGCGGCTCACATCCAGCAGGTCGTCCACGAGGCGCACCATCTGGGTCAGCTGCCGCGAAATGACATCGCGGGCCTCGGCCTGCACCTTCTCGTCGCCAGCGGTCATCTGCATGACGTGCACGGAATTGCGGATGGGCGCGAGCGGATTGCGTAGCTCGTGCGCCAGCACCGCCAGGAACTCGTCCTTGCGCCGGTCCGCTTCGCGGAGCGCCTCCTCCATCTGCTTGTGATGCGAGATATCGGTGATCACCGCGACCCAGCCGTCCGGTTCGTTCGATTCGTTGCTCGTCGGCGAGTAGGCGCAGTGACACCAGCGCATTCCCACGTCCTTGAATTCGACCAGCGCCTCGTACTCGAGCTTTTCCCCGCCCAGGACGCGCGCGACATAGGGCTCGATCGTCTGCCATGCGGGCTCGCCGAGAATCTCCTCGACCGTCCGGCCGATCAGTTCGTCCCGCGTCTTGTGCAGGCGCGCGGCGTAGTTGGGATTCGCCCAGAGATAGCGACGATCGCGCGAAAAGCGGGCAACCGCCGCCGACATCGTGTCGGTGATCGTCTCGAGCTGCCGCCGCGTTGCGTCGAGGCGCCGGTTGGAGTCGTGCAGCGCGTCTTCGACCAGCTTGCGATCGTGGATGTCGATCACCGAGCCGACGAAGCCTTCGAACCTTCCGCCGTGGCTCCGCACACGACCAAGGAACGACACCCAGCGGTGGCCCGCATCGCGGTGGCGCAGGCGGACGTCGATTCCGAACGACTGCCTGCGGTCGTTCGCTGCACCGAATCGCTCCTGCAGTCGCGCGAGGTCGTCGGGGTGCACGGCGCCGAGCCAGCCATCGTCCAGGCCGCTGTCGGCTGTCATGTCGGTGAAGTCGTACCAGCCGCGCGACAGGAACGTGCAGCGGCGATCGGAATCGGTCACCCACAGCATGGCGGGGGCCGCATCGGCCATCACGCGGAAGCGCTGCTCGCTGACACGAAACGCTTCGCGGGCGCGGTCGGCTTCGATCGCGCTGGCCGCATGCAGTGCGCAAAGATCGGCGAACTGCCGCTCGCGCACGGTCGGTGCGCGCGCCTCGGCAAGATGCACGGACAGCACTCCGAGGACTTCGCCTTCGCGGGTGGCGATTGGCGTGCTGTGGACTGCCTTGAAGCCCGCACGATGGGCCACGTCGCGATAGCATTCGAAGCGCGGATCCGCCTCGACGTCCGTCACGACCACGCGCTCGCCGGCGCTGAATGCCGCGCCGCATGCGCCGTTCATGGGTCCGGGCGCGACCGCGGAGAGTACCTGCATCGCTTGGTCGTCGAAGCCGATGGACGCCTGCGCATCGAGCATGCCCGAGACGGGATTGTGGATCGATAGCAGGCCGGACGATGCCCCGTGAAACGCGGCGAGCGTCTCGAGGATCGCGGTAAGCGCCGGCTCGAGCTCGGTCGTCGCGCCCAGGTACATCGCGAGACCATGAACGCGCGTGAGCGCCGCGACCTGCAATGCGAGATCGTCGCGGGTCGCCGCGAGCGCGCGCTCGGCGTTCTTGCGGTCGGTGATGTCTTCCCCGGTGCCCGTCAGCAGCACCGACCGGCCCTGCGCGTCCGGCAACAGGCCGCCCCGCCCCATCATCCAGCGGTAGCCGCCATCCTTGTGCCGGAACCGGAATTCGATCGCGTAGTCGCACTTCGCCTCGATCGCCGCCCGCGCGGTCGCGTCCACCTGCGCGCGATCCTCGGGATGCACGAGATCGAGGAAAGCATGCTCGCGTCCGTCGAGCTCGCCCGGCTCGAAGCCGTAGATCTGCTCCAGCGTGGACGACCAATGCATCTCGCCCGTCGCCAGATTGCGCGTCCACGTGCCGACGCCCGCGACGTCGGTGGCGAGACGCAGCATCTCCTCCGATCGGCGAAGCGCATCGTCGGCATCCTTCCGCGCCGTGATGTCCACGAGAATATTGATGGCGCCGGTGACCCTGCCCTCGGCATCGCGAAGCGGACGGGGATACGCAAGCACGTGGCGTCGCGTGCCGTCGGGCCGCTCGACGATTGCCTCCTCGTTCAGCTGCCGGTCTTCCTCGATGGCAATCGTCGTGGCGCATTGATCGAGCGGCAAGTTGCGGCCATCGGGAAAGTGCATGCGCACGGAGCCGCCCCAGCGGGTCTTCCCGATGACGGGCGCAGCGCCCCACAACTCTCGCGCCGCCTCGTTGTACAGCGTGAGGCGCCCTTCCAGGTCGCAGGTGTACACCGCCGCGGGAAGCGTCTCGACCAGGTCGCGGTAGTTGCGCTCGCTTTCGCGGAGCGCGGTCTCGGCAGCGATCTTCTCTCGCAACTCGCGCCGCGCCGTCTCGTACAGCCGCGCGTTGTCGATGGCGATCGCGGCCTGCGCGGCGATGCCCATTCCCATGCGCTCGGCCCGCTCGCCGAAGACGCTGACATCGGGATGCCCGAAGAACAGGCCGCCGACGACTTCGCCGCTTCGCAACACGACCGGAACGGCGAGGTAGCTTCGAACCGGCAGATGGCCCTCCGGCATGCCGCGACGCGGTGCGTTGTGTCCGTACCTCGGATCCAGCGTGATGTCATCCGAGCGAATCACGCCTTCGCCGTTGAAGGTCGGCGCGAACACGGCCGTGTTCCGCGGCATGCCGAAGCGGTCGAAGGCTTCGCGCGGCGCGCCCGACAGCGTGTAGAGGAGATACGACTCCCCGGCTTCATTCTTCACGTTGTAGAAGAATGCGCCGAAGCGCGCGCCGGTCACGCGTGTCGCCGCCTCGGTCACCTTTTGCAGCAGCGTCTGCAGCTCGAGCTCGGTGCCGATCACCTTGGCGACGTCGTTCAACGTCTCTGCTTCCTCTCGCAACAGCGATTCACGGTCGAGCGCGAATCGCCGCGCATGCGAAAGTTGCAGCAGCGCGCTCACGCGCGCGAGCAGCTCGCGCCCGCTGAACGGCTTGACGAGGTAATCGTCGGCACCGGCACCCAGGCCCTCGACCTTCGCCTCCTCGCCGGCGCGCGCCGACAGCATCAGCACCGGCACACCGTGCGTCGCGCCGTTGCGCCGCAGCTCGCGCAGCAAGCCGAAACCGTCGAGTCGCGGCATCATGACGTCGGTCAGCACGAGGTCGGGTGGCGAGGCGTGAACGGCGGCCATGGCCTCCATGCCGTCGCCGACGCATTCGACGTCGTACCATTGCGACAGCATGCGACGCACGTATTCGCGCATGTCGGCGTTGTCGTCGGCCAGGAGGATGCGCGAGCGCATGCCGGGCGCATGAGCGTCCGCGGGCGTCACGCCATCGCCGGACTCGGGCAGCCGATTGTCGCCCCAGTGCAGGGCGTCCTGCACATATGCGGCCGCGCGCGCGCCATCCCTGACCGCGGCGTCCGCCTCGATGATGCGCTCGCTCGGAAGATGCGTCACACCGCGCGGCAGCGAGACGGTGAATGTCGTCCCCGCGTCAAGCACGCTTGCCGCGCGGATGGAACCGCCGTGAATGCGGACGAGCTCCTGCACCAGCGCAAGGCCGATACCGCTTCCTTCGAATGTGCGGCCACGGGCGCCCTCGATGCGGTGAAAGCGTTCGAAGAGCCGCGGCAGCTCGTGCTCGGGAATGCCGATTCCCGTGTCGCTCACCTCGAGCACCACGTTGGCGCCGCCGTCTTTCAGCCGCACCGCTATCTCGCCCTCGAACGTGTGCTTGAATGCGTTCGACAGCAGGTTGAGGACGATCTTCTCCCACATGTCGGCGTCGACGTAGACGGGCTCTGCCACGTCGCATTCGATCGTGAGGCGCATGCTCGCGCGCTCGATGGCCGAGCGGAACACGCTCGCGATCTCCGCGGTTCTCGCAGCGAGATCGACGGGTGCGAATCGCGCCTGCGTACGTCCCGCCTCGATGCGCGAGAAGTCGAGCAGCGTGTTCACGAGCTTCAAAAGCCGCATGCTGTTGCGATGCGCGAAATCGAGATTCTCGCGAAGCTCGCCGCTGATGGCGCCGTGGTCTCCGCGCAGGATGTCCTCGATCGGACCCATCATCAGCGTGAGCGGCGTGCGGAACTCGTGGCTCACGTTGGAGAAGAAGCGTGTCTTCGCCTCGTCGAGCGCCGCGAGCGCTTCCATGCGCTTGCGCTCGCCCTCGAACGCCCGCGCGGCGTTGATGCTGGCCGCGATCTGCGCGCAAACGAGCTCGAAGAAGCCCCGGTAACGGTCGTCATACAGGCGATAGGGACTCAGGCCCGCGATCACGATCGCACCAACTCCGGCTCCCATGGGTCCCGCGATCGGGGCGACGATGGCCTGCATCGGCGGACGGTCCCACGCCCCTGCGGGCAGGGCACCGCCAGGCACATCCGCGAGCGCAACCATCTGCGCGACGTTTTCATCCAGCGCATTGCGCACCGGCCAGAAGCCAGGCGTGTCGAGCGCAATAATCGCAGGAAAGGCGGGGTGCTCGGCGTCGAGGCTGGCGGTGCTGGCCCGCGTCAGGATGTTCCGCTCCGCGTCGCGCAGATAAATGGCGGCGAAGGGCATGTCGCGGTCGCAGTGATCGAGGCAGGCGGCGCTCCATTCGCAGGCGGCCTCGGCCGTGCGCACCTCGAGCGGGCGGTTGGCGAGATCGCGCAAGAGCGCAACCTGGCGCTCGCCCACGATGCGTGCGGTCTCCTCGGTGTTGGCGCACAGGATGCCGCACGGCTCGCCGTTGTCGTCGGGAATGGCGCTGTACGAAAACGTGTAATACGTTTCCTCCGGGTAGCCGTTGCGCTCCATGAGCAACAGCAGCGCCTCGTCGTACGTGCCTTCGCCGCCGCGCAGGACGGAGTCCGCGCGGGGTCCGACTTCGTGCCAGATCTCGCGCCACACGACGGCGGCGGCCTCGCCCAGCGCGGCGGGATGCTTGCCGCCGAGGATCGCGCGATACGGATCGTTGTACAGGTTGATGAGGCGCTCGCCCCACCATACGAACATGGGCTGGCGCGATGTCAGCATGATCCGCACCGCGGTCTTGAGGCTTTGCGGCCAATTTTCGACCGTTCCGAGCGGCGTGGCCGACCAGTCGCGTGCACGCATCATGGCGCCCATGTCGCCGCCGCCGGCCAGCACGCTGGTGTCGAGCTGCGGACGGGACCGGGCAGAACGTGTCATCGGCATGCGATGACCGACCGAAAGTCCGGGATGTAACGGAGCAAGGCGCGCGGACGCGTCACGATGCGCGCAGCAGGCGATCGAGCGCGCGCGGCCCATCGCCCTTGTCCAGGCAGTGATCGAATCCCGCGGACTTCGACAGACGCACAAGATCGGCATCGAGCATCATGCCGCTCAGCATCACGAGCGTGAGTCGGTCTGCGGGATGGCGCGCGCGCAGGCGCCGCGCCACCTGGTAGCCATTGATTCGCGGCAGGTGGATGTCGATCAGCGCAACCTGCGGTGCGCCGCTCTCCGCCACGCGCAGCGCTTCTTCGCCGTCGGCCGCGAGCATGACCTCGTAGCCCATTTCCTCGAGCGCCTCGCGGTACGCGCCGCGCACCGCCGCGTTGTCGTCGACGATGAGGATGCGCGAGCGCATGCCGGGGACGCCCTGACTGGAGTCCCGGGCGCCAGCGGAAGCACGGGCGCCTGTATCGGGGCGCGCGGTCCCATGCCTGTCGTCGCCCGCCCCGGTCCCGTTCGGCCGAAGCGCGCCGGATGGCTCGGATGCCATTGCATCCGCGGACGAACGACCCAACTGCAGTCGCAACACCTGCCGGCCGCTGCTCTCGTTCGAGGCAGTGAGCGAGCCGCCCTGCAATTCGACCACCCGCTGCGCGACGCGAAGGCCGAGACCCCCGCGATGCGTCGACCGGAACGAGGCAAGCATCGCGTCGGGGCTAGGCGCCTCTGCCGACGGCATGTAGGCGATCGCGAGCGCCACCTCCTGGGCCTTCAACTCGGTCGTGATCTCGACATCGGCAGGCGCCGCCGATTGGGCCACCGCCTGCTCGATCAGCTGGGCGATCAGCGCCGTCGTGCGCCCAGCGTCGGCTTCGACCCGGACGTCCTCCGGCACCGTCGTCCGGATCCTTGCGCCGGCGGACTTCGCGATCTCGCCAGCTTGCTCGATGGCTTGCGCCACCATGCCGGCAAGCCCGTGAGAGGCGGTCGCAAGCGCGACATCGCCTTGCATCACCGCATCGGCGTCCACGAACCGATCGATGGTAGCGAGCGTCGAATCGAGCGCCCGCTCCATGATCTTCAGCGTCGCGTCGAGCTGCTCGGGCGACGCTTGACGCATGCGCAGCAACTGAGCCGCGGATCGGATCGGGCTCAGCGTGTTGCGAAGTTCATGCGCGAACACGCGCACCAGCGTGGCTTTGTCGCTCATCTCTGGATTCGCGACGCAAACGGCCGCGCGACGGGTATTGGCGCAGCGCGCCGGATGCGAAACATCGCGTAGTTCACCCTCAAAGCCCCCTTTGGCCTGTCGGTGCCGCCCTGCTTTGGTTGTAAGACTCATCCTACAGGGGGGCGAATGGGAGGGCTTGATCGTCGATCTTGGAAATCCGACCGAAAAATAAGACACTCTCCGACAGCCTGTCCCGCAGTCTCGCGCGAAGCTTGCAATGCTCCGCACCGTCATCCAAAGGAAACGCCATGAAATTCGCCAAAGACGCGATCAACGATACGACCCAACGCACCGCAGACCGGATTGTCAACGACTTGGGGCCCCTCCTGGACGAGGGCCGCGCGCTGCTGTCCGATGTGCTGGCCCCCCACCGCAAGAAGATCCGGCGGGCCGGCGATACGCTGGAGGATCTGGGTGCCCAGCTTTCCGACTACCGCACCCGGGCGGCCCGCGCGGCGCGCAAGGGCGCACGCTACGCCCGCTACGCCGACGACTACGTGAAGGAAAATCCGTGGCCCGCCATTGCCGGTGGCCTGGCGCTCGGCATTCTCGCAACCCTCTGGTTCACGCGCCGCTGATCCTGCTTTGACGTCGGGCTCGACGCTTCTCGCGAGGCGCGAGCCCGGTCCGCCCGCACGGGTGTCGACATGACGCCGCCAGTATCATGGCGGCGCATGATGAGAGGCGTCATCGCCCTCCGAACTGCGATGCCCAAGCGCCTCGATGGGACTTGTATCCCACATGTTTGAGCCGTCGCACGCGCCGGGCTCCGGAGTGCGGCTGCGGTATCGAGGTCAGCTGCCATGAGCACGGTGCCCGAGCCTGCTTCACATGCCAGTTTCTCCGCGCTGCGCCCACGGCAGTGGTGGGACCTGGCCAAACGCGCCGTCACCGCGTGGCTGGACGACTTCGCCCCGAGCATGGGCGCGGCGCTGTCGTATTACACCGTTTTTTCGATCGCGCCCCTGCTGCTGATCATCATTGCGATCGCCGGCATTTTTTTCGGCCGTGTGAGCGCGCAGTCCCGCATCTTCCAGGAACTGGCCCTCGTGCTTGGC
>Ga0207683_10002923_pt1 | contig 14890 bp, 14 predicted proteins | sample KBSM73metaG_FD_184333 | JGI IMG/M metagenome (GOLD analysis project Ga0207683, IMG submission 184333) | Miscanthus rhizosphere microbial communities from Kellogg Biological Station, Michigan, USA - KBS M7-3 metaG (SPAdes) (version 2) | ecosystem: Host-associated > Plants > Roots > Rhizosphere >... | reverse complement strand
GGCCCTCGTGCTGCTGGGACTCGCAGGCGCCGCACTCGTGCTGGCGCGCGGGCGGCGCCTCGGGCCGGCTCAGCCGGCGGGCCGGGCACTCGCGCCGGCGCGCTCCGAGTACGCCGAAGGGCTCGCGGGGGCTCTGGTGCGAGCACGCGATCCCGCCGAGGCGATCGCCCCGGTGGTCCGCGAGGCGCGCAGCCTGCTGCTCGTGGCCCCGGGCGGCGGCGCGGACGAGGTGCTGGCGGCGGCCCGGCGCGCTGGGCTGAACGAGGACGAGGCGGACGCGATCGCGCACGGAGCGACGACGCGCACGGCCGCGCTTGCGGCGGCGCGCGGCCTGGCACGCATCAACGAGCGGAGGGGAGAGGGATGATCGAGGCCTTCGAGCGGGTGCGTGCCGAGGTGCGCCGTGTCGTCGTGGGGCAGGAGACGACGGTCGACCTCGCACTGATCGCGGCCTGCACGGGCGGCCACGTGCTGCTCGAGGGCCCGCCTGGCGTCGCCAAGACGCTCGCCGTCAACGCACTCTCGCAGGCGCTCGGCCTGCGCTTCCAGCGCGTCCAGTTCACGCCCGACATGCTGCCGTCGGACGTGACGGGCACGATGACGCTGCGCGGGGGCGAGCTGGCATTCCGCCCCGGCCCGGTGTTCACGAACGTCCTGCTCGCCGACGAGATCAACCGCACGCCGCCCAAGACCCAGGCGGCCCTGCTCGAGGCGATGCAGGAGCGGCAGGTCACGGTGGACGGCGAGTCGCGCGCCCTGCCTGCCCCGTTCCTGGTCGCCGCGACGCAGAATCCGATCGAGTACGAGGGCACCTACCCGTTGCCCGAGGCACAGCTCGACCGCTTCCTCTTCCGCATCGACGTCGGCTATCCAGATGAGGCCGGCGAGAGGGCGATCCTGCGGCTCGGGCATCGCGGTGTGCGCGCACCGTCGCTCGACCAGATCCGACGGGTCGCGGACGCGGGTGACCTGGACGCCGCGGGTGCTCTGATCGACGCGACGACGGTCTCGGACGAGGTCGGCGACTACCTCGCGGCGCTGGTGCGCAAGACGCGCGAGCTCCCCGCCGTGGAGCTGGGCGCGAGCCCGCGGGCGGCTGTGCACCTGCTGGCCGCATCGCGCGCCGCGGCGCGCCTGGCCGGGCGAGAGTTCGTCACGCCCGACGACGTCGTCGGCATGGCGGTCCCGGTGATCGCCCACCGCCTCGTCCTGCGCCCCGAGGCCGAGCTCGAGCGCGTCACACCGCAGGCGGCGGTGGCTGCGGCGATCGCGGCCGTCGCGGTGCCTCGGTGACGCCGACGCCGCGTGCCGCCGCGCTGCTGGCGCTGTGCGCGGCCGCGGCGATCCTGGCCGGCTGGCGGGTGGCAGCCGTCCTGGCGGCGGCCGTCGTGGCCGCGATCGCTGTGGACGCGTTGCGCGCACGCGCCGCGCCCGCCGTCGAACGCGACGTCGCGCCGGTCGTGCCGCGGGGCGTGCCCTCCCGGCTCGCGGTCAAGGTGCGCGCCGACGGACCGGTGCGCGTGCGTCAGGCGCTGCCGGCCGACGTCGCGCTCGAGCCGCAGGAGGCCGATGGCGAGCTCACGGGCGAGCTCGTCGCCCGGCGTCGCGGACGGCACGTGCTGCCCGCGGTGGGCGTGCGCGCCACGGGGCCGCTCGGCCTCGGGGCGTGGTACCACCGGCTCGGCGGTGACGCGGAGTTGCTCGTCTATCCCGATCTCGTCGGCGCGCGCCGCCTCGCGCTCGCTGCCCGGCGCGGCCGCCTGCCCGAGTCCGGGCGCCGCGCGCGCGGATCCTTCGGCCTGGGCACGGCCTTCGAGTCCGTACGCGAGTACGCACCTGACGACGACGTGCGCCAGATCAACTGGAGGGCGACGGCGAGGCTGGGTCGCCCGATGTCCAACCTGTACCGCATCGACCAGGACAGGGAGGTGCGCTGCCTGCTGGACGCGGGGCGCCTCAGCGCGGCCGCCTGCGGCGGGGGCACGCTGCTCGACGTGGCGCTGGACGGCCTCATCGCGGTCTGCGCGACGGCCGACGCGCTGGGAGATCGCAGCGGCGCACTCGCGTTCGCCGATCGCGTCCTGCGCGATGTCGCCCCTGCGCGCATGGGAGCAGGGGCCGTCGCGCGCTCGCTCTTCGACGTCGAGCCCGTCGATCGGGACAGCGACTACGAGCTCGCGTTCCGCAGCGTGGCAGGCGGCAAGCGGGGATTCGTGCTCGTGCTTGCAGATCTCGTCGACGAGGCCGCGGCACGCGCCCTGATCGACGCCGTCCCGGTGCTCGCCCGGCGGCACGAGGTGTGCGTGGCAAGCGTTCGCGACGACGCGCTCGACGGTCTGCTCGCCCGCCGGCCGGCCGAGTTGCGCGACGCCTACGCCATGACGGTCGCGCTCGAGATGCGTCGCGCGCGCGCGCTCGCGGCGCGGCGCGTCGGCGCCGCGGGCGCGACGGTCGTCGAGGCGCGCCCCGAGCGCTTCGCGGGCGCCTGCGTCGGCGCGTACGCGCGTGCGAAGGCTCGCGGCCGGGCGTAATCGCCCGATCTGTCCTATCGTCGGTTCCGTGGCACAGGCGGCGGGGGATGGCGATCGCCCGCGAGTCGTCGTCGTGGGAGGCGGCTTCGCGGGGGTGCAGGCGGTGCGCAAGCTGCGACGGGCGCCGGTCGAGATCACGCTCGTCGACCGCCGCAACTTCCATCTCTTCCAGCCGCTCGCCTACCAGGTTGCGACCGGCGCCCTCTCGCCGGCCGAGATCTGTTCGCCCTTGCGCAGCATCTTCCGCACTCAGGAGAACGTGCGCGTGCTGCTCGCGGAGGTGGCGGAGTTCGACCTGGAGCGCCGCGAGGTGATCCTGGAACGGCTGCCGAACGGCGATCAGCAGGAGGCGATCCCGTATGACACGCTCGTGGTCGCGGGAGGGTCGCGCTATTCGTATTTCGGGCACGACGACTGGCAGCAGTTCGCGCCCGAGCTGAAATCGCTCGAAGGCGCACTCGACATCCGGCGACGGATCCTGAGCGCGTTCGAGGCTGCCGAGGTCGAGCAGGACGACGGGCTGCGGCAGGCGTGGCTGACGTTCGTCGTGGTCGGGGGTGGGCCGACGGGGGTCGAGATGGCCGGCCAGATCGCAGAGCTGGCCCAGGACACGCTCCAGGGTGATTTCCGCTCGATCGACACGCGCGCCTCGCGCGTCCTGCTCGTGGAGTCCACCGACCACATGCTTCCAGCCTTTCCCGCCTCGCTCTCGCGTAAGGCCGGGCAGGCCCTGGAGCGGCTGGGCGTGACGCCGCTGCCGGGCCATACCGTCGTCGACATCGGCCCGCAGACGGTCGCGATGGCGACTCCTGACGGGCAGCGAAGCGACGTCGCGGCGCGCACCGTGATCTGGGCCGCGGGTGTCAGCGCCTCCCCGCTGGCCTCGGCGCTCGCTCGCGCGTCAGGCGCGGAAGTCGACCGCGCCGGGCGGGTCGCCGTCGACGGGCAGCTGGCGCTGCCCGGGCATCCGGAGGTCTTCGCGCTGGGCGACATGGTGCGCGTGCAGGCCGCAGATGGATCGTTCGTCCCGCTCCCCGGCGTCGCTCCCGTGGCGATGCAGCAAGGCCGGTACGTGGCCTCGGCGATCCGCGATCGCCTCGGCGGGAAGACCGCGTCCGCCTTCCACTACCGCGACAAGGGCAACCTTGCGACCATCGGCCGATCGAAGGCCGTCGCCGACCTCGGCCGCGTCCGCCTCGCGGGCTTCATGGCGTGGGTGGTCTGGCTCGTCGTGCACCTCTTCTACCTGATCGGCTTCCAGAACCGGTTGCTCGTGATGCTGCGCTGGACGATCAGCTTCATCACGCATGGTCGCGGTGCGCGGCTCATCACGGGCGATCCTGGCGAGGCGACGCGCCAGGACGCGCCCTGAACACGAGCACCCAGTAGAGCGCGCCGAGGGCGACCCCGAGCGGCAGCACGACCGCCGTCGAGTACGTACCCGTGACGAAGCCCTCCACCAGGCCCGCCAGCACGAGCCAGGGCATGGTGCCGAGCACGATCCCGATCGAGCGCGCGGCCTCGGACTTGAGCGCCTCGCCGCGCGTGCCCGGACCCGGCTCGACCAGCGCCCAGCCCACGCGCAGCCCGGCCGCGGCCTTGACGGCGATGCACGAGAGCTCGAGCACGCCGTGGCCGACGACGAGCCGCAGGAGGTCGCCGCCGTTGCCGGCCTGGGTCGCGAGCCCCGCGACCGCCCCCAGCAGGATGCCGTTGGTGGCCAGCACGTAGCCGGTCAGGAGGCCGAGCGTGAGACCGCCCGCGTAGGCCAGGAACGTCACCTGGATGTTGTTCACGAAGATGCCGACGGACACCCCGGCGTGCTCGCCGGCGCCGTGCAGGACGAGGCCGTGGTGCTGCGGCTCGGCCACGCTGCGGAACTCGGCCGGGACGAGCCCTCCCGCGGCTGCCGGGTCGCTGAGCGCCCAGAGTCCGGCCAGCACGGCCGGCACGAGCATGAGCAGCCAGGCGACCAGCAGCGGCAGGGGCCGCTCCGCGACGGCGCGCCAGTAGCCGTGCGCGAGGTAGTCCCACAGCGAGCCGCCGCGCGGCCGGGCCCCGTAGACGAGCGGCCGGGCGCGCACCACGAGCGTCTCCACCCGGCGCGTGACCGCATCGTCGCCGAATCGCCGGCGGGCGTACGCGAGATCGGCGGCCGCCTCGCGATAGCGCGCCCCGAGGCGCAGCACGTCCGCGGCCGCGAGGCGCTGCGTGCGGCCCCGCGCGGCCGAGGTGAGGCTCGCGAGCTCCTCCCAGGCCGGCCCGCGTGCGGCCGCAAACGCGTCCGGGTGCATGCTCGAAGGTGTAGCAGGGCCCGCGCGAACCCTCGGGGACGTTCACGTCCTAGGCTTGGTCCATGAGCACGGGAGTCCAGGAGACCATGCGCATCGCCACGCCTGAGGGCGTGTCCCTCGAGCTGTCGCTGGCCGGCCTCGGCTCGCGCTTCGTCGCGCTGCTCGCGGACACGCTCCTGCAGGGAGTCGCGCTCGGCCTGCTGATCGTGGCGCTCGTCGTTGCGGACACGGGTGGGTTCGCCTTCGAGGCGATCGTGGCGCTGGCTGTCTTCGCGCTGCTGTTCGTGTACCCGGTGGCCTTCGAGCTGGCGGCGGGAGGGCGAACCCCCGGCAAGCGCTGGAGCAGTCTGCGCGTCGTCTGCGACGACGGCTCGCCGCTGACCTTCCGCTCCAGTGCGCTGCGCAACGTGCTCCGTCTCGTCGACATCCTTCCGGGCCTGTACCTGGTCGGCGCGATCGCGATCTTCGCGACGCGCGCGAACCAGCGCCTCGGCGACCTCGCCGCGGGCACGCTCGTGGTACGCGAGCCGCGCGCCTCGGCGGTCGTCGCGCAGGCGGCCGAGCCCGTTGAGCCGGCCGAGCCCGGTGAGCTGCCGGCGTGGGACGTGAGCGGCCTGCGCGACGCGGAGCTGGCGGCACTGCGGCGCTTCCTGGAGCGCCGCAACGCGCTCGACGCCGTGCCGCGCAACCTGCTCGCACGCGATCTCGCAACCCGGTTGCGACCCAGCGTCGGTGGCGTCGGGACCGATCTCGCACCCGAGCGCTTCCTCGAGCTGATCGCCGCCTTGCGCCGCATCCGCACGTAGCCCTGCGGAGCGGGACCTAAGATACGTGGCGCATGGACGCCGCTGCCCGCACCCGTCTCGAGGCCGAGACGCGCTATGACCCCGCCGCCGTCGAGCCGGCGATGCTCGCACGCTGGGAGCAGAGCCATGCCTTCTCGGCCGAGCCTGGCGACCCCGGCGAGCCCTTCGTGATCGCGGTGCCGCCGCCGAACATCACCGGGTCGCTGCACATGGGCCACGCGCTCAACGGCTCCATGCAGGACGTCCTCATCCGCCTGCGCCGCATGCAGGGGCGCAAAGCGCTCTGGATCTGCGGCACCGACCATGCCGGCATCGCGACGCAGAACGTGGTCGAGCGCATGCTCGGGCGCATGAACCTGACGCGCGAGGAGCTCGGACGCGAGGAGTTCGTCCGGCGCGTCTGGAACTGGCGCGAGGAGTCGGGCGCGACCATCATCGACCAGTTCAAGCAGCTGGGCTGCTCGCTGGACTACGAGCACGAGCGCTTCACGATGGACCCCGAGTACGCACGCGCGGTGGTCGACGTGTTCGTGGAGCTGCACCGGCGCGGCTACCTCTACCGCGCAAACCGGATGATCAACTGGTGCACCGTCTGCGCGACTGCGATCTCCGATCTCGAGGTCGAGCATCTCGAGGTCGACGACACGATGTACTTCGTCGACTACCCGCTCGTCGAGGGCGGCCACGTCACCGTCGCGACCGTGCGACCGGTGACGCTGCTGGGCGACACGGCCGTCGCCGTCAACGCGTCCGACGAGCGCTATGCGCACCTGATCGGCAAGCGCGCCATCGTGCCGCTCGTCGAGCGCGAGGTGCCCATCATCGGGGACGAGCACGTCGATCCGACGGTGGGGACCGGCGCGCTCAAGGTGACGCCGGGCCACGATCCGAACGACCTCGAGATCGGCCGCCGCCACGGCCTCGAGGAGATCGCCGTGATCGGCTTCGACGGGCGCATGACGGCGGCCGCCGGCGAGCGCTACGCGGGGCTGACCGCGGGAGAGGCGCACAGGCTCGTCGTCGCCGACCTGAAGGAGCGCGGCCTCCTCCGCGAGGAACAGCCGTGGCACCACAGCGTCGGGCACTGCTCGCGCTCGGGCAACAGGGTGGAGCCACTGGTCTCGCTGCAGTGGTTCTGCGAGATGCAGGAGCTCGCCGCGCCGGCGATCGCCGCCGTGCGCGAGGGCCGTGTGCGCTTCGTGCCGAAGAGCCGCGAGCGCATCTTCTTCGACTGGATGGAGCAGATCAGGCCGTGGTGCGTCTCGCGCCAGCTCTGGTGGGGACACCAGCTGCCGGTCTGGTACTGCAGCTGCGGCGAGACGATCGTCCAGGCCGAGCCGCCGACGCACTGCCCGTCCTGCGGCTCGGGTGAGCTGGAGCGCGACCCGGACGTGCTCGACACGTGGTTCTCCTCGGCGCTCTGGCCGTTCGCGACGCTCGGCTGGCCGGAGGAGACGCCCCGCTACGGCGCGTTCTACCCCGGCCACGTGCTCGTCACCGCGCGCGACATCATCAACCTCTGGGTCGCGCGCATGGTGATGATGGGCATCGCGTTCACGGGGCGCGAGCCGTTCCGCGACGTGGTCATCAACTCGACCGTGCTCGCGAGTGACGGCCGGCGCATGTCGAAATCGCTCGGCACCGGCGTCGATCCGCTGGATCTCATCGCCAGGCACGGCGCCGACGCCACGCGCTACGGCCTGCTCAAGATGAGCTCGACGCAGGACGTGCGCTTCGCCGAGGGCGCGATCGAGGAGGGCCGCGGGCTCTGCAACAAGCTCTGGAACGCGGCCCGCATGATCCTGCTCTACGTCGACGAGGAAGCAGAGCCCGCGCCCGCGCGCTCCGAGCCCGTCGACGCGTGGATCCTCGGACAGCTCGCCGACGCCGTGGCCGAGGTGACGGCTGCGATCGACGCCTACGACTTCGCGGCTGCCGTCAAGGCGCTCTACCGCTTCATCTGGAACGACGTCTGCGACTGGTATCTGGAGGCCTCCAAGGCGCGCCTCTACGGCGACGACGCGGCCGCCAAGCGCGACGTCTCGCAGACGCTGCTGTACGTGCTGCGCTCGACGCTCCGGCTTGCCCATCCCATGCTGCCGCACGTAACCGAGCGCATCTGGGGCGAGCTCGGCGAGCAGGGCGTGCTGGCGCGTGCTTCCTGGCCCGAACCCTCGAAGGCGAAGCGCGACCCTGCCGCCGAGCAGGCCGTGGAACAGGCCTTCGACTTCATCGTGAAGCTGCGGCAGCTCAGGGCTGCCGGGCAGATGTCGCCGCGGGCGCCGCTTGCCGTGCAGGGGTGGCCGCTGGCCGATGTCGTCCCCTTGATCGAGACGCTCGGGGGCGCGAGCACGGCGCAGCTTGACGGGGGCGCGGAATGGCGCGCGGTGGACGTGATTCCCGTCGGCGATGCGGCCGTCACCGTGCTGGCCCCCGGGGGAGCCGAGAACGTGCGGCCCCGCTTCGAGCAGGAGCTTGCGAAGGCCGAGGCCGAGATCGAGCGGGCCGGTCGCAAGCTCGGCGACGCGCGCTTCGTCGAGCGCGCGCCGGCGCATCTGGTGCAGGAGGAGCGCGACAAGCTGGAGCGCTTCGAGCGCGAGGCGGCGGAGCTGCGCGAGCGGCTCGCCGCCCTCGGCGCGTGACCGCGAACGGCTACCTGGAGTCGCTGGCCGCGTTCGGTATGCGGCTCGGGCTCGAGCGGATCGCGGCGCTGCTGGATGAGCTCGAAAATCCGCAGGAGCGGCTCGACGCGATTCACGTGGTCGGCACGAACGGCAAGTCGTCGACGGTGCGCTTCGCCGCCGCGGCGCTGAGCGCGTCCGGAATGCGCACCGGCGCATACCTCTCTCCGCACGTGATCGGCTGGGATGAGCGCGTGCAGATCGACGGACGGCCCGTCGGGCCCGCCGCGCTCGCCGTCGCCCTCGATCGGGTGCAGGACGCGGCGCGCGCGGTCGAGGCCTCGCTCGGCGAGGGCCCGACGCAGTTCGAGGCTCTCACGGCAGCGGCGTTTCTCGTGCTGGCCGAGGGCGGCGTCGAGGCCTGCGTCGTCGAGGCGGGGCTCGGAGGGCGTTACGACGCGACGCGCGTGATCAACGCCCGCGTCGTGGGGCTCACGAACGTCGGCCTCGACCACCAGCGCGTGCTGGGCGACACGCGCGAGCTGATCCTGGCCGAGAAGCTGGCCGTGCTCGAGCCCGGCGCAGCACTCTGCGTCGGCGTCGTGGACGACGCGCTCTACGCGAATGCGGCGGCGCTGGCCGACGCGGCGGGCGCGAGCTGCGAGCGCATCGCCGCCGGGGCGGGGGACGGCCTGCCGTTGCCGGCCAGGTTCCTGCGAGACGACGCCGCTCTTGCGCTGCGTCTCGCCGAGCTGTTGCTGGCACCTCGTGCCCTGGCCCGCGAGGCGGCCGAGGCTGCGGTTGCCCGCGCGGTGCCGCCCGGCCGCCTCGAGCTGATCGCCGGAAGCCCCGCGATCCTGCTGGACGGCGCGCACAACGCCGAGGGTGTCGAGGCGCTGGTGCGAGAGCTCGACGGCGCTCTGGGCGATCGCCGCCCCCGCATCGCGGTCGTCGCGTTGCAGGACGACAAGCCGGTCGAGGCGATGCTCGGGGCGCTGGCGCTGGCTCTGGATGCCCTCGTGGCCACGACCAGCGGGCACGCCGGTCACGCCCGCGCGCTGCCCGCCGAGGAGCTCGCCGCGGCTGCGCGTGCGGCCGGCTTCGCGGACGTCGAGGCCGAGCCCGATGCCGGCGCGGCGCTCGCGCGTGCGCGTGAGCGCGCGGGCGCGGGAGGCGCGGTCCTCGTCACCGGATCGCTCTACCTGCTCGAGCGTCTGCGTGCCGCGGCGCTGGAGGCCCGCTAGCATGCCGCGCAGGCGAAGCCTCTGGCGTGTGTTCGCGCTGATCCTGGGGTTGATTCTGCTCACCATCGCGGTCTTCTACGCCGTCGGCTACGCGCTCGCGAAGGCGATCGTCTAGAGGACTCGCACTCCGCCGCCCGAACGATCGATCCGAATGCCGACCAGTCTGCCCCTCGCCGCCACCTCCGACAGCACGGACAATCCGCTCGGCGGTGTCTCGGACTTCTTCAGCTCGAGCACGTTCCACGCGATCGTGCTGCTGGTGCTGTTCTTCATCGGCGTGCTCTGGCTCGCGCTCGTGTTCTGGACCTACAAGGACGCGAAGCGCCGCATCGACGATCCCGTGCTCGTCGGGGTGTCGATCGTCACGGCGCTCGTGTTCCCGTTCGTCGGCGCCCTCGTCTACACCATCCTGCGACCGCCGGAGTACCTGGACGACGTGCGCGAGCGCGAGCTCGAGATCCGCGCGATGGAGCGCCGGCTCGGCGAGGAGGGCATGTGCCCGGGTTGCGGCGGCGACGTCGAGCCCGACTTCATCGCGTGTCCCCACTGCGCGCGGCGGCTCAAGCTCACCTGCTCGCGCTGCCGCTCCGCGCTCAAGCCGGAGTGGCGGCTGTGCCCGTACTGCGAGGCGCCCGCTCCCACGCAGCAACAGCGCACGATGACGCTGTACGAGACCTCCACGTAACCGCCGACAGCCGGAAGCGCGATGCCAACCGAGACGACTCTTGTCCTGCTCAAGCCCGACGCCGTGCGCCGCGGCCTGGTCGCCGAGCTGATCGGGCGCTTCGAGCGCCGCGGCTTCCGGATCCGGGGTCTCAAGCAGCTCGTGCTGCAGCGATCGGTGGCCGAGGAGCACTACGCCGAGCACTCCGCGCGGCCGTTCTTCGGTGAGCTCGTCGACTTCATCACGTCGGGCCCGCTGGTCGCGCTCGCGCTCGAGGGCCCGAGCGCCATCGCCACCGTGCGCACGATGATGGGCGCGACGAATCCGCTCGACTCGGCGCCCGGCACGATCCGCGGCGACTACGCGCTCGTGCTGAGCGAGAACATCGTGCACGGCTCGGACTCGCCGGAGTCGGCGGCACGCGAGCTGCCGCTCTACTTCGCTTCCGGCGAGCTCCTGCCCGCAGGGGAATGACGCTGGTCCTGGCGTCGCGCTCGCCGCAGCGGCGCGCGATCCTCACGCAGCTCGGCCTCGAGTTCAGGGTCGTCGAGCCCAGCTACGACGAGCTGCCCTTGCCCATCCCTCCGCACGAGCTGGCCGAGCGGCACAGCCTCGGCAAGGCGCGCTCCGTCGAGGTACGAGCGGGGGAGACGGTGCTGGGCGTCGACACGCTGGTCGTGATCGACGGGCAGGTGCTCGGCAAGCCCGCAGACGAAGCCGAAGCGGCGCGCATGCTGGCTCTCCTGGGGGGCAAGACGCACGACGTCGTGTCCGGCCTGACGCTGCGCGACGCCGCCGGCGAGCGCACGGCGCACGCACGCACGGCTGTGCGCTTCCGGCCGCTGGATGCCACGGCGATCGAGGAGTACGTCGAGCGAGGCGAATGGCAGGGTCGTGCCGGTGGCTATGCCATTCAGGAGGCGGGTGCGGCACTCGTGTCGAACATCGACGGATGCTTCTTCAACGTCGTGGGCCTCCCGGTGGCGCTGCTGGTCGAGATGCTGGGCGAGCGCCGTCGCCCCGTTTCCACCTGAGGAGTAGAATCGCCCTGCATCCGGGCGCATTCGCTCGTGTCACGCCAGTCTCGGCCAACCCGCAATGAGCATCCTCGACTACCTCCGCTCGTTCGGCGGCCGCGACATGGCCGTCGACCTCGGCACGGCCAACACCCTGGTCTACGTGCGCGGTCGCGGCATCGTGCTCTCCGAGCCCTCGGTCGTCGCGATCGACCAGCGCACCGGCGAGGTGCATGCCGTCGGCATCGAGGCCAAGCGCATGCTGGGCCGCACTCCGGGCAACATCCAGGCCATCCGGCCCCTCAAGGACGGCGTGATCGCCGACTTCGAGGTGACCGAGCAGATGCTGCGGCACTTCATCCAGAAGGTCCATCAGAATCGCTGGGCGCATCCGCGCGTGGTCGTGTGTGTGCCCTCGGGCGTCACGGGCGTGGAGAAGCGGGCCGTCGAGGAGGCGACCCTCTCGGCGGGAGCCCGCCAGGCGTATCTGATCGAGGAGCCGATGGCGGCCGCGATCGGCGCCGGCCTGCCGGTCGCCGAGCCGACCGGCAACATGATCGTCGACATCGGCGGCGGCACGACCGAGGTGGCCGTGATCTCGCTCGGCGGCATCGTGGTCTCGCAGTCGGTGCGCGTGGGCGGCGACGAGCTGGACGAGGCGATCGTCAACTACGTGAAGCGCGAGTACAAGGTGCTGATCGGGACGCAGACGGCCGAGGAAGTCAAGCTCGAGATCGGCTCCGCAGCGACGATGGAAGAGGAGCTACAGGCCGAGATCCGCGGCCGCGACCTCGTCACCGGCCTGCCGAAGACCGTGATGCTCTCCTCGCAGGAGGTGCGCCTCGGTCTGGACGAGCCCCTGCAGCAGATCATCGACGCAATCAAGTCGACGCTCGACAAGACCCCGCCCGAACTCTCCTCGGACATCATGGACCGAGGCATCGTGCTGGCCGGCGGCGGAGCCCTCCTCAACCGCCTGGACGAGCGCCTGCGCCGCGAAACCGAGATGCCGGTGCACGTGGCCGAATCCCCCCTGACCTGCGTCGCAGTCGGCTCGGGCCGAGCCCTGGAAGAATTCGACGTCCTCCAGCGCTCGAGCCGCCCAGGCCGAAGCAACAACCGCCGCCGCTACTAACCGCATTGGGGTCTGGCGCGGCCAGGCGGGGTCTGACCCCAGGTGGCGGAGCCTGACCCCAGGGTGGCGGCGCGCGGTGCAGAACTGGCCCACTCTCGGCTGAGAGGGCGCGCATGCACGTGTGAGTCTCGCGTCATGGCAAGAAGCTTGAGGCTCGATTACCCAGGTGCGATGCACCATGTCTTCACTCGCGGGATGTCTCGCTCGGCCGTGGCGCTCGACGACGCCGACTACGAGAAATCGCTGGCGCTCCTCGCCCGCGCGGTTCCGCGATTCGGGCTGCGATGCCACGCGTGGTGCTATCTCCCGAACCACTCTCACCTGTTGCTTACGTCCGAGCTCGGGAACCTCTCACGGGCGATGCATTGGCTCGGGACGTGCACGGCGCAATCGTTCAACAAGCGCCACGAGCACTCGGGCCATGTCTACGAGGGGCGCTTCGGATCTCGGCTCGTCGAAGACGAGGGCTACCTGCTCGAGCTCGCGCGCTATCTACCGCTCAATCCTGTGCGAGCGGAGCTCTGCAGTGCACCAGGAGATTGGCCTTGGTCCAGCTATGCGGCGACTGTCGGGCTCGACGCCGAGCCGGCGTTCCTCGAGACGGGCACGCTGCTCGGCGCCCTGGGTTCGCGTGGCGCATACGCGGCCTGGGTCGCTGACGGCGTCCTCGCGACCACACTCGACGCGCGGGGCGTTCCCCTCCCGCCGCCACGCCCGGCGCTCTCGACCCTGCTCGCCGACACCTCGGAGCGAGCCGTCGCTGCTGCCCACTTTCGCCACGGATACACCAAGGCCGAAATCGCTCGCCACCTGGGCATCAGTCGCGCGCAGCTCAGGGGTCGGCTCTCTCCCGCCACCTAGGGGTCAGGCTCCGCCACCTGGGGTCAGACCCCGCCTGGCGGGGTCTGACCCCGTTCGTTCCGGGTCAGAGGAGGCCGAATTTGCTGAAGGCTTCGGCCAGGGACAGCCCCTCGGCCAGGGCGTCGCGCACCGTGTTCTCGCCCGCCATCTTCTGCTCGGCCAGGGTGACTGCTTGTGCTGCGGTTGCTGCTGGGAGGACGACGACTCCGTCGTGGTCGCCCAGGAGGTAGTCGCCGGGGTTGACCTCCACGCCTGCGCATTCGATCGGCACGCCGGCGGCCTCGACGCGGATGCGGCCGAGGGCGTCGGCGCAGTTGATGCCGCGGGCGAAGGTTGCGAAGTCCATGTCGATCAGGGCCAGGGTGTCGCGCGCGTAGGCGTCGGCCACGACGCCGCGGGCGCCTCGCAGGCGGGCTGCCGTCGCCAGCAGCTCGCCCCAGAAGGCCGCGTCGCAGTGGGACGCGACCAGCACATCACCCTCCTGCAGCGCGTCGACTGCCGCGATCGTGCCGCGATGCCACTGGCTGCGGTCCTCGGGGATGCCGTCCTCGGCGACCACGCGCACGGTGGCCGCCGCGCCTGCGAGGCGCATGCCCGCCGCCAGTGGGCGGATGCCGGGCGCCATCACCTGGTGGCGGAGGCCGAGCTGGTCGAGACAGTCCGAGACGACGGCGGGGTGGAGTGCTGCGAGCCGGTCGATGAAGGCGAGGTCGTTGGGCACCGGGCTACTCCTCCTCGGGCTCGGGATCGCCGGCCGGCAGCAGGCCGAGCGCGTCGGTGTCGGGCGTCAGCAGGCGGCGCTCCGCGTACTGCTCCAGCTTCGCGCGCGAGTCCTGGATGTCCAGGTCGCGCATCGTCAGCTGACCGATGCGGTCGAGCGGGCCGAAGGCCGCTCCCTCACTGCGCTCCATGCTCAGGCGCTCGGGCTGGTAGGTGAGATGCGGGCCGGTGGTCTCCAGGATGGAGTAGTCGTCTCCGCGCCGGAGCTCCAGGGTGACCTCGCCGGTGACGACGCTCGCGACCCAGCGCTGGAGGCTCTCGCGCAGCATCACCGCCTGCGGGTCGAACCAGCGGCCCTCGTACAGCAGCCGCCCGAGCCGCCGGCCGGAGTCGCGGTAGGTGTCGATCGTGGCCTCGTTGTGGATCGCGTTGACGAGGCGCTCGTAGGCGATGTGCAGGAGCGCCATGCCGGGCGCCTCGTAGATGCCGCGGCTCTTGGCTTCGATGATCCGGTTCTCGATCTGGTCGGACATGCCGAGACCGTGCCGGCCGCCGATCGCGTTCGCTTCCTGCACGAGCTCGACGAAATCGGGGAACTCGCGTCCGCCGAGCGCGACCGGCCAGCCGTCGGCGAAGCGCACCGTCACGCGCTCCGCGGCGATCGCCACGTCCGCGTCCCAGTGCCGCACGCCCATGATGGGCTGCACGATGTGCATGCTCGTGCCGAGCTGCTCGAGATCCTTGGCCTCGTGCGTCGCGCCCCAGATGTTGGCGTCGGTCGAGTAGGCCTTCTCGGTGCTCGCGCGATAGGGCAGATCCCGCGCCAGGAGCCATTCCGAGAGCTCCTTGCGGCCCCCCAACTCGTCCACGAAGTCGGGGTCGAGCCACGGCTTGTAGATGCGCAGGCCCGGGTTCGCGAGCAGTCCGTAGCGATAGAAGCGCTCGATGTCGTTGCCCTTGTAGGTCGAGCCGTCGCCCCAGATCGAGACGTCGTCGTC
>Ga0207683_10002921_pt1 | contig 14899 bp, 12 predicted proteins | sample KBSM73metaG_FD_184333 | JGI IMG/M metagenome (GOLD analysis project Ga0207683, IMG submission 184333) | Miscanthus rhizosphere microbial communities from Kellogg Biological Station, Michigan, USA - KBS M7-3 metaG (SPAdes) (version 2) | ecosystem: Host-associated > Plants > Roots > Rhizosphere >... | reverse complement strand
GACGAGCACGCGGTCTGGCTCGAGCAAACGCTCGCCGATCCGGGCCTCGAGCACGCGCCCGCCGGCCCCGAGCACGTGCACGACGAGCACTGTCGGCATGCCGACAGCCATGCACATGGAGTCGACAGCCTCTGGCTCGAGATTCCGGGCCCCCTCGACCTCGAGGAGCTCGAGGACCAGCTCGCCGAGCTACCGGCCAACTACGTGAGGATCAAGGGAATCGCCTACGATGGAACGCGCTGGCACGCCTTCCACCGAGTCGGCCTCCGCGTCTCGAGCGAGCCGCTGCCCGCCCGCCCGCAAGACCTGCCGGCCGGGCGCCTGGTCGCGCTGGGGACCGATCTGAGGGCCCGAGAGCTCTCGAATTGCGTCGAGGCCGCGATGCGCGTGAACATGACGTGAAACCTTGAGAGCGTCGGCATCCGAGTTGCTACCTCTCTCGTACGTCCATGGTGAAGGCCTCGCTCACTCTCCTCGCCATCCTGGCAGCCTGCGGCCAGGACAAGATCGAGGTGCGTCCGAGTGGAGGCGCTGACTACAACCACAAGGCCCTCCTGACCGCGGTCGACACGTTCGTCGCGGCGGGCCGCACGCCGCAAGCGTACGCCGACCTCGCGCACACCATCGCGACGCTGCGCCCGGGCATGGATCGCGCAGTCGCACACGAGGCCGAGCTCAAGCTTGTCGTGCTCGCGCTCGCACCGGTCCGAGCCACCACCGGCAAGCCGATGCGCGCCCAGCTCGATGCGCTCGCGCTCACCGTGTACCCGACGCTCCTCGCGCCCGCGGTCGAAGAGGACAAGCTCCTCGTGATCCGCGATCCGCGCACGCCCGAGCTCCTCCCGCGCAAGGGCGAAGACACCGACGCCTACATCCTCCGGCTGTGCGGCGGACCGCTCGCTGCGGACTGCAAGCACGTCGTCCCCGAGTTCCAGGGCGAGGTCATCCGCACGCTCGCACTCCGCAACGCCACCGAGCGCACGCGCAACGCGATCACGGAGTGCCAGCCGTGCACGGGCGAAGGAGCCGATCCGGGCTGGCACGAGGCCGTGCTCCAGTGGGAAGAGCTCGATCGCACCGCCGCCGAGAACATCGTCGACACCGAGCGCCGGGCCGATCCGGACAACTGGCCGATCTCGGGCCCCGCGTCCGAGGACGACCCCGAGCTCCCCGAGGCCGAGCTCTCGCCGCGAGGCGAGGTCCTGGTCGAAGGCCACGCGTACGGCCCGAACCAGCTCCGCATCGACGTGCTCCGCGAGCTGCGCGGCAACTCCGACGTCCTCGCGCTGCATCTCCACCCCGACACGACGCTCGCGCAGGCGAAGGGCGTCCTGCTCGACGCCCGCAAGGCCGGAGCCACACGGGTCGCGGTGATCGCGCGCGAGCCGATCTATCCGTGGCGCCGCCGCGCGTACTGGATCGCAGCAGGCGCCGGCCTGAGGGCAAACCTCCGGCCCACCGACTCGCTGCAGCTGCTGCTGCACGCGATCGACGAGGTCGCCGGCCCCGGCACGGTCGCCCGCGTCGACTGAGCGGTGCGCGGCTGCTCGCCCGTCTCCACGTGAGTATAAGGTTGGCCATGCGCTTACGACGTGTCCGGGTGGGTCGAAGCAAACCACAAGGCTCTCGCCGAGCGGGGCGCGACCACGATCTGGCAGCCACTGCTCTGTCTCGATCCATTCGGGCTCAGTGGTGACGCGATCTCGAATCACTTGTTCGGCCTCGCGAAGACCCCGAACCCCAGTGCTCCTTTTGGACGTCGGGGAGTGCCATCCGATTGCTCCGAGGCCGTACGCATTGACCACGTCGCTCGTCGCGCGCCTGCTCACAAGCGCCCCAGCGCCGTACCCTCGACCGAAGTGTGGGCAGGCGCGATGCCACAACGCGCGTCGGTGCGCGGCTGTCCACACAGTCCGCAGCGCCATTCGCGTTCTGCAGAGTGCTCGCTCGAGGGGCCTCGGATTGCAGGCATGATAGCCCGTGCTCGTGATTCGGTTTCATTTCGATTTCATCTCGCCGTACGCGTACCTCGCGTGGACGCAGATCCATGCGCTCGCCGCGCGGCACGGGCGGAGCGTCGAGCCGGTCCCGGTGCTGTTCGCCGCGCTGCTCGATCATCATGGGACCAAGGGGCCGGCGGAGATTCCGGCGAAGCGCCGGTACCTGATGTTCGATGTGGTGCGCAAGGCGCGCGCGCTCGGCGTGGCGATCGGGCCACCGCCCGCGCATCCGTTCAATCCGCTGCTCGCGCTGCGCGTGGCATCGGTGCCGATGGAGGCGGGGATGCGGCGCGCGCTGATCGATCGGATCTATGCGGCCGTGTGGTCGGGTGAGGCGCGTGATGTCGAGGATCGAGCCGCTGTCATCTCGCTGATCGACGAGGTCGGGCTCGACGGCGCAGCGCTGGTAGCAGAAGCGCTGTCAATCGACGGCAAGGCGCGCGTGCGAACACAGACCGAGCGCGCGATCGCAGACGGCGTGTTCGGAGTGCCGACCGCGATCTGCGACGGCGAACCGTTCTGGGGCGTGGACTCGCTGCCCGAGCTCGAGCGGTTTCTCGAGGACGGGTCGGCGGTCGATCGCGAGGCCGTCGCGCGGTGGTCGGCGTTGAAGCCGAGCGCGGAGCGCCGCGCGAAGTGATCGATCAGGCGCCGTCGGCCTTGTCGGAGCGGTCGCGGTGGACGAACGCCGCGCGTGCGTACTCGCGGTTCATCTCCGCCATCACGTCGCGCGGGATCTCCTTCGGACAGGCGGCCTCGCACTCGTAGTGGTTCGTGCAGCTGCCGAAGCCTGCGGCGTCCATCGCCGAGACCATCGCCTCGGTGCGGTGCAGCTTCTCCGGCTGGCCCTGGGGGAGGTTGTGCAGGTGCGCGAGCTTCGCGGCCGTGAAGAGGTTGGCTGCTCCGTTCGGGCAGGCCGCGATGCAGGCGCCGCAGCCGATGCAGGCGGCTGCCTCGAACGCGCGGTCCGAGAGCTCCTTGGGGATCGGGACCGAGTTCGCGTCGGGCGCGGAACCGACGTTGACGGTGATGAAGCCGCCCGCGGCGTTGATGCGGTCCATCGCGCTGCGGTCGACCACGAGGTCGCGGATGACCGGGAACGCGGTGGCGCGCCATGGCTCGATGTAGATCTCCTCGCCGTTGCGGAAGAGACGCATGTGGAGCTGGCAGGAGGTGGTCGCACGCTGGCCGCCGTGGGGACGGCCGTTGATCATCAGCGAGCACGCGCCGCAGATGCCTTCGCGGCAGTCGTGATCGAACGCGACCGGGTCTTCTCCCTTGGCGATCAGCTGCTCGTTGAGGATGTCGAGCATCTCGAGGAAGGAGGCGTGGGTCGAGACGTCCTTGACCTGGTAGGTGACGAACTTGCCGGCCGTCTTGCGATCCTTCTGACGCCAGATGTGGAGGGTGAGCGAGATGTGGTCGGCCATTACTTGTAACTCCGGGTGGCCAGCTTGACGTTCTCGAACGTGAGCGGCTCTTCGTTGCGGATCGGCTCGTTGCCCTCGCCCGTGTATTCCCACACCGCCGCGTGAGCGAAGCGCTCGTCGTTGCGCTTGGCCTCGCCTTCGACCTGGTACTCGACGCGGAAGTGACCGCCGCACGATTCCTCGCGGACGAGGGCGTCCTTGCAGAGGATCTCGCCGAACTCGAGGAAGTCGGCGACGCGGCCGGCCTTCTCGAGCGACTGGTTGAACGAGTCGCGCTCGCCCAGGATCGTCACGTCGCGCCAGAACTCCTCGCGGAGCTTCGGGATCGCCACGAGCGCGCGCTCGAGCGACTCCTTGGAGCGCGCCATGCCGCAGTCTTCCCACATGATCTGGCCGAGCTCCTTGTGGAAGGAGTCGACCGAGCGCTTGCCGCGGATGTTCATCAGCTTGTCGAGGCGTGCGCGCACCGCGGTCTCGGACTCCTTGAACGCGGCGCCGTTGATGTCGGCGAGCGAGTTGGCCTGGACGCCGGCGAGGTAGTTGCCGAGCGTGTACGGGATGATGAAGTAGCCGTCGGCGAGGCCCTGCATCAGTGCCGAGGCGCCGAGACGGTTCGCGCCGTGGTCGGAGAAGTTCGCCTCGCCGAGGCAGAACAGGCCCGGGATCGTGGTCTGCAGCTGGTAGTCGACCCACAGGCCGCCCATCGAGTAGTGGACCGCCGGGTAGATGCGCATCGGCACGCGGTACGGGTTCTCGCCCGTGATCCGCTCGTACATGTCGAACAGGTTGCCGTACTTCTCGCGGATGCGATCTTCGCCGTCGCGCTTGATGGCGTCGCGGAAGTCGAGGTAGACGCCGCGCCCGCCTGGGCCGACGCCACGGCCGTCGTCGCACTGCTCCTTGGCGGCGCGCGAGGCGATGTCGCGCGGCGACAGGTTGCCGAACGACGGGTACTTGCGCTCGAGGTAGTAGTCGCGATCGCTGTCGGCGATCTGATCCGGGTGCTTGCCGATGTCTTCCTTCTTCTTCGGCACCCACACGCGGCCGTCGTTGCGCAGCGACTCGGACATGAGCGTCAGCTTCGACTGATAGTCGCCGCTGACCGGGATGCACGTCGGGTGGATCTGCGTGTAGCAGGGGTTCGCGAACCCGGCGCCCTTCTTGTACGCGCGGAAGCCCGCGGTGACGTTGGAGCCCTTCGCGTTCGTCGACAGGTAGAAGACGTTGCCGTAGCCGCCGCTCGCGAGGATCACCGCGTGCGCCGAGTGCGACGAGATCGCGCCCGTCACCAGATCGCGAACGACGACGCCGACCGCGCGCCCGTTCTCGACGACGAGGTCGAGCATCTCGGTGCGCGGGAACATCTTGATCTTGCCGGCGCCGATCTGGCGCGACATCGCCGCGTAGACACCGAGCAGGAGCTGCTGGCCGGTCTGGCCACGCGCGTAGAACGTACGCGAGACCTGCGCGCCGCCGAACGAGCGGTTCGCCAGCGTGCCGCCGTACTCGCGCGCGAACGGGACGCCCATCGCGGTGCACTGATCGATGATGTCGACCGAGACCTCGGCGAGCCGGTGGACGTTCGCCTCGCGCGAGCGGAAGTCGCCGCCCTTGACGGTGTCGTAGAACAGGCGGTGAATCGAGTCGCCGTCGTTCTGGTAGTTCTTCGCGGCGTTGATGCCGCCCTGCGCGGCGATCGAGTGCGCGCGGCGCGGCGAGTCCTGGAAGCAGAAGCAGGCGACGTCGTAGCCGAGCTCGGCCAGCGTCGAGGCGGCCGCACCGCCGGCGAGGCCCGAGCCGATGACGATCACCTTGTACTTGCGCTTGTTCGCTGGGTTCACCAGCTTCATCTCGAACTTGGCCCGTTCCCACTTCTCTTCGATGGGACCGGAAGGAACACGAGCATCGAGGTTCAACATCAGGCCCCTGGAAGCTTGAGGACGCCGAGCAGCACAGCGGTCGGCGGGATCATGTAGCCGACGAACAGAAACACCGAGACGATCGGACCGATCTTGTCCGCCGGGTACTTCGGGTGCCGCCAGCCGAGCGATTGCAGCCACGACGACGCGCCGTGACCGAGGTGAAGAGCGAGCAGGCCGATGCCGACGAGGTACGCGACGTAGATGCCCGGGCTCTGGAACCCGTAGATGAACATCGAGTACGCGTCCCAGCGGTTCTTCGGATCCATCTGGTGGAAGTAGCCGGGCTGCACCTGGCCGAGCGTGAAGTGCAGGATGTGGAAGATGAGGAACGCCAGGATGATGAGGCCCGAGATCGTCATCGAGCGACCGACCCACGACGACCGCACCGGGCGATACACCGCGTACTTCGTGTGTCGCGCGGCGCGGTTCTTCGCGGCGAGCCCGAGCGCAAGCACGACGTGCAGCACGAGCAGGCCGACCAGGCCGGCGCGCACCGGCCACTTCACTTCCCACAGATCCTGTAGGAAGTGCGCGTAGGCGTTGTACATGTCCTGCCCGCCGAACATCTGCAGATGGCCGAGCATGTGGACGATCGCGAACAGGAGCAGCAGCAGGCCGGTGACGGCCATGACGTGCTTCGCGCCGATCGATGAGCGTAAATAACGGCTGACCCAACTCACGATGGTGGGATGCCACCACAAGTGGATGCGATGCAGCAACGCCGTGCGGCATGTAGCTTGCTGAACGATTGCCGCACCCATGCAGAAGCGACGGAGTTTCAGTGGCTTGCCGGTCGTTTGGCTCGCGTTTGCAACCTCGCTGCTGCACATCGTCGGTTGCACGGCGGAGGATCCGGACCTCTCCCAGACCGAATCGGCAGCGACAGTGGCTGACTACGGATCGACGGGCTGCTCGACGGCGGTGGTGATCGGCCTGTCCAAGCAGATCGCGCAGGAGGCCGACTGCGAGCACCCGGGGAACTTCGTCGCGTTCACGGCGACCGGCGGCATCACGATCACCAGCAACGCGGTGCTGCCGTACCTCGACAAGTCGGCGCGCGACGATCTCCAGAAGGTCGCGGCGGCGGCGCCGATCCAGGTCAACAGCGCGCTGCGCACGCTCGCCCAGCAGTACTTGCTCTATCGCTGGTACCAGGAGGGCCGCTGCGGCATCACGGCGGCGGCGACCGTCGGCAACTCGAACCACGAGGGCGGCCGCGCGGTCGATCTCGCGAACTACTCGACCCGGGTCAGCGCGATGTCCGCCCGCGGCTGGGCGCACGACGTGCCGGGCGACGACGTGCACTTCGATCACACCGCATCGACCGATCACCGTGGCGAGGATGTCCACGCGTTCCAGGTGCTGTGGAACAAGAACCACCCCGGCGACATGATCGCCGCGGACGGCGCGTATGGACCGCAGACCGAGGCGCGCCTCAAGATGGCGCCCGCGACCGGCTTCGCGATCGGCCCGACGTGCGCCACCGGCCCGCAGACGCTCGATCTCGACGTCGTGTCGGTCGACGGCCCGGATCGCGCTGCGCCCGCGACGCAGGTCCACTACGCCGTCACCGTGAAGAACACCGGCAACACGACGTGGCCGGCGACGACGAAGCTGATCGTCAAGAGCGGCATGGCGAGCCCGCTCCACGACGCGAGCTGGACCTCGGATAGCGTCGTGACCACGCTCGCCGCCGCCGTCGATGCCGGCAAGAATGCGACGCTCGACTTCGACGTGACGACTCCCGCCGCCGACACCGAGACTCCGGTCACGGAGACGTTCCAGCTCGAGGATGGCACCACGAAGTTTGGCCAGATCGACCTCGCACTCACCGTGGTCCCCGGCGACATGGGACCGGAGAGCAGTGACGGAGGCGACACTCAGGATGCCGGCGGCTGCAACACCGGCGGCGGCGGGGCGGGCCTCCTCGTGGGCTTCGCGGCGATGTTCGTGAGGCGGCGGCGCCGCGGCTGAGCTAAGGTCGGCGGGTGCGCGCCGTTCTCGCTGCTGTCCTGCTGGTGCCTTCCGTCGCGCTCGCGCGTCCGTCGAACGTGTGCGTCGACGTCGACGTGAAGATCACGCCCGCCGACGAGCTGCAGATCGCGGGCTGGCTCGAGGACACGCAGGGCCACTTCGTCGACACGGTGTATCTGACGAGCAAGGTCGGTCGGTTCGGCATCGGCAACCGCCCCGGCCGCTTCGACTTCAACAGCGGCAGCACGAAGAACGATCACTGGCCGTATGGCCGGCGCATCACGACGTTCCCGGTGTGGGCCCATCGCCACGGACTGACGTGGCCGCAGATCGTGTTCCAGGACGGCCAGGACTCCAACCTCTCGCATCGCACCGGGGACTCCTCCGGTGAGGACATGCCGGTCTACTGCGCGCCGAAGCAGCCGAGGGATGACAGCTTCGACGCGGTGTCGTGCGCCTCGCCGGCGTTTTCGGACAAGGGCATCTTCTCGACGACCGAGACCTCCCTCTATCCGCCGCGCGCGGACCTCACGAGCCGCTTCTGCCCCGTCGAGAACGGACAGGTCGTCTGCCACGACACCGCCGACATCCTCAGCTACGAGCCGATGAACCCGTTCGACGCGGTGACGCAGGCGACGCCGCCCGGCGGCACGCTCTCGGACCTCCACTGGGCGGCACCGCCGGCGATCGATTACGGCGACTACGTGCTGTTCCTCGAGGTCTCGCGCGAGTACGACTTCAACGCGACCTACAACGCAATGGTCTATCCGTCGCCGAAGAACATTCCGTACGGCGACTACGGCCTGCCATATCGCGGCCAGCCGTCGGTCGTGTACTCGGTGCCGTTCAAGATCGCGCCGACGCCGCAGTCGGGGACGACCGACACGTACATCGGCTACGGCGATCCCGAGGGCAACGACGGCATGCTGCGTACGCCCGACTCGACGATCACGACCGACACGCCGGGCTCGGGCGCATCGCGCCTGGAGCTGTTCCAGGATCACGGCCAGAACGTCCGCGTGCGGGTCGACATGCTCCCCGGCCTCGCGGGCGAGCCGCCTGCTGCACCCGCTGGCCTCGTCGCAACGTCCGTCGCGCCGACGAGCGCGATGATCGCGTTCACGGAGCCGGACGCGGGCGACGTCGTCGCCGCCTACGACATCAAGGTGCGCGCGCTCGACGACATCACGCTCGATAACTTCGACTCGTCGAACACCGTCACGGTCGCGGTGCGGCCGGCCGGCGCGGGCGCGGCACAGACGTTCGAGCTCGACGGCCTCTTGCCCAACACCACGTACTCGGTCGGCATCCGCGGCCGCGACGGCTGCTTCCAGATGGGCGGCCTCGCGACGACGAAGTTCAAGACGGCGCAAGCCCAGGGCGGCGAGGTCGATGCGTGTTTCATCGCGACCGCGGCCTACGGCTCGCTGATGGCGAACGACGTCACGGTGCTGCGCCAGGCGCGCGATAGGTACCTGTCGTCGAATGTGGTCGGCGAGCTGGCCGTCGAGGCGTACTACACGTTTGGCCCGGCGTTCGCGGCGGCGATCGCGCCGTCGGAGCTGCTGCGGGAAACCGCACGTGACGCGCTGAAGCCGCTGGTGTCCACGATCCGGTTGCTGCCGCTGTAGGTCGTGTCAGGCTCAGGCGTGGCGCTGCGGATCGTGTTGCGGGTCGCGTGGGTGCTGGTCCGCGGCGTGTGGATCGCCGCGATGGCGGCCGCGCCACTGTTCGGCTTCTGGCTCGCGTCGTCGCTCGCGGCGTACAACAACGCGTCGCAGTGGCTCGCGCTGCTCGTCGGGCTCGCGCTGTTCCCGATCCTGCCGGTCGGCTGGGAGGCGTTCGCGAGCTGGCGGCGGAGCAAGCAGCCGGCCTACAAGCCGATCCTCACGCGCCTCGACCGTCTGGTCATGCGCACGCTGCTGATCAACGCGCTGTTCGTCGGCGGCATGATGCTGTTCGCGCGGACGACGGCGCTGCAGGCGGTCGCGCAGCGCGGCGACTGGATGTTCGACGGCCACAACGGGACCGTGGCCGAGACGTTTCGCGGCTGGCTGCTCGGCCTGGCCGACCATCTCAATACCCACACGCACGAGGATCACTTCGGTACGAGTGACAAGCCGCCGCCCGAGCCGGTGACGCCGACGCCGACGCCAACGCCGACGCCGACGCCAACGCCAACGGCGACCAAGGCCCCCGATGCGTGGCCGCTACCCGCGGCGGCGGATCCGCTGGTGGTGAACATGCCGGCCGATGTGGAGCAGTCGATCGACAGCGTCGGCCTGTATCTGCGCGAGCATTTCCCGGATCCGAGACAGCGCGTCAAGGCGATCCACGACTACGTCGTGCTGCGTCTCACCTACGACATGACGACGTTCAACGCACTGATGAGCGGCTCGTCGAGCTGGGCACCGCAGGACGCCGAGCACGTGTTCGCCGCGCGCACCGGCGTATGCGCAGGCTACGCGCAGCTCATGGTCGCGCTCGGCAAGGCCGCGGATGTCGAGATCGCCTACGTCACTGGGTCGATCCGGGACGCGCGCCGCCGGCTTCCCGCGGAAGACGACGGTAGCGTCAGATCCTCGCTCGAGGGCTACGGCCACGCGTGGAACGCGGTGAAGCTCGACGGCACGTGGGAGCTGATCGACGCGACCTGGGACGATCCCGTCGGCGGGCCGCCCAGTCTCGAGTCGACCTACCTGTTCATCCCGCCTCAGCTGATGCTGCTCGACCATCTACCCGACGAGCCGAACTGGCAGCTCGTCGAGAAGCCCATGACGCCGGGCGAGTTCGTGCGCCAGCCGTTCCTGTCACCGGACATCGGCCGGTTCGGCCTCACGCTGCTTGACCCTACACGCGCGCAGGTTTCCGTCGATGGGGAAATCACGATCACGCTCGATAACCCGCATCACGTGCGCGTGATGGCAAACGCGCTTCGCGACAGCGGCGGCCGGGATGGAAAGGAATGTGCGGTCGCGAGCCTCGATCGGCGCACGACCGTGCACTGCAAGCTCGGCGAGGGCGCTTACGAGATCCAGCTCTTTGCTGGAGTCGCAACCGAGATGAGTCTCGACTACGTCGGCTCGTTGCTCGCGAACAGCCGCTAGCCGCTGGGCTACACTCGAACCATTCCGGTCTTCCGGCTCGACGAACGCTTGGTTTTCCCCCCGGTGCATCTGGCCGAGGATGGACTCCTCGCGCTCGGCGGAGACCTCAAGCCCGAGCGCCTGCTGCTCGGCTACACGCAGGGCATCTTCCCCTGGTACGCCGAGAACCTGCCGATCCTGTGGCACTCGCCCGATCCGCGCATGGTGATGACGACGCGCGACCTCGTCGTGCAGCGGTCACTGAGGAAGGCGATCAAGAAGCAGCCGTACGCGCTGCGCATCGACACCGCGTTTCGCGACGTGCTGCGCGGCTGCGCCGAGGTGCCGCGGCCCGGGCAGAACGGCACGTGGCTGATCCCCGACATGGTCGATGCGTACATGAAGCTCCACGAGCTCGGGTTCGCGCACTCGTTCGAGGCGTGGCGCGGCGAGGAGCTGGTCGGTGGGCTCTACGGTGTGTCGCTCGGCGCGGCGTTCTTCGGCGAGTCGATGTTCGCGCGCGCGCCTGATGCGTCGAAGATCGCGTTCGTCGCGGGCGTGCGCCAGCTCGACGCCTGGCGGGTCGGCCTGATCGACTGCCAGGTCCACACCGAGCACCTCGAGCGGTTCGGCGCCTACGAGGTGCCGCGGCTCGAGTATCTGCAGATGCTGGCGCGCTCGCTCGACGAGCCGACGCGGCGCGGAGCGTGGAAGTTCGAGATCGATCTCGCGGAGTTCGCGAGGACCGGCGGCTTCACTTCGCCGGAGTGACAGTGTTCTTGTTGCCGCTATCGGACACGGCCGGCTTCTTGCCCTTGTAGCTGACGCTGTTGCTGTTGCCCGAGACCGCGGCGTTCTCGATCGTCGCGAGCGCGACGGTGTTGTCGTCGCCGCTGAGCATCAGCGCCTTCGTGCCGTCGCCCTTGACGGTGTTCTTGTTGCCACTGATCTGCACGCTCTTGCACGTGCCCTTCAGCGTGAACGTGTTGCCGTTGCCGCTGACGCGCACGGTCGCGTCCTTCGTGCAGTCGACCGCGTGCGTCTTGTTGTTGTCCATCTCGTTGATGTCGGCGAAGGCAGCGGACGACACGAGCATGAGAGCGAGCAGAGTCTTCATTGCGGTTTCCCCAGCTGGTGGACGAGCTTCATGGTTACGACGGGGGCAAGTGCCTCGGCAAGCGCCATCGCGAGGCGTGCCATTCCGTGTGGCGCGAGTCGCTCCCACAGCGCGGCGTGGACCTCGTAGCCGTCGGGCGTGGCACGGGCGGCGCGCGCGCCGAGGTCCGCCCAGATGACGCGCGGCAGCTCGACGGGCAAGGCGAGCGGGACGAGCTCGCTGACGAGGCCGGCGAGCGCGTGGAGCAGCGCGGGTGGAAACGGCTTGCCGATGACGTCGGACGATGCGCGCGGAAGCGGGCGGGGACCGTCGACGAGCGCGCCTGCCAGATCGAACGATGCGACCCGCGCCCAGAGCGCGTCACCGAACCAGATCTCGGCATGGGTCGGCCAGCCACCCGAACTGGGCTCGACGAGCCTCGCGACACTCTCTCGACCTTCGCGCTCGTACGCGACGCCGTCGATGACCGCGCGCTCGATTCCCGCTCGGATCTCCACGTGGCCGTGCGGGTTCGCGATGCGCTTGTGCGGCGAGGGTGTGAAGTCGACGAGGACCTCATCGCGGGCGAGCGTCGCGGCGCGCACCAGCAGATCGTTCGTGAACGTCGCCTCGTCCGCCGACGCGCAGAACGATCGCAGCAGCACTCGATACAGGCCGGGAGTCGGATACGGGCCGGCGTAGCGGAGCGGCCGGCGCGCGCGGCGCGCGAGCTCGTTCAGCAGTGCACCGCCCGCGTGTGGCGGCAGCGCGCCCGGCTCGGCGATCGCCGGGATGCGCTCGGGATCGTCCCAGTCGATCGCCGTCATCGCGGTGATCGCGCGTCCCTCGTGCTCGATCACGTGCGCATCGCCGAGCAGCGGATGCGACACCACGTCGCAAACGACAGTGATTCCCGCGACCTCGATTCGACCCGCCATGCATGATTTGTGGCATGTTCCGGCCCTCGCATGAAGCTAGGGATCGTGCAGGAGACTCGGCCTGAAGAGCGCCGCGTCGCCGCATCACCAAATGTTGTTGCACGCTGGGTCAAGGCCGGCTGGCAGGTTGCGGTCGAGCGCAGTGCTGGCGCGCAGGCCGATTTCCCCGATTCCCAGTACGAGACCGCCGGCGCGACGATCGTCGACCGCGCCGCCGCCTGGCAGGCCGACATCGTGCTCAAGGTGCGCCCGCCGACCGACGCCGAGGTCGGCCAGCTCCGCGAAGGCGGCACGCTGATCTCGTTCTTGTATCCCGGCCAGAACGAGGCGCTGCTCGCGGCGCTGGCGGCTCGCAAGGTCACCGCCCTGGCGATGGACCAGGTGCCGCGCATCAGCCGCGCGCAGAAGATGGACGCGCTGTCGTCGATGGCGAACATCTCCGGCTACCGCGCGGTCATCGAGGGCGCGAACCGGTTCGGCAGCTTCTTCACCGGCCAGTTCACGGCCGCGGGCAAGGTCCCGCCTGCGAAGGTGCTGATCATCGGCGCCGGCGTCGCGGGGCTCGCTGCGCTCGGTGCGGCGAAGGGCCTCGGCGCGATCGTGCGTGCGTTCGACGTGCGTGCCGCGGCCGAGGAGCAGATCAAGTCGCTGGGCGGCGAGTTCCTCACCGTCACCATGAAGGAGAGCGGTGAGGGGCAGGGCGGCTACGCGAAGGAGATGAGCAAGGAGTTCCTCGACGCCGAGTACGCGCTGTTCCGCGCGCAGGCGAAGGAAGTCGACATCGTCATCACGACGGCGCTCATTCCCGGCAAGCCCGCGCCGAAGCTGTGGCTCAAGGACATGGTCGAGCTGATGAAGCCCGGCTCGGTCGTCGTCGATCTGGCGGCGGAGCAGGGCGGCAACTGCGAGTACACCAAGCCCGGCACCTCGGTGATCGAGCACGGCGTGACGATCATCGGCTACACGGATCTGCCGAGCCGCATGGCATCGGTCGCCAGCGACCTGTACGGCATGAACCTGTTGCACTTCCTCGACGAGATGGGCGGGGCGGCGAAGTACAAGATCGATCACGAGAACGATGCGGTCCGCCCGGCGCTCGTGCTCGAGGCCGGCGAGAAGAAGTGGCCCGCGCCTCCGATGGCGAAGAAGGAAGCGCCCGCGGCCGCGAAGGCGCCCGAGGCTGCGAAGGCGCCCGAGGCTGCGAAGCCGGTGGCCAAGGCGGAGGGCCCGAAGGTGCCGTCGCCGAAGAGCTCGCACGGTCCGGCGCAGCGTCCGCCGTCGGCAGCGAGCGGCATCGCGCTCAGCGTGCTCGGTCTCGTCGCCGCGGCGGTCTGGGTCGGTCTGCGTTACGGCCAGGCCGATGCAGCGGCATCGGGTGCCTCGTACCTGCTGCTCTCGCACCTGACGGTCTTCGTGCTCGCGATCTTCGTCGGCATGCAGGTCGTTTGGAACGTCACGCCGGCGCTGCACACGCCGCTCATGTCCGTGACCAATGCGATCAGCGGCATCATCGTCGTCGGCGGATTGCTCAGCGGCATCGGCAAGTTCGACACGCCGGTGATCGTCGCGGTGGTCGCGACGTTGTTCGCGACGATCAACATCGCCGGTGGCTTCATCGTCACGCGGCGCATGCTCGCGATGTTCAGGAAGTAGTCATGCTGGACGGCCTCACGAATTCCTATCTGCTCGCGAACGCGGCCTACCTGGTCGCCGCGGTGCTGTTCATCCTCGCGCTGCGCGGCCTGTCGAGCCAGGAGACCGCTCGCCGCGGCAACCTGTACGGCATCATCGGCATGGCGATCGCGATCCTCGCGACGTTCTCGCGGCCGACGTACGGCATGCACTTCAGCCCGTACCTGCTCGGCGCGATCGTGGTCGCGATCGTGATCGGCTCGACGATGGCGCTGCGCGTCGGCATGACCTCGATGCCCGAGATGGTCGCGCTGCTCCACAGCTTCGTCGGCCTCGCCGCGGTGCTCGTCGGGTTCTCGCTCCAGCTCCATCACAACGGCGGGTCGCTGGCCGAGCACATCGAGGTCTACATCGACGTGATCATCGGCTCGATCACGGCGACCGGCTCGGTGCTCGCATTCCTGAAGCTGCGTGGCTCGGTGAGCGGCAAGCCGCTGCTGCTGCCGATGCGCCACTTCCTGAACCTGGCGATGCTCACCGGCATCGTCGTGCTCGGCATCCTGTACGCGCGCGAGCACAAGGACATGACGCTGGAGCTCGGCACCGCGATCGCCGCGGTGCTCGGCGTGCACCTGGTCGCCGCGATCGGCGGCGCCGACATGCCGGTCGTCGTCTCGATGCTCAACAGCTACTCGGGATGGACCGCCGCCGCGGCCGGCTTCATGCTCGACAACGACCTGCTCATCATCACCGGCGCGCTCGTCGGATCGTCCGGCGCGATCCTGTCCTACATCATGTGCCGCGCGATGAACCGTTCGATC
>Ga0207683_10002919_pt1 | contig 14902 bp, 9 predicted proteins | sample KBSM73metaG_FD_184333 | JGI IMG/M metagenome (GOLD analysis project Ga0207683, IMG submission 184333) | Miscanthus rhizosphere microbial communities from Kellogg Biological Station, Michigan, USA - KBS M7-3 metaG (SPAdes) (version 2) | ecosystem: Host-associated > Plants > Roots > Rhizosphere >... | reverse complement strand
CGTCGGCGGGCTACGAGATCCGTGTCGAGGGGGTTCTCGATCAGCGCTGGACGGCCTGGTTCGAGGGCCTCGAGATCGCCAGCGACCACAGCCAGACGGTCATCTCCGGCCCGGTGCCGGACCAGGCCGCCCTGCACGGCCTGCTGAACCGGGTGTGCGACCTCGGCCTGGTCATCGTTTCCGTGCGCCGGCTTGAACCTGAGTGACCCGGCACTAAAGTAGCCACCGGGGCCTGCGACGAGCACAACACGAAAGCGCATCGACGGCTGAGCTGATGGTAGAGGCGGTCGTATGGAAGGATCGCCGCCCGAGCGGGACGTTCTGCTGGCTACCAAGCTTCAGGTGCCGCGTTCGCGGCCAGGACTGGTGCCGCGCCGTCGGCTGGCCGACCGGCTCGAAGAGGGGCTGAACCGCGGTCTGGTGCTGGTGGCCGCCCCGGCCGGCTACGGCAAGTCGGTCCTGCTGTCGGAGTGGGTCCGCGGGATGACCGAGCCGGTCGCCTGGCTGTCCCTCGACGGGGGAGACAACGACCCGGTGCGGTTCTGGCGGCATGTGCTGGCCGCTCTCGACATGGTGCGCCCGGGCATCGCCGAGCGGGTGAGCCCGCTGGCGGGCCCGCCGGCGCCGCCGGCCTACGACTCGCTGGTCAGCGCGCTGATCAACGAGGTCGCGGCCGAGCCGGACCAGCCCGGTGTGCTGCTGGTGCTCGACGACTACCACCTGATCAGCTCGGACAGCGTGCAGGCGTCGGTCAGGTTCTTGCTCGCTCACCGGCCGCCCCAGTTGCGCGTGATGCTGGCCAGCCGCTCCGATCCGCCCCTTGGCCTGGCCAGGTACCGGGGGCGGGGCGAGCTGGCTGAGGTGCGCGCCGCCGATCTCAGGTTCAACCTCGACGAGGCGGCGGAGCTGCTCCGCCAGGTCTCGGCCGACCTCGATCTCTCGATCGCGGCCGCGCTGGCCGAACGCACCGAAGGCTGGGCCGTGGGCCTGCAGCTGGCGGCGCTGTCGCTGCGGACCCAGCCCGACGTGGCTCGTTTCGTGGCCGCCTTCACCGGCAGTCACCGGTACGTGCTGGACTACCTGACCGAGGAGGTTCTCAGCCGGCAGCGGCCCGACCTCAGGAACTTCCTCCTCGAGACGTCGGTCCTGGAACGACTCAGCGGGTCGCTGTGCAACGCGGTCACCGGCCGCGACGACAGCCAGGACCTGCTCGAAGAGGTGGACCGGTCCGGTCTGTTCGTGGTGCAGCTCGACGACGTCCGGGGCTGGTGGCGCTACCACCACCTGTTCGCCGACCTCCTCCGGACCCGGCTGGAGCAGGACCCGGAGCATGCCCGGCGGCTGCACCGGCACGCCGCGGGGTGGTACGAGCGGCAAGAGCTGCCCGACGAGGCGATCCGGCACGCCCTGGCGGCGGGCGAAAAGGAATGGGCCGCCCGGCTGGTCGAAGAGCACTTCGACACGGTCTTCAACCTGCGCGGCGAGCAGGCCACCATCCAGGCCTGGCTGCCGGCGCTGCCCGAGGACCTGGTTCGTTCCCGCCCCCGGTTGCTGCTGGCTCAGGCGCAGATGGCAAGCATGCGCGGTGACCTGCGGACCATGGAGCCGCTGCTGGAAGCGGCCGAGCTCGTGATCGACCGCGCCGACGAGGAGCCCTTCCAGCCGAGCACCGGACCCGAGGGCAGCCTCCTGGTGAACGCCCGCGCCATGCTGGCCCTGCAGCGGAGCTACGCGGCCCAGTTGCGTGGCGACGCCACGGCCACCGCCGCCCTGACCCGGGAGGCCATGGACCAGCTCGGCGAGAACGAGCTGATGCTCAGCTCGGCCGTCCAGGGATTCCTGGCCATGGCCGAATGGCTGCACGGGCGGCTGGCCGCCGCCGCGGAAGCCTTCGAGGCCAGCATCGGGTGGTGGCGCCGGGAAGGCCAGGTCACCACCACGGCGTGGGGATACTACTGCCTGGCCCGCCTGCACCGGGGCCAGGGCCGTCTCGATGCCGCCGCGGCCACCTGCGAGCGGGCCCTGGAAGCAGCCGGCCAGCCGGGGCCGCGGCTGCGGCCCGCCGCCGGGCCCGCGCTGGCCGGGCTGGGCGAGGTCGCCTATCAGCGCGACGACCTCGACCGGGCACTGGAGTACGTGAACCAGGGGATCACGCTGTGCCGTCAGTTCGTGCACACCCCGCCGCTGGCGGCCGGGCTGGTGACCCTGGCCTGGATCCGCCAGGCGGCCGGGGACCGGCGCGGGGCATGCGACGCCATGACGGAAGCGGAGTCGGCCTCCGCGGGCCCGTCGGGGTTGCTCAACCCGGTCCCGGCCCAGCGGGCCCGGCTGCTGCTGGCTCAGGGGGACGTGGCCGGGGTGGCGCAATGGGTCGGTGACTGCGGGCTTGACCCCGGTGACCAGCCGAATTATCCGAACGAGCCGGGTCATCTCGTCCTGGCCCGGTTGCTGCTCGCCCAGGGCGACGCAGCCGCGGCCGGTGCGCTGCTCGACCGCCTGGACGCGGCCGCGGCCGGCCAGCAGCGCACCGGGAGCGTCATCGAGATCCGCGCTATCCGCGCGATGGCCTTCGCCGCCCTGGGTGACGAGGCGGGCGCCACCGCCGCCCTGACCTCCGCGCTCGAGCTGGGCTGGCCGCAGGGATACATCCGGGTCTTCACCGACGAGGGGCCGGCCATGGCCGCCGTGCTCGGCATGCTCATCGCGGCCCAGCGCAGTGATCAGCGGGCGGCCAGGATTCCGCTGGCCTGCCTGGCCCGGTTGCAGCGCTCGTTCGGCGACGGCCGCCCGGGCGGCGGCCCGGTTGGCAGCAGAGCTACCGCGGATCCGCGTGCCCCCCGCCTGATCGAGCAGCTGACCAGCCGGGAACTCGAGGTTCTGGCGATGCTGGCCGCCGGCCGGTCGAATCAGGGCATCGCCAGTCATCTGGTTATCTCGCTGGACACCGTCAAGAAGCACGTCAGCCACCTCATGGGCAAGCTCGGCGCGGCCAACCGCACCGAGGCGGTCGCCCGCGGCCGGGAACTCGGCCTGATCGACTAGGGCGGCTCCGAGTTGAGGAGGACGCAATGCTCGTGACCGAATACGACGTCGGACCTGGCGCCTACGGCGTCGCCGTGGCCGCCGACGGTGCGGTGTGGACCAGCTTGACCGGGCGCGGCGAACTCGCCCGGGTCGGCCCGGACGGACAGGTCAGCCGGATCCCCCTGGATACCGGGCAAAGCCGCCCCATGGTGCTGGCCCGCGGCCCCGACGACGCGATCTGGTTCAGCCGGGGCGACGGGCGGATCGGCAGGACCGACCCGTCCGGCACCGTCTCCTCGGTGCCGGTGCTCACGCCGGCCGGCTCGCCGTACGGGTTGTGCGCCGGCCCGGACCGGACGCTCTGGTACACCCTGATGACGGCGGACCGGATCGGCCGGATCAGCCCGGACGGCGGGAGCGAGGAGTTCCCGCTCCCGGCGGGCAGCATGCCCGCGCTGATCACGGCCGGGCCGGACGGCGCGCTGTGGTGCACCCTCAACCAGGCCGGCGCCATCGGCAGGATCACCCCCGCAGGCGAGATCACGGCCTACCCGCTCCCGACGGCGGGCGCGGCACCGGTCGGCATCCACGCCGCGGGCGGGGCCGTGTGGTTCGCCGAGATCGGCGCCGGCCAGATCGGCCGCATCTCTGCTGACGGGCGCATCGAGGAATACCCGCTGCCCGACCGGTCCTGCCGTCCGCACGCCGTCGCCGCCACCCCGGACGGCGGCTGCTGGGCCACGCTGTGGGCCGCCAGTTCGGTGGTCCGGCTCGACCGCGACGGCGGCCTGGCCGAGGAGATCAGCTTCCAGCCCGGATCGGAACCGCACGGCATCGCGCTCGGACCCGGCGGGTCGGTCTGGGTCGCCCTGGAAACAGGCTCCCTCGCGCACCTCACCCCCTGACCCGCCGAACGGAGGCACCGCATGGTCAACCAGCCAGACGCCGGGTCGAGCGCCCTGGAGGCGCCGACCTTCGGTGGCCGCATGCCCGCCGGCTCCGGCGACATGGCGATCGAGACGCACGGCATCAAGCCGATCCCGGAGGACAACCGCTACGGGTCGCCCCGGCGGTTGTTCACCGTGTGGTTCGCCCCTCAGATGACGATGACCGGGGTGTTCACCGGTTCGCTGGCGATCGTGTTCGGCCTGGGTTTCTGGCTCGGCCTGCTGGCCATGGTCATCGGCACGGTGCTCGGGTCGCTGCCGGTCGCCTACCTGTCGACCTGGGGACCGCGCACCGGCACCGGCCAGCTGCCCGCCTCGCGGATGGCGTTCGGCGGGACGGTGGTCCTCCCGGCCATCGTCCAGTGGCTCTCCTCGATCGCCTGGGACGGGCTGGTCGGCCTGTTCGGCGGCGAGGCGCTGGCGGCCCTGCTGCACACCCCGTTCTGGGTGGGGGTGCTCATCGTCCTGGCGCTGCAGGGAATCGTGGGCATCTTCGGCTACGAGCTCATCCACCGGGTCGAGGCCGTGATGGCCGTCGTGCTCATCGTCACGTTCGCCGTGCTGACCATCAAGCTGCTCAGCGGGCACCAGGTCGTGACGGCGCCCACCGTCCACCACGGCGACCTGGCCGGCGCGTTCGTCCTCGAGGTCACGGTCGCGCTGAGCCTGGCCATCTCGTGGGCGAGCTACGCCTCGGACTACAGCCGCTACCTGCCCGCGTCCACGCCGCGCAAGCCGGTCTTCTGGTACAGCCTCGGCGGCATCGTGCTCGGCTACATCTGCATCCAGGCCATCGGCATCGCCGGGGCCAGGGCATTGGGCGCCGAGACCGCCGAGGGCGTCCGCAGCGTGATGGGCGGCGGGTTCCTCGGCGGGCTGGCGCTCGTCGTCATCGCCCTGGCCTCCGTCGGCTCGAACGCGATGAACGACTACAGCGGCTCGCTCGCGCTGCAGACCGTGGGCGTCCGGGTGCGCCGCCCGGTGTCCGCGCTGGTCGTCACCGTCATCGCGTTCTTCCTGATCCTCTGGATACACGGCGGGGACACGGCGTCCCGGTTCCAGGACGTGCTGCTGTTCGTCGGCTACTGGATCCCGGCCTTCGTCGCGATCGTCACCGTCGACTGGCTCTACCGCCTCCGCGGGCGTAACTCGGTCAACCCGGCCCAGGAGAGCACCGTCCGGGCCGACGCGCTCGTCGCCGTCATCGCCTTCGTGGTCGCCTTCGGCGCCGCCGTGCCGTTCATGAACACGAGCATCATCGTCGGGCCGGTGGCCAGGGCCTGGCACGGCGCGGACGTGGCGTACTACGTGAACTTCCTGGTCGCGGCCATAATCTACGGTGGGTACCGGGTCTGGCGTCACCGCGCGGCCGCTCCGGCGGCCGCCGCCGGGACCCCGCCGCGCATCGTGCGACGCTAGAGCTCCCCGGCCGCCCGTTCGGTGTCATGGGCCGCACCCACCAGGACGGGGCGGGCCGACAGGACGTGCACCCGCATCACCGCCTCGGCCCAGGCCGGGTCGCCGGCCGTCACGGCGTCGAGGAGCTCGCGGTGCTGCCGCATGCTCTGCCGCATCCGCGCCGGAGAGTAGAGCCGGTACGTGTGCGAGACGACCGGCACGTGGATGAGCGAGTTCATCAGCTCGGGCAGCAGCGAGTTGCCGGAGGCGGTGACGATGGCGCCGTGGAAGGCCCCGTTGAGCTCGGTGATGAGGTCGATATCGGGGCTGACGCCCTCCCCGGTGGCGGCCTCCATCCGGGTCACCAGGTCGTTCATGGCGCTGATGTCGGCGTCCGTCACCCGCGTGGCGGCCCGCGCCGCCGCGTGCCCCTCGAGCAGCGCGCGCAGGTCGAAGATGTCGCCCAGCTCGCCGGCGGTCCAGGTGCGGACCCGGGCGCCCTTGTTGGGCAGGGTCGCGAGCAGGCCTTCGGACCCGAGCCGGCGCAGCGCCTCGCGAACCGGGGTCCGGCTCACCCCCAATGAGTCGGCCAGGTCCGCCTCGCCGAGCCGGGCGCCCTGGGCGTACGTGCCGTCCAGGATCCCCTGCCGCAGCGTGTCGTAGACCCGGTCCGCACTGCCGCTACGCGGTACCACTCCACCTCCATGGCTCAGCCGCCCTCACCGGGGACGAGCGTAACGCGGGGAACACCCCGGCCCGGCCGAGCAGCGCCGGGTTGGCGCGCCCGAGGCGCTGCTCGACGTAGGCGGACGCGGCGAGCAGCGCGGCCATGTCGATGCCGGTGCCGATGCCGCTGCGGTCGAGCGCGTAGAGCAGGTCCTCGGTGGCGATGTTGCCGGTCGCGGCCGGCGCGAACGGGCAGCCGCCGATCCCGCCGCTGCTCGCGTCCAGCGCGGTGACGCCGGCCTCGATGGCGGCCAGGGCGTTGGCGTAGCCGGTGTTCCTCGTGTTGTGGAAGTGGCAGCGTAGCGGCGCGTCGGTCACGCCGCGCACCGCGCCGGCCAGCGTGCGCACGTCACGCGGAACGGCCACGCCGATCGTGTCGGCCAGCGCGACCTCGTTCACCCCGGCCTCGGTGCACTGGCGGACGATGTCCGTCACCCGCTCCGGCCGGACCTCGCCCTCGAACGGGCAGCCGAACGCCGCGCCCACCGTGAGCGTCACCCGCAGGCCGGCGTCGCGGGCCGCGGCGGCGATGCCGGCCGTGGCGCGGATCGCCTCGGCCGTGGTCATCCCCTGGTTCTTCGCCGAGAACGTGTCGGTGGCGACGACCACCATGTTGATCTCGTCGACCCCGGCGGCCACCGCCCGCTCCATCCCGCGGCGGTTCAGCACCAGGCCGCTGTAGCGCACGCCGTCCGGCCGCGGCACCGCCGCCATGACCGCCTCGGCGCCGGCCATCTGCGGCACCCGGGCCGGGTGCACGAAGCTGACCGCCTCGATCCGCCGCAGCCCGGCGGCGGCCAGCGCCTCGATGTAGGCCACCCGGGCGGCCACGTCGAGCACCGCGTCCTCGTTCTGCAGCCCGTCCCGCGGGCCCACCTCGACGATCTCCAGCGCGCTCATGCCCTCCATCATGGTCCCTGCCTTGCATGCAATCAACCAGACATTACCCAACAGGTCTTGCCGTCATAAGCGCTCTCTCGATACATTGCATGCAATCGAGCGACGGCGCGCCCTGCCGGAACAGCCTGACGAGGTGGCGATGACCGACCAGACCAGCCCGCGGCCAGACGGAGGAACGCCGCTGCAGGACCTGCGGGTCACCGAGCTCGGCCAGCTGCTCGCCGGCCCGTTCTGCGGCCAGTTGCTCGGCGACTTCGGCGCGGAGGTCATCAAGGTCGAAGACCCCGGGCAGGGCGACCCGATGCGCCAGTGGGGCCGGGAGAAGCCGCACGGCATGTCGCTGTGGTGGCCGGTGGTGGCGCGGAACAAGAAGTCGGTCACCGCTAACCTGCGCGATCCCCGCGGCCAGGACCTGGTCCGCCGCCTCGCCGAACGGTCCGACGTCCTGCTGGAGAACTTCCGGCCGGGCACGCTGGAGCGCTGGGGCCTGGCCCCGGAACGGCTCTGGGAGATCAACCCCGGCCTGGTCATCACCCGGGTGACCGGGTTCGGCCAGACCGGCCCGTACGCGCCCCGAGCCGGCTTCGGCTCCATCGGCGAGGCGATGGGCGGCATCAGGTACGTCACCGGCGACGCCGACCGGCCGCCGTCCCGGGCCGGCATCTCGCTCGGCGACGCGCTGGCCGCGACGTTCGCGGCCCTCGGCACGATGGTGGCGCTGCACGCCCGCCAGCGCACCGGCCGCGGCCAGGTGGTCGATTCGGCCATCTACGAAGCCGTGCTCGCCCTGATGGAATCGCTGATCCCCGAGTGGTCCCTGGCCGGCTACCAGCGGGAGCGGACGGGCAGCGTGCTGCCGAACATCGCGCCGAGCAACGTCTACCCGACCAGCGACGGCGAGCTGATCCTCATCGCCGCCAACCAGAACTCGGTGTTCCGGCGGCTGGCCGGGGTGATGGGCCGTCCCGGGCTCGCCGACGACGAGCGGTACGCCACCCACGGCGCCCGCGGCGCCCACATGGCCGAGCTCGACGACCTGATCAGCGCGTGGACCGCCACCAAGACCGCGGACGGCCTGCTGGACGCGCTGCACGCGGGCGGGGTGCCGGCCGGCCGCATCTACCGGGCCAGGGACATGCTCTCCGACCCGCACTTCGCCGCGCGCGAGGCCATCATCAGGCTGGCCCACCCGGAGCTGGGCGAGCTGCCGATGCAGGGCGTGTTCCCGCGGCTGAGCAGCACCCCCGGCCGGGTCCGGCACCCCGGCCCCGAGCTGGGGGAGCACAACGACGAGGTCTACCGCGGCCTGCTCGGCCTCGGCGACGGCGAGATGGAGGAACTGACCGCGGGCGGCGTGATCTGACCGCGGCGACCCCACGTTTCCAGGAGGCTCGATGACCTACCGGCTCGGTGTCGACGTCGGCGGCACCTTCACCGACGTGTTGCTGATCGATGAGCGGACCGGCGGTACCTACCGCGCCAAGACCGCCTCCACGCCGGACGACCAGTCCGTCGGCGTGCTGCGCGGGATCGAGAAGGTATGCGGCTCGGCGGGCATCACCCTCGCCGACATCACCCAGGTCCTGCACGGGACCACGGTCGCGACCAACGCGATCCTGGAGGGCAAGGGCGCCCGGGTCGGGCTGGTCACCACCCAGGGCTTCCGCCAGGTGCTGCAGATCGCCAGGTCGTTCGTTCCGGGCGGGCTGGCCGGCTGGATCATCTGGCCCAAGCCCGAGCCGCTCGCCTCGCTGGAGGACACGGTGGAGGCGATCGAGCGGATCGCCTCCGACGGCAGCGTGGTGACCGCCCTGGACGACGACGACATCCGGGCCAAGCTGCGCGCCCTGCGCGCGGCCGGCGTCGAGGCGCTGACGATCTCGCTGATCAACTCCTACGCCAACGCAACGCACGAGCAGCGGATCGCGGCGATCGCGGCGGAGGAACTACCGGACGTCCCGCTCTCGGTGTCCAGCGCGGTCCTGCCGGAGCTGCGCGAGTACGAGCGCACCATCACCGCCGTCGCGAACAGCTACGTCCACCCGCAGGTCTCCCGCTACATCGCCAGCCTGGCGGGCAAGCTGGACGACGGCGGCGTCTCGGCCGGCCTGTACATCCTGCGCAGCGACGGCGGCCTGGCCAGCGCCGCGAACGCGGCCGACAGCCCGGTCTCGATGCTGCTGTCCGGCCCGGCGGGCGGCGTGGCCGGCGCGGCCTGGGCCGCCGAGCAGGCCGGCTACCGGGACTTCCTCACCTTCGACATGGGCGGCACCTCCACCGACGTGGCGCTGGTGCAGGACCTGCTGCCGCGGATCGGGCGGGAGACCACGGTCGGCGACCTCAAGGTGCGGGCCACCTCGGTGGACGTGCGGACCGTGGGCGCGGGCGGCGGGTCCATCGCGCACGTCCCGCCGCTGACCCGGGCGCTGCGGGTCGGCCCGCAGTCGGCCGGGGCCGTGCCCGGCCCGGCCGCGTACCGGATGGGCGGTACCGAGCCGACCGTGACCGACGCCAACGTGGTGCTCGGCTACCTGCCGACCGAACTGGCCGGCGGCGAGATCACGCTCGACGCGCAGGCCGCCCACGCCGCGGTCAAGACCATCGCCGACGCGATGGAGCTGGGCAGCGTGGAGGCGGCCGCGGCCGGCATCGTCGACATCGTCAACGAGAACATGTTCGGCGCGCTGCGCCTGGTGTCCGTGCAGCAGGGATTCGACCCCCGCGACTTCGCGCTGGTCGCCTTCGGCGGCGCGGGCCCGCTGCACGCCAACGCACTGGGCAAGCTGACCGGCGCGTGGCCGGTGATCGTCCCGCCGTCGCCGGGCGTGCTGTGCGCCTACGGCGACGCCACCACGATGGTCAGGGACGATGCGGCCCGCACCTACATCCGGACGTTCGGCGCGATCAGCGACGGCGAGCTGCTCGGCCTGCTGCACGAGCTGGCCGAGGCCGCCGCGGCCACGGTCGAGGCCCAGGGGGTGCCCCGCTCCGAGCAGGCCACCACCTACCACGTGGACCTGCGCTACCACGGGCAGGGCTTCGAGATCACCGTGCCGGCCGAGGTCGCGGCGTTCGACGGCAACGGCGCTCCACGGGCCGGGCTGGCCGCGCTGGCGGCCGCGTTCGACGCCGAGCACCACCGCCTCTTCTCGTTCCTGCTCGAGGGCAACGAGCACGAGCTGGTCAGCGCGCGCGCCACCGTCACCGGCCCGCGCCCCGGCGTCGGCACGGTCCGGCTGCCCGACGGCGGCCCCGATCCCTCGGCCGCGCTGGCCCGGACGACCAGGATCTGGGTCGACGGGAGCCACACCGACACGGCCGTCTACGACCGGACCGCGCTGCGGGCCGGGAACGTGGTCGCCGGACCGGCCATCATCACCGAGATGGACTCCACCACCCTCGTCCTGCCCGGGCACGCCGCCACCGTGCATCCCGGCGGCAGCCTCCTCATCCGTCCCACGGAGGGCTGATCTCACATGGCGCAGATCATCGAGCACACCAACGGCGCCGTCGCCGCCGTCGACGTGGACGTCGTCACCCTGGACATCATCGAGAACGCGCTGCGCAACGCGCGCTACGAGATGGACGAGGTGCTGTTCCGCACCGCGCTGTCCCCCGGCATCAGGGAGCAGCACGACGAGTTCCCGCTGATCGGCGACCCCGAGGGCAAGATGGTGGCCGGCCAGTTCGGCCTGTCCGTGCCGGCCCTGCTCGGCCGGTACGAGGGCACCATCGAAGAGGGCGACGTCCTGCTCACCTCGGACCCGTACGCCTGTGACGCGGCGATCAGCCACGCGAACGACTGGCTCGTGGTGATGCCGATCTACCACGCGGGCCGCGTGGTCGGCTGGGCCTCGATGTTCGGCCACATGTCGGACGTGGGCGGCAAGACGCCGTCGTCGATGCCGACCGACGCCCGGACCATCTTCGAGGAGGGCGTGGTCATCCCGCCGTTCAAGCTCTACCGCAAGGGGGAGCTGAACGACGAGGCCCTGAAGATCATCCTCAACCAGGTCCGGATGCCGGAGTGGAACCGTGCGGACCTGAACGGGATCGTGGCCGCCTGCCGCACGGCCGGCCGGCGGGTGCAGGAACTGTGCGACCGGTTCGGGGTGGAGACCTACCTGTCCGCGCTGAACGCCCTGCTGGACCGGAACTACCGGGCCATGAAGACGCTGCTGACCACGATCTTCGCCGACGGCGAGACGATCTCGTTCACCGACTACATCTGCGACGACGGGGTCGGCTACGGCCCCTATGAGCTGAAGCTGTCGCTGACCAGGACCGGCGACAAGGTGGTGCTCGACTTCACCGGCAGCTCCCCGCAGGCGCAGGGGCCGGTGAACTACTACGTCAACGAGAACCTGGTCCGGATGTTCTTCGGCATCTACATGATCACCGTGGCCGACCCGCAGATCCTGTGGAACGACGGCTACTACCCGCTCATCGACGTGGTGATCCCGGACGCGAGCTACTGGAAGCCGAAGTACCCGGCCGCGCTCAACGCGCGCAACCACGGCGTCGGGCGCATCTTCGACCTGTTCGGCGGGCTGCTCGGCCAGAAGAACCCGAGCCTGCTGAACGCGGCCGGCTTCTCCTCCTCGCCGCACTTCATGTACTCGGGCAACTACACCAGCCCCGACCGCAAGGGCGAATGGTTCCAGCTGTACTCGATCGGCTTCGGCGGCATCCCCGGCCGGCCGATCGGCGACGGGCCCGACGGCCACTCGCTGTGGCCGTCGTTCGTCAACATTCCCTGCGAGTACCTGGAGTCCTACTACCCGATGCGGATCGAGCGCTGGGAGACCGTCGCCGACACCGGCGGCGCCGGCCTGCACCGCGGCGGCAACGGCGTCGACGTGGCCTACCGGTTCCTCGAGCCGGGGACGATCGCGATCCACGACGACCGCTGGCTCACCTACCCGTGGGGGGTGAACGGCGGCGAGCCGGGGGCGCGCGGCCGCAAGTGGATCGAGCGGGCCGACGGGACGACCGAGGTGCTGCCCAGCAAGATCCACGACGTCCCGGTCAGGCCCGGCGACGTCCTGCACTTCGTCACCTGGGGCGGCGGGGGCTGGGGCGACCCGCTGGCCCGCGACCCCGAGCTGGTCGCCCGGGAGGTACGGCGCGGGCTGATCACCGCGGCGGGCGCCCGCCGCTACGGCGTGGTGGTGGGCCAGGACGGCGTCACGGACCAGGCCGCGACCGAGGCGCTGCGGGCGGAGATGGGCGCCGAACGCCCGGCCGAGCTGCCGATCTTCAACATGGGGCCGCCGCTGGCCGAGATCCTCGAACGCTGCCTGGCCGAGACCGGGCTGCCCGCGCCCCAGCGGCCGGTAGCGCAATGAGCGAGCGTAACGACGATGCGCTGGCGGCGAACTACGCGCGCGGGGGGTTCGGGCAGTCCCTGGCCTGGGGCAGCAGGCCGGCGCTGGTCCTGGTCGACCTGATCCGCGCCTACTTCGAGCCGGGCGCGGCGTTCTACATGGGCTCGGACGCGTGCCTCTCCTCCGCCGCCCGGGTCCTCGCCGCCGCCCGGGCCGCGGCCGTCCCGGTGCTGTACACCCGGGTGGAGTACGACCAGGACGGGATCAACGGCGGGCTGTTCGTCCGCAAGATCCCCGCGCTGCGCCAGCTCGTGCCGGGCGGCCCGCTCGGCGAGATCATGCCGCAGATCACGCCGGGCGAGCACGAGATCGTGATCGTCAAGCAGTACGCCAGCGCCTTCTTCGGCACCACCCTCGCCGCGACTCTGAACGCGCTGGGCGTGGACACGGTCATCATCACCGGCGTGAGCACCAGCGGCTGCGTCCGGGCGACCGCGGTCGACGCGCTGCAGCACGGGTTCGTGCCGCTGGTGGTCCGCCAGGCGGTCGGCGACCGCGACCCGGGCCCGCACGAGTCCGCCCTGTTCGACCTGCAGGCGAAGTACGCCGAGGTGGTGGACGAGGACAGCGTGGTGCCCTGGCTGGGCACGGTCGCCGGGAAGGTCAGCTGACGCTCTTGATCTTCCAGACCCCGATCGCGGCCGCGACGGCCACCACCGCGGTCGCCGCGAACAGGGCCGGATAGCCGGCCAGCGAGACCAGGGGAGCGGCGATCAGGGCGCCGATCGCGCCCGGGCAGACGATGGCGATGTTGATGATGCCGAGGTCCTTGGCCCGGTCCCTGGCGGCCGGCAGCACCTGCGTGATCAGCGCCTGGTCGACCGCGATGTAGGCGCCGTAGCCCAGGCCGAACAGCACCGCCGCGAGGAGCGCGGCGTCCCACGTCTCGACGAACGTCAGCAGCAGCGCGGCCGCGGCCATCAGCAGGCCGGACACGGTGACCAGCATCTTGCGGCGGCCCCGGCGGTCGGAGATCACCCCGCCGACGATCGAGGCGAGCACCACGCAGCCGGTGTAGATCAGGATCAGGATGAGCAGGCCGTCCGCCGCGGTCTGGCCGGGGAACAGCCGCGCGTAGTGCACCGCGTCGCGCAGGAAGTAGAGCAGGTACAGCGTGCCCATGGCGATGGCCAGGCTGGTCAGGAAGCGGGTCAGCCAGGCCCAGCCGAAGTCGGGGTACTCCCGCGGGCTGAGCCAGTAGGACGAGGCCAGCCGGCGCCAGGAGAACGGCTCCCGGTCGTGCGGCGCGAGCGGGTAATCCGGGGTGAACAGCACGAACGGCAGCGCCAGCAGCACCATCAGGACCGCGAGCGTGACGTACCCGGCCACCAGGTGCTGGTCGAGGACGTCCACGACCAGGACGGTGCCGAGCACCAGGCCCAGCGCGATCGGCATGCCCACCCAGCCGGACACCGTGGCCCGCTGCCGGACCGGGACGTGGTCCGGGATGGCCGCGCTCAGGGTGGCGTACTCGCCGTTCTGGAACGCGCTGAACAGGAACCACAGCAGGGCCACGCCGAACACCGTGGCCTGCTCGGCCAGCACCACCATGCAGCCGGCCGCCAGCACGGCCATGGCGAGGGTCCAGCGGTGCCGGCGGCCGCTGAAGCGGCCGATCCGCCGGCCGTGCGCGGTGCGGTCGGACAGCATGCCGACGATCGGGGTGGCCAGGGCGGAGGAGATGGCCCCGACCCCGGTCACCACCGCGAGCGCGACGACCTTGTGCCTGGGCGTGATGTCCTGCAGCTGGAGGGCCAGCATGACCTGCAGCGGCGTCTGCGTCGCCATCCACATGCCCAGGCTGGCCAGGGTCAGGCCCAGGATCCAGCGGCGCCGGACGTGCTGGTCGGGTTCGGCCAGCGCGAGCGACAGCGCGTCCGCCGGGCCGACCGTCTGGTCCCTCATGACTCCCTCATGACCCAGATCATGACGCATCCGGGGCGGATCGCGGTATACCTGGCCGCCACCGGGCCTTCCTGGGACCTCGCACCTCCTGAACTGGCCTCGGGTCACATTCCTACAGGTGCCCGGGGTGGAAAAACGTGTAATTATTTATCCATGTCGATCGCCATCAGTGAAGAGCACCGCGCCCTCGCGCAGACCGTGGCCGGCCTGCTGACCAAGCACCAGTCCCGCGCGGCGGCGCGCAGCCTGCTCGAGGGCGGGACGGAACAACTGCCCGCCTTCTGGGCCGAGCTCAGCGGCCTCGGCCTGCTCGGGCTGCACGTGCCGGAAGAACTCGGCGGCTCGGGCTTCGGGCTGGCGGAGACGCTGGTCGTGGCCGAGCAGATGGGTCGGCACCTGGCGCCGGGACCGTTCGTCCCGAGCGTGATCGCCAGCGCCGTGCTGGCCGCGGCCGGGCCCGATGACCTGCGCAAGCGGCTGCTGCCCGGGCTGGCCGACGGCAGCGTGATCGGCGCGGCCGCGCTGGGTGGCGAGGTGGTCGTCGCGGGCGGCCCGGGTGGCGGCACAGCCACCGGGCCGGCCGGGGTCGTGCTCAGCGGCCACCTGGCGGACGTG
>Ga0207683_10002917_pt1 | contig 14912 bp, 12 predicted proteins | sample KBSM73metaG_FD_184333 | JGI IMG/M metagenome (GOLD analysis project Ga0207683, IMG submission 184333) | Miscanthus rhizosphere microbial communities from Kellogg Biological Station, Michigan, USA - KBS M7-3 metaG (SPAdes) (version 2) | ecosystem: Host-associated > Plants > Roots > Rhizosphere >... | reverse complement strand
GCGGAGCCACCGGTCGAGCCGGATGACCTGCTCCCGGGGGCAAAGGCCGGACCGTGGATCGTGGAGCGGGAGCTCGGTCGCGGCGGGATGGGCTCGGTGTACGGCGTCGTACACGAGGAGATCGGCAAGCGCGCCGCGCTGAAGATCATGCACCGCCGGCTCGTCACGTCGCAGAGCGCCGAACGCATGCTGGTCGAGGCACGCGTCGTCAACCAGGTCGGTCACCCCAACATCGTCGACATCTTCGAGACCGGTACGCTGCCCGATGGCCGGCCGTACATCGTCATGGAGCGCCTCGAGGGCGTGCCGCTGTCGCTGCGCGCGGACGAGGGCAAGATCCTGCCCGACCAGGTCATCTCGATCCTGCTCCAGGTCTGCGACGCGCTGATCGCCGCGCACGCCGCCGGCGTCGTCCACCGCGACCTCAAGCTCGACAACGTGTTCCTGATCGACAACCCCGATGATCCGCAGCACCCGCGCGTGAAGCTGCTCGACTGGGGCATCGCGAAGATCATCTCGGCCGACGTCAAGCACACCATCGAAGGCCAGCTTGTCGGCACGCCGCAGTACCTCTCGCCCGAGCAGGCGCGCGGCGCCGCGGTCAGCGCGCAGACCGACGTCTACTCGCTCGGCGTCATGGCGTACGAGCTGTTCCTCGAGCAGCTGCCGTTCGAGGCCGAGACGTCCGCCGAGATCATGGCGATGCACCTGCGCGCCACCCCGCCGCCGCCGAGCGAATTGTGGCCGGATATCCCGCCGGGCCTCGAGAACCTCATCCTCGCAATGCTCGCGAAAGATCCGGACGCGCGCCCGACGATGCTGACGGTCGCCCACACGCTCGAGCTGGTCCGCTCGGAGCTCGAGCGCCGCTGCCTCCAGGTCGGCGTCACGCCGATCGCCGAGACGCCGGTGCGCGTGTCGCGGCACATCAGCGTTCACCCGCTCGCGCCGACCGCGCCCGCGTCGTTCGAGCGTGGCCGGCCCTGGCAGTTCGTCGTTGGCGCCCTCGCGGTCGCCGCATCCGTCACGATGTTCTTGATCACGCGCGACGCCGAGAGCGACGCCGCGACCCGCCCTGCGGCCACCATCGTCGATACCGCGCTGCCGAGCACGCACGCAGTGGACACCGCCCCGCGCATCGACCCGCCGCCGGCGCCGGCGCCGGTCGCGCTGGCCGTCGACACCACGCCCCCCACCGCTGCCCCGGCGCAAGCGCCGGTGATCGTCACGCACGCGTCCAGCCGCTCCCCCGTGGTGCACCACGCATCGCGCAAGGCCCCGGTCACGCCGCGCCGGGTCAGCCTCCCCCTCGATCCCGACGGCACCGTCGATCCGTACCGGTGAGGGCGCACGTGCTGCTCATCGCGGCGCTCGCGGCCGCGGCAGGCAACGTGTCTGCCGACGATCGCCTGCCGCCGGAGCGCATCCCGCAGAAGGCGCGCGAACTCGCCGAGAAGGGCCGCGCCTTTCACGATGCCGGCGAGTACATGAAGGCGGTCGCCGCGTTCAAGGAAGCGTACGTGCTCGCGCCGAGCCCGGGCCTGCTGTTCAACATCGCGCAGGCCTACCGGCTCGCCGGCGACTGCGATGACGCTGCGTGGATGTACCGCCGGTTCCTCGACAGCAATCCGGGCGAGGCGTCGCGCACGCTGGCCGAGCAGCACCTCGCGAGCGTCGAGAAGTGCGGACACGGTGGCCTGCTCGTCGTCACGCCTCCGGTGATCGACGCCGCGGTTCCCCAGCCGCAGGCGGCGGTCGCGACCGTCGATACCGCGCCGCACGAGAGCCACACCAAGCGCGCCGCGCTGTGGGTCGGCGTCGGCGGCGGCGTCGCGCTCGCCGGCGCGGTGTTCTTCGCACTCGACGCGAAGGCGGCCGCTGACAACGTCAGCGACCTCTACAAGCACGGCGGCAAGGGCTCCGACGTCGCCGCCCAGGACGCGCGCGGCCAGCGCAGCGCGACGCTTGCCACGGTGCTCGGCGTCGGCGGCGGGCTCGCGGTCGTGTCGGCCGGCGTGCTCTATGCGGTTGGCCGTCACTACGAATCGGCGCAGCACGTCGCGATCGCGCCGCACGCGCACGGGGCCGAGGTCAGTCTGTCATGGCATTTCTAGCTCGCGTCACGGCAGCCCTCGTCCTCGTGGCTGGTTGCTACTCCCCGGATCTTCGTGACTGCACGGTCTCGTGCGCCTCGTCGGCGGACTGCGCCGGCGCTCAGGTGTGCAGCAGCAATCACTTCTGCGCGGCAACGGGCATGACCTGTGCGGGAGGGCCGCCGATCGACGCGCACATCGCGACTGGTGATGCGCCGACGGACGCGCGTGACGGGATCCACGACGCCGCGGTGCCGGTCGATGCGCGACCGCCGGTCGATGCCGCGCCCCCGATCGACGCGGCGCCTCCGACCGTGCAGCTTCACCTCCACGTCGACGGCCACGGTGCGATCTTCCTGGGCAGCTTTGCCTGCACGGCAGACTGCAACTATCAGGTCCTCGTCGGTGTGCCGCTGTCGGTGACCGCGGTCGCCGGCAACAACCAGCGCTTCGACCGCTGGACGCAGGGCCCGTGCATGAATTCGCAGAACACGAGCTGCTCGTTCACGCCGACGATGCCGCTGACCGTCGCCGCACGGTTCAAGAAGGACGACTGATGAAGCGCGTCCTCGTCTGCCTCGCGCTCGCCGGCTGTTATTCGCCGGAAGCTCGTGACTGCACGGTCTCGTGCACGGCAGCAACGGAGTGCATCAACGGCCAGGTCTGCGGCAAGGACCACCTCTGCGCGGCGCCCTCGGTCGCCGGCCACTGCAACGCCGTGGATGGCTCGGTGACGCCTCCGGACGCGCACGATCAGGACGTGATGCTCGTGATCTCGGTCATGGGCGGCGGGACCGTCAGCATCGATGACATCGGTGTCTGCAACAACGACATGTGTCAGTTCCCGGTACCGCCGCACGTGACCCGCAACCTGACCGCCTCGACGGACAAGCCCGACAAACCGTTCGCGATGTGGATGGACGCGTGCGCTGGCACCACGCCGACGTGCTCGATCGTGCCGTCGATGAACACCCACGTCGGAGCAAAGTTCCAGTGAGAGCGCAGCGGCCGTTCCCGGCGCACGTGCTGAGTCGTCACGCCGGTCCGCGCACGCACTCCCACGTGTGCGGTACGCCCCCTCGCCACGCGGTTTTCGGCGTGGTGAGCGCCGGCCCGACACATGCAAGAAAGCCCGAGCACGATGGCCACCGCGGTTCCAGCCCCCTCGCTACAGCTCGCGCAGCCGGCACCGGCGCGTCGCCGTCGCGGACGGCCTGACGACGCGCTCCCGGTCGGCTCGAAGGTCAGCTCCTGGCGCGTCGACGGCGAGCTCGGCCGCGGCGGCATGGCGAGTGTGCACGCCGTCACGCACACGAAGTTCCACAAGCGCGCCGCGATCAAGATCGCGCACCGCTCGGTGCTCGGCGACTCGTACACGGCGCGGACGTTCCTGCGCGAGGCCCGGATCGTCCACCGCATCCAGCATCCGGCGGTGATCGACGTGTTCGCGACCGGCAGCTGCGACGGCCGCCCGTACCTCGTCATGGAGAAGCTCGAGGGCATGTCGCTGGGCACGCGCGTCGATCAGGGCCTGGTCGCCCGCGGCGAGGCGATCGAGATCCTGCTCGAGCTGTGCGACGTGCTGCGCGCGGCTCACGCCGCCGGCGTCGTCCACCGCGACCTCAAGCTCGACAACATCTACATCTGCGCCGACACGTTCGCAGGCGGCCGCCGCGTGAAGCTGCTCGACTGGGGCGTCGCGTACGTCGAGGGCGAGTCCGATCCGTTCCGCGGCCTCATCGCCGGCACGCTGACCTACGTCGCGCCCGAGCAGATCCGCGGCGACGAGCTCACGCCGGCCGCGGATCTCTACTCGCTCGCCGTGCTCGCGTATCACCTGCTTTGCCGGCGCCCGCCGTTCCTCGCGCGCCACGAGCTCGAGCTCATCAACCTGCACCTCAAGGCCGAGCCGCCGCACGCGCGGACCGCATGGCCGACGATCCCCGAGGAGCTCGACGCGCTGCTCGTCGCGCTGCTCGCGAAGGCGCCCGAAGATCGCCCCAGCATCGACGAGGTCGAGCGCGTGCTCCGCAAGGTGCTCGAGCAGCTCGCGCCGGCCCGCGACGGCTTCGCGCGCGGCTCGCAGACGGCGATTCCGATCCAGCCGCCGCAGATGCCGACCGACATGCTCGGCCGCCCGGCGCTGTTGCCGTACCCGCCGCTGACGCCCTTGTGGGCCGGCCTCGCGCTCGCGATGGTCGGGCTCGCCAGCCTGATCAGTGCGCTGACCTGAGCGCCGCGAGCGCGGCCTCGAGCTGCGGATCGTGACCGGTCTGATAGTCGTCGAAGCTCGGGTTCGCGGCTGCGATGTCGGGCACGAGCCGGTTGCCGTCGAGCGGCGCCTTCGTCCTCGCGCTGCCGACGCGCGACAGCGGATACGACAGCGTGACCTCGCCGGAGAGCTTCTCGGTGGTCGGAAACGACAGGCCGCCTGCCGTGGGCCGGCCGACGATCGTCGCCGCGCTGGCGTCCTGGAGCGCGAACGCGACCATCTCGGCGCCCGACGCGGTCTGCTCGTCGACGAGCACGGCCACGGGGCGCTTCGGCTTCCACGCGGCGAGCTTCGTGCGCGCGACCGGCTGATCGGCGCCGTTGGCGACCGCGACCATCAGCGGATCGGTCTCGACGAGCAGCGAGGCGACGTCGAACGGATAGCCGCCGGGGTTACCGCGCAGGTCGAGCACGAGCTTCTTCGCCTTCTTCCTGTCGAGCTCGCCGAGCGCGGCCATGACGAGCTTGCCGGCATCGCGCGCGTCGTCGTCGGCACGCGTGCAGCTCCACAGCCGGATGTAGCCGACGCCACCGGGCAGCGCCTTCCAGTCGACGATCGGCGACGCGACCGGCTGCAATGCGAGGTTGATCGTCTGGTTCTTGCCGGCGCGCTCGACGACCAGCTCGAGCTTCACGCCCGCGGCGCCGCCGACGAACGGGATCAGATCGACGTAGCCGTGGACGATCGGCGTGCCGTCGGCGGTGACGAGGATGTCGCCGCGCTGCACGCCGGCGCCCGCCGCGCCGCTGCCCGGCAACACGTCGCTGACGGCCCACCGGCCGTCGTCGAGCTTGTGGCTGAGGATGCCGGGCTGGACGACCGGCACGCCGGCGATCATCGCGAACAGCCCCTGCACGTTCGCCTTCGACAGCGCGAACGTCTGCGTATCGCCGATCGCGACCGCCATCGCGCGCGCCGCGCGCAGCACGGCATCGGCCGGCAGCTCGCCGCGGAGTGCCAGCGTCAGCACGGCGCCGCGCAGCACCTCGACGTCGCGGGCCGGATCGTTCGTCCACGCGATCGGCCTGGCCTTCCAGCCGCGCGGCGCGAGCGCCTCGACGGCCGCTTCGCGCAGCGTCACCGGATCGCCGGGCACCGCGCTCTCCTGCGTCAGCAGCTCGAACGCGCGCGAGATCGCCTCGGCCGCCTTCTTCGCCTCGGGTCCGGCCTCCTGCGTGACCGGCGCTTGCGGCGGCGGCGGCACGGGCTTCGGCGACGCGGCGGTCGGCGGCGCACCGCCACACGCGGCGATCACGATCAGAGCGAGCGTGCGGCGGACCACCGCGACCTTCGTATCACTTCTTGATCCCGATGACCAAGCCATCCGGCGTCGGCGCACACACCGACTCGCAGTGCTTGGCGACGAGCTCGTGGAACCCGCGCATCGCACGCGCGCTGTCGCTGTCCTCGAGCAGCTTGCCGAAGAAGTACGCGTTGTCGCCGATGATGAGGCCGCCCGGCCGAACGTGCTCGACGGCCCATTGACCGTAGTGATCGTAGTTGCCCTTGTCGGCGTCGATGAACACCGCGTCGAACGGTCCGTTGCCGTTCAGCGTCGGCAGCACGTCGCGGCCCGCGCCCACGTGCACGGTCACCTTGTCGGCGAGTCCCGCGGCCGCGATGTTCGTGCGCGCGACATCGGCGTGCTTCTGCTCGAACTCGACCGACCACAGGTGGCCGCCCGCCGGCAGCGCACGCGCCATCTGGATCGCCGAGTAACCGACGAGCGTGCCGACCTCGACGATCTTCTTCGCGCCGGCGAGCCGCATCAGCATGTAGAGCAGGCGTCCCTCGCTCGGGCCGACCTGGATCGCCGGGATGCCCTCGGGCACCGCGAACGCCTGCGCGAGCGCCGCGTCGTGCGCTGCGTGCACGCGGTTGACGTAGCCGAGCAGCTCTTCGGTCGCGTAGCGCGCGCCGGCGCGTGAGTCCTTGTCCGCCATGGCGGCATCCTACTCGTCGTCGGCTGCGTCGTCGCCGCCTTGGGCGCGATACGGACCGTACTTCGCCAGCTCGCCGAGCTCGTGCTGCATCCCGATCGCCTCGCGCTCGCACGCATCGCGCACCGCCGCGGCGAGCCCGGGGTGGCGGATCCAGTGCGCGGAGTAGGTCGGGCTCGGCTCGAAGCCGCGCAACAGCTTGTGCTCGCCCTGCGCTCCCGCCTCGAACAGCGGGAGCTTCTTCTCGATCGCACGCTCGATGCCGGCGTAGTACGCGGTCTCGAAGTGCAGCAGATCGACGTGCGTGTCGGCGCCCCAGTAGCGGCCGTACAGCGCGGCGGGCGTCTCGAGGAACAGCGCTCCCGCGATCCGCCGTCCGCCGGCGACGACCTCGACCATGCGCATCGCCTCGGGCAGCTCCTTCGCGAGCGCGTGGAAGAAGCCCGGCTTGAGGTAATCGCGGCCGCCGTGGTTGTCGGTGGTGACCCGGTAGAACCGATCGAGATCGTCGAGCTGGTCCTGCGTCGGCGCCTCCACCCACGTCAGCCGCTCGATCGCCGCTTTCGCCTTCGCCCGCTCCTTGCGCAGCTGCTTGCGCTTGCGGCTCTTCAGCGCGCCGAGGAAGTCGTCGAACGTCGCGTAGCCCTTGTTGTGCCAGTGGAACTGAAAGGTCGCGCGCGCGATGTACCCCGCGCCCTCGAGCACCGCCTGCTCCTCGGCCGTGCAGAACAGCCAGTGAATCGACGAGCACTCGGTCTGGTCCGCGAGCTCGCGCACCGCCGCGATCAGCGCCGCCTGCACCTCGGGCCCCGCTCCCTTTGCAAGCAAGATCCGGTTGCCGGTCGCGGGCGTCGCGGGCGCGGCGATCACGAGCTTGGGGTAGTAGCGAATCCCGGCGCGCTGCGCGGCACTCGCCCAGCCCCAGTCGAAGATGTACTCGCCGTAACTGTGCGTCTTGACGAACGCGGCGACCGCGCCGACCAGCCCACCCTGCTCCGCGAGCAGATATACGGGCGTCCACCCGGTGCGCGTGCCGATCGAGCCCGACTCCTCCAGGGCCCGCAGAAAGCCCCACCGAAGGAAGGGCGAGGCGCCATGCTCGAGCCCATCCCACGCGGCCCGTTCGACCTCCGCGATCGAGCCTGAGGCCCTCACCGAGATGGGTTTCATGCTAGAAGCCCAACCATGGCGCTCGACCCGCAGATCAAGCAGAAGATCGACCAGCTCGTCACCTCGGACAGCGTGGTTCTGTTCATGAAGGGGACGCGGAGCTTCCCGCAGTGCGGGTTCTCGGCGTCGGTCGTGAACATCCTCAACACCTTGATCCCCAAGTACACCACGGTCAACGTCCTCAGCGACCCGGATATCCGGGGAGGCATGAAGGACTACTCCGACTGGCCGACGTTCCCGCAGCTCTTCATCAAGGGCGAGTTCGTCGGAGGCGCCGACATCGTGCGCCAGATGTTCGAGGGCGGTGAGCTCGAGAAGAAGCTGGGCGACCTGGTCGCGCCGGCCAAGACGCCGAACCTCACGGTCACCGCGCGCGCCGCCGCCGAGCTCTCGGCCGCTCTCAAGGACGGCTCGCCGGGCGACGTCATCCACCTGACGATCACGCCGCAGTGGGAGCACCAGCTCGACATCGGAGCCAAGGAAGCCACCCACGTCACGATCGAGCAGAACGGCATCACGCTCCAGATCGACCGCGCCTCGGCCGCACGCGCCGCGGGCGTCCAGATCGACTTCGTCGAGGACGCGACCGGCGCCGGCTTCAAGATCGACAACCCGAACCGCCCTGCGGCGGTCCGCGAGATCGGTCCCAAGGAGTGGAAGCAGCTGGTCGACAGCGGCAAGGTCACGCACCTCTACGACGTCCGCCAGCCGCGCGAGCGCGAGACCGCGGTCCTGCCCGGCACGACCCTCCTCGACGACGCCGCGATGGCCGCGATCGACAAGCTGCCCCGCGAGACGCCGCTGGCGTTCCACTGCCACCACGGCGGCCGCAGCCGCGCGGCGGCGGAGCACTTCCTCAAGGCCGGCTTCAAGACGATCTACAACCTCAAGGGTGGGATCGACGCCTGGTCGCAGGAAGTCGATCCGTCGGTGAAGCGCTACTAAGCCCGGTCGAACCGCGGCGCTCGCGTCGACGCCGAAAAATGTCGATCGCCATGCCGAGGTATGGTCGCGGCGTGGCAGGGACCGTATTGATCCTCAACGGGCCGTCGAGTGCCGGCAAGTCAACCCTCGCAAGGGCCGTGCGCGAGCGAGTCGGCGTCGGCGTACTCGTCGTCCCGATAGATCGGTTCTACGCGATGGCCCACCCGGCACATCCGCTCGATTGGTCCCTCTATGCCGCGCTGACAGACGCGACGCTCGCCGCGGCGCAGCCAGGGCCGGCTTTCCTTGAAACGGCCGCGTGCCGCGGCGACTCGCTGCCGAGGTCAGGTGCGCTCGAGCGAGCGTTCTGCAGAGCGTGGTGCGCCGCGGACTTGTGGATGGCCGCGCCACGGAGCCCACCCGCTCGCTACGCGCGCGGAACTGCGCGCCCACCCACAGGGTCCGCAGCGCCGCGAGCTCGAGCGCGTGCTTCGTGGAGAGAAAACTTCGTTTTCGATCCTGAGACGATCTCAGCGCAGCTCGCGTAGCGCAGCGCAGCGCAGCGCGCAGCAACGGATCGGGGCCGGCATCCGGCGGCACGACAGCCAGCGCTGCGGCGAGCGCGGTCGTGGCCTCGTGCTTCGTGAACCCGAGCGCCGTCAGCGCGAGCAGCGCGTCGCCCGAATGCGGGCTGTGCGGTTCCCCCACGTGGGGGACGAGATTGATGACGCGACTCAGCTCCCCCACGTGGGGGACTTCATTCCGGAGGCGGAACGTCAGCGCGGGCGCGCGTCCCTCGATCAGCAGCTCGCCGCGGTGATGCGCATGGTGATGCCCCCCGCACAGCGACGTCATGTTCTCCATCTGGTGACCGCCCCCGTGCTTGCGATGGCGAAGGTGATGCACGTCGATGTTCGCGGCGGCGCGACACCACGGCACCGTGCACTTGTAGTTGTCCCGCTGCAGCACGCGTTTGCGCGTCCGCGGTGGGATCGTCGAGGATGCGCGCTGCGGCGGCCCTTCGAGCGAGCCGATATGAACTGCGTCGCACTCCGCGGTTTCGAGCTCCGCGGGCGTGAGCGCGATCTTCCTACCCGCGCCGATCTGCCACGCCTGGCCGCAGGCCTCGCACTTCGTGACCGTCGCGATCTGCGTGGGTGCCGAGCGCGCCGCCCGAGCTCTTGCCGTATTGCCAGCCGCATCGTCCGTCGCATCACTGCCCGCGTGCATCGCGATCAGACATCGGAACGCTTCGTCGAGCAGATCGTTGTAGTCGTTGCGCTCGCCGCGGACCGCATCCAGCGTGGCGTGCGCTTGTCGCATCCGTGCGACCACAGCCGGCCTCAGATCGAGACTGATGCGCTTGGGCCGGAGGTCCGGCTTCGGGCGAGCGTCGGGCCCATCGCCCGGCTCGCGCTCGCGAACCATTTCTTCGATCTCGCGAAGCACCTTGCCGCGACACGCGTCCAGCCATGCTTCTTCGGTCTTGCACGTGGCGATTCGCGTCAGCTCTCGAACCGCGCTGTAGCTGAGCTCCCCCGAGTCGAGTGCAGCCTCCATGGCGGGCAGCCCCTCGAGCGCACCGGCAACGCGCAGCCGCTCGGCCGCGGTAAACTTGATCGCTGCGACCATCACAGACCTCCGCGTGAAACCTCAGATGTACCACGCGAGTCTTCGGCGCTCTGCGGCGCGTTCTCGTCGAGAAATCCAGGCCGTGTGGAAGAATTCTCCTCGTGAGCGAATTACGCGCGCAGCGCGCAACTCATGAAGCGCTGAAAGCCGATCCACCCTGTCGCGCCAACAAGCTCGCGCGGCGCGCCAAGGAGTCGTCAAGGACTTTCTCAAGAAAAGGAGACTAGAAGGCAAACACTGCAACCAGCTCGTCCGGTTTTCGGACGCCAAGCGACCGGCGATTCTCCCACGTGGGAGATCGAACGTAGCCGGGCGCGCAGGGCCGCGGGCACGACGCGTGCGCAAGCGGCGCGCCGGGGCGAGCCCCCGACCGAGGCCTTGGGACCCTCTCTTGTTCGACGAGCGAACGAGCCGGCATCGCGTCCCGGGACAAGTTTCCCTTGAAGCTCGCCCGCGCCGCGGGCATGTTCCGCGGCCATGCGCGCCTTTGTCGTCGTCGTCCTCGTTGCTGCCTGTGGCGGCGGTGGTCACACCACCATGCCGGATGCCGCGGGGCCCACGGCGCCGACTGCCAATCCGGCGCGCGAGGTGGTCGACACGAAGCTGAGCTTTGACATCGCGGCGAAGACCGCGACCGCGACCGTGACGTTCGCGGCGTCGACGATGCCCGGGGCGACGGTGGAGGTCGGCGACCTGATGTTCGACAGCGTGCAGGTCGCGGGTGCCGATGTCCCGACCATGACCACGGCCGCGACCATGCGGACGCGCACGACGATGGATCTCGGGCTGCGCGCGAGCGATGAGCCGATCGCGGTCGACTTCACGTATCACTGGGTGAACCACGAGAGCTTCACCGGGATCTCGGCGGGCGGCTACACGCTGATCTGGCCGTACTACTGCGGCAACATGTTTCCGTGTCACTCGCTGCCCGCGGACGGGACGACGTTCTCGCTCGCGGTCACCGGCGTGCCCGATGGGCAGATGGCGGTGTTTCCGGCCACGATTCCGGCGGAGGCGCCGAGCTATCAGATCGCGTGGTCGATCGACGCGTACACGCAGCTCGACCTCGGCACGACCGCGGCGGGCACGCAGATCAGCGTGTGGTACCGGGCCGGCGAGCAGGCGGCCGCGACCACGGGCACGCAGCACCTGGTGGCCGCGTTCGACTGGATGGAGAAGACGCTCGGGCCGTACCGGTTCGGCGGGCACTACGGCAGCGTGAGCGTCAACTGGCCTCGTGGCGCGTTCGGCGGCATGGAGCACCATCCGTACTCGCACATCGCGTCGGCTGCGATCGGCGACGAGGAGACGAATGTCCACGAGGCGGCGCACGGCTGGTTCGGCGATGGCATTCGCATTGCGTGCTGGGAGGACTTCGTGCTGAGTGAGGGCACGGTCAGCTATCTGGCGGCGCGTGCGCTCGACGTGGTGGCTCCGAGCGTGGGTGCGGCGACGTGGAGCGGCTACATGAACGAGCTCAATCAGGTGTCGGCGCTCGAGCCGGTGTGGCCGCAGTCGTGCGGTCAGGTCGACGTGATCCAGGACAACCTGTTCTCCGAGGCGCCGTACATGCGCGGCGCGTTCTTCTACAAGGGCGTGGCCGACAAGGTGGGCGCCGAGAACCTCGACCACGCGCTCGCCGCGTACTTCCAGGCGCACGCGACGAAGACCGGCTCGATGCAGGAGATGCTCGACACGATCCAGCAGGTCACCGGCTACGACGCGACCGCGTGTGCGCAGACGTGGCTCGAGCAGAAGATCATGGTCCCGACGCCGGGGCCGTGCCCGTAGGCGGGCCGGCGTCGTCGGTGCGCGGCGCGGTGAGCTGGTGCTCGCCGATCTGGAACACGATGCGCAGGACCTTGCCGTCCTGCTTCTCGAAGATCGCGAGCGCCTGGAGCTGCTCGATCCAGAACTCGTTGGCCGAGAGCGGGATCATGCGGATGCGCGGCTCGCCCGGGCCCTCGACGTAGAGGCGCTTGCCGTCGACCTTGATGTCGATCTTCATGCCCTGGAAGTCGTAGTGGCCGGCGAGCGGCGCGAGGTCCGTGGCGGTCGGATACGAGGGCGCAGGTGGCGCCTTGCCGTCGAGCACGTCGTAGAGGACGTCGACGAGGCGGTCGAGCGTCATCACCGAGGTCGAGCACAAGACGACGATGCCGTGGCGCGTCTTCGGATCGAAGCCGACGAACGCGTGGAAGCCGGCCGTGCCGCCGTTGTGCCAGTAGCGGCCCTTGGCGTCGATCTGCCAGCCGAGGCCTTCGTTGACCCGCTGGTTCTCGAGCTGCGGCTCCTGGGTCAGGCGCATCGCGGCGCGCAGGGGTAGCTTGCCGCCGGCGGCGGCGTCCAGCTCGTCGGAGATCAGCGCGAGCTGGTCGTGCGCGTCGGAGATCAGGGCGCCGGCGCCCGCGAGCGCGTCGAACGTCCACGGCGGGACGGGCTGGAGGTCGTCGTTGGTGCCCCGGGCGAGCCGCGCGGCGGCGGCGGCGGGGACCTTGAAGTAGGTGTCGTGGAAGCCGAGCGGCGCGAGGATGCGGTCGGAGAGCGCGCGCGGATAGGAGCCATCGATCTTCTTGCCGAGCGCGAACCCGAGCAGGCCGGCGCCGTAGTTCGAGTAGACGATCTGCTGGCCGGGTGCGGACTCGAGCTCGGTGTGCTGGAGGTCGGTGTAGAGCGCGTCCTCGTCGATCCGGGCGTACGGATCGGGCGAGTTGGGGAGGATCGAGGGCGGCAGGCGCGGCAGGCCGCTCGAGTGCAGCGCGAGGTGCTTGAGCGTGATCGCGACGTGGTCGCGCGTCGGCACCGAGACCCCGGTGGGCAGGAGCTCGGCGACCGGCTGATCGAGCGAGACCTCGCGGCGCTGGATCGCGTCGGCGAGCAGGAGCGAGGTGTAGACCTTCGTGATCGAGCCGATCTCGAACAGCGTGGTGGCGGTCGGCGGCGCACCGCCCGGGCCCTTGCCGAAGCCGTAGATCTCGGTCTTGCCGGCGTCGTAGATGCCGACGACGATGCTGCTCGCGATCTCCTGATCGATCAGCGGCTGGATCTGGGCCGTGATGGCGCCGCGGTGGGGCTCGGCGGCCGGGGGTGGCGGCGGTGCCGCGCGACGTGGCGTTCCGCCACAGGCGGCGACGAGGAGGACGGCCGTGATCGAACGCATCGCGGCCGATTCTACGTCGTGCGAGACTGCGACGCGATGCTGTGGATCGGCCTGTTCCTCGACCCCGCGCCGGTGATCGGCGGCACGAACGCGCCCGCCGGCAAATGGCCCGACGTGGCCGCGGTTCTCTACAAGCAGTCCGACGGCTCCGATCAGCAGATGTGCACCGGCACGCTGGTCGCGCCGACCGTGGTGCTCACCGCCGGGCACTGCGATCCATCGCTCGATCCGAGCATCGGCGTGCTCGACAACGTGCTGCTCGGAACGACCTCGCTCGCGCGCCCGCAGGATGGCGAGACGGTGCCGGTGTCGCGCGTGATCCAGTATCCGAATTCGCAGTCGAGCATCGATGTCACGGTGCTCGTGCTCGGGCGTGCTGCGACCGAGGCGCCGCGGCCGATCGCGAACGGCTGGGCGAAGTTCGACATCCTCAACGGCGCCGCCGTCGAATTCGTCGGCTACGGCTCGATCGACAAGGACGGCAACACGTACATCGACGATCTGCAGCAGGCGCAGTCGACGATCACCGACTTCGACTGCACGATGATGTCGGGTTGCAACACCGCGGCGCGTCCCGACGGCGAGGTCGCCGCGGGCGGCATGGGCATCGATACCTGCCCGGGCGACTCGGGCGGCCCGATGTACCTGCTCACGTCCTACGGCACGCTGCTCGCGGGCGTGACGTCGCGCGGCTACGACAACTCGATGTATGCGTGTGGGGAGGGCGGCATCTACGGCCGGCCCGACAAGATCGTCGACTGGATCGAGCAGCAGACCGGCGTGACCGTGACGCGCGGGCCCGAGCCGACCGCGCCGTCGATCATGGCGACGCACGGTGATGCCGGCGAGACCGTGATCGAGGCCAACGATCCGAAGACCGAGGCGCACACGTTCGCGATCGCGACGCCGCCGGCGCACGGTATGGCCGCGGTCAACAGCGAGGGCCGCGTCCGGGTGTGCACCGATCCGGCGTCGACCGGCAGCGACGCCGTCACCGTGATGGTGACCGACAGCGCTCACACCGAGCGCGCGGTGCCGGTCACGATTCCGATCGCGATCGCCGACGGCGCGGCGCCGAAGAGCTGCGATGTCAACGCATTCTCCGAGGATGACGGAGGCGGCTGCTGCGACAGCGGTCATGGCGGCGGCTCGATCCCGCTCGCCGTCGGCGTGCTTGCTCTGGTGATACGCTCCAGACGTGGCCGAAACCTGGCTCAAGTGTAGCGCCTGCAAGAACCCGATCCCGTACAACGCGACGCACTGGGTGTGCAGCGTCTCGACGTGCAACCGGTCGCGCACGCGCCTCGTGTTCTGCACGGTGAGCTGCTGGGATAGCCACGTCGCGATGCTGCGCCACCGCGATGCGTGGGCGGTCGAGGCGAAGGCACCGTCGAAGGACGCGTGGGAGCGCGAGCTCGCCGAGAATCCGCCCGAGGCGGCACCCGCGCCCTCGCAGCCGGTCGTCGCGGCTCCGCGCAAGGTGGTCGGTGCAGCCGGGCCGTCGGCGGCAGCCTCGGCCGAGGGAGTGCAGCTCGCCGATGCCGAGCGCGAGATGTTGATCGTCGTCTCGAAGATGAAGAAGTACATCAAGGATCGCTCGGGCATGAACTGCTCCGATGCGGTCGCCGAGGTGCTCAGCGAGCACGTGCGCGCGATCTGCGACGATTCGATCCGCGCCGCCGCGCGCGACGAGCGCAAGACCGTGCTCGACCGCGACGTGC
>Ga0207683_10002913_pt1 | contig 14927 bp, 14 predicted proteins | sample KBSM73metaG_FD_184333 | JGI IMG/M metagenome (GOLD analysis project Ga0207683, IMG submission 184333) | Miscanthus rhizosphere microbial communities from Kellogg Biological Station, Michigan, USA - KBS M7-3 metaG (SPAdes) (version 2) | ecosystem: Host-associated > Plants > Roots > Rhizosphere >... | reverse complement strand
AGCGGGCTGCCGTTCTCGTCAGACTTGCTGTAGTCGAACCCGAACACGCCACGAAAGTTCTCCGACGGCGTCCACACGGCTTTCAGCGTGGCCGTGAACGTGTCCTTGTCGCCAAGATCGACGCCGTCCGGACGCTCGACGTAACCGTCCTGCTTGAGCATTCCCGCCGAGATGCGCGCCCTGAAAGAATCCGAGAACGGCACATCCAGCGCCACGAACGCATCGATGAGACTGTCGTCGCCGGTTCCGAGCCTTGCCGTGCCACCGAACTCGTCGCCCGGATCGGTGGTAGACAGCAGGATCGCGCCGCCGATGGTGTTGCGGCCGAACAAGGTGCCCTGCGGTCCGCGCAGCACCTGCACGTTAGAGATGTCGCGCAGCTGCATCGACCCGCCGATCGCGCTGCCGATGTACACATCATCGATGTACATGCCAACGCCAGGATCGACCGTGGAGGTCGGATCGGTTTGTCCGATGCCGCGAATGAATACCTGCGAGGACGAATTGTTGCCCGCGAGCGGCGCGTTGTTGGCGAACTGCAGGTTCGGCACCACCTGGTCGAGCACATCGGTCGAGAAGATCTGCCGCTCTTCGAGTGCAGCGCCCGATAGCGCCGTGATCGAGATCGGTGTGGTCTGCAGGTTTTCTTCGACCTTGCGTGCCGTGACGATGACTTCGTCGAGGCCTTCTACTTCCTGTTCCTGTGCGGACACGGTTGGCGCCAGCGCGACTGCACTTGCGGCGGCGAGCACCTGGCTGATGGCCAGACATATTGGTTTGGTCTTCACTTTGTTTCCCCTGATTAAAGTTATCCCCAGACTTCGCGCGCGGTCTCGAGCACCAGCGCCAGTTTCCCCTTTTGATCGTCTACCGAGAGCGCATTGCCTTCTTCCGTCGAGGAGAAGCCGCATTGCGGACTCAAACAAAGCTGCTCGAGCGGAACGAAGCGCGAGGCCTCGTCGATACGCCGCTTGAGATCGTCCTTCGTCTCCATCTGTCCCCGTTTCGTGGTCACGAGGCCGAGCACGACGTACTTGCCCTTGGGCACGAAACGCAAAGGTTCGAAGCCCCCGGAACGCGCGTCGTCGTACTCGAGAAAGAATCCGTCGACATTGAGCTCGTTGAACAGCGCCTCGGCCACGTGGTCGTAGCCGCCCTCGGCCGCCCAGGCCGAGCGGAAATTTCCACGGCACATGTGGGTACAGACGCGCATGCCAGCGGGTTTGCCCGCGAGCGCCGCATTGATGTTGCGGATGTAGATGCGATGCTGCTCGTTCGGGTCGCCACCGATGCTCGACACATAGTCGCGCTGCTTCGGATCGTTGAGGTAGGCCAGGCTGGTGTCATCGAGCTGTAGATAGGTGCAGCCGCGCCGGCCTAGCTCGGCGATCTCGCGAGCGTACACGGCCGACAGATCGCGCCAGAAATCTTCCATGTGTGGGTAGACGGTCTCGTCGATCGCGGCGCGGCCGCCGCGGTAATGCATCATGCTCGGGCTCGGAATCGTGAGCTTCGGAGTGCCCTGCCTGACCACGGACTTCAGAAAATCGAAGTGGTCGCCGAAGATGCAGCCATCGAGCGTGAGCCGGCCTTCGACCTTGAGACCCGAGGGCGTGAAATCGACATCACCCTTGTCACTGTGAAAGTGCACGGTGATGTTCTGTTGCACCTTGCGCACACCGCCGATCTGGTAGAGGAAGTCCATGTGCCAGGAAGAGCGGCGGAACTCGCCGTCGGTGATGCCCGAGAGACCCAACTCTTCCTGCAACTTCACGACGTCGCGGATGGCGATGTCTTCGGCCTTGCGCAGGTCGGTGGAGCTCAGGCGCCCGGCCTTGTGCTCGGCGCGCGCGCGTGTGAGCTCTGGTGGCCGCAGCAGGCTGCCGACATGATCGGCGCGGAATGGGGGTTGCGTCAGTTTCATCGCAGTTGCTCCTCGAGTTGGTGCAGCGTGCGGTAACACGGCAGCACCTGCGCAACGCTCGAATTCGGCTCGCGCCGATCGCGGATGGCGGCGACGAACTCGCGGTCCTGCAGCTCGATACCGTTGAGCGAGACATCGACCTTGGACACATCGATGGCGGCGTTCTTGCCGTCGACGAGCTCGTCATAGCGTGCGATGTAAGTGCCGTGATCGCAGATATAGCGGAAGAAGGTGCCGAGCGGGCCGTCGTTGTTGAATGACAGCGACAGCGTGCAGATCGCGCCACTCGCCGCCTGCAACTGGATCGACATGTCCATCGCGATGCCCAGCGCCGGGTGGATAGGCCCCTGCAGCGCATTCGCGCGCACGATGTCCGAGCGAGTCTGGTAGCGGAACAGGTCGACGGTGTGCGCCGCGTGGTGCCACAACAGATGGTCGGTCCAGGAACGCGGCTGACCGAGCGCGTTCATGTTGGTGCGCCGGAAGAAGTAGGTCTGCACGTCCATCTGCTGGATGGCGATCTCGCCATTGACGATGCGCCGGTGCAGCCACTGGTGCGAGGGGTTGAAGCGGCGCGTGTGCCCCACCATGCAGACGAGCCCCGAGCGCTTCGCGAGTTCGGCCACGGCCTGCGCGTCCGCGAAGGAATCCGCAAGCGGAATCTCCACTTGCACATGTTTGCCGGCGTTCAGGCATTGCAGCGTCTGCGCGGCGTGCAACTGCGTCGGCGTGCAGAGAATGGCCGCGGTGACACCGGGGCGCGCGAGCGCCTCGGCGAGATCCGTGGTGGCATGTGGCACGCCGTATTTGCGCGCGATTTCTTCGGTGGGCGCGAGCTGCCGGCCCACGATCGACACTACTTCGACGCCGGCGATGAGTTTGCACGCATCGAGATGCTTCTGGCCGAAGGCACCCACGCCGGCGACGACTACCTTGATCGGCTGGGTCATTTGACGGGCTCCAGGATGAGGTGCCCGACCGCGGTGTTCGAGGCAGGCACGTGATAAACGCGGTGTACTTCGCGCACCGGCCCGTCGAGCGCGCCGCGCATGATCAGCCACATGACGAGCTCGATGCCTTCCGAGCCCGCTTCGCGCAGATACTGTTCGCGCGGCATGCGCGTCAGTGCTTCGGGATCGTGGACCATGCCATCGAGGAAACGCTTGTCGAACTCCTTGTTGATGAGTCCGGCGCGCGGCCCCTGGAGCTGGTGGCTCATGCCACCCGTGCCCCACACCTGCACGTTGAGGTCTGCATCGAAACTGTCGATCGCGCGCCGCAGCGCTTTGCCGAGCTGGTAACAGCGGTGGCCCGAGGGCGGCGGGTACTGCACGACGTTCACCGCGAACGGGATCACGAGGCACGGCCACGCTTGCGGCTGGCCAAACATCAGCGACAGCGGAACGGTGAGGCCGTGATCGACGTCCATCTTGTTCACGATGGTGAGATCGAAGTCCTGCTGGATCACGCTCTCGGCAATGTGCGCGGCGAGTTCGGGGGCTCCGCGTACCACGGGCACGGGACGCGCACCCCAGCCTTCGTCGGCGGGCGCGAATTCCGCCGCACAGCCGATGGCGAACGTCGGGATGATGTCGAGGCTGAATGCCGTGGCGTGATCGTTGTAGACGAGGAACACCACGTCCGGTGTATTGGCGGCCATCCACGTCCGCGTGAATTCGAAACCGGCGAACAGTGGCGCCCAGTACGGTTGTTGGGTTTTGTCCAGGTCGATGGCCGCGCCGATCGCGGGCACGTGCGAGCAGCTGATGCCGGCGGTGATGCGCGCCATTACACGCCCTCCTTGGGTTTTGCAGGGACGTAGGCGCGGCCGCCTTCGAGCATCATGCGGGCATAGTCGTCCTGGCTCATGCCGGTCATGAGCGCCGCCGCGTACTGAAAACTCTTGCCGTCGGTGGCGAAGATCTTGGCGAGAAAGTACACATTGCCGCCGAGCGAGAGCATGCGGTTGTAGTCGCGATCGAGCACCGCCTGCTTCTGCTCCTCGGTCATTGGCCACTCATTCAGATAGGCGCGTTCATCGTTCTTGAAGCGCTCGCGGTTGGCGGGCTTCATGAGCGACATGCAGAACATGTTGAGGTGATAGCCCTTGCGGGATTGCTCGGCGTCGAACACCGTGGTGCCCGGAATGTCAGCGTAGGTTTTCATCGTTTCCAGTAGAGGCTCATCGGGTTGTCGACCAGCAGGCGCCGCTGCAGCTCGGCCGTGGGTGCGATGTGCGGCAGCAGATCCACGAGGTCGCCGTCATCGGGCATGTGCGATTTCATGTTCGGGTGCGGCCAGTCCGTGCCCCACAGAACACGGTCGGGAAAGGTTTCAACGATGCGGCGTGCGAAGGGCACGAAATCTGCGTAGTCCGGAGGGCCGCTCACGGACAGGCGTTCCGCACCCGTGACCTTCGACCACACGTTTTCATTGGTGCGCATGAAGCGCACGAAATGTTCGAACTCCGGTCCATCGACAGGCAGGCGCACGTCGGGCCGGCCCATGTGATCAACCACCACGCGCGTGGGCAGGGACGCGAGAAACGGCTCGAGCTCCGGCAGATCCGCGGCTTCGAAGTACACCACCACGTGCCAGCCGAAAGGCGCGATGCGCCGCGCGATGTCCTGCAGCACATCCGTCGGCGTGACATCGACCAGGCGCTTCACGAAGTTGAATCGCACGCCACGCACACCAGCCGCGTGCAATTCGCCAATTTCGGTGTCGGTGACGCCGTGAGCCAGGCTGGCAACGCCGCGTGCGAGGCCCGCCGAACTGCGCAGCGCGTCGGCCAGCGCGCGGTTGTCAGTGCCATGACAGGTGCCTTGCACGATGACATTGCGCGTGAACCCGAGGAAGTCGCGCAACGCAAACAACTTTTCGTTGGGCGCATCGGTGGGTGTGTACTTGCGCTCAGCTGCATAAGGAAACACGTCGCCCGGACCGAACACGTGGCAATGCGCGTCCACGGCGCCGGGCGGCAGCTGGAATCTGGGCTTGTGCGGAGCGGCGTGATGGCTCAGCCAGCCGGTGTCGGCGTGGAAGCGTGCAGTGTTATTGCCCGTCATTGGCCCCTCGCCTTCAGCTGCGCATCGAGCCGCGGATACACGCGACGCACGTTCAGCTCGAATATCTGGCGCTTCGCGGCCGCGCTGATGTCGAGCGCGTCGATGTAGCGCCGGGTGTCGTCGAAATACTGGCCGGTCTGCGGGTCTACGCCGCGTACCGCCCCTAACATCTCGGAGCCGAACAGGATGTTGTCCTTGTCGATCACCTTCACGAGCAGGTCGATGCCCGGCTGGTGGTACACGCAGGTGTCGAAATACACGTTGCGCATGACGTGGCCATCGAGCGGCGGACGCTTGAGCATGTCCGCCAGGCCGCGATAACGTCCCCAGTGATAGGGCACGGCGCCGCCGCCATGCGGAATCACGAAACGCAGCGTCGGAAAATCGCGGAACAGGTCGCCCTCGATGAATTGCATGAAGGCCGTGGTATCGGCGTTGATGTAGTGCGCGCCGGTGGCGTGGAAGTTCGGGTTGCACGAGGCCGACACGTGAATCATCGCCGGCACGTCGAGCTCGACCATCTTCTCGTAGAACGGATACCAGTGGCGGTCGGTGAGCGGCGGCGCCGTCCAGTGGCCGCCCGAAGGGTCGGGATTCAGATTGCAGCCGACGAAGCCGAGCTCATTCACGCAGCGCGCGAGCTCCCCGATCGAATGCGCGATGGGAACGCCGGGCGACTGCGGCAGCTGGCACACCGCGGCGAAGTTCTGCGGATACAGATCCACGACGCGCTTGACGAGGTCGTTGCAGGCGCGCGTCCAGGCGAGCGAAACCGACTCGTCGCCGACGTGATGGCCCATGGCCGAGGCGCGCGGCGAGAACAACGTGATATCCGCGCCGCGTTCGCGCTGCAGCCGCAGCTGATTGGTCTCGAGGGTCTCGCGGATCTCATCGTCGCTGACTCGTTGCGCCACCGGCGCAACCGCTGTGGGATCCTTGAGGCGCGCGAGTTGCGCATCACGGAATTTCTGGTGCGGCTCGGGCGCTGTCGTGTAGTGGCCGTGGCAGTCGATGATCAGCATGGGGCCGCCCCCGGCGCGGTCGTGAGCAATGCGTCGAGCATGTGTTCGAGATCTTCGTTCGCTGCCGAGGAATGCCCCGCCGCCCAGTCCTGCCACTCGGCGCAAGCCTCGCTCATGCGCGGCGCCAGCCCGGCCTCGGCGACGGTGCGCGCAGCTTCGCGCATCTCCTCGGCGCGGCGGCGGCCGTGCACCAGTGCCCGTGAAATCATGTAGCGGCCCTGCGTGCGCCACCCCTCTGCCGGGGTCGTGGACTGCAGTGAATCCAGTACCGCCTGCTCGACACCGAATTTCCGCGCGGTCATCAGGGATTCGAGCACCAATGCCTCCAGCCCCTTGACCACCACGCTGCGGCACATCTTGGCGGCCGAGGCGGCGCCTAACTGCTCAGAAAAACATTGCGCGCCGGTGAAACCGAGCTGCGCCGCGAGCACGCGAAAACCCGCGGCGTGCACTCCGCCGAGCAACATCGGCGAGGCCACGCGCCGCGGCGCGATCGGCGACATGATCGCGGCTTCGACGAAGCGGCCACCAGCCGCGTCTATCATCGCTGCGGCGGCCTGTTTCGCGGCGGGTGAGGTCGAGTTGAGATCGAAGTAATACGCCTGGTGTTTTAGATGAGGCGCCACCGAGCCCGCGGCGGCGCCGATCTGCCCGGCCGTGACGGCACTGATCACGAGGTCGGCTTCGGCCACTGCGCTTTGCGCGTCTACCGCCGCGTTCACGCCGAGTCGCCCGGCGGCGAGCTTTGGGCCACTCGAGGACTCAGCAAACTTGAGGTCCCACGCCGTGATGCGTTCCGCATGCGCGCGCAAGTCCGCAGCGAGTGTCTGCCCTACTTCGCCGAACCCGAGCAGGCAGATGCGCGGGTTCATGTGCGGCTCCAGATCGCGCCGGGCACGAACACATCACCGCGCAGGAGCTTTCGCGCCGTGCGCAACAACATGGCGCGGCGCACGACGATGCTCTGCGCGACCTCGACTTCCACGTCCACCGTGAAGAATCCCGTCGGATGTTCCACTTCGATGCGCGGGCCGGAAGCTTCACTCCGTTGCACGAGCTGTGAGGCAACCGATCCCGGGATCACGCAGGCAGTGGCCACGCTCACGGCACCCAGCACGCCGATGGCTTCGTGCACGCGATGCGGGATGAACGTGGCCGTGGCGATGGAACCGCCGTTACGCGGCGCACTGACCAGGCACATCTTGGGGACAGTCTTGCGCGTCACATCACCCAGATTCATGCGCGGGCCCAGCTTCAGCCGCAGGCCCTCGACCTTCGCGACGAGTGCGGCATTGGCTTCGAGCTGCGCCGGAGTTTCGGCGCCCGTCACTCCGAGCGCCGATGCGCGCAGGATGATGACCGGCATGCCATTGTCGATGCAGGTGACCTCGATGCCGTCCACCGTGTCGACGACGTTGCCGGTCGGCAGCAGCGCGCCACAACTGGATCCCGCGACGTCGAGAAACTCGAGCGCGATCGGAGCCGCCGCGCCGGGCACCCCGTCGATGCGCGTGTTGCCCTCGTATTCCACCGCGCCCTGCGGCGTGGGCACCAGCGCCACGGCGGTGCTGTTGGTATTCACCATGTGGATGCGCACGGGAGTCGAGGGACCGGCAACTGGCACGATCCCGTTGTCGATGGCCCAGGGCCCGACACCCGCGAGGATATTGCCGCAGTTCTGGCTGTCGCTGACTTCGGCGCGATCCACGACCACCTGCAGGAATAGATAGTCGACGTCGGCATCCGGGCGCGTGGAACGCGAAATGACCGCCACCTTGCTGGTGAGCGGGTGTGCGCCCCCCACGCCGTCGATCTGGCGCACGTCGGGTGAACCCATCGCGGCGAGCAGCACACGGTCCCGCAGCGCGCGCTCGTCCGGCAGGTCGCTGGCGTGAAAATAGAGTCCCTTCGAGGTACCACCGCGCATCAGCGTGCAGGGGATGCCGGTCAGCATTCAGGAATCCTTGGCGTCGCGGTAGGTGAGCCCTTTCGCCGTCAGCGCCGCGCGCATCTCGTAAAGATCGAGACCCAGTTCGCCGGACGCGAGCCGGACTCGCACCGCCGCTTCCTTCTGTTCGCGCGCGCTTGCGCTGGCGAGCACCGATGCGGCCTGCGCCCGTGCGACGACGCAGACGCCGTCGTCATCCGCGACGATGACATCGCCCGCGTTGACGAGCGCACCAGCGCATACCAGCGGCACATTGACGCTGCCGAGCGTGGCCTTGACCGTGCCCTGCGCCGACACGCAGCGCGACCACACGGGAAAGCCCATTTCGGTGAGGGTGCGCACGTCGCGTACGCCGGCCTCGATGATGAGACCCTTGACGCCGCGGCTCATGAGAGACGTCGCCAGCAGATCGCCGAAGTAACCGCAGTCGCACGCGGACGTGGGCGCGACCACGAGGATGTCCCCTGCCTGGCACTGTTCCACCGCCACGTGGATCATCCAGTTGTCGCCCGGAGGCACACTGACCGTGACCGCCGTACCTGCGATGTGCGCGCCGGCGTAGATCGGCCGCATATACGGGGCCATGAGGCCGGTGCGCTGCTGGGCTTCGTGGACGGTTGCGACGCCGAACGCCGCAAAAGCCTCGACGACGCTTAGGTCCACGCGCGCAAGGTTACGCATCACTACAGACATTCGGCGATCTCCCCGATCGATCCCCCGCATTCTCCGCCCGCAGCGCGCAGGCCGGTAATCAGAAATCGGACGCCGCCATAAGAAAACGCTATAACAGCTGCCATGCAAGCCAACCTCCGGCACCTGCACGTCTTTCGTGAAGTGGCGCGCCTCGGCAGCGTGAGCGCCGCCGCGCGCGCGGTTCACATCTCACAACCCGCCGTCACGCTGGCCATCGCCGGCCTCGAGCGCTATTTCGATTCGGCGCTGCTATTGCGACGAAGCACTGGGGTCGCACTGACCAGGGCTGGTGAAATATGCCTGGGCCGCATCGAGCGATCGATGAGCCAGTTGCGCGAGGTGCTCGCCGATATTTTGCGCGGGGCTTCGGGCGAACGTATCGCCAGTGCTGAAAGGCTGGTGCGCTCGACGCAGCTCGAAGCGCTGGACGCCGTGGTCCAGCACGGCAATTTCAGCGTCGCCGCGCGGGCGCGCCAGATGTCGCAGCCGAGCATCCATCGCTCGGCGCGCGAGCTCGAGCGCGTGCTTGGCGTGCCGCTGTTCGAGAAGACGAGTTTCGGCATCACGCCCACGCGCGCGGCGGAAGAACTGGCGCGCCGTGCGCGCCTCGCCTTCGCCGAAATCGAACAGGCGCGCGCCGAGATTCATGCCCTGAGTGGCGGCGAGTCGGGCCGTACGGTCATCGGCGCAATGCCGCTGGCGCGCAGCTATCTACTGCCGGCGGCGCTGCTCGAATTCACGCAGGAGCATGCGCAGCACGGCGTCGCCATCATCGAGGGGACCTACGAGCACCTGCTCGCGGGCCTGCGCTCCGGTGAATCCGAAGTGCTCATCGGCGCGCTGCGCGATCCGGCACCCGCGCCCGACGTCCTGCAGGAACACCTGTTCGACGATCCGCTCGCCATCATCGTGCGCGCCGAGCACCCGCTCGCGCGCCGTCGGCGCTTCACGGCCGCGAACCTCCGGAACTTTCAATGGATCGCGCCGCGCGCGAGTTCTCCGCTGCGCGCGCATTTCAACGCGCTGCTGGCTTCGACCGGCATCGAAATGCCGAGCCCGCCGCTCGAGTGCAACTCGCTGGCGGCGGCGCGCGCCTTCCTGCTCGAAAGCGACCGCATGATGCTGCTGTCAGCACACCAGATTCATTATGAGATGCGGGCCGGAGAACTGGTCGCGCTTCCCCACCCGGCGGGCAAGGTGGTTCGGCCCATTGGCCTCACCCTTCGGCGCAACTGGCACCCGACCAACACGCAGCAGCGGCTGCTGGAGATACTGCGGCGAAGTGCGCGCGCAGCCGCGGCTTCACACGCGCGGCCGGGTCGCAAGGGCCGGCAGGGTGTCTGACGACGGCGCCGGCGCGCGTTTGGTGCTGAACAAGGCGGCGAGGATGCGTTCGCCGAACCAACGCGGAAAATTCAACGCCGTCTCCACTTCGAAGCTGCGGTGCACGCCGTGCACGCACCACTCGACGAAGTGTTCGCAATTGTTCGTGAGCAGCCGATAGCGCTTTTCGCCGAGGCGGGTACGTGCGCGGCGAATCACCTCGTCCGCATCGAAACCCGCTTCCGTGTGCGTCACTTCATAGAGCGGACGTCCTTCGGCGAACACTTCGAGCGTGACTTCTTCGACCGGCTTGCGAATGACGTCGTACATCAGCGCACCGTAGTGCACGACCTTTCCGTCGCCCACGTAGATGCCGTGATGCGTGTAACCCAGAAACGGAGTTATGAGGTGTGCGCCGAGTCGCGGCGATTCGCCTGGTTCCAGTGCCCGGACGCATCGTGAAGGACCGCAATACTTCGAGTAGTTCATTGGTTGCTAATACACCTCATTGGTGCGGACGCAACCATCGGCAGGTGCTCGTTCGCTCGTCGAAAACTGGCCAGTCGGACTTTCGGCGTCGGCTGACACGTGAGCGCGCCTGCCACGCGGGTGTGGGACTTACGGTGGGACGGTGCCGGGCACCGTTACCCGCGCGTGATCAACCACGTCAACAAGCCGGCCAACACCACGCCCACGACGAGGCGCACCCACGAGGCGGTGCGCACCGACGCCGCCTGCCCCTCGGGGAACGCGCGCATCCCGTGCACCATGGTTGCGACGAGGTTCTCCTTCTTATAGAGGAGGTAAAACAACACCGCCGCGACGTGCAAACCGATGAGCCACAGCAGCGCGTCGAACAACGTGTCGTGCCAATCCGCGGCGGCGCGACCCGTATCGAAACTCACGTAGGTGGACAGCGGACCCGATTCGATGCCGTCGACGTCCACGGCAAACAGGCCGAGCGCGATCTGCGTGATCAGCAGCCCTAACAAGGCCAGCACACTCAATGCGCCGAGCGGATTGTGTCCTGGTATTGCAGCCCAGCGGCCGCGGAGATAGCCCACGACTGTGCGCGGTCCGCGCACGAATTCGGCGAAGCGTGCCGTGGAGCTACCGAAGAATCCCCAGTAGACGCGAAACACTGCGAGCGCGAGCAGCGCGTAACCGGAATACCGGTGCCAGTCCATGCGCTTGGTTTCGGCGGTCCACCACGAGGCAGCGACGAACAACACGATGAGCCAATGGCAGAGCCGGACCGGCACGTCCCAGACGCGAACTCGCGGCGCGGGCGCCGCGCCTTCGGTCATCGATCAATCTTCCGGCGCGCGGAAGGTGTCGTGGCAGTTCTTGCAGGCGCCGCCGACATCCTTGAATGCAGCGGAGATGGCGGCAACGTCCTTGGTCTTCGCAGCCGCCAACAACTTCGGCGCGCGCTCCGCAAACATCTTCTGCGCCGCGGTGAATTCGTCGGGCTTGCTCCAGACTTCCGGCAGTGCGCGTGTCTTGCCTGCCTCAGGTCCCGTGCCCTTGGGGAACCAGCGCTGCTGATCGACCGATGCCTTGTTGACGATTTCAGCGGCCTTCTCGAGTGCAGCGAAATCGGGTTCGGCGGCCTTCGAGGCATCGCGCACCGACTTGAATGCGTCGCCGAGTTCTTTGTAGTGATCGTGACGCAGTTTCTGCAATTCGGCCGGTGTTGCGGCCGAGACCACCTGAATGGTCGCGAATAGTGACGCAGTGAACACAAGCGCGCTGACGCTCCGGAACAACTTGGCTGGCATAACACTCTTACCTCAGTGAAACATGCAGGCGTCTTTATAAACGATTCCCGCAAATGATGGGGCAACCCCTGCGAGTCCCCCGCCGCGCCTTCGACTTTTGTCCTACATGTGTCCCGTGACGGAACCACTGAAAACCCGCAGAATGCGCGCGATTCCGCAATGGCGTGGGGGCCTGCCGCTGGTGATTCCTTTGAAGTTCACGCAACTCGCCGCCGCGCTTGCCGGGGCGGTGGTTCTTGCGATTGCATCCCCTGCTGGCCACGCCGCGGCCGAGTCGAAAGACCCTGCGATCAGCGAATACCAGGCGGTCATTGCCCCTATCCTCGAAACGCACTGCTATGAATGTCACGGCGACGGCTTCGACAAGGGCAAGGTCGCGTTCGACACCCTGGATACCGACGAGAAGATCCTGAAGCCCGACCTGTGGCTGCGGGTTCTCAACAATACCCGCGCGGGTCTCATGCCCGCGGAGAAAAAGCCACGCCTCAGCGCCGCCGAGCAACAGAAGCTCGAGCGCTGGATCAAGTACAGCGTGTTCAAGATCGATCCGCACAACCTGGATCCGGGGCGCGTGACGGTGCGGCGCCTCAATCGCGTCGAATACCGCAACACCGTGCGCGACCTGTTAGGCGTCGACTACAACACCGATCATGAATTCCCGCCCGACGACACGGGCTTCGGTTTCGACAACATCGGCGATGCGCTCACCACCTCGCCCATGCTCATGGAGAAATACGTCGCGGCTGCGCAAGCCATCGTGGCCGAAGCCGTGCCCACAGCGCCGCGCAAACCTGTCGAGCAGGTCGTGAAAGGCCTGGCGTTCGAGGGCTCGAACGCGCGGCTCAAGGGGGGTAAACGCCAGCTCGTGTTCAGCGAGCCCGCGAACGTGGGCACGACGTTCAGGACGGACCTTGCCGGCAGCTATCGCGTCAAGCTCGACATGGAAGTGAATGGTGCCTACACCCCCGACCCGGGCAAGGCGCGCATCATCTTCAAGATCGACGGCAAGGAATACCTCAATCAGGAATTCGCCTATCACGACGAGAAGGCGTACGAGTTCGAGTCCTCGCACAAGTGGCCGCCGTCATCGCACCAGCTCTCCATCGAACTTCAGCCCACGGTGCCGCCCGAGAAGAAAGAAACCATCATCGACCTGTTCGTGCGCAAAGTGACGATCGAAGGTCCGCTCGAAAAGTCGCACTGGGTCAAGACCGAAAACTACGACCGCTATTTCCCTCGTGCGGTGCCCGACGGCGCCAAACAACGCCACGCCTACGCGAAAGAACTGCTGGCAGCGTTTGCGCAGAAGGCCTATCGCCGTCCTCTGACGCCGCAGGATGGCGATGACACAGCGGAGCGGCTCGCGAATCTCGCTGAAAGCTATTACCGCGAACCCGGCAAGTCGTTCGAGCAAGGCATTGCGCACGCCATGGCGGCGGTGCTGTCGTCGCCGCGCTTCCTGTTCAAGCTCGAAGCGCCCGCACCTCACGCGTTGAATGCACAGATCGCCGACGTCGACGAATACTCGCTGGCCTCGCGCCTGTCCTATTTCCTGTGGTCGACGATGCCCGACGACGAGCTGCTGAACCTGGCCGCGCGCGGCGAACTGCGCCAGCAGCTCCCCGCGCAGGTGAAGCGCATGCTGGCCGACCCGCGCTCGGAAAATCTCGCGCGCAATTTCACCGGTCAATGGCTGCAGGCGCGTGATGTCGAAGGCATCGCCATGAATCCGCGCGAAGTCATCGTTCGCGATGCCGGCGAGGAAGGCTCATTGCGTGATCTGCACCAGGCCTGGCGCAGGCAGGACGAAGCCACCGCCAAGCGGCTGGCCGCGTACATCGACAAGATCGTGGACGCGAAGCCCGAATTCGACAACGACATGCGCAAGGCGATGCGCCGCGAAACCGAAATGTACTTCGGCTATCTCATCACCGAAGACCGTCCCGTCACCGAGCTGATCGCGAGCGACTACACCTTTGTAAACGAGCAACTCGCGGCGCTCTACGGCCTGCCGGGTGTCACTGGCCCGGAGATGCGCAAAGTCATGCTGCCGGCCGGCAGCGGCCGCGGCGGAGTGCTCACGCAAGGCAGCGCCCTGCTGGTCACCTCCAACCCCGACCGGACTTCGCCCGTGAAGCGCGGGCTGTTCGTGCTCGCGAATTTCCTCGGCACGCCGCCACCGCCACCGCCTGCCAACGTACCGGCGCTCGAGGCCAGCGAAGGCGACTTCAAGGATCACGATCCGGTGCTGCGCGACATCCTCAAGAAGCATCGCGAAAACCCGGCCTGCGCGTCCTGCCACAACCGCATGGACCCGATCGGCCTCGCGTTCGAGAATTTCAATGCGCTCGGCATGTGGCGCGATTCGGAGCGCAAGCAACCCATCAAAGCCGAAGGCAGCCTCATTACCGGTGAGACCTTCAACAGCGTGACGGAGCTCAAGCGTATCCTCGCGGGAGAGCACCGCCAGGAGTTCTACCACACGCTGTCGCGCAAACTTTTGACGTACGCGTCCGGGCGCGGCACGGAGTATTACGACGTGGAAACCATCGACGAGATCGTGAACCGGCTCAACGCCAACGACGGCCGTTTCTCGGCGCTGTTGATGGGCGTCATCGAGTCGGCGCCTTTCCAGAAAATGCGAACCCAGGCAACTGCCACGGTGGCGAACTGAATGGACAAGAAACTCAATCCCGCCGCCGAGCGGCATGCCAGCTTCAGCCGGCGTCATTTCTTCCGCAGCGCGGGCGCCTGCATCGCCCTGCCCGCGCTGGCCTCGCTGGTTTCGCGCGGCGCCTTCGCCAAGGCCGCCAACAAGATCGCGCCCACGCGCATGGCATTCGTCTATGTACCGAACGGCGCCATCCCGTCTGCGTTCTGGCCGGAAACGCCAGGCGCCGACTTCGCGCTGTCACCCACACTCGCGCCGCTTGCGAACGTGCACAAACAACTCCAGGTCATCGGTGGCCTCAACGATCTGAGTGCCAATGCCGGCCCCGACGGCGCCGGCGATCACGCGCGTGCCAGCGCTACTTTCCTGACCGGCGTGCGCATCAAGAAGACGGCGGGCGCGGACATCCGCGCCGGCGTATCCATCGACCAGGTGGTGGCGAACCAGATCGGACATCTCACGCGCTTCTCATCGCTCGAGCTCACCTGCGATGCGGT
>Ga0207683_10002911_pt1 | contig 14933 bp, 18 predicted proteins | sample KBSM73metaG_FD_184333 | JGI IMG/M metagenome (GOLD analysis project Ga0207683, IMG submission 184333) | Miscanthus rhizosphere microbial communities from Kellogg Biological Station, Michigan, USA - KBS M7-3 metaG (SPAdes) (version 2) | ecosystem: Host-associated > Plants > Roots > Rhizosphere >... | reverse complement strand
CCAACCCACGACGAACACGAACACGTCCGCGCATCAGCCGCTCGCGCCATCGACGACATGAACCAGGACTTCGAAGCACTCTACCAACGCGACAAACCCGCCGCACCAACACCGCGCCACCTCACCCGCACCGAACTCAACGCCGAATACGCTAAGGCCGGCATCAAAGGCCCGCACATCGCATGATGATAACGATGCACACGATGCACACGATGCTAAAGATACCAGCTATGCACACAACGCTATAGCCATGTCCCCAATCAGGTGACATAACCGCCTCACAGCACGGGGATCCGCCCCGAGCATCTGAGGAACACACCAAATGACCTTCGCCCAAATGATCGCCGCCCTGAACGAAAACACCAACGCCGCCTTCCACATCTTCGCGGAATACGAGGACGGCAAGCGTGGCTACTATTGCAGCCGCGACAGCCTCCAGAACGCCCGCCGCGCCGCCCGCCACCTGGCCGACCCTGAGATCTACGACCGCAACGGCGACAACGCCGAAGACCTCGCCGAAGCCGCTATCGACGCTGAGATCGAACGCCGCCTGGCAGCACGAAGGGAGGGCTGAGCCATGGCCAAGACCTACCACCTGGCTAACGAACTCGAAGACAGCACCATGGAAGAACCCTTCCACGTCATGACCGACAAGGCGAAAGCAATCCGAACCGCCCGCCGCCTCGCCAAGGACGCCAGCTTCCTGTGCGTCAAGCTCTGGGTCCAGGACGCCGAAGGCAACGGCATCGCCAGCTTCCCCCGCCCAAAATGGGGGGCCTGACAGGCAAACCCATGACACCAAACCAACTGCGCCAATGCCTCTCAACCCTCGGTTGGTCAGGCAACCACCTCGCCCGCCTGCTCAACCGCGACCCCAAACAAATCAAACGATGGACCTCAGGACAATACCAAATCCCAACAAACATCGCCGAGTGGCTCAAGCAACGCGCTGATATCACTCAACTATTGCCGCCGCCCCCGTAACCGGGTTGCAGACAGACTCGCCAACAGCGTATCAGTCGGCGAGACAAATTGCAGTTGGCACGCCGTTGGGCATCGAACATCTCACCCCATGGAAAACCGGACAGTCCGGAAACCCGAAAGGCGCAATCAAAGCAGGCGCCGATGTCGCTCGCCTCGCGCGAACCTACACCGCCGAAGCCGTCAACACTCTCGCCGCCATCATGCAAAACAAGGAAGAACCGCCAAGCGCCCGCGTTTCAGCCGCAAACTCGATCCTCGACCGAGGCTGGGGCAAACCGCTGCAATCAATCTCAACCCCAGACGGCAACTCGCCCATCACACTCCACCTGCTCGCCGCACAACTCGTCAGCCAGCAAGACCGCGCAACCGACATGGTCTCGCCAACCATCGCACACGAACCCGAACCCAACGGCCGCGCCTTCGACCTCAACGCACCGCCGCCAAACGAATGAGCCACGCCGAAACCATGCCGCAGGACTGGGCGCAGGCAATCGCCGCCAGCGCCAATCCCTTCCACACCGCCATCGCCCGCTACAAACGCGCGCCCATCGGCTTCGTCCGCGAGGTGCTGCACGCCAATCCCGACGCATGGCAGATCGAGGCACTCAGAGCCGTCGCCAGAGGCCACACGCGCGTCGCCATCAGGTCAGGCCACGGCGTCGGCAAGACGGCCCTGGCAGCCTGGTGCATGGTCTGGTTCGCCAACACCCGGCATCCGTTCAAGATCGCGGTTACCGCGCCAACCGCGCCGCAGCTTTTCGATGCCCTCTGGCCCGAGTTGGTCAAATGGTTCGGCCTGCTGCCGCCGGCCTGGCGTGACCTCTGGACGATCACCAGCGACCACATCACGCTCAAGTCCGACGCCGAGTGCTTCATCACCGCGCGCACCAGCAGGCCCGACAAGCCCGAGGCCATGGCCGGCCTGCACTCGGACTACGTGCTGCTGGTGGCGGATGAGGCGAGCGGCATCGACGAGGCGGTGTATGAGGCGGCGGGCGGCAGCATGTCCTCGCCCGGCGCGGTGACGCTGCTGATCGGCAACCCGACCCGCAGCAGCGGCTTCTTCTGGCGCGCGCACATGATGGAACGTGACCGCTGGTTCACCATGCGGGTGTCGTGTCTCGACAGCCAGCGCGTGGCGCCCGGCTACGTCTCCGAGATCGCACAACGCTACGGCCTCGACAGCAACGCCTACCGCGTCCGCGTCCTCGGCGAGTTCCCCGTCGCCGACGCCGACACCGTGATACCGGCCAGCCTGGTGGACGACGCCATGACGCGCGACGTGCCGCTGGATCCGTCCATGCCGGTCATCTGGGGCGTGGACGTGGCACGCTTCGGATCCGACGCCTCGGTCCTGATCAAACGCCATGGCAACGTCGTGCCCGAGATGCCGCGCCGCTGGCGCCAGTTCGACACGATGCAACTCGCGGGGGCGCTGAAGTCGGAATACGACAGCGCGGGCGCGGGCAGGCCGAACCTCATCGTCATCGACGTGATCGGCATCGGCGCGGGCGTGGTGGATCGCCTGCATGAGCAGAACCTGCCCATCCTCGGCGTGAACGTCGCCGAGGTGGCCAGCACCACGGGCCGCTACGCCCGGCTGCGCGACGAACTGTGGGTGCGCTGCCGCGAGTGGCTCGAGAGCCGCGCGGTGCGGCTGCCGCGTGACGACGACCTGCGGGCCGACCTGGTGGCGCCGCGCTACCAGTTCCTGAGCGATGGGCGCATGCAGGTCGAGAGCAAGAACAGCATGAGGGGGCGAAGCCTGCCGTCCCCGGACTCGGCTGACGCGCTGATCCACACGTTCGCCGAGCAGGGGCTGGGGATAGCCTCTGGCATGACGTCCGGGCTGTTCGACAGCAACCCGGTGAGGATGAACCTGACCTCGGGGGATTATGTTTAGATGAGCGGCATGAACGGCTTACCGCCAGGGCTGCCGCCGGGCATGCCGATGCCACCGGGGATGATGCAGCAGGGTCGCGGGCCGATGCCGCCGCAGCCGGGGCAGCCGATGCAGGGCTTGCTGGGGCCGGCGGCGCAGTTCGGGGGCGGGCCACCGCCGATGCCGCAGATCCCCGGTCTGGTGCCGCCTGGTGTCGCGCCGCAGCACATGACGCTGGGGCAGGAGCAGGTGCAGATGTTCCTGCTGCCGCCGAAGCTGGACGAGCCAGAGAACGACACGGGCGAGGACGAGTTACCGCCGGGGCTGCGTAAGTATGCGGCGGGGTTGAGGCCTGCCATTCGCCCGACCGGCGCGGCATGGCAGCAGGAGATTATCTTCGAGCGTCTGGGCAAGACCGACGCTGAACTGGCAGAGACGGCGCGGTATTACTTCAAGATTGCCCAGAACTATGATCTATACTTGAGTCGCGAGCGTATTACGGCATCGCAATACTACAGCGGGCGTCCGTTCGGGGATGAGGCGAGCGGGCGCAGCCAGATCGTCATGACGGTGGTCAGGGATACCATCCGGCAGACGCTGCCGAGCCTGCTGCGGCTGTTCACGGCGGTCGAGGATCCGGTCAGTTTTGAACCCATCAGCAGCGAGATCAAAGGCGACGACAAGCTGGCGACCACGCTCGCGCGCCAGGCGACCGACTATTGCCGCTGGTCGCTGTTCACCGCGAACAAGGGCTGGCAGGTCTTGCACGACTGCCTGCTCGACGCGCTGACCCGCAAGGCGGGCTGGGTGCGCTGGCACTGGGGCGCGCGGGCCGAAAGCCGCACCGAGGTGTGCGAGGGGCTGCTGCTGCCGCAGTTGCAGTTGCTGCTGAGCGAGCCGGGCATCGAGGCGCAGCGCATCGTGCGCCGGCCGATGCTCAAGTCCGAGATCGACGCGCTGGGCAAGACGCCCAACGGGGGGATGTACCTGCAACAGGGCGGGCCGCAGGAATACTGGTCGGCCACCATCACGCGCTCATCGCAGCAGGCCTGGCCGCGCGTCGAGTCGGTGCCGGCCGAGTGCGTCTGGGTCGTCGCCGACGCCGCGACGGTCGAGGACGCGCGGGCGATCTTCCATGTGCGGGATGTGAGTGCGAGCGACCTGATTGAGATGGGGCTGCCCGAGGACAAGGTGATGGCGCACCGCGATGCGATGATGCGCCCGCAGCAGCGCCGCGAGATGATCGCGCGCAACCAGGCGCAGGGCTACAACATGCGGGGGGCGCCGCCGAACGACAAAAGCATGGCGATCATCCGCTACTGCGAGGGGTGGATCAGGACCGACACGAACGGCGACAACAAGGCCGAGTTGATCCACGTTCACATGCTGGGGAATGCCGACACGCTGGTGCAGTGGGAGCGGGTCGATGAGACGCCGCTGGCCTGCTTCACGCCGTATCGCGAGCCGGGCCGCATCATCGGCAGCAGCCAGGCCGACATGGTGATGGACTTGCAGCGCATCGAGAGCCGCGTGATGCGCGCGGTGCTGGACAGCCTCGGCCAGAGCATGTTCCCGCGCACGACCATGGTGGTCGGCCAGGCGAACATGGCGGATGTAAGACAAACCGCCATTGGATCGATCATCCGCGTGGCCCAGCAGGGGGCGGTGACGGAACTGATCAAGCCCTTTACCGGCAAGGAAGCCCTGCCGGTGTTGCAGGTGCTCGAGAGCATCCGCGAGAGCCGCACGGGGATCACCAAGGCATCGGCCGGGCTGACGGTGGATGAGTTGCAGAGCACGGCCCCGATTGCGGTCAGCCAACAGAGCAGCGCCGCGCAGGATCGCCTCGACATGGTGGCCAGGACGTTAGCGGAAACCGGCCTGGCGCCGCTCTATACCGGGCTGCTCAAGATGATGGCGCGGCAGCAGGACCGCCCGAACGTGATCCGCATTCGCGGCGAGTGGATTGCCATCGACCCGCGCGCGCTGGCGACCATGTGGGAAGCCACCGTCAACGTGGGCGGCAAAGGGATGCCGCAGGAACGGCTCGCGATGCTCGGCGCCATCGCCCAGAAGCAGGAACAGATCGCGGCGCAGGGCGGGCTGAGCAACCCGCTGGCGGGCATCCCCGAATACCGCAACACGCTCGCGCGCATGCTCGAGACGGTCGGCATCAGCGACGTGTCGTCCTACTTCAAAGCCCTGCCGCCGGACTTCAAGCCGCCCGAAACGCCGCAAGGCCCCAGCCCCGAGATGCTGCTGGCCCAGGTGCAGAAGGACAAAACGGCGGCCGACGTCGAGAACGACCGCGCCGACCAGCAGACCAAGCGGGCCGGGCTGCTGCTCGAGGACGACCGCGAGCGCGACAAGGCGGCGTTGGACGCCTGGGCGAAGACGTGGGTGGCGGCGGCGCAATACGGCAGCCCCGCCCCGGCGCTGACCGAGTTCCAGGACGCGATGCGGCGCGACGTGCCGACGCTCAACCTGCTGGGCGACCTGCCGCCGCCGACCTCGGCAGCCCCGCCCGCCGTGGGTCAGCCGCAACAGCCCCTGCAGAAGCCCGCAGGACCGCCTATGGTGCCGCCGGGCATGCAGGGTGGCCCGCGACCCCCGATGATGCCTCAGGCGCCTGTACGGCCCGCTATGGCGCCCGGCGGGCCTGATCCCGCGACGGCGGCGGCGGTGAAGGGGGCATTGGCCAGCGGCCGCATGCCCAGCGCCTACGGGCAGTTGACCCAGCGGGCGAGCGGCTTTCCGCTCAACGCGCCAGGCGGGCCACCGCTGCCACAGCCGGGTGCGCCGCAGTGACGCTGACCACCGAACAGGTCGTCGCCGCCAACGCCGCGCGCAGATTGCTCGATGACGAGCACTTCCAGCGTATCATGAACCGCATCACCGCCGACGCCGCCGAGAAGACCGTCTGGGGTGCCGACGAGCCGACCCGCGAGGCCAACCGCCAGTTGGTATTGGCAATCAGTCGCATTCGCGGCGAACTGCAAGGCGACGCCGACGCGCCCGAGGCCGACAAAGCCGCCGACCAGCTAGCCCGCGCAATGGAATAGGGGACACACGACCATGGCGAACAAGAAGGCGACCGGCTCGCAGAGCACCAAGACCGTCTCGACCGGCGGGCAGAACAAGCCGCAGGCGGGCGGGCAGGGGGGCCAGGGCAAAGCGCGCGGCGCCGCGAACCTGCCGACGCCGAGCAAGACCACCGCCGCACCCCGAAAGCGTTAGCCATGCCGGGGCTGCTGGACAGCGGGCTGTTGGATCAAAACACGCCCTATGCGCCGAACCCGAACTTCACCGCCTCGCTCGCCGCGCCGCAGATCTCGGCCACGCCGCGCGCGGGCTTCGGCAACATCATGCCGCAGCAGGCGCCGCCGCCCGCCGCCTCGCTCGCGCAGCCCAGCCTCGGCGGCGGCTTCACCCACGACGACGTGCAGAAAGCCCTCGGCATGCTGTATGGGCAGTTGGGTGGGGGGGTGGATTGGGTGAAAGCGACCGGCGGGCCGCAGGGGCTGCTGGGCCAGGCGCCCGCCGCCGCAGGGGGACAACCCGGCACCCCGCAACCCGGCGGCGGCGCCCAAACGCTGGTCGATGCCTACCAGGGCTTCAAGCAATACGACGAGATCAACAACCAGATCCAGCAGGCCAAACGGCTGTTCGACAACGAAGCCGGCGGCAGTCGCGGGGGCCGCGAGGGCGGGGGCATCGTCTGATGGCGTCGCTGCTGTTCCCTGACGATCCGGACCCGCAGCAAAGCCTGCTCGGCGTGCCGCCCGCCACCGATGACCTCACCTCGGCGCTGGGGTCGCTCTACCACCGCGTGGTCCAGGGCCAGCCCACAACCGACCCGACGCCGTTCCCGTATGCCGACAACCCGGTCGGCACCGAACGGCTGCACCCCGACACGCTCACGCCGCGCACCGCCTGGCAGGATGTCGGCGACGCCGCCCTGCGCGGCCTGTCCGATCCGCGCGAACTGGCCAAGCTGGGGGTGGGACTGAACCCCGCCGCGAACATCGCCCTGTCCGCGCCCGACGTGGCGCAGGGCGGGGGCGATATCGTCAAGCACCTGCTCAAGGGCGACATCCACGGCACCCAGCCAGGCTCGCTGCAAATGGGCCTCGGCCTGCTCGGCATGGTGCCGTTCGTCGGCAGCGTGGCACGCGAGGCACGCGGACCGCTGAGCGAAGCCGCCCGCACCGCCCGAGGCATCCTCGGCGAAATCCCCGAGGTCGCAGCGCACGGGCCGGGATCGGCGCCACGGCTGAACTCGGACGCGGTCGGGTTCGCCGACAGGATCAGCACCCGGCAGCCCTCGCTCGCCGATGACGTGCATGCGACGGCGAACTACACGGTCGACCGCCCATCCTTCGACGACGCCGTGGCCGCGCCGAAGTCCAAGATCGGCAGCCGGGTGGACGAGGTGCTGTCGCGCCACGTCGGGCTGAACAACGCCTCGGTGGACGGGCTGACGGCGCACATCGCCGACAACCTCAAGGCGCTTTACAACGCGGTGCCCGAGACGTGGCGGAACAGCGCGGCGAACTGGTATAACGGCGCGCGCAGCCTGGCCGAGAACATGGCCGAGACCTACGGAACCTCGGTGCGCGCCCAAGCCGCCAACCTTGCCGCGCTCTCGCCGCAGCGGCGCTGGGAACACAACGTCGAAGGCTCGATGCGGGTGGCCAACATCCACGCCAACCACGCCGACAGCGGCTGGACCCCGGCGCTGGAAGGGGCCTGGCACGGCACCGAGGAAGCCCCCAGCTTCGCCACGCTCAACCCCGGATGGCAGGACATCTACGCCAACATCCAGGGCAAGACCCTGAGCGAGATCAGCGACCCGAAAGAGGCGGCGCTGTGGGTGCGGCTGCACGACCGCGCCCACGCCGAACACAACAACGTCCGGATCGTGAACCCTGACGGCACGCGGGGCGGGTTCCTGCTCAACGACGCCGAAGAGGAAGGCGCGGCGGGCCTGCCGGCGACCCTGCAATGGGGCACGCTCGACGCGGTCGGCAACGCCCTCTCCTCGCTGCGTGACGACAGCATGGCGAATATCAGCGCCAACATGGGCGGGGCGCACAAGGTTAGGAACTTCTACAACAACATCGTCAGCCCCGACGCCGGGCACGACGTGACCATCGACACCCACGCGGTGGCGGCGGGGTTGCTGCGCCCGCTGGGGTCAAGCAGCCCCGAAGTCAGCTATGGGCTGGGGTCGTCGGTCAACAAGAAGTATCGCCCGCCCGCCGTGAGCGGGGACGATGTCTGGCCCAGCACGATGGCGCACGCGGGCGAGGGCTTGCAGGGCATGTATGCGCTCTATGCCGACGCCTACCGCAGAGCCGCCGACGAACTCGGAATATTGCCCCGTCAACTGCAATCCGTTACGTGGGAAGGCATTCGCGGGCTGTATAACGGCGTGGAACGACGCGACAAGGGCACCATCGCCAACAATCTCGCCATCTGGAAAGCAGTGAACAATGGCTATGTCGACCCCCAAACCGCCCGCGCCGGCATCCTCGGCAAAGGGATCAGGGCGCCCAACTGGGCCGAGCCTTAGCGCCGGGCAGGCCTCGATCCTGCGCGGACTGCGCGACAAGGGGCTGCCCGAAACGCGCGAGAACTACATCCGCCTGGCGCTGGGCCGCGATCCGGTGAACGACGAGGAATGGGGCGCCGAGCTAGAGGGGCAGCTTCCGGCGCATTTGCAGGAACGCGAATAGGCCATGAGCGAAACCACAGGCGCACCAGGACCGTCAGCCCCCACAGCCGCGCCCGCCGCAGCACCCACCGGCCAGGTCGGCAGCTTCGCGCCAACCGCCCCGCCCGCGACCTCACAGCCGGGCATCTCGGTCAGCGAGGCCGCGCGGCTGCTCAACCGGCAGAGGCGGCAGGGCGCCGAAGGCGAGGCCGCAGCCCCTGCCGCCGACGCCACCCGCAAGCCCTCGCCCAGCGACGTCGCACGCCAGGCGCAGGCGTCAGCAGAGTCCCCGGCCGCAGCCAAAGCCCCGCCAGCACCCGCGCCAGCCTCGGCCCTCGAGCGCGCCCTTGGCGCCCAGCCGCAAGGCGACGCCCCCGCCACCGCCACGGAAACGCCGGACGGCGGGGTCGAGATCGAAGGGCAGCGGCTACGCACCGCCGCCGAGATCCAGGCCTTCGTGCAGCGCAAATCCGCCGACTACACGCAGAAGATGCAGGGGCTTGCGGCCGAGCGTCAGCAGGTCCACGCCCAGGCGCAGCAGATCGCCGCCCAGCAGCAGGCGCTCGCGACCGTGCTGCCATACATCCAGCCCGAACTCGCCCGCCTGCAACACATCGTCGGCCAGGAAATCAACCGCCCCGATCCGTCGCTCGCCCAGACCGACCCGCAACGCTACATCGCCGAACGCGCGCAATACGAGAACGCGCTCGAGGAACAGCAGCGCCTTGGCAACCTGAACGCACTGCAAAGCCAGGCCCAGGCCCGCGCCATGGAAGCGCAGGTCAACGCCGCGCACGAACAGCTATCGAAGGAAGTCCCCGGCTGGGCAGACCCGCAGCAGCGCACCCAGTTGCAACACGAAATCGTCCAATGGGCGACCCGGCAAGGCGGCTTCAGCGAGAACGAACTGCGCGGGCTGTCCTCGCCCCATCACTTCAAAACCATGATGAAAGCCGCGATGTACGACCGCATGGTCGAAGGCGCCAAGAGCAGCGCCCCGCCGCAGCGCACGCTCGCCCCGGTCAGAGGCGCACCCCCGCCACCCGCACCCAGCGAGCGCATCCAGGTCGCCGAGCAGGCCTTCGGCGACAAGGCCAACATCCGCACCGCCGCCGCATTGCTCGCCGCACGCCGGGCCAACGGCCACGCGCGATGACACGCTTGACGTGCAACGGTCCCGTCTCATAACATAGACACGTCGCGCCGCAGAGTGCTTGCACCCACTGCCTAGCGAGCCGTGCCGTCGCTAATGCTGACCCCCGGCCCCCGAGAGTGCTTGCACCCACTCGGCCCAGCCGCCGCCAGCCATTGCGAAACCAGCAACTCGATCAGGTTTCACCGCATGAGGCGCACCGATCCGTGCGCCCTTGCTGCAATGGGGTTTAAACATGGCTGTAGGCGCACAGGGCGCGACGCCCGCCGGCACGTATCTCGAAACCGCCGCCATCGGCGTCAAGGAAGACCTCGCCGATATCATCTACCGCATTGATCCGGACGAGACGCCGCTGGTCAGCGCATGCAGCCGCGTCGCCGCCAACCAGGTTCTGACCGAATGGCTGGTGCAGGAACTCAACGCGGCCAGCGACAACGCGCAGCCCGAAGGCTTCACCGCCGTCATGCAGGCCGTCCTCAAGCCCGTGCGCCTGAACAATGTGTGCCAGATCATCGCCCGCACCGTGGGCGTCTCGAACACCCTGCGGGTCGTCGACATGGCCGGGGGCGAGGACGAGTATAACCGCCAGCTGATCCTGCGCGGCATGGAAGTGAAGCGCGACCTAGAACTCGCCGTCACATCCCCCCTCGTTCGCACCATCACCGACCCGCGCCACATGAGCGGGCTGCCCTGCTACACGGCGAATGGAAGCCGGGGCGCGGGCGCGGGCGTGATGCCAGTGGGCGACGGCAGCAACGCCGGCACCGCAGGCACGCTGCGCGACCTCACCCTCGCCATGGTGGACAGCGCCGTGCAGCAGTGCTGGCAGGCCGGCGGCAAGCCCAGCCTCGGCATCATGTCGGGCAACGTCAAAGCCTATTTCGCCACGCTCAGCCAGGGCGGCACGGGCAACGCCGTCGTGGCCCAGAACATCCAGAACGTCACGTCGCGCGAGCAAGTCACCATCATGGGCGCCGTCGACGTCTACCGCACCAATTTCGGCACCATCGACCTCGCGCCCGACCGCTTCTGCCCGATCCACCAGATCATCCTGGTGTCCACCGACTATATCGAACTCGCGCCACTGCCAGAGCGCGATATCATACAGCAAGATTACGCACAAACTGGAGACAATAGCCAGGGCGGCGTAGTATTCGAGGGCTGTATTCGTCCAACGGCCCCCAAAGCCCACGCCACTATATTTGACCTCAACCAATAGAGGTTGGTCGAATACTTATCGCTATTCTTTACGCAAGAGTTCGATGACTGGCGTGCCTTCCGAGTTTTCTTCTAAGTAGGCCGCCAGTTTTCGCAGAAGGACGGGATCATCTTGGACGTTACCAAGCGCGAGGTTGCAAGACCGGCACAGCCAGCCACGGAAATGTCCGTTGGCGTGGCAATGGTCGAAGTGCATCCTCTTGCCGGGGTCGGGCGCCCTCTGGCACACGTCGCAGACCAGCGGCGGTGGACGCCCGGCTACCGTTTCGAGGTTTTGCCGCCATTTGGCCGTCTTGACCTCAAGGCGCGCCTTATACTGGGCGCTCATCTCGCCGTTTTCGTCGCGTATGGATGCGTTATTGGCCGTGCGGATCTTCTCGCGGTTCTTTTCGCGATACCGCTTCTGATGTTCCTTGCGGGCGTCCGGATTGGCCTGCACCCACGCCTCAACGCGGGCCTTGCTCTGGGCCAGGATCTTCTCGCGGTTCTGCTGGTAGCGTTCGCGGTTGCGGGCCGCGATTTTCTCGCGGTTTTTGGCCGCATACTCGCGGTTATACGCGGCAGTGATTGCCCTGCGCGCCTCGTCGGTGTTGTCTGGCATCAGCCTCAGTCCTTCTTACACAAGGTCTCGGGGTTAGGGGTGTTGATGGCTGGGATGAGCCGTCAACGCCCCGCTTATAGCGCGGATTACGCACAATGAGCAAACCCCCGCTTTACGAGCACTACGACGAGACGACCCAGAGCGCGACCGAGGTCACCAAGGACGAGGACACCGGGCGCCTCGTCTTCGTTCACTCGCAGAACACCCGCGCCATCGTCGAGAGCGCCAAGCAACTCGCGTCCAATTTCGACAAGCATATCGCCCGCAAGCAGTCATGGACCCTCGTTGCCCGCGTCCCGCGCGTGATGTGGAACCAGTGGCAAAAACTCGGGGTTACCAAGGACCAGAAGCTGCTCAACCAGCTACTCGACAGCCGCGAGTGTCGCCTGCTCAGAACCGACGATGGAAGGAAACTCTAATGGCCAGCCCAACCAAAGAAGGCAACGACAAGCACGACGCCCCCAAGCAGAAAGACACGCACGGCATCGGCAAGCACGACGATCCGCCTGTCGCCGGCAAGCAGGGCGCCATGCCCAAGGCAGCGCCAGCGCCAACCCTGGAACCCACGCTTGTCGAAGGCATCGACAAGGTGCTGCTGCATCGCCTGTTCCCCGAGGCCGACACCGTCGCCGACGCCTCGGCCCTCGCCCTCGAGCAGGGCCGCAAAACCCGCGACGAAGGCGAGAAGCTGAAAGCCTCGCAGCAAGAACCGATCCCGTCCCAGCCAGAGCCAATCCCGTGAGCGGCACCCAGCCCGTCGTCGTCGAAGGCCTCGACCCGGTCCTGCTGATCCGCCTGTTCCCCGAAGCGGCAGGCATCACCGATGGCGAAACCCAGGCCCTCGCCCAAGGCGTCGCAACCATGGAAGCGGGCCTGTTGCTCGAAGCCTCGCAATACGAGCCGATACCGGGGGTAGGCGGCGGCGAACCCGCGCCAGGCGCCGCACCCGTCAACACCGGCATCCCCGTCGTCACCCAGGCCGGCATCACGCTCACCTGCACGACAGGGACATGGGACGGCACGCCGACCAGCTACGCCTACGCATGGAAGATGGACGGCGTGCCCATGGGATCCGGCGCCGCGACATACGACACCATCCCCGCCGATGTCGGCCTCACCGCAACCTGCATCGTCACCGCCACCAACGCGACCGGCAGCACCGCCGCACCGCCGTCTGTCGGCGTCATCGTCATCTGATGGCAACCTACCAGCAGCTACAGGACGAGGTTAGCGGCTGGTTGAACCGACGCGACATCGGCAGCCTGATCCCCGGCTGGGTCGCCATGGTCGAGACCGAAATCAGCGAGACGCTGCGGGCCAGGTGTATGGTCAAAAGCGCCACGCAAGCCATCGACAGCCCCTACATCACGCTCCCGCCCGACTTCGCGACCATGGAAAGCATCCGCGACGCCACCAGCGGGGTTCTGTTCGAGCTAAAGGACGAGTGGTCGGGAAGCTGGACCGTTCAATACAAATCCGGCACCCAGATCGTCGTCGGCGCCCCCGCCAACGCCTACAGGCTGGTGCATGATTGCATCGAGTTCCTGCCCCATCCCATCATCCCCGACCCGCCCGATCCAAGCTGGGCACCACAGCAGATCCTCATGGGCTGGTATGCCCGTCCCAAGCCACTGATCCTGCCCGCCGATACCAACCCCGTGCTGGAACAGCTTTACGCCGTCTATCTGTTCGGCGTCTGCAAGTTCGGCGCGATGTTCGAACTAGACGACGACCGCGCGCAGCAAATGGACGCCGCCTGGCAGCAAGTAGTGACCCGCGCCAATTTGTGGAAGCAACAAAGTGATTACAGTGGCGCACCGTATGTAGCGGAATTGGCGGTGACGTTTTAGATGAATATCACCGCCAACATTCCATGCCTGCCCTGCCGACCCGCATCCAGTCGTGCCCTGCCGGACCCAGCCACGCCTTGCAAATGGACCGTATGATATAATGCCCGGATCGGCAACAACTTTTCTGGAAAGCGCCGTTCTAGGCCATACCCTGGCCTTCGCGCCCATGACCGTGCCCGCCGGGTGCTTCATCGCCCTGTGCGCCGCATCGCCGCCACCCCAGGCAGGCACCCCCGGCATCGAATGCACCGGCGGCGCCTACGCCCGCCAGGCCGCCGTCTTCGCCCTGATCACCCCCCCCCCCACCATCGCCGCCAATACCGCTACCATCAGCTTCCCCATCGCCACCACGCCTTGGGGAACCCTCGGCTATTTCGAGGTCTGGTCAGCCGTCACCGCAGGAAACCGGCTCTACTGGGGGCCGCTCGTCAACCCGGCGGACGGTATCACCCCGATCACCCGCGACATCCTGACCGGCGACGTCGTGCGCCTCGCGGCAGGCACCATCCACATCCAGGCAACATGATATGGCCGGGATCGGACCTCGCCCCTATGGCGTAGGAACATTCGGCGCCGGGGCCTACTCGGACTGGCCTGACGCGCGCGTCTACGACGTCGGGGGCGCGAGCGGCATCACCTTCGACGCCAGCCTGCAAGGCCTGGTCATCAACTGGGTGCCCGCCGCCGTCGCCGGGATCGTCTTCAGCGCCACCGCCGAACTGGAACTGACATGGCCGACCTGGGCGCCGTGTGAGGTTGGCGGCTGGCAGCAAGCAGGGCCGTGCGAGACCGGGACGTGGACGACGCCCCCGGCTTGCGGCACCGGAGCCTGGGACGAGACGCGGCTGGAGGAACTGGTATGAGCGGTTACACCACCACGCCGCGCTATCTGCTCAAGAAACCGACGCCGGGCGCGGACGACGACGCCTGGGGCGGACACCTCAACAGCAACGCCGACGTGATCGACAACATGGCGCCGCTCGACAGCCCCGTGTTCACCGGCAACCCGCAGGCACCGACACCCACCGCAGGCGATAGCGACACCAGCATCGCCACGACCGCCTTCGTCCAGAACGCCGTGGGCGCCGTGCCCGGCGGCGCCACCATCGCCCCAACACCCCCCGCCCTGAACCCCGGCGCACTGTGGTGGGACAGCACGGGCGGGCAGTTGTACGTCCGCTACAACGACGGCAACAGCACCCAATGGACGGCGGCCAGCAGCCTGCAAGGGCAGGCGGGCGTGGCGACGACATCCTACGTGGACAATGCGGTATCGGGAGCGCAACGAAACGTCGGGCGCAACCTCATTCATAACGGTTTGTTTACGGTAGCCCAGAGGGGGGCGGGGCCGTTCAATACCAACGGCTACACCCTGGACCGCTGGAACCTGATAGCCACGCTGGACACCTGTTCTTTCCAGCGTGATGCGCTCGCGCCGGGCGGCATGCCGCTCGATGAGCACGCCGCGTATCAGTTCAACTGCTACGCCGCCGGGAACGCAGCCGCCGGATCGAGCACGGTCCTCATCC
>Ga0207683_10002909_pt1 | contig 14935 bp, 15 predicted proteins | sample KBSM73metaG_FD_184333 | JGI IMG/M metagenome (GOLD analysis project Ga0207683, IMG submission 184333) | Miscanthus rhizosphere microbial communities from Kellogg Biological Station, Michigan, USA - KBS M7-3 metaG (SPAdes) (version 2) | ecosystem: Host-associated > Plants > Roots > Rhizosphere >... | reverse complement strand
AGCCGCGCATGAAGCCCATCACGGCGCCCCCTCCGATCAGGAGCAGGACGATGATATCCATTGCCGTCAGCATCTGCCTGCTATGGCAATCGGACCCGCCAATCACAAGGCTCCACGGTCGCGGACCGGCTCGCGAGAGCCAATCCGCACCGCGCCGGAATCAGCCCGCGGGCTTGACCGAATTGTTGAGTTCGTCGTGGTCGAGCGTGCCGTCGCCATTCTTGTCGGCGGCTTTGAAGCGATCGGCGGTGACCGCCATATAGGCAGCCTTGGTGATGGTGCCGTCAGCATCAGGCTTCACGCCGGTGAAGGCGCCCTTGCCCATCTCGTCGAGATCGGCGAGCTTCACCTTTTCCGCGCCCTGGGAGAAGAAATTCCAGCCGCCCTCGCGGAAGCCGGCGAACTCTTCCGGTGTCACCTTGCCGTCGCCATTCGGATCGGCAAACTGCATCAGGTCCATCTGCGCGTGGACTGGCGCTGACAAAGCCGCCATCGCAACGGTCGAGACGATAAAAGCCAATTTCAGACGCATAGGAGTTCCTCACCTTCCAGTTATGTTATCTGACATATCATATAGAATATTCCTGTCACGGGGGGACTGTTGGCGCGGCTGGCGGCGTGCGCGACTAATCGCTTGCGATTTCGCCCCTCTTTGCGCACCTCGCGCGGCATCATGCGAGTCCAGGCGAAAATATGCGGGCTGTCCACGCCCGAGACAGTCGATGCCGCCATCGCGAACGGCGCAGCATGGCTGGGCTTCGTCTTCTTCCCGAAGAGCCCGCGCAGCGTGGCGCCGGAACAAGCCGCCGCGCTGATCTCGCGCGCGCCTGATCGCGTCGGCAAGGCCGCGGTGCTGGTAGACCCCGACGACGCGTTGATCGCGCGCGTTTTGGAAGCGGGCGTGACCGCGCTCCAGCTTCACGGGGACGAGAGCCCCGAACGCGTCGCGGCGCTCAGGCGCCATGCGGTTGAAGTGTGGAAGGCCGTGCCCGTCCGCACCCGCGCCGATCTCGACGCGGCGCGCGCCTATCGCGGCGCGGCGGACCTTATTCTCTATGACGCGAAGACCCCCAAGGGCACGCTTCCCGGTGGCATGGGCCTGCGCTTCGACTGGAAATTGCTCGACGGCTTCGCCCATCCCCTCCCCTGGGCTTTGTCGGGCGGGCTCGATGCAGGCAATGTGAGCGAGGCGGTGCGCATGACCGGCGCGCCCTTGATCGACACGTCGTCGGGCGTGGAGCGCGCGCCAGGCGTCAAGGATGTGGACAAGATCGCCGCCTTCCTCCAAGCGGCAGCGCGCTTATGACACTCCCGAACAGCCTTCGACAGCAGCCCGATTCCACGGGCCATTTCGGCGATTATGGCGGCCGCTACGTCGCCGAAACGCTGATGCCGCTTATCCTGGAGCTCGACCGCGAATATCGCGCGGCCAAGGCGGATCCTGCCTTCCAGGCCGAGCTCGACGGGTTGATGACCCACTATGTCGGCCGTCCCAGCCCGCTTTATTATGCCGAACGGCTGACCGAGACACTGCGCGCCTCCGCGCCCGAAGGCATGGGGCCAAAAATCTATTTCAAGCGCGAAGAGCTGAACCATACCGGCGCGCACAAGATCAACAATTGCATCGGCCAGATCCTGCTTGCCCGCCGCATGGGCCGCAAGCGCATCATCGCGGAGACCGGTGCAGGATCGCACGGCGTCGCCACCGCGACCGTTGCCGCGCGCTTCGGTCTGCCCTGCGTGATCTACATGGGCGCCAAGGATGTCGAGCGGCAGCAGCCCAACGTGTTCCGCATGAAGCTGCTCGGCGCGGAGGTGGTGCCCGTCACCAGCGGCGCGCAGACGCTCAAGGACAGCCTCAACGAAGCGCTTCGCGACTGGGTCGCGAACGTCCACGACACCTTTTACATCATCGGCACGGTCGCCGGCCCGCATCCCTATCCTGAACTGGTGCGCGATTTTCAGTCGGTCATCGGCAAGGAAACGCGCACGCAGATCATGCAGGCGGAAGGGCGCCTGCCCGACCTGCTGGTGGCAGCGGTGGGCGGCGGCTCCAACGCGATCGGGCTGTTCCACCCCTTCCTCGACGACGAGGGCGTCGAGATGCTGGGAATCGAGGCGGCCGGCCATGGCATGCACACCGACAAGCATGCCGCATCGCTCGGCGGCGGCACGCCCGGCATTCTTCACGGCAACAAGACTTATCTGCTGCAGGACGAGGACGGCCAGATCCAGGAAGCTCACTCGATTTCGGCGGGCCTCGATTATCCCGGTATCGGCCCGGAACATAGCTGGCTCCACGATATCGGCCGGGTGAAATATGAGCCGGCGACCGATCAGGAAGCTCTCGACGCCTTCCAGCTGTGCGCCCGCACGGAGGGCATTATCCCGGCGCTGGAAAGCGCGCATGCTGTTGCAGGAATCGTCCGCAAGGCACGGGAATATCGGCGCGATCAGATTGTCGTGATCAATCTGTCCGGCCGCGGCGACAAGGATATGGCGACCGTCGCGAGCGCGATGGGAGCGCGGATGTGAGCCGCCTCTCGGCTGCCTTTGCCAAGGGCCGTCCGGCCCTGGTCTGCTTCGTCACCGGCGGCGATCCGACCCCTGCCGCCACGCCCGCGATCCTCGATGCCCTGGTCGAAGGCGGTGCCGATGTGATCGAGCTTGGCATGCCTTTTACCGATCCGATGGCGGACGGCCCCGCTATCCAGCGCGCCAATCTGCGCGCGCTCGGCGCGGGCACGCGCACCGCCGATATCTTCGCGATCGCCAATGGCTTCCGGGCGCGCCACCCCGACGTGCCGCTGGTGCTGATGGGCTATGCCAATCCCATGCTCCATCGCGGTGCCGCCTGGTTCGCTGACCAGTGCGCGGGCGCGGACGTGGACGGCGTGATCTGCGTCGACGTTCCGGCGGAAGAGGATCAGGCAATCGGCCCCGCGCTGCGCGCCGAGGGGATCGCGCTGATCCGCCTCGCCACGCCGACCACCGACGCGGCACGGCTACCCGCGGTGCTCAACGGCGCCGGCGGCTTCCTTTATTATGTCTCGGTCGCGGGCATCACCGGCATGCAGCAGGCCGCGACCGCCAGCGTCGCCGAGGCGGTTGCAAGGTTCAAGGCCAGTACCGATCTTCCCATCGCGGTCGGCTTCGGTGTCCGGACACCAGAACAGGCAGCGGCGATCGCGGCGGTCGCGGATGGAGTGGTCGTCGGCTCTGCCATCGTCGATGTGATCGCCAAGGCGGCGGAGCAAGGGAGCGATCCCGCCCCCGCCGTCGCCAGGCTTGTCAGTGATTTGAGCGGTGCCGTGCGCACCGCGCGTAAGGAGAAAGCGGCATGAGCTGGATCGATCGGGTGCGCAAGGCGCTGCCCTTCGTGGCCAAGCGCGAGACGCCGGACAATCTCTGGCACAAATGCCCGAGCTGCGGGACGATGCTGTTCACGCGCGAATATGAGGAAAACCAGTCGGTTTGCCCGAAATGCCAGCATCATGGGCGGATCGGACCGGATGCACGTTTCGACGCGATCTTCGACGGGGGTATCTACACCCCGCTCGCCGCGCCATCGGTACGCGAGGACCCGCTCAAATTCCGCGACTCCAAGAAATATGCCGACCGCATCAAGGCGGCGCGAGCCAAGACCGGCGAGCAGGATGCACTGATCAATGCCAGCGGGCGGATCGAAGGCTTCAAGGCCGTCGTCGGCGTGCAGGATTTCGCCTTCATGGGCGGATCGATGGGGCTGGGCGTGGGCGCCGCCTTCCTGGCGGGCGTCGAGGCGGCGATCGCCGAGCAATGCCCCTACATCATCTTCACCGCGGCGGGCGGCGCGCGCATGCAGGAGGGGATCCTCAGCCTCATGCAAATGCCCAAGACCACGGTCGCAATCCAGAAACTGCGCGAAGCGGGGCTGCCCTATATCGTCGTGATGACCGACCCGACCACCGGCGGCGTCACCGCGAGCTATGCGATGCTCGGCGACGTCCAACTGGCCGAACCGGGCGCGCTGATCGGCTTCGCGGGCCAGCGCGTGATCGAAAGCACAATCCGCGAGAAATTGCCGGAAGGCTTCCAGCGCGCCGAATATCTGCTCGATCATGGCATGCTCGACATGGTCGTCCATCGCCACAAGCTGCGCAGCGAACTGGCGCGGCTGATCGCCTACCTCTGCCCCGGCAAGCAGGCGGCGTGAGACTCTCTCCCTCCCCTGAAAGGGAGGGGCTTTAGATGCCCGATTTCGCCGTCTCGTCCGATCCCGCGGTTCAGCGCCAGCTTGACCGCCTCGCGACTTTGTCGCCCGGCGCCGACATACTCGGACTGGAGCGGATCAGCGTGTTGCTCGAGCGGCTCGGCAATCCGCACCGCCAGCTCCCCCCGGCCTTCCACGTTGCAGGAACCAACGGCAAGGGATCGACCTGCGCCTTCCTGCGCGCTGCGATCGAGGCGTCGGGGAAGAAGGTGCATGTCTATACGAGTCCACACCTCGTCCGCTTCAATGAGCGGATCCGCATCGCCGGAACTCTGATCGAGGATGCGCTGCTGGCGAGCCTGCTGGCGGAGGTGCTCGATATCGCCGAGGGAATTTCGCCCAGCTTCTTCGAAGTCACAACAGCCGCCGCCTTCCTCGCCTTCGCCCGGAACCCCGCCGACGCGGCGATTATCGAGGTCGGGCTGGGTGGGCGGCTCGACGCGACCAACGTGCTTGAAAGGCCGATCGTGTGCGGTATCGCCCAATTGGGGATCGACCATCAGGCATTCCTGGGCGACCGGATCGAGCAGATCGCCGCCGAAAAGGCAGGCATCGCCAAGGCCGGCGTACCGCTAGTGACGCACCATTATCCCGCCTCGCAAGGCAACGAGATTGGGCGCGCGGCGCGTGCAGCCGGGGCACGCTGGCTAGAGAAAGGCGGTGTCTGGGATGCCTCCCCTTATCGCGGCAAGCTTCATTATCATGACGAACGTGGCGAACTGGAACTGCCTTTGCCGCGTCTGGCCGGTGCACATCAGGCGGCCAACGCTGCGCTCGCCGTTGCGATGCTGCGCCATCAGAACGCAATCGAGGTGCCATCGGCGTCACTCCGCGCTGCGATGGGCTGGGCGGAATGGCCGGCGCGGCTGCAGAAGCTGACGAGCGGCCCTCTTCCCGCTTTGCTGCCCGCAGGCAGCGAATTGTGGCTCGACGGGGGGCACAACCCCGCGGCCGGCCGCGCCATCGCCGATTTCTTCCGCGCGCGCCTCGCGCCAGGGCGCCCCTTCCACCTCATTCTCGGGATGCTCGCCAACAAGGACCTGCGCGGCTTCCTTGAGCCTTTTGCGGGTAGCGGCGTGCATATCGTCGCCGTTCCGGTGCCGGGGCATGAGCACCATGACGCCGCCGCAGTGCGCGCGGCGGCGGAAAGCCTGGACCTGACCGCCGGAGCCGCGCCCGACGCGCCGGCCGCGCTTGAAGCGATAGCAACGGGAGCCGCCGCCGCGCCCCTGGTACTGGTCGGGGGCTCGCTCTATCTCGCCGGTACCGTTCTCGCCGCCAACGGAACGCCTCCGGACTAGCTCAAAGCCATTATTGCGATTGACTATCAATAGCGACAATGGGAACCTGGCGCCTCGATCAAGGAGTCGCCATGCGTTCGACCGAGCCAAGCCCCGAGCTGCTGCCCCACGCCGCTCCCGCTCATCCCTATCGTCGATTGCTGCTGTTCGCGGTCCGGCGCATGGCCGCAGGCGGCATTGCGGATGCACATGCGGCGCATGCAATCCTCACGGGCTTCGGCCTGGGGTATCGCCGGCCGCTGATCCTGCTGCGCGCCTTGATGGCGGAAGTGTCGCGTGTCTCGGCGGTGCAGCTCAAGGTTGCGCCTTGTTGCTGCGCGCGGATGACGCGTGACGAGGCTATGTTATTGGATTTGATCGCGGAGGCGCCGTCGCGGCCCGATCAGGTGCATGCGGCATTGCGCGATCTGTTGCATGTCCATTCCTGCCTCGGCGCGGTCAGCAGCGCGGCGGCGGTGGCCAACGCGTTCGCCGATCTGGGCATGCCGTTGAGCGATTGCAATAATCGCAACCGCGACGGACCGTTTTGAACTGGCGATGAAACGACGCCTTCCCTAGATATGCTGCACCGCACAAAAAGATGCGGTGTTTCGCAAAGGACATATTCGTGAAAACGTTCGAAAACGCGACGAGCCTGTTGCTCGCGATCGCGGCGCAGGCGCTTGCCGTCAGCCTCATTTTCGCTCTCTAAGAGCGAACCAAGGGAGGCGGCGGGAGTAATCCGCCGCCAAAACCTTCTATTCCTTCCAGCTTCGAACAGCCCCGGCGAAGGGGTCAGGCGGCAGGCGGCGCATCGCGCACCTTGATGGCCTCGACCCATGCCAAGGAGCCCGCAGCGTAAGCCGCGACTGCGGCAAATCCCCAATCCCAGTGGCCAAGCGCCGCGAAAGGCAACATCGTCCAAATCGCGGTGTCGACGCTCGCCAGCCAGATGGGGGGACGCGTCGGGCCCAATCGGCGCTCAGCCCACAAGCCAAGCATCGCTGCGATGAGCAACCCGCCAGTCAGCCACCAGCCCCACTGCCCCGAAGTCCGGGCTAAGAGCCGCGCAAGCCCCACGGCACCCAATCCGGCGCCTGCAAGCCGGATCCATCCGAAAATCCGCTCCTGAACGCGCGACCGCTGACGGATGCGGCCGAGCCGCGCCGCGCCGGCCGCCGCGAGGCCCGACAGCAACAGGCCGATCAGGGGCAGCCAGCGCCATCCGGCCAGGCTGAGCGCGCCACCGACGCAGGCCAGCAAGGCGCCGACCCCCGCGACGACGTTTGCCTCCATCTTGCGTGCCAGCATGAGCGGCATCGCCAATTCTTCGGTCGGCGCGAACAGGACCCGGCCGATCAGATCGTCCGCGGGCTTGCGCGCACCTGCCAGGATCGCCTGCTCGGCGGCGACAAGCGCGGCCGCATCGGTGGTCAGGATCGGCGGCCGCACAGCATCGATCCGGCCGGCATTCTCCTGAACCGCGCGGCGCAGCAGGGTGGATACCGGATCCCACGCCCCGATCATCGCGGCGGTCTCCGCGATGCGATGCCCGTCGAGCAAAGCGACGCCCGCCCAGCGTTGCTCGGCGTCGATCCGCTCGAACTGCCCATATTCGGGCGTGTCGGGCAGGACCGCGAGCACCGGCACATGCGCGGCGGTCATTGCGCGCAACAGGCCGACTTCGGGCAGGCAGGCCTCGGCGATCAGCAGAACCGCCTCGTCCTGGCCAAGCGCGTCGGCAACCTGGTCGATGCCTTGCGCCATGCCGGTCTGGATGCCGTCATGGCGCAGCCGCGCCACCGCTTCCAGCAGCTCGCCCGGTCCCTCGTCGATCAGCAGCAGCACGCGCGCGGCGCCGGCCTCGATCGCGCGGCGCGCCTGATGCTCGACAACGCTCATCCCGGCCAGCGACAAAAGCGCGCGCAGGCCTCCCGGCCCGGGCCCGGGCTCATAGGCGCCGATCAGCGCGGTGGGTCCCTCCCCGTCCATTGTGCGTGACATTCAGTCGGCGCGCGCAGCAAATCAAGCGGCCTCGCATATTCCGCTCGGCATCCTATCCTGACAACTGGGCGGCAACAGCCATGCGTCAGCATGTGCGTCACGCCGCGTAGGAGAGGGGAATGGAGAAGCTGGATCTCAAGAAGGCCAGACGGGAACTCTTCACCGCGCCAAATGGAAGATTTGTCGAAATCCTGGCGCCGTCCTGTCTTTACCTGATGATCGACGGACATGGCGATCCGAACAGCGCCCCCGAATATCCGCGCGCGCTGCAGGCGCTTTACAGCACAGCCTATGCGCTGAAGGCCGAGCTCAAGCCCTCCGGTGGTGACTTCGTGGTGCCGCCGCTGGAAGGCCTATGGTCGTCGTCCGACCCCGAAAACTTCCGCGCGCGACGCAAGAGCGCTTGGGACTGGACAATGATGATCATGGTGCCCGATCAGGTTGATACGGGGCATTTCGAGGCCGCACGGGAGCGGGCGAGGCGCAAGATTGGCGACACGGCGCGCGATCTTCGACTCGCTTCGCTTGCCGGAGGCCTTTGCCTGCAGGGGCTCCATATCGGCAGCTACGACAATGAAGGCCCGTTGCTCGCCGAGCTTCACGAACGGATCATGCCGGCAGGCCGCTACATGTTCGCGGGACCTCATCATGAAATCTACCTGAGCGACCCTCGAAAAACCGAAGCAAGCAAGCTCCGGACGATCCTTCGGCAGCCCGTCCACCCCGCAGGCTGAGGCTGGGCCCAAGCGGGTCTGATCATCCGCCAGGCCAAATCGCGCCTTCCGCCGCATCCGCGCTTCCGCAGCCGCGCCAAGGTGGTACAGTCGGCCTATGAATCAGGGGACGTCGAAAGTGGGCTGGGCCGAACAGGAACCCGAAGTCGAAACGACGGAGCCGGAGTCCGACGTCGAAACCTCTTGGGACGTTGCCCCGCCCCGCCGCTGGCCCGGCATCGTCGCGGGCGTGCTGCTGCTGGTACTTGGCATCGGCTGGACCGCCGCCTTGGGCGTCACGCTCTTCCAGGCGAGCCCATCGCATCTGCTACCGCCGCTCACACTGGCGGCCTGGATCGGGCTCGGCTGCGGCCCGCTCGCCTTGCTCGCGGTTCTGTATCTGGTGCTGCTGCGTACGGGGCGGACCGAGGCCAACGCCTATTCGCGCGCCTCCGCCCGGTTGCGGGCCGATAGCGAGGCGCTGGCGGGCACGCTCGCCTTGCTCAACCAGAGGATCGAGGAGGCGCGTACCGCGCTCAACGCGCAAGCGTCCGAGCTGCAGACGCTCGGCAGCGAGGCAAGCAGCCGCATCGGCCAGGCCGCCGCCGAGCTGAGCGCGCAGGCGGCCTCGGTCGACAGCACCGTCGCCTCGCTCAACAATGCTACCGGAATCGCGCGCCAGGATTTGAACGTCCTGCTGACCGAATTGCCCAATGCTGAAAGCGTTGCCCGTAATCTTGCCGAAGGCCTGCGCGAGAGCGGGGCCGAAGCTGATTCACGCACCCGCATACTCACCGAGCTGCTGCACGCGCTCGATGTGCAGGCCAAGGCCGCCAACGAGGCGACGGGCGGTGCAGCCGCGCGGCTCGCGGGTCAGCTCGACCGGATCGAGGCAAGCGCCGCCGCCGCCGACAAGAGGATCGAGGATGCGGCAGGATCCATGGGCCGCGCGATCGACGCCGCGCTGGAAGCCGCGGCCGAAAGTCTGGACGATGCCCGTCAGGTCATCGCCAACCAAAGCACGGCACTGAACGCGATGGTCGAACAGAGCGAGGCCCAGGTCACCGCCGCGGGCGAGGAGGCGACGCAGGCGCTGTCGGCCAGGCTCGACGAGCTGGTAGCGCGGGTCGAGGGAATCGGCGCGGGGCTGCGCGGACAGGAACTGATCGCGCGCGGGCTGCTCACACAGCTCGATCAGGCGATTGCGGCGGTCGAAACCAAATTTGCCGATCTGGGCGACAAGGGCGCGGAGCACACTGCCGATCTCGCCGAACATATCGTTGCCCTCTCAACCCACGCCGAGTCGGTCGGCCGCCTGCTCGGGTCCAGCAACCAGACCGCCGAGACTTTACTCGGCCGAGTCGAGCAGCTGCGGACGCAGGCCGAGGCGAGCAGCGCGACCATTTCCGACACAATTCCAGCAGCGTTGGCGCGCATCCGGCTTCACGCCGAGCAGAGCCTGCAAGTGATCGCCACCGCCGGCGCGCGTACCGAGAGCCTGAGCGAAGCCGCCGCGACGGTCAGCGAACGGCTGGCGGAGGCCGAAGTCCTGCTCGAACGCCAGCGCGTCGTGCTGGGCGAATCCGGCGGACTGGCCGACACCCGTCTGGCCGCGCTGATCGACCAGACGCGCACGCTTGAGGAATTGCTCGCCAAGGCCGACGCCGAGGTGCGCTCGCTCAGCGAGGGTGCATCGGGCCAACTGGTCGACGCGCTCAACCAGGTGCGCGACACCGCCACGCTCGCTGCCGATCAGGCGCGCGACACGTTCACGGCGGCTATCCCGAGGGTAGCGCAGCGTATGAGCGAAAGCGCGGCGCGCGCGATGAGCAGCGCGCTGGCCGATGTCGGCAAGGAGGAGATTGCCGCGATCGGCTCCGCATCCGAGCAGGCGATCCAGGCCGCGCATCTCGCCGCCGAGCGGCTGACGCGCCAGATCGTCACCATCGCCGAGACCGCGACCGCGATCGAGGCGCGGATCGAGGCCAATCGCGCCGATACCGAGGCGCATGACGACCAGAATTTCGCGCGCACCGCGAGCCTGCTGATCGAGGCGCTCAATTCGACCGCGATCGACGTCGCCAAGATCTTCTCGAACGAGGTCACCGACGAGGAATGGAAGGCCTATCTGCGCGGCGACCGCGGCATCTTCACCCGCCGCGCGGTCAAATTGCTCGACCGCACTGACGCGCACGCGATCGCGCAACGCTACAATGAGGATGGCGAGTTCCGCGATCAGGTCCACCGCTACATCCACGATTTCGAGGCACTGCTGCGCCGCGTGATGGCGACGCGCGAAGGGACGCCGATCGCAACCACGATGCTGTCGTCGGATACGGGCAAGCTCTACGTGGCGCTGGCGCAGGCGATCGAGCGGCTGCGGAGGTAGGGCCATAGAAGGCAGCCCAAGGCTGCGCATTGGCGTTATAACGGCATATGCTTGCCACAGCCTTGTCGATTCTGCTGCAATTTTCCGGCGCTGATGATGGGGCCTTAGGGCCAAATGACCGGCTCTATTCGTTCAACGGAATACCGAACGTCACGTTCGTCTACTACGACGTGTACGGAACAACTCCGCTGGAAATCCGGCATTATATCGACAATCGCGCGCTTCTGGGGCGCAGTGAGACAGGTCGCACCTATGGCGCCGTTACCAAGCCCCATGTGAGCTGGAAGGCCATCACGCAGACCAACTCGAAGGGCTGCAAGATTACCCGACTGGACATCATGTTCAGCGTCGAGGTCACCTTGCCCCGTCTCGCGAACCGCGCATCGGTTCCAGAGGAAACACTTCGGCGCTGGGACAGATTCATGGAGAAACTTATCTCCCATGAGGCTGGCCACGCCCATAACGCTTACGACCATCTGGAGGAGATACGGGCCGCCATAATGAAGGGGGGCTGTGCGCACGGCAATGCCGCGGGAACCGCGCTCGTACTGCGCGATCAGCAACGAGATCACGAGTATGAGGTCACAACCGACAACGGGCACCTACAGGGCGCCGATTTTCCCTGAAACCTCACCCCGAGTGGTGGACCCAATCCAAAGTCTCCACCGGCACCCAGTGATAGACGTAATTGCCGTAATAGAGGCCGAACAGGACCGCCGCGACCAGGGTGGTCCATTTCGCGGTGCGTGCGAAGCTGAACAATGGCGGCGCGCTCGGGGCCTGGCCGGGCACGATCTGGTCCTCGCCCGGCCCGCGCAGGCGGAAGGGCAGGACCAGGAAGAAGCTCATCGCCCAGAAGAGCGTGAAGATCGCAGCGATCGAGCTCCAGCGCATAACGTGGCCTAGACCCGGATCACCGAAACTTCGACGACAGGCTTCTTGCCGGTCCAGTTGGTCGCCGTGCGGCGGACACCCAGGCGGATCGCCTCGCGCATCGCGGCTTCGTCCTTCTTGCCGGCCTTGACCACGTCGGCGGCCGCCATCGCGGCTTCCTCGATGAAATCCTCTTTGTCCTCCTCGACCGGGACGCCCTGCAGGGCGATCGAGGGCTGCCCGCGGAGCCGTCCCTTGTCGTCGAGCGCGACCGTCACCGCGATCAGGCCGTGAAGCGAGATCTTGCGGCGCTCGTTCATGGTGGCGCCATCGGCGGGCAGAATGACATCGCCATCGAGGATGAGCCGACCCGCTTGCTCATTACCGATCTTCTTGGGACCATTGGGCGCGAGGCGGATCAGGTCGCCATTGCCCTGAACAATGCCCTTGGGCACGCCCAGCGACAGCGCGAAGCGCTCCTGCTCGGCCATGTGACGCATCTCGCCATGCACGGGCAGGATGATCTCCGGGCGGATCCACTTGTACATCAGCTCGAGTTCGGGCCGGCCGGGATGGCCCGAGACGTGGACGTGCGCCTGGCGCTCGGTGACCATCGCCACGCCCTTGGTCGCGAGCATATTCTGGATGCGGCCGATCGCCATCTCGTTGCCCGGAATCTGCTTGGACGAGAAGACGACTGTGTCGCCCTCGCTGAGCTTGATGGGGTGACTGTCGAACGCGATGCGTGCGAGCGCCGCGCGCGATTCACCCTGGCCACCGGTGGCGAGGATCATCACCTCGGAGGGCGGCAGGCGCATGGCCTCGTCGACATCGATGAGGGGCGGAAAATCCTCAAGATAGCCGACGCTCTTGGCGACGCGGATGATGCGGTCGAGCGAGCGGCCCGCCACGCACAGCTGGCGTCCGCAATCGCGCGCGACCTCACCCAAAGTCTGCAACCGCGCCGCGTTGGACGCGAAAGTGGTGACGACAACGCGCCCGGTGAGCGCCTTGATCACGCCATCGAGGCCTTCGCGCACCGCGGCTTCCGAGCCCGAGGCGCTGTCGTTGAAGACGTTGGTCGAATCGCACACCAAAGCGAGCACGCCCTTGTCGCCGATCTCGGTCAGCTCGGCCGCGGTGGACGGCGTGCCGAGCAACGGCTCCTCGTCCAGCTTCCAGTCGCCGGTGTGGAAGATGTTGCCGTAGGGCGTCTCGATCAGCAGCGCATTGCCCTCGGGGATCGAGTGGGCGAGCGGCACATAGGTGAAACCGAACGGGCCGAGCGCGAAGCTGCTGTCACGTTCGATGATGTTGAGCTCGACCTGTTCGGTGAGGCCCTCTTCCTCGAGCTTGCCCTTGATCAGCCCTGCGGTGAACGGCGTCGCATAAAGCGGCACGCCCAGATCGGCGGCAAGATAAGGGATCGCGCCGATATGATCCTCATGGCCGTGCGTCAGCACGATCCCGATCAGATCGTCGCGCCGCTGCTCGATGAATTCGAGGTCGGGCAGGATCAGGTCGATGCCCGGATAGGCCGGGTCGGCGAAGGTCAGGCCGAGATCGACCATCACCCATTTGCCGTCGCAGCCATAGAGGTTGACGTTCATGCCGATCTCGCCCGAGCCCCCAAGCGCGAGGAACAGCAATTCTTTTCCAGGATTGGTCACTAAACTTCCGATTGTTGGCGAGCCTCGCAGGCCCACAAGGCGCGCCTGTCCGGCACGGTGTCGCCATGCCATGTAGAGATTGTGCGGAGCGCCGCAAGGTGAAGGGCCGTCTCAAGCGGCCAACCGCCGCAAGGCGGCGCGTCCGGTCGGCCGACCTTATTCGCTATCGTCACCTTTCCGGCTGTCCTGTTTCTGACAGGAGCAGCCGGGTTTCGATTTGCGCTCGACCCTGGTGACGGCGAATTCGGTAGGGTTAAGGCCGCCCGAATGATCGGCATCGGCCTTGGCGAACTTGTCTTCCGCCTTTGCCGCATATTCGTCGAAGCTCAGCACGCCGTCATTGTTCACGTCGAGCTTGGCGAAGTTGCGGTGGCGCGCGACGAGAAATTCGTCGCGACTGACGATGCCGTTTTTGTCATGGTCGGCGCGCGAGAATCTTTTCTCCTCGCGAGTCTTGTCGTCGGCGGCAGGCGGCTGCGGCGGCGTGTCGATATCGTCGCCGTCGCCCGATTTTTCCGCACTGGCCTGGGGCGCGCCGGGCAGGCCATGCTTGGCCGCTGCCGTGCTGCGCCAATAGGATACCCCACCCACCACCAACACCAAGGCCGCCAACGCACCGACCCAATAGCGCCACATCACCTTCGCCTCCCGCCCCATTTTCAGGGCAGGCTAACGTCCCGTCAGCCGAAGCGCCAGCATCCGTAACATCCGATCCGGACGTGCCTGCGCGCGGGCAGTTGCGGTCGCGTCGCGGCGGGCGAGGACGAACAAAGCGGCGAGCGGGCGCGCGGTCGCCGCCCAGCGCCTGGTGGGCATATCGGCTGCCAATTGCCGCGCCCGAGCGAGCGCTTCTTTCCGGACCTCTGCGTTGGAGTGACGATAGCCGAGATCGGTGAGCGCCCAGACCTCGCCCGCCAATGGCAGTCGCGGATCGTCGGTACCGAGCAGGGCGGCGGCGGCGCGGAACAGGTTCGCACCGCGCTCGCGGCCATGGCGCACGATCGCGGCCTCGTCGGGCTCGCCGTCGATCAGCGCCGCCCAGCCATCCTCGATCGCGGCCAAGGCCGCGCCGGTCACCCCAAGCGGGAGCAATTGATCGGCGAGCAGGCGCAGCAGGGGCTCGGCCGGCGCGGGATCCTGATCGAGCCTTTCCAGCGCCTCGCGCCACCAGGCGAGGCGCATGAGCCCGATCATCGGCTCGCTGGTCGAGGCGATGACGGCGCCGAAGCGTTCGTCGAGCGCGAACAGAGCTGCGAGAGCGGTGCGGGCGCGTGACGGCGCGTAGGCCACCGCGAGCGCGCGTTCGGGGTCGGCGAGTTCAAGCTCCTCCCCGGAACGGGGAGGGGGACCGCCGCCGAAGGCGGGGGTGGAGGGGGCTTGAGGCATAGGCATCGCTCTACCTCCCTCCCCCTCCACCATTGCTTGCGCAATGGTCCCCCTCCCCGTTCCGGGGAGGATCGGAGTCAGCGGTAGCAGACCTTCTTGGCGGCCGCGACGACCTGGTCTGCGGTGATCAGGGCCATCTTTTCGAGGTTCGCGGCATAAGGCAGCGGCACGTCGACATTGGTGACGCGCAGCACGGGGGCGTCGAGATCGTCGAAGCCTTCTTCCATCGCGATTGCGGCGATTTCCGAGGCGATCGAGCAGGTCGGCCAGCCTTCCTCGACCACGACCATGCGGTTGGTCTTCTTGAGGCTGGCGAGCACGGTGCCGCGATCGAGCGGACGCAGGGTGCGCAGGTCGATAACTTCGGC
>Ga0207683_10002905_pt1 | contig 14943 bp, 14 predicted proteins | sample KBSM73metaG_FD_184333 | JGI IMG/M metagenome (GOLD analysis project Ga0207683, IMG submission 184333) | Miscanthus rhizosphere microbial communities from Kellogg Biological Station, Michigan, USA - KBS M7-3 metaG (SPAdes) (version 2) | ecosystem: Host-associated > Plants > Roots > Rhizosphere >... | reverse complement strand
CCGTGCAGACGATCGCCCTCGATGCGGCCCGCCGGGAAGTCGTAGCGGCCCGGAACGAGCCGGGCATGGATCCGGAAGTCGCGGACCGGGTGCTGCGGCAGCTGGACCTGCGCACCATGATCATGCCGGACTAGGGCTCAGGCCGGGCCGGGGAGGGCCAGCTCCAAGGCATTCGCCTCAACGTAGTCCAGGGCGTGCCGGACCGCGCCCGCCGTGACGATCGCGTCGCCCAGGGGTGAGACCGTCACCCGCGGGGGAGTCGCGGTGAAGCGGGGAAGCAGCGCTGTGATGCCCGGCAGGAGCGCCCCGGCGGACTCGGCGACGGCGCCGCCGATCACCACCTGCTCGGGGTTGATCAGGCTCGCGATCGAGGCGATGACCCGGGCCATGCGCTCCGAAATCCGGTCCAGGATGGCCAGGGCCGCGGGGTCTCCCGCGGCCGCGTCCGCGAAGACGCGCGGCGCACTGGCAGGGCCGCCCGCGGAGGGTCCGCCGCCGGCCGCCGACCACTGCCGCACCAGGGCGGCGATGCCGTCGCTGGAGCCAACACCTTCCACCATGTCCAGATAGCCCATCTCGCCGGCGGCCCCGCCGCGGCCGTGGAGCAGGCGGCCGGATTCCATCACGCCGGCGCCCAGGCGTTCGCCGGCCAGGAGCACCACCAGATCATCCACACCCACGCCGGACCCGCGCCAGCGCTCACCGAGCGCAGCCAGGTTGGCGTCGTTCTCCAGGAGCACGGTCCAGCCGTGCAGCTCCTTCAGCGCGGAGCGGAGCCCGACGTCGAACAGGCTCCAAAACCGCTGCGTCACCAGAACGTTGCCGTCGCGGTCCACCGGCGCTGCGATCCCGGCGCCGACGGCCAGGACCCTGCCCGGGTCCGCTCCCGCGGCTTCCAGCGCCTCGCGGCAGGCGAGATCGACGACGCCGATCCGCTCCTGCGCGGGGATGTCCGCCGCGCGGAAGCTCCCGCTGGAACGGCCGATCACCGTGCCGCGGAGGTCGGCCACGGCGGCGGTGGTGGTCGCGGCACCAATGTCCAGGCCCAGCACGAAGCCCGCTTCCCGGTTGAAGGCAAAGCGCCGGGCCGGCCGGCCCTTCCGCGGACTTGCCGGGTCTGCGGGCTGGTCCTGCTCCACGATCCAGCCCCGGCCGATCAGGTCCTCGCAGACGGCAATCACCGAGGCCCGGGTCAGCCCGGTCAGGGCCATCAACTCGGTTCCGGTGGCAACATCGGCGCCGCGGATGTGGCGCAGCACGGCCTGGGCGTTGACGCGGCGCAGCAGCTGCGGCGTGGCGGCGGCTGCGTGCGGCATCACTTCTTGACCTCTTCTGTCCCCGGACCCATAATTGTTCAGGCAATATATTTAGCTTGTATCTAAATTACCAGAAGCCCTCCCAGACCCGAAGGAATCTCCTTTGACCAACACCGCCACGCTGGCAACCCTGTCCGGTTCCGATCTCGCCGCCGACCCCAACTGGTGGCGCCAGGCATCGGTGTACCAGATCTACCCGCGGAGCTTTTCGGACTCCAACGGTGACGGCCTGGGCGACATCAAGGGCATCACCGCCAAGGTCCCGTACCTGAAGGACCTCGGGATCGACGCCGTCTGGCTCTCCCCGTTCTACCCCTCGGCCCTCGCCGACGGAGGCTACGACGTCGACGACTACCGCGACGTGGACCCCAAGCTCGGCACCCTGGCGGACTTCGACGAGATGTCCGCCGCGCTGCACGCCGCCGGCATCAAGCTCATCGCCGACATCGTCCCCAACCACTCCTCGAACCGGCACGAGTGGTTCCGGGAGGCCCTGGCCTCCCCGCGCGGCTCCGCGGCCCGCGAGCGCTACATCTTCCGCGACGGTCTCGGCGAAAACGGCGAGCTCGCGCCGTCGGACTGGGAATCCGTCTTCGGCGGCCCCGCCTGGGAGCGCATCACCGAGCCCGACGGCACGCCCGGCCAGTGGTACATGCACATCTTCGCCAAGGAACAGCCGGACCTGAACTGGGCCAACCGGGAAATCCGCGACGACTTCCTCAAGACGCTCCGCTTCTGGTCCGACCGCGGCGTGGACGGCTTCCGCGTCGACGTCGCCCACGCGCTGACCAAGGACCTCACCGAGCCGCTGATCTCCAAGGTGGAGCTCAGCGCCGCCAACACCGGAACGGACGGCTTCCCGGACGGCTCGCACCCGTTCTGGGACCGCGATGAAGTCCACGAGATCTACGCCGAATGGCGCGAGGTGTTCAACGAATACAACCCGCCGCGCACCGCCGTGGCCGAGGCCTGGGTGCACGCCACCCGCCGCGCCCGTTACGCCAGCCCGGAGGGCCTGGGCCAGGCGTTCAACTTCGACCTCCTGCAGGCCGACTTCGACGCCGGCGAGTTCCGCGAAATCATCGCCCGGAACCTCGCCGAGGCCACCGAGTCCGGTGCCTCCTCCACCTGGGTTTTCTCCAACCACGACGTCGTCCGCCACGCCACCCGCTACGGCCTGCCCCAGGGCGGCGGCAAGCACGCCCAGGGCCAGGACGGCAAGGGCTGGCTGCTGGCCGGCGCCCCCGTCGAGGAGCTCGACGTCGAACTCGGCCTGCGCCGGGCCCGCGCCGCGACCTTGCTGATGCTGGCCCTGCCGGGCTCGGCCTACCTCTACCAGGGCGAGGAACTGGGCCTGCAGGAAGTCGCGGAGATCCCCGACGCCGAGCGCCAGGACCCCACCTTCTTCCGGAACAAGGGCGTGGAGATCGGCCGCGACGGCTGCCGCGTGCCCCTGCCCTGGGCCCCGGAGGGCACCTCGTTCGGCTTTGGCGCCGGCGGGGCACACCTCCCGCAGCCGGCATGGTTCAGCCGCTACGCGGTTGCAGCCCAGGACGGCGTGGAAGGCTCCACGCTCGAGCTCTACCGAAAGGCCCTGAAGCTGCGCCGCGAACTCCAGACCTCGGAGGAACTGCAGTGGCAGGAATCCGGCAGCGCCGACGTCCTGCGCTTCAGCCGTCCCGGCGGCTGGCAGACGGTGACCAACTTCGGCGACGCGCCGGTTGACCTGCCGGCCGGCGAGGTGCTGGTCAGCAGCGGCCCGCTGGATGGCGGGCAGCTGCCGGCCAACACCACCGTCTGGTTGCGGTGAGTCCCGCACCGCAGGCTTCGCCCGGCACGCCCGCCGGCGGCAACCTCCCCCAGGAACTCGTCTACGGCTGCATGGGCCTGGGCGGCGACTGGTCGGCCGAGCCGTACTCGTCCGCACACGTGGACGAGGCGGCCGCGGCCGTCGAGGCCGCCCTGAACGCGGGCATCACACTGTTCGACCACGCGGACATCTACACCAACGGCAAGGCCGAAGCCGTGTTCGGCGAAGTCCTGGCCCGCACCCCCGGGCTGCGGGAGAAAATCCGGCTGCAGACCAAGTGCGGCATCCGGCTCAACGAGCAGGGCCTGGAGGCCTACTACGACCTCAGCCGGGACGGCATCCTGGCGCGGGTCAACGAAAGCCTGGCCCGGCTCCGGACGGACTACGTCGACGTGCTCATGCTGCACCGCCCGGATCCCCTGATGGATCCGGCGGAGGTGGCCTCCGCCGTCGGGCAGCTCATGGCCGAAGGCAAGGTGCGGGCCGTGGGCGTGTCCAACATGTCGGGCCCGCAGATCGAGATGCTGCAGGACCGGCTCGAGGTTCCCGTGGTGGGCAACCAGCTCGAAATGAGCCTGCTGAAACGGGCATGGCTGGAAAGCACGGTGCTGGTCAACCATGCCGAGGGCACGGACTACAGCTTCCCGCACGGAACCGTGGAGCACTGCGTCCGGAACGGCATCCGGCTGCAGGCGTACGGGTCGCTGGCCCGCGGCCTCTACACCGGGGCGCCGGCGGCCGCGCGGACGCCGGCCGAGGAGGCCGCCACCTCCCTCGTGGCCGCCCTGGCCGCCGAGAAGGGAACCACGGGGGAAGCGATCGTGCTCGGCTGGCTCATGAGGCACCCTGCCGGGATTGCGCCCGTGATCGGCACCGCGAACCCGGACCGGATCCTCGCCTGCGCCGGCGCCCCCGAGGCCGCCGCGGCGATGACGCGCGCCGAGTGGTACGGGCTCTGGGTCGCGGCCCGGGGAAGCAACATCCCCTAGCCGGTCCGCCCACCCAACTGGCCGGCCGCCTGGTCGTTTTGAGCCTGGAAACGGCTTCTGCTGCCGGCCAGCTGGGCAGGGATGTGATTTTGGTCGTAATGGTCGCCGCTGAAGGCCGGATCGCTTAGCGGCAAGTGCCCCCGGGCGACTAGCGTAGATGCATGACCTCTACCACCACCGCCGAATCACTTCGGCCCCAACGCAACATCCCGGCCGACATCGCCCGCTCCTGGCTGCTGGTTAACGCGATGAAGACCGACCTCTTCGACCAGTCCGCCGTCTCCCGGGCCGATGCGATCATCCTCGACATCGAAGACGCGGTGGACCCCTCGCAGAAGGACGCCGCCCGCGCCAACGTCGTGAACTGGCTGACCGCCGGCGGCAGCGCATGGGTCCGGATCAACGACGCCACCAGCCCGTTCTGGGCCGACGACCTCGCCGGCCTGCGCGGCACCCCCGGACTGCTGGGCATCATGCTGGCCAAAACCGAATCGGCCGACCAGGTCACGGAGAGCTTCCACCGGATGGACGGCAAGACCCCGGTGATCCCCCTGGTCGAGTCCGCCGTCGGCATCGAGGAAGCCAACAACATCGCCAAGGCCCAGGGCGCCTTCCGCCTGGCCTTCGGCTCGGGCGACTTCCGCCGCGACACCGGCATGGCGGCCACCGCGGAAGCCATGGCCTACCCCCGCGCCAAGCTCGTTGTGGCCAGCCGCGTGGGCAACCTGCCCGGCCCCATCGACGGCCCCACCGTCGGGACGAACCACCCGATTCTGCGCGAACAGACCGGCATCACGGTGATGATGGGGATGACCGGGAAGCTCTGCCTCGCCATCGACCAGACCCCGGTCATCAACGAGGTCATCAGCCCCACCCCGTCCGACGTCGCCTGGGCCACGGACTTCATGGCCGACTTCGAAGCCAGCGGCCGCGTCATCCGGGACGGCTCCGACCTGCCGCGCCTGGGCCGGGCCGAGAAGATCATGAAGCTCGCCGTGGCCTTTGGCGTGCAGCCGGCCCTGTAGCCACATCACCACCGCAGGAGACCCCGTGACCGATACCCGCTATCTGGTGCACGGGGTCTTTTGGGATGGTCCGGCGCCGGGGCCCGCCGCAGCGTCCGGCGGCAGGCCACCGGCGATGCGCCTGCAGGGCCCTGGCGGCGCCTTCACCGCACTGACGCTCGACGCCGGCACCCGCCTCGGTTTCCGGCTCGCCGCCCCGGGCAAGCACTGCCTCGGGCACCACCAGGTGCACGGACCTGCGGACCGGGACCACGTCCTGTGCCCGGACCGGGCTCCCGCCGCCAGGGGCAGCCAGTGCGAGCGGTGCTTCGTGCTGGACGACTCCCGGCTGATCCATGACTTCCACCGCGGCGGCCGGGTCCCGCCGGGCCTGCGCGCGTACCTGATGCAGCCGCACTGGCTCTACGTCGCCACCTTCGCCAACGGGGCCAGCAAGGTCGGCACCGCGTCCCACCCGCGCAAATGGAACCGGCTCGCCGAGCAGGGCGCCGTCGTCGCCCGGTACGTCGCCCGTGCCGAGGACGGCCGCGTGGTCCGCCTCCTTGAGGACATGATCACGCGCGAGGCCGGGCTGCCGCAGCAGGTCCGCGCTGCCGCCAAGGCCGCTGCGCTGCTCGCCCCGGCAGCCGCCGTCGACCTCGACGCCCTGAACGGACGGCTGGCAGGGGAGGCCCGGACCCTGCTCGCCGGTGCCGGCGGGGAGGGCTTCGCGGTGGTGGATGAACGGTGGGCCCGGCCGGAGCTCTCCGCGAAGGCCTGCGCCCCGGCTGCCCGGCACGCCTATCCGCACGACCTCGCGGCCGGAGCGCACGGGTTCCGGATCGACGCGCTGAGCGGCAGCATTGCCCTCGCGGCGCTGGATGGCAGCGGACTGGAATTCGTGGTGAACCTGGGCCAGCTCAAGGCCCGGGTGATCGAACTCGGTGACCACGGCTCGGACGTCCCGGCCGTGCAGGAAGCCTTGTTCTGACGCTGGATTTGCCCCGCGACGCGCAAATTACCGGACGCGCCCGTATTCCCGCGCCGGCAGGCAATGTGAGTGTCGCCAGGAATTTTTGCGGCTCGCGGCGTCGTCCGCCCGCCCCGGTAGACTGGCACGGTGCTGAATGAATTTTGGGCCACCGCGTCAACCACCTACAAGGTGCTCGTCTTCAGCGCCATGGGCCTGATCGCCCTCGGCATCATCCTCAGCGTGGTGGGCAACAGCACCGGCAACCAGCCCCTTGCCCTCGCCTCACTGGCAGTGATCGGACTCGGCCTGATCCTGCACATTGCCGGGCTTGTGGTCCGCGGCCAGGCGATCCGGAAAAACCTCAAGCGCTAGCGGCCGCGTTCCGCACCACATGGCTCCGGGCATGCTCCACCGCGTCCGGGAGGGATGTGAACAGGTGCTTGTGATGCCGCAGTGAGCGGATGACCCCCACATTGGTCACGAGCTCCAGATGCTGCGGCTGGACCCCCTTCAGCAGGACCGTGACCCCGCGCAGCTCCAGCGCGGAGACCACCTCAACGAGCATGTGGGCGCCCGTGGCGTCCAGCATCCGCAGCTGGGAGAGCCGGATGACGGCCACCTGGATGTCCCGGACCTGGCTGATCTCCTGCAGGACCCGCTCCGCTGCACCGAAAAACATGGCCCCGTCGAGCCGGAAGATGGCGATGTGCTCGTCGCCCGGAACCGGCGGCCCCGGGATGTCCTCGCGCCGGACCCCGCTCAGCGAAGCGAATGTCCGCAGCGTGAACACGGCGGCCGCGGCGAGTCCGATCTGGATGGCCACAATGAGGTCGAAGGCGACGGTAATGAGGGCGGTGACCACGAACACCGCGGCGTCGGCCCGGGTGGAGCGCAAAATCGCCGTGACGGTGTGCCGCGAGACCATGCGGACGGCCGTGACCATGAGGATGCCGGCCAGCGCCGCCAGCGGGATCCTGCCGACGAGCCCCGCCGCCAGGTAGATGATGGCCAGCAGCACCAGGGCGTGCACCACCGCGGAGAGCCGGGTCTTGGCCCCGGAACGGACGTTCACGGCGGTCCGGGCGATCGCGCCCGTCGCGGGCATGCCGCCGAAGAATCCGGCAGCGATCGAGGCCAGCCCCTGGCCGGTGAGCTCCCGGTCCGGGCTGTACGCGCCGGACGGACGGCCGTCGGGGCCGACCATGCCGGCGGCCACCCGGGCCGAGAGCAGGGATTCGATGGCGGCGAGCGTCGCGATGGACACGGCCGGCATCAGCAGGCCTCCCAGCGCGGCCGGATCGACAGAGGGCATCGAGGGCGCCGGCAGGGAGTGCGGAAGCGCGCCGATCCGCGGTATGTCCAGCGCCAGCATCTCCGACGCCGCGGTGGTGAGCAGCACTGCGATCAGGCTCGCGGGCAGGGCCTTGTTCAGCCTGGGCAGCAGGTACATCACGGCCGCGACGCATGCCACCACCGCGAGCGTTTCCAGCACGGTCGGCATGGTGGCCTGCGACGCGCTCTCGACGGCGGCCAGGAGGGTGTTGTGGCCCGGCGTTCCCTCGGTGCCCGTGGCCAAGGGAACCTGCTGGAGGAAAATGATGGCGGCGATACCGAGTGTGAAACCCTCCACGACCGGCCACGGGATGAACGCGACGGCCCGGCCCAGCCCGCTGGCGCCGAGGACCACGACCAGCAGCCCGGCCAATACAGAGACCAGGGCAATGCTGCCGACGCCGTGGACGGCGACCACCGGGGCCAGGACCACCACCATGGCGCCGGTCGGGCCAGAGACCTGGACGTTGGATCCGCCCATGACGGCGGCGACAAGTCCTGCCACCACCGCGGTGATGAGTCCGGCCTCCGCCCCGACCCCGGAACTGACCCCGAAGGCCAGGGCCAGGGGGAGCGCCACAATGCCCACCGTGATGCCGGCGAACAGGTCCGTCTTCCAGGCGGACCTCAAGAGCTCGTAGTCGCGGCGGGACGGCACAAACCGGGCGAAGCGTCCCCGTGCCGTGGCAGATGTCGTCGCCGGGTCTGCTGCCTGGGCCGCGCTCACGTTGCCGTGGCGTCGAGGTGGCCGGTACTGTCGGCGTCGCCCGCGCGGTCGAGGTGGCCTGCCGGCAGCTCCTGCGCTATCCGGAGCTGTTCGCTGGAACCGGCGAGGGTGTCCAGCAGGAAGACCCGGGCAATCGCGAGCAGCTCCTTGATCTTGGGATGAGTCAGCCGGTAGGTCACGACATTCGCCGTCCGGACCGACGTCACCACACCGTGCCGGCGCAGCGTGCCCAGATGCTGGGACAGGTGCGAGGGCTCCAGCCCCGTCTCGGCGAGCAGGTAACTGACCGGCGCCGTAGTGTCCGGCGCCGCCGCCAGCAGCTCGAGGATCCGGATTCGGGCCGGGTGCGCCAAGGCTTTGAAGAGGTTGGCCTTGATTTCGTACAGGGGGGTCTGCGCGGCGGAGATCATGGCGGGGAAACACTTTCTCGCATCCGTTCGCGGCGCGGTCCGGCGGCGCCCTGGCGATTCGGATTGATGGATTGATGTTTTCATCATATCGCGCCGGTCAAGACCCTCCGGGGCACCCGTCAGTGCCCGACCGGTCCCCGGCGCGCACCCTGTCACGAAGCCGGACGGCCCCGGGCGTGGCGATAGGCTGGAACCATGACTATCAATCCGGACCTGCAGGGGCGCAGCTACCCTGCCGCAGAGGTGTATGACGTCGGCCGCGAGAAGATCCGCGAGTTCGCGCGCGCGGTCAAAGCCACCCACCCTGCCCACTTCGATGTTGCCGCCGCCGAGGCGCTGGGTCACAGCGACCTCGTGGCGCCGCCGACCTTCGCCATTATCGTCGCGCAGCGAGCCGACGCGCAGCTGATCGAGGATCCGGAATCCGGGATCGACTTCTCCCGCGTGGTCCACGCCGACCAGCGGTTCACGCACCACCGCCCGATCATCGCGGGGGACCGGTTGGTCGCCGAACTGCACGTCGACGGCGTCCGCGCCATGGGCGGCGGAGCCATGATCACCACCCGCTCGGAAATCTTCGCCCTGGCCCCCGGCGATGCCACCGGCGCCGCCGGTGTCCGGGAGCCGGTCGCCACCACCACCTCGTCCATCCTGGTCCGCGGAGAGGGACAGTAGCCATGAGCATCGACATCGCAGCACTCACGGTCGGCCAGGACATTGGCAGCCGCAGCATTACCGTCACCCGCACCGACCTCGTCAAGTACGCAGGCGCATCCGGTGACTTCAACCCGATCCACTGGAACGAGGCCTTCGCCACCGGCGTCGGTCTGCCGGGCGTGATCGCGCACGGCATGTTCACCATGGGTGCGGCCGTCCAGCTCGTGACCGACTGGGCCGGCGATCCCGCCGCCGTCGTCGACTTCCAGACCCGCTTTACCAAGCCGGTTCCCGTCGCCGACACGACGGGGACACCGGAGTCCGGTGCCGTGATCGAGGTCAGCGGGGCCATCGGGGCCCTCGACGCCGACGCCGGCACCGCCCGCGTCGACCTCACGGTCGTCTCGGCCGCCCAGAAGGTCCTCGTCAAGGCCCAGGCCGTCGTCAGGGTGGCCTAGCCCATGGCGTTGCTGTGACGGCTAAGGAGACCAAAGACGTCTTCGTCCCGGCCGCCGAGATCACGCACTGGCGAAACGCCGTGGTGGTGGCCTACGCCGCGAGCGGAATCGCATTCTCCACCTGGGTGTCCCGGCTGCCGGCCATCCGCGACGGCCTGGACCTGACTCCCGGCACCATCGGACTGCTCCTGCTCTGCATGACGGCGGGGTCCTTCCTGTCCGTGTCCGCCTCGGGCCTGATTGTTCTTCGCCTTGGCTCCAAGCGCACCATCCGGATCGGCAGCATCATGGTCGGATTCGGGCTGGCGCTGGCAGGCTTCGGCACCTCGGTGCTCGCCAGCCCGGTGGCGGTTGCCGCGGGTCTGGCAATCATCGGGCTGGGCACCGCCAGCTGGAACACCGCGTCCAACGTCGAAGGGGCGGCGGTGGAACGCGCCGTCCGGCGGCACATCATGCCCCGGCTGCACGGCTCCTTCAGCCTGGGCACTGTGGCGGGCGCCGGGCTGGGCGCCTGGGCTGCCGCCGCCGGGATCCCGGTCTTCCTGCACCTGGCAGTGGTGGGCCTGCTGGTGGCCGGCTCGGTGACCACCGCGGCGGCCTGGTTCCGGGCGGACATCACGCCCCTCGAGGCGGAGCAGCCCTTCAAGGCGTCCGGGACAGATACCTTCGAGGATCCTTCCACCGGGCCCATCCCGATCGTCCGGCAGACGGACGCGGTCCCGGAGCCGCCCTTGGACAACAAACGCCTCATCGCCCAGGCCTGGCGTGACAGGCGCACCCTGCTGCTGGGCGTGCTGGTCCTCGGGCTGGCCCTGGCCGAAGGAGCGGCGGGGGACTGGGTGGCGCTGGCGCTGGCCGACGGCCACGGCCAGACCGACGCCGCCGGAGCCGCCGGGTACGGGCTGTTCGTCACCTTCATGACCATCGGCCGCTTCGCCGGCACCCTGGTCCTGGACCGCTTCGGCCGGGTCCCGGTGATGCGCTGGTGCGCCGCGCTGGCGGTTCTGGGCCTCGGCCTGTTCGTCTTCGCACCGGTACCGTGGCTGGCCTACGTGGCCCTGGCCATCTGGGGACTCGGCGCGTCCCTGGGCTTCCCGGTCGGCATGTCCGCCGCGGCCGACGATCCCGTCAAGGCCGCCGCGCGGGTGTCCGTGGTGTCCACGATCGGCTACGGAGCGTTCCTGTGCGGGCCGCCGCTGCTGGGTCTGCTGGCCGAGCACGTCGGCATTCTCCACTCGCTGCTGGCCGTCATGGTGATGCTGATCGTCAGTTTCCTGCTCTCCCCGGTGACCAGCAAACTCCCCGCGCCCGTGCCCTTGCCGGGACAGAGCAGCTAGCCAGGTGCGGCCGGCACCGGCTTAGGCGGGCTGATGATCCCGGCTAGGCTGGTCAGGTGACCCAGATCCAGCTCTCCGCCCTGACCACCTCCGCCGTCGGCGGCCCCGCCGGCAGCTACATCGAGGCCCGCACCGAGGCCGCGATCATCGACGCCGTGCGCACCGCGGACGCCGCCGGCCAGTCCCTGCTGATCATCGGCGGCGGCTCCAACCTGTTGGTGTCCGACGCCGGGTTCCCCGGCACGGTGCTGAAGATCGCCTCCGACGGGTTCACCGTCGACGCCGAGGACTCCTGCGGCGGCGTGGCGGTGGTGGTCCAGGCCGGCCACAACTGGGACGCCTTCGTTGCACACGCGGTGAAGCATGCCTGGTCCGGCGTCGAAGCACTCTCCGGGATCCCCGGTGCCACGGGCGCCACCCCCGTGCAGAACGTCGGCGCCTACGGGGCCGACGTCTCCCAGACGATCGCCGTCGTGCGCACCTGGGACCGGGAACGCAACGCGGTGAAGACCTTCACGAATTCCGAACTCAAGTTCGGCTACCGGGACTCCATCCTGAAGCAGACCACCGTCAACGGCTCACCGCGCTATGTGGTGCTCACCGTGGAATTCCAGCTCCCGCTCGGCCGGAAGAGCGCCCCGGTCCGCTACGCCGAACTCGCCCGGGTGCTCGGCGTCGAGCAGGGCCAGCGGGCCTACTCCACCGACGTCCGGCGCGAGGTGCTGCGGCTCCGGGCGTCCAAGGGCATGGTCTGGGACGCGGACGACCGTGACACCTACTCCACGGGATCCTTTTTCACGAACCCGATCGTGACCGAGGACGTCGCGGCACGGCTGCCGCAGGAGGCCCCGCGGTACCCCGCCGGTGCGGACGGGCTGACCAAGCTCTCGGCGGCGTGGCTGATCGACCAGGCCGGGTTCGCCAAGGGCTTCGGCCTGGACCCGGACAGCGTCTCGGGCGGCCGGGCCTCGCTGTCCACCAAGCACACCCTCGCCATCACTAACAGGGGAGGGGCGAGCGCGGCGGACATGCTGGCCGTCGCGCGCGAGGTCCGCCAAGGCGTCGCCGAACGTTTCGGCATTGAACTGCACCCGGAGCCGCTGCTGATCGGCGTCGATCTCTAGGGAAGGTCCGGCCCCGGGAAAAGGGCCGCCGCCCGGGCAAGGCCGGGCAGCGCCGGCAGGGCGTCCCGCGCCCCGGCTACGGTTCCGTGTGGCGGGGTGCCACCTTGCTGAAAAGCATGAAGGTGAAACCCGAGGCCGCGGCCCCGAGCAGGAAGACCTGGCAGAACGCCACGGACTGGACGCTGGGCCCGCTTTGCAGCACCAGTCCGGCGCACGCAAACGCCACGGCGCCGGCGAGGAACGCCAGGGAGCCGAGCAGGAAGGCCTGCACGGTGGCCGGAAATTCGCCGCCATAGTCGAGCTGGAGCTCCCGGCCCTGCGGGGCGATGCTTCCGTGCTTCATGGCCGCCTGCACCCGTGCCTGAGACCGTGCCTGAGACCGTGACTGAGACCGTGACCGTGCCCGCGGCTGCAACGCCGCGGCCGTGACGAAGCTGGCCACGGACACCGCCATGGACAAGGCGGCCACCAGCTGCAGGGTGCTCATCATGGGCGAGAGCCGGGTACCGCTGGCGATGGCGACGGCGAGCCCGGCAGCCATGCCGGCGGCGCTGGACGCCCAGCCCAGCAGGGCCAGCTTCCGGCACAGGGGCCGCAGCAGCGGCCACACCTCACTCATAGTCATGATTCAAGGGTAGGGAAGCCTGCTGGATGGCGGCTGGGAACAGCCGGGCAACAACCCGACAGGCAACACAGGCGGCTTACCATGGTTCCATGGCAGCAGTGACGGGCATCCGCCGGCTTGGCCCCGGAATCATCGGCAGGCTGCGGCTGGCCGCCCAGGGACTGCTGGGACCGGGGTTTCAGTCCGTCCCCGACGCCGTCCGCGGCATGACGGCGATGCAGGCCCAGGACCTGCAGGCCGTGCTCTGGGCCGTCGGCCAGCGCGTGCCGGGTTCCCGCGCCGAAGACGTCCGCGGGGCGCTGGACCGGGCGGAGATCGTCCGTTCCTGGCCAATGCGCGGCACCTTGCACGTGCTGGCACCCGAGGACTTGAAATGGATGCTGGCCATCACCTCCGACCGGCTGATCCAGGGCCTGGCCCGGCGCCACCGGGAGCTCGAGATCACGGCAGCGGACGTCGACGCCGCCGCGGCAACTGCCCTGCAGCTGGTCTCCGGAGGAGCTGCCAGCCGGGCGGAGCTGTTCCAGGCCTTCGAACGGGCGGGTCAGTCCACGGCGGGCCAGCGCGGCATCCATCTGCTCGGGATCCTGTGCCAGCGGGGGTTGCTGGTGCAGGGTCCGCTGGCCGGCAACCAGCAGCTGGTCGTGGCCTTTGGTGACTGGATCACCCATTCGCGGACCCTGGACCGTTCCGACGGCATCGCCGAGTGGCTGCTGCGCTACTTTCGCAGTCACGGCCCCGCCACGGAACGTGATTTTGCCTGGTGGGCCGGCATCCCGCTGACGGAAACCCGGGCGGCCCTGGCCCGGGTGTCGGACCAGCTGGCGGAGCTGGAGTTTGAGGGGACGAGCTACTGGCTCTCTGCAGAGACAGCCGCGCTGCTCGACGACGGCGTCCCCGGTCAGCGCACGGTGCTGGCGCTGCCGGGGTTCGATGAATTCCTGCTCGGCTACGCGGACCGGTCCCTCGTGCTGCCGCCGGAGCATGCCGACAAGATCGTCCCCGGCGGCAACGGCGTGTTCAAGAAGACCATTGTGGCCGGCGGCGGCGTGATCGGCACCTGGGCCGGGCCGCCGGGCCGCAGGGGAGCCGGCGTTGTGCCTGAACCCTTCGACGCCGTTAACGGGCTGCGGCCTGCAGCCCAAAAGTCTTTTGGGCTGCAGGCCGCGAAATACCGCAGATTCCTTGGCGCCTGAACAGGTGCCGGAACAGGCGCCGGAACGTCCGCCTGAAGGGGTGTCTGAACGTCCGCCTGTATGCGTGTCCCGGACGGGCTCCTAGAGGTTTCCGGTGGCGATGCGGAGCATGCGCCGCAGCGGCTCCGCGGCGCCCCACAGCAGCTGGTCGCCCACCGTGAACGCGCTGATGTACTGCGGACCCATCTCAAGCTTGCGGATCCGGCCCACCGGAATGTCCAGGGTGCCGGAGGCCGCCACGGGCGTGAGCTCGGCCATCGAGGCTTCCTTGGTGTTTGGCACCACGCGGGCCCACTGGTTGTCCGCGTCCACGAGCTTCTCGATCTCGGCGACCGGGAGGTCCTCGCGCAGCTTCAGTGTCAGGGCCTGGGAGTGGGAGCGCATCGCACCGATCCGGATGCACAGGCCGTCCATGACGACGCGGTTGGCGGCGGAGGTGCCAAGGATCTTGTTCGTCTCCACTCCGGCCTTCCATTCCTCCTTGGACTGGCCGTTGCCGAGGTCCGCGTCGATCCAGGGGATCAGGGAACCGGCCAGCGGAACGCCGAACTGTGTGGCGTCGATGCCGGCGCGCTGGTGTGCCAGGACCTTGCGGTCGATTTCGAGGATCGCCGACGCCGGGTCGTCCAGTTCGGAGCTGACCTCGGCGTTGAGGCTGCCGAACTGGTTCAGCAGTTCACGCATGTGGCGTGCCCCGCCGCCGGAGGCCGCCTGGTACGTCATGGAGGTGCCCCATTCGACCAGGTCGTTCTTGAAGAGCCCGCCCAGGCCCATCAGCATGCAGGACACGGTGCAGTTGCCGCCGACGAAGTCCTTCACCCCGCCGGAGAGGCCGGCGTCGATGACGTCCCGGTTGATGGGGTCCAGCACGATGATGGAATCCTCATTCATGCGCAGCGTGGAGGCGGCATCGATCCAGAGGCCGTCCCAGCCTCGGCTGCGGAGCTCGCCGTGGACCTGCTTGGTGTAGTCCCCGCCCTGGGCG
>Ga0207683_10002903_pt1 | contig 14949 bp, 11 predicted proteins | sample KBSM73metaG_FD_184333 | JGI IMG/M metagenome (GOLD analysis project Ga0207683, IMG submission 184333) | Miscanthus rhizosphere microbial communities from Kellogg Biological Station, Michigan, USA - KBS M7-3 metaG (SPAdes) (version 2) | ecosystem: Host-associated > Plants > Roots > Rhizosphere >... | reverse complement strand
ACAGATTTCGCGCGATGCCTCGCCGCTGGAAAGAAATCGCAGTCACAATCGCCTCTATCTCCGCCTCAGGAGGATTAAGACTCGCTACGGCAAAGCCAGCCACATCTTTCGATGATTCCGCCACCAGCGCCACGCGCTTGGGAGAGCCCGCTGGATCAATGGCGGCAAGATAAGCCTCGCGCGTCCAATTTGGCGCATTCTCTGTGCTGGCGGCAATCGCCATCACTCTGTCCAGATCTTTCAGTTCCATGCGACGAATCCGAACACCATTTTCATGCGAAGTCATGCGCGCCTTGGCCCAACCGGCTCGCCGAAAATCTCAGCATCCGACCGCCGAAGATAGTGTCCGTCGAGGAGCGCAAGATCGACGAATTCCCCAGCTTCAATCAGCGGTATCGCCAATTCCATTGCATCCGTTGCGTTCGGCGCTTCAAAACGCAGCAGCTCTGTGCCCGGCCACGCCGCCGCAAGCAACTCCCCTGCGGCATCGTCGCAACAAGCAATCTGCGCAGGTGGCTCGATCGCTGCAAGCTCGGCGGGTCCCGCCAGCAATTCACGCGCTTCCGCGCCTACTCGCCCCATACGCAAAAAGACCTCATGCCGGTGTGCATCGAGTACCGAACTCGCAACCTGGGCCTTGCTTGCAAGTACCGCGAGCCTCGATACAACAGCTACCGGAATCCTTGCAGGCTCGGCCAATCCCTTCACAGCGCTCAAACCGACGCGAACCCCGGTGAAACTCCCAGGTCCATTCACGGCAACGATTGCGCAAATTGCCCCAGGGACGAGGCCGTGCTCCTCGAGCAATTCGCCCGCTGCCGCAACCAGCGTCGCAGAATAACTGCGGCCTGCCAGCGCCGTTTGACCCAGAATCTCCAGCACTGCCCCGTCCAGCCGAGCCAAAGCCACCGATCCTGTCGGTCCGCAGGTGTCCACTCCGAGCAGCCAGCCCGCCTCCCTGATGCCGCTTTGCGCAACTCTCTGACTCTCTGGCATAGCACTTAGAATGACATAGCCTCAAGCGGCTCTTCTACCTCGACCAAATCCGGTAATCTGTTGAAACGTGACCTGAAAAGTGCGGCTGCCCCGGGGCGCCGGAAAAGGAAGGAGCAGCAGTGGCCGCAGCGACACTCACATTCCACGAAACGTGGCGGCCGCGCGCGAACCCCTGGTTCATTGCCATCACAGTCACCCTGGCCACGTTCATGGAGGCCCTCGACACCTCCATCGCCAACGTCGCGATGCTCCACATTGGCGGCTCCCTCTCTGCCAGTCCCGACGAAGCTACGTGGGTGCTCACCAGCTACCTCGTTGCAAACGCCATGGTGCTCCCCATCAGCGGCTGGATTGCCAACCGCATGGGTCGCAAGCGCTTCTACATGAGCTGCGTCTTCCTGTTCACCCTCGCCTCGCTCTTTTGCGGAATTGCGCCGACGCTCGGCACACTGGTCTTCTGCCGCGTCCTTCAGGGAGCGGCAGGAGGAGGCCTTCAGCCCAGCGAGCAATCCATCCTCGCCGACACCTTCCCACCCCAAAAGCGCAGCATGGCCTTCGCCATGTACGGTGTCGCGGTCGTCATGGCGCCTGTGCTTGGCCCCACCGTGGGCGGCTGGATCGTCGACAACTACAGTTGGCGCTGGATCTTCTTCCTCAATATTCCGGTCGGCATCCTGTCGCTCTATCTCACCAACCGCGTCGTCGAAGACCCGCCCTACCTCGCTGAGATTCGCAAGCGCCGCGAAGGTGTCGACTATTGGGGCCTCGGACTGCTCATCGTCGCCATCGGCGCCTTGCAGATCATGCTCGACAAGGGCCAGGAAGACGACTGGTTCAGTTCCCGCTTCATCGTGACACTCGCCATCACGGCGGTAATCGGCCTCGCGCTCTTCTTCTGGCGCGAACTCTCCATCGAGCACCCCATCCTCGATCTGCGATTATTCGCGCGACGTAACGTAGGCACAACCCAGCTGGTCATGTTCATGGTGGGCGTCTCGCTTTACTCCTCCACTGTGCTGATCCCTCAGTTTCTCCAGGAAATCATGGGCTACTCCGCCCGCCAGGCTGGCATGGCCGTTTCCTCCGGTGGCCTGGTGCTCATGTTCCTCTTCCCTGTAGCAGGCGCACTCGCGCCCAAATTCGATCCGCGCAAACTCGTCGCCATGGGTTTCGTCATCACAACCTTCGGCCTCTGGCGAATGACCACCATTAATCTCAACGTCAGCTTCGGCATGGCGGTCAGTTGGCGCGTCTTCATCGCCCTCGGCCTGCCATTCCTGTTCATTCCCATCAATACGCTCTGCTACTCCGGAATCCCGCAGGAGAAGTACAACGAGGTCAGCGGGCTCACCGCACTCATGCGCAACCTGGGAGGTAGCGTCGGCATCAGTTTTGTCACCACGCTGCTCGCTCGCTTGAGCCAGAAGCACCTTGCGATGCTCACTCCGCACGCCGCCGGAGGGAACCCGGCTTTCGACTCTTTGCGCTCAGGCCTTGCCGGTGGATGGGTCCATCGTGGCGCAGCTATGCCCGATGCCATCCATCGTGCCGGCGCACAGATCTACGGCATGGCACAGATTCAAGCGCGCCTCCTCGCCTACGTCGATGCAATCTGGGTGATGGTTGCGCTCACCGCGATCCTCGTGCCGATACCCTTCATCATGAATCGCCCCAAAAAGGCAGCCGCGGCACCGATGGGCCACTAAACCAGCTTCCAGCTTCCGCTATTAGCTTTCATCTGGGTGCCCCACATCTCGCTTTTGAGATGTGGGAGAGCAGGTGCCCATTCATGCGCGCCCTTTGCGCATGAGTGGGAATGCACGAACTACACAATACGATCCACCAGGATGCCGGGTGCCTGTAGATGATCAAGACGTTGTTCCGGAGTCGGAGCCGGGGTGCCCCATCCTTGCGCAGCAAGGGTGGGAAACCTCAGACCTAAACCCGCCGGGTGCCCAGAGCCTGTCCTTAGCTTACGAACGCCTCACGACGATGGCTGATACCACGCCGGCGAAGGTCCCGCCGCCTGCTCGATCGCAGGAACAAACGTCCGTTCAAGTTCGCGAACCATCGCGGCGAGATTTTCAACAATCTTCTGCCATTGCGCAGCATCGCCGATCGGGTACTGCCCCCACGCCTCTGGACCCACCGGAATACCAAGAGTCGCTCTGAACCCGGCCCCGTGTACCAGAAAGATCGCTGTGACCGAATGGCTCCACGTCCCTACATCCAGCGAGAGCTCCACCGTAAGGTTGCCCGGCGTCCGCCGCCTGAGGTGAAACTCGCCCGTCCCGCCCGTGCACTCGTATCCCATGGGCTTGAACGCCGCTGACAGCGCAGGTTTGCGTGGACCGGCAGTGACTCCCAGATTTCGCCCCAATGCTTCGGCCGTCGGCGGCAGACGATGCGGCATCCCCGCTGAAGCCACCACTTCCTTCAGCCGCCCGCGATAGTCGGCCACCACTGCCTTCACCGCCTCTTGATTCGCAGGCGCAATCGAAACTGTAAGGCCGCCTCCCGGCGCCAGAATTGGCACCTGCACGGTCTTCTTTGCTTTCCCGCAGGCCTTGATCACTGCATCCACAGCCGTTGGATTCGGCGGCAGTTTCTTGTCCGCTTCATTCGCTTCAACCACCGTATAAACCGAAAGCGCCCTTTGGCGCCCGCTGATCCACCAGTTGTCAGTGATCAGCACGCCCGGCAGCGAGTGTCCCATCGCCGGCAGCCCGATCAGCCTCTCTCCAAATTCAGGTGTGTAGAAATGCAGCGTTATACTGCCGAACGGATACGACCGCGGTACGCCCGTCGCGATCGCCTCAATCGTGGAGTACTCGGCGGGCTCTCCAGTCTCGGCATTCGAAATCATCCGCATGCCTTCGACCTGCCCAGGCATTTGCCGGCGACTCAGGAATCGCTCCATCTCCGCGTGACGTTTCAGTACCCGGTCAATCGCCGAAACATCCGCTGGCCCGAATATGTCGACCATGGTGAATCGAATCGCAGGCTCGCCCAGCCCGGCATCAAGAAATGCCTGCCTCACCCGGCCCGTCATTTCGACGAGCGGTTCTTTCCTCGTTGCCGCCAACGGAGTGTGCAGCGCAATTCGCATATCCCAACCCAGTTTCCGAATGAAATCTGAATGCCCCTTGATACCACTCGATCCGTGCGATTGACCAGCGGCCAAATCTCAACACTCAGGGAGCCGGGTGCCGGGAGGCCCAGGTCTCGCTCTTGAGAGACCTGGGAACCAAAAACGGCCCCGCAAAACCTGCCTGCAATCCGCCATCCTCAGCGCAGCGCCCAATAATAACGCCGTGTCATCCTGAGCGAAGCGGCTTGGGGCCCCACGGACGAGTAATCGTCCGTGGGGTAAGCGGAGCCGAAGGATCTGCTTTTGATAAAATGAGAGGCTGTTCAGGCCCGCCCGTGCGACTGAGTTTCTCCCGAACAAAAAATATTCCGCTCAATTTTGCATATAATTTCGACCTCCGAGCTCACAATGAATACATGAGATTTTCCTCTAGCTGTTTCGAGATCGAAGACTCCTCACGGAAAGAGCCAACAAATCCCTGTAACTCCTTTGCCGAGAGGATTCTGCGGGTAAGCCCAATGGCAAGAAGATTTTACAGCGATAGCCTCTTCTAACCCCGTGAAAGCAGAGAACTTCTTCGCAGAGTCCCCGGGGGGTAGTAACCCGCAGCCAATAGGTTGCATATCCGCCTTCACATCCTTGACCGCCCGTTACTTTGTGCTTCCAGATTCACCTGCCACGCAAAAATGCATCAAACCTAGTGACCGTGGAAAGATTCACCGTCCCTCATCCCGTCGCTCGCATTTCTTCATTGTGATTCGCGCGACGTGAGGCATTCCTCGCAAAGAACAGGCATTCCGTCATCATGCTGATTCGTTTAGGCTACGACCTGCAGTTTGAAATCCCGGCGCCCACACCGATGGTTGCCCTGCTCCACGTTCACCCGTCGCGCGCCCACAATCTTCTTGAGCCCGACGAACTGCACACCGAACCCGCGCTTGACGTCGCTACCTACACCGACGCCTTCGGAAATCGCTGCGCCCGCTTCGTCGCCCCCCAGGGACATCTCCGCCTCACCAGTTCCACCCTGATCCACGATTCCGGCGCGCTCGATGAAGTCAACCCAAACGCCCGTGAAGTTCCAGTAGGCGAGCTCCCAACTGAGCTGCTCTGTTTTCTGCTCAACAGCCGTTACTGCGAAGTCGATCGCTTTTCGAATATCGCCTTTGAACTATTCGGCCACATCACTCCCGGATGGGGACGCGTGCAGGCTATCTGCGATTGGGTCCACGGCAAGGTAGCGTTCAGCTATCCACATGCGCGCCCCACAAAATCTGCGCTCGATGTCTATACCGAGCGCATCGGTGTTTGCCGCGACTTTCAGCATCTTGCCATCACATTTTGCCGCGCGATGAATATCCCCGCGCGCTACGCCACCGGCTACCTCGGCGACATCGGCGTGCCACCCGGCGGCCCAATGGACTTCAGCGCCTGGTTTGAGGTCTATCTCGAAAACCGGTGGTGGACCTTCGACGCGCGTCACAACGTGCCTCGCATCGGCCGTGTGCTGATGGCCACCGGCCGTGATGCCTCTGACGTTGCCATCACCACGTCATTCGGGCAGGCAAATCTCTCCCATTTCTTTGTGGTCACAGAAGAAGTGAAGGAGCCCGCGCTCGACTCTTCAGGATTAGAAGAACCCGCTGCTCACTTGGAGGCTTCACTGCCCGGCGCGTAGTAGCCCTGACGCGTCACGACAGTCACATCGCCCTTGTTCGCCTTCAGCGCCACCTTGTGGTATCCGCCCTCTTTGTCCAACACATCGGGTGTGTAGGTCAAAAGGTATTGCCCGCGCAGTTCCTCGACGATCAGGCCATAGATCTCGTCGAGGTTCTCCTTTTTCTTGGCCTCGTAGGCGTGACCGCCCGTGCGCGTCGCGATCAACAACATGATGTTCTTGCCGTCCCGGCCGCCCTTGCCACCGTCGCCTGGCTGTTGACCACCTCCACCCGGATAGCCTCCTCCCGGGTAGCCACCACCCGGATAACCGCCACCGGGATACCCGCCTCCGCCGCCAGGATAGCCGCCGCCATGCCGTCCGCCACCCGGATAGCCAAAGCCGCTGTCTCCACGATCATTTTCGCTTTTGAAGTAGATCGTATATACCGCAACGTTGGCGCGGTCAGCCGCGTCCACCGCATCATTTAGCGTGTCCTTGCTTCCGCGATCCACGCCATCAGAGAACACCACAAGCGCCTTGCGCCCGTCCTTCGATTTCATCAATTCGTCGGACGCCAGAAAGATCGCATCGTAAAGTTGCGTGCCGCCGCGTCCCTGCCTATGGTCCCGCTCGTCGCCCGTTGTTTCCGGCCCCTGCCTGTCATCCCGCGACTTCCGCGTCGAGCCCATCTCGTCGAGCTGCGTGTGCAGTTTCTCGCGCGACGAAGTGAAATCCTGCAGCAGTTCCACCTCGCGGTCAAAGTGAATCAGAAACGCTTCATCCGCTCCAGCGCCTGATTTTGGATCGGCGGGCAACATCTGATCGATGAATTTGCCCGCAGCCTTTCGCTCATTTTCCAGTGCTCCCAAGGTGCTACGGCTCGTATCCACCAGCAGGCCAAGCCGGAACGGCAGGTTCGACTCCCGAGTAAAGCTCTTGATCGTCTGCGGACGCCCGTCCTGCGTCAGCACGAAATCGCTCATTTGCAGATTCGTAACCAGCGCGCCCTTCTTGTCGCGCACCGTCACCGGCAACAGCACCTCGCGCGCATCCACATGCAGCGTCGCCACCGGCTTCTCTTGGCCCGCAGGCTTCTCGGCAGCTTGTTGTGAAAGCCCGACACAGGGCGGGCAAAGAAGCAGCAAAGCGGATAGGCTGAGAAACGTATCAATTGGCTTCATAAGTCCGGTGCGTCCATTCTCATCCATTAGACGCTACTGAAACGGGACTGTTGACTGCCCCTTTGATTGCCCGCCATCCATGGACCCTGAAAACCTGCCATCGTCCCTAAAACGGCCTGTCTTTCCCGAAATGCGGAACGTCGTCGTTCATCGAAAACACGTCCTTCAAGTCGCTCTCGTACGGAAAAACGTGGATCATCCAGTTGAAGATGACCGGGAAAAAGGTGCCGCCTTCCGCCTTGCAGGCCTCTGCCGTCGTGATCGAGCCAAACATGCCGAACTTCGGGTGCTCGCCAAAATACTCCTTCACGCGATCGGCCGGGGCTGCACAAAACTTGGTGTGTTCGTGCCATCGCACCATGCTCAACGGAATCCGCTCGTTCAGTTCATCTTCCGTCGCCGTGGCTCTGGCCGTGAACATGACCCCTTCCAGTTTGTAGCGTTGCGTTGGCGTCTGGAAATAGAGCAATGATGATGGCTTCGTCGGATCGAAGTGCGTCTCAGCTTCCTTGATATTGGCCTGGTTATTGAAGTGGAACTGCGGCTGATTGACCTTCGGGTTCGCGATCACGTACCCGTCTGCCAGCGCCTTGCGGTAGTCCTTGTAGCGCTCGATCGTTGCCTTTACCTGCGCCACAACGGCCTTCACCTTCTCCTCGTCCCCCGGCTGCTTCACCCGCAACGATGTCATCGTCATGTGGCCTGCCATCGCGGCCATGCTGGGCCCCATATCTTCCATCCCTTCCATGTGCATACCTGGCATGTTTTCCATGGAGTGATCCGGCTTCTGCGCGCCACCCACCGCTACGCTCAGTGCCACACCAAGCAGCATGCACCACCATCCACGACGCCATGCGCCGTGCGGCCTGTTTTCATGGGTTGAATATGCTTTCGTACCGACCAGTTTAAGAAGGGGAAGAAATTCCATCCGCGAATTCTAGCCCGAAAAAATCGGCCTGAAACGCGCTTTGTTCCGGAATGGACAATGGCAAGACCCAGCAGGTCATCCGGCTGTTTGGTAACGCTGCCCGGCAATCGAACGGGATGCACATTCCTTTATCAGCTGCCGATCGGAACCCAGACTTCGATCTTGGTACCCTCCAGGTGCTGCGAGTAAAGCGCGAATTGCCCACCCAAAAGTCGTACTCGCTCTTCCATGCTTCGAATGCCAATCCCTCTCTGTGTTGCATCGACGCTTGAATCAAAGCCTAATCCGGTATCGGAGATAGATAAGTAAATCTTCTGTTCCCTCCCCTCGACTCTAACCTCAGCCGAATCTGCGCGGCTGTGCCTTTTCACATTTTGCAGAGCTTCCTGCGTGATGCGAAAGAGACATAATGCTACCTCTCTTGGGATGTCGCACGGCATGTTCTCTTCCACGAAGTCTACTTCTATGGAATGTTGGTCCGTGAACTCGGCGCACAAAGATATCAGTGCAGCGACGAGGCCCAGGTTGTCTAGCGTGGAAGAATGCAAACGGTGTGACAACGAATGCAAATCCGAGCCCAATTTACCCACCCGATTTGAGAGCTCGTGTAGCCGGAAACCCGCCCCGGAGTCCGCCCGCAGATTCTGCGCTAGATTTCCCAGATCAATGGATAGCAGGGCCAGCCGCTGCTGGTAATCGTCATGGATCTCCCGTGCAATCCGGCTGCGTTCCTCTTCTTGCGCTTTGATCAACCGTCCGCTCAGACTCTTGAGCGCTTCTTCGGCACGCATACGATCTGTGATATCGATGCACGATCCGATGTACCCGACAAACGAGCCCTCTCCATCCAATCTCGGTACACCGGTGTCGAAAACCCAGCGGTATTCTCCATCGTGGCGGCGGAATCGATACTGCATCTGAAAAGGCACGCGGCGGTCGAACGAGTCCACGTATGTCGCCATGCTTTCCTTGAGGTCGTCAGGGTGAATTCCCTCGGTCCATCCGTTCCCCATCTCGGCCTCCAGCGAGCGCCCGGTGAATTCGAGCCAGGGTTCGCTGCAGTAAGTGCACAGCTTGTCGGTGCCGGACATCCAGATCATCACCGGCGCCATCTTCGCAGCCAACATAAAGCGAGATTCACTCTCCCGGCGTGAAAGGTCCTGCCGTTCCAGATCAACCGCAGTGAGCACGATCCCGCCAATAAGACACGCGCCCACGCCGAGACCAACAAGAGCCAGTGAGAAACCGCTTTCCCATCGGTAGTGTATTTGTGCATCTCTGACTGCATAGCCAAGCAACAACGTCAGCAGGGTTCCCGTGGGAAGCAGGCGTCGCAACATCGCTCCCCCCGCGTTGTTGGCATGAAGGAGACGAACGATACCCTCAGATGGATTCGCATACTGCACCCCGATTGCGCCGATCAGGAAACTCAGCGCCGTCGGAATAGAAACATTACTGTGCGGGCGAATCAGATTCGTCGCATGGGTGTCGTAACCGTGGCTCACAATTGCGAGGGCGCCGAGAGCACCCGTCAATATACCGAAGCCAATTGAAAGCTGCCGCAGTACACGATGCCGCGAGTTCATCGGCAGAAGAGACAATCCGAAAAGCACATATCCAATGCTGGTGTATTGGGAGATCCGGCCCGGATAGAAAATGTAATTCGTATCGCGAAAGAAGAATTCATCAATCCCAAAATTGAAGCCCCAGGCATACTCGCACAGGGTCAGTGCTCCGATAAGAAACACCGCGATAGAAAGGACGGGTTGAACGCGACGTTTGCGAAGCAACAACGCAACAGACGCAAGCATCGTTGCCACGGCCGAGTTAGCCTTCATACCGGCTGATTCGGGAACAAAGCTCTGCAACCCTCTCAGATCGAAAGCCAGGCCAAGCAGAACCAAGGCCGCGAGGGCGAACAGGATCCACCCCGCCAGAGTCGCTACGTTTAGGTTTGATCGGGGATCTCGTGTTGCTTTCATTGTTCTCTTTTGGGGGGCTTGCACAATAATAGACACAAAGAACAGCTATAGTCTCCAGCTCCGGACGAAATGAGTCCAGAATCTCGATGGCCTGTTGCCAATTTCTGTGAATCCGCCGAATGATGTGATCCATCGGACGTGCTACAGATCGCGCTCCGGAGGCTTATCAACGCCAGCGTAGTTTTCGACCAAAGCAAAGCCCGCTCACATCGCGGGCTTTAAGAGATTCTAGCTGGTAGCGCTACCGGGAATCGAACCCGGGTTTTAAGATTGAGAATCTCACGTCCTAACCCCTAGACGATAGCGCCACACTTTGAGGGGAATGGCCTTGCAGCCACTTGTTTAATCTATCAAAAATCCAACCTGATGCCAAAGATACCGCCGGCCTTCGAGCCGCTTCAAATGCCCAGCTTGCGCACTTCGTCGTTGTAGTACTTGCGGTAGAGAATCTCCCACTCCTGCGAGCCTTCGAGGATGATCTTGCGCTGCGAAGCAATCTTTGCGCGGGCCGCAGCGTCGATTCCTGCCTCCTGGGTCAGCAGCGTCTCCAACGCTTTCCGGGCTTCCTGCCGAATCGTGTTGCGATCTTCATTGAAGCCCACTTGATCGATATCGGCCAGTGTATCGGCCACGGTGTGGGCCAGCTTGTTGAGCTTGTCGCGGCTGATCCTCATAGCACCGCCTTGTACTTGCGCGCCAGCTCGGTCTTCACTTTTTTGAACATCTCGGCGTATTGCGCACCCGATTTGCGCATCTCGTCGGAGTACGCGTCGAGAATCACGCGAACCTCTTCATTGATGCGATCTTCCAGAGACAGCTCCTCAATCAAGCCACTGGTCACACGCGATTCGGTATCCTTCAAATCGCTGGTGGTGATCAGTTTGGCGTCGATGAGGTGCTTGACCGTGCGGCGGGCCAGATACCCAATATACTCACGAGAAAAAATCATTGGCTAAGTTATGAGAATACCGCATTTGGGGGCTGGGTGTACACCGCGGAAGGTCACATTTCCGTGACGGGTCGCGGCCATTCTTGCCACCACTCGCCGACCCGCCTGCACCGCCACGTCGGCAAATTACATCAGCCCCTCATCGAACTATCTAGCTTCTATCCACGGTGTGGGCAGCTCTTCGTGTTAATGCACTCGTCGGCCAGGCGTAACCTCTCTACCGGCTGCCCTCCCAGAAGATGCTCGTCCACGATCGCCGCGGCGTCTTCCGGGCGCACGTTGCCATACCAGATTGCCTCGGGATAAACCACCACCGTCGGTCCGTGTTCGCACTGATCCAGGCACCCGGATTTGTTTATTCGAATCGTGTTTCCCAGACCGGCGGCCTTTGTCAGTTGCTGCAACTGCGTGAGCAGTTCACTCTTACCATCGGTCGTGCACGATGGGCGCGGAGCACCTTCAGGGCGAACGTTATGACATACGAAGACGTGGTGCTTGAATGGCGGCAAAAGATACTCCTCCTGTTCCCAGACTACAGTGTCGACCTCACGCGCAAAGTTTCCACAATTCACCGACTGAGGCCACCCCCATCTGAGAGAATGTTTGCTTGACTATGAGCACGGACAATCTACTCGCGCTGAAAGATGACATGGTGGCGTTCATTGAAGGCCACGGCCTCAGCCGGCTACCCGGATACGTCACGGAGGATATCCCCTCCGTCGTGTGGGAAGGAGAAGGCAATCCCGACGCATGGAAAGATTTTGTCGAAATGGCGAAACACGTCGGATCTCCTTTCATCACCTTCAGCGAGATGAAACTCGATCGTGAAGAACTCGATTCGCTCATCGAAGAAGCCGGAGAAATGAACTTCCCCGATGAGGAAGCTAGCGAACTTGTTGAAGCGCAATGGCTCCGAAAATACTCTGGAATGATCGGCTACATCCAGCTTGGCTTTATATACCAGGGCGTGGCTTTTCTTCACGAAACCACCACGGAATGGTATGAGCGATTTCAGGCTCTTCTCGAAGATATCGAGAGTTTTCACGACATCGTGATCGATGACCACGAGCACGATGAAGAGGATGAGTAAGCAGGTTGAGCGCACCGGGCGTAATTCAGAATAGCCCCGCTGCCGTCCGCAGCCGTCCTCGTCAGCGTTGGATCTTGGCCGAACCCCATCCGCTGCAGGCTCAGGAACTGGCCGGAGCTGCGCGCCTCCCGCTGGTGCTTGCCGAACTCCTCATCGCACGCGGCATTACCAAGCCCGACGAAGCGTTCGCATTTCTCAACCCCGAGCTTTCCCATCTCCACGATCCGTTCCTCATGCTCGGCATGACTGCGGCCGTTGAGCGTCTCGAAGCGGCCATCGCCCAACGCGAGCCGGTTCTGCTCTACGGCGACTACGACGTCGACGGCACCACGGCCGTTGTCCTTCTCAAGACCGCCATCGAGATGCTTGGCGGCATCGTTCGCTTCCACGTCCCCCATCGTCTCCGCGAAGGTTACGGACTGCAATCGGCGGTGCTTGAAGCGGCCTACGCAGAAGGCGCTCGCCTCGTGATCACGGTCGACACGGGAATGCGAGCTTTTGCCGAAGCTGAAACCGCGCGGCGTCTCGGTCTGGATCTCATCATCACCGACCATCACCTTCCTTCGGCCGACGAAACCGCCCCAATCGCGCTCGCCATTCTCAATCCCAACCAGCCCGCTTGCTGCTATCCCGAAAAATTCCTCTGCGGCGCCGCCATCGCACTCAAACTGGCGCAGGCCATCCTTGAGCGCCACGACGCAGTTCGCGCAAAAGAAAAAATCCTTCCCAGCTTTCTCAAGATGGCGGCCATCGCAACCATCGCAGATGCCGTTCCCCTCGTTGGCGAGAACCGCGTCATTGCCGCGCTCGGGCTTCGCGAACTGCGCCGCCCAGTAGGCATCGGCCTGCGAGCGCTCTTTGCCGCGGCCGAACTCGATCCTGCCGCAAAAGCCCTTACGGCCTTCGATGTAGCCTTCCGCATCGCGCCCCGCATCAACGCCGCAGGCCGCATGGATGTGGCATCCGAAATCGTTGAGTTGTTCTGTACCCGAGACACTTCCCGGGCCCGTGAGCTCGCCGCAAAATTGGAACGCCTCAACCGCGAGCGCCGAGACACCGAAGCCTCCGCACTCGCCGCCATCGAATCAAGACTCGCCAGCGATCCCTGCCTCGCAGCCGCCCGGTTCCTCGTCGTCGACGGCGACGGATGGCACCGCGGCGTCATCGGCATTCTCGCCTCCCGCGTCGTCGAGCGCACCGCCAAGCCAGCGCTGGTAATCAGCATTGAAGATGGAGTGGCACACGGCTCCGGTCGCTCAATCGACGGATTTCAGCTGCTCGAAGCCATCGAGACTTGTTCTGATCTCTTCACCCGTTTCGGCGGCCACGCCTTCGCTGTCGGCTTCTCCCTCCCGGCCTCATCCATTCCTGAACTCAAACGACGCCTTAATCTCTGCGCCGAAGAGCGCCTGGCCGCACGCGAGCCAGAGCGTCTTCTTCGCATTCATGCGGAATTGCCGCTCGACCGAATCACTCCCGTTCTGGCCGGCTGGCTGCGAAAGCTCGAACCCCTCGGGCATGGCAATCCGGAGCCAATTTTTGTCGCTCGCAATGTTCGCATTGCATCCCAGCCCCGCATCATGAAAGAACGTCATCTCCGTCTCGAATTGGTTCAGCAATCGACAACGCCGGAGGGCTTCCCCGCCATGAGCGGCGTCACTCGCGCGGTCGGTTGGGACATGGCTTCGCACGCGCAATCGCTCGGCCTCACTCAAGGCAAATCCATCGACGTTGCCTACCGCGTTCGCGAAAACCTTCATCCCGACTTTGGAGGACTCGAAATTGAGATTGCCGGTCTGGAACCGGCAACCGCCTGACGCAAAAAGGCCCACGGCGAACCGTGGGCCCTCCAGTCCCGAGACGTGCGACTTAATGAGGCTTCTGATCGGGTTTGTGGTTTTGCTGAGGAGCCTGGTGAGCCTCCGGGGCATTGTGTTGGGGCATCGGATGCGACTCAGGCATCGGTCGAGATTGCTGCTGAGGATGTGGTGCCGGACGTGACTCCGGCATCGGCCTCGACTGCTGCGGACGCGCCTCAGGAACCTGCTGATGTTGTGGCGCCGGATGCGATTCGGGCATCGGACGCGATTGCTGCTGCGAACGCTCCTGAGGTGCAGGGTGATATTGCTGCGCCTGGCGAGTCTCCGGCGCTGGGCGCGACTCCGGCATCGGCCTTGACTGCTGCGGACGTGCCTCAGGAACCTGCTGATGTTGCGGCGCAGGACGTGTCTCAGGCCGCGACTGCTGTTCTACTCGGCCCTGGTTTGCATTACGCTGCTGCTGCTCGTTCGGGATTCGGGCTCCGGGCTGCTGCACTCCGGGTGCCGGACGCGTTTCAGGTCGATTCTCACCCTGCCGCATGTTTGGCGGGTTTTGATGGATGTTCGGCGCATTCGGAGTCGGCCTTACATGTTCCGGCGTTGCATGCCCGTTGGTTCCCATCGGTCTCGCCACCGCAAGGGTCTGCGGACGTCCACCGTTGTTCTTCACATACAAGTTTCGGTCGGAGCGGGCAGCCTGAATGTGCTCCTGTTGATATACCGTCGGAGCTTCGTGCCGATCGTGCATCGCTACACGTTCTTCAGGTCTGGGATCATGCCGAATTCCGCCGGGGCCGCCGCTGTACGCGACTCGCCGATCGTTCACGACCGTGTAGTTCCTCACAATGGTCCTGTCCACATAGACATTGTGGACGCGTACGTTATTTACCCGCACCACTGCGGTGTTATACGCAAAGTCGTGGCCATGCCATGCGCCACCCACAAAGCCTATTCCCATGTATCCGAATCCGTAATTCACGCCGCCGTAGTAGCCCACGTGCTGGCCCCAATATCCGGGGTGGAACACATAAAGTCCGCCGGACCATCCCCAATATGGCGGGGTCCAGAGCGCACCTACGTACGGAGCAGGCACCCAGGAACCGGGCACCCAATAATAGCCATCGTCCCCGTAAGCCCAGTAACCCGGAGTCCATAGCCACCCAGGCTCAGGGCATGGCGGCTGCTCATACACCGGCAGCACCGGCGGAGCAAACCCTACGCTGATGTACACACCCGCAAAAGAAGAGGCGGG
>Ga0207683_10002900_pt1 | contig 14959 bp, 9 predicted proteins | sample KBSM73metaG_FD_184333 | JGI IMG/M metagenome (GOLD analysis project Ga0207683, IMG submission 184333) | Miscanthus rhizosphere microbial communities from Kellogg Biological Station, Michigan, USA - KBS M7-3 metaG (SPAdes) (version 2) | ecosystem: Host-associated > Plants > Roots > Rhizosphere >... | reverse complement strand
GCCTCGAGGGCCACCACCTGTCGTTGAACTACACCGTCGTCGACGGCGCGGGCGTGGCGCACACGCCGTCGTTCCTCGGCGCGAATCCGGCCACGGTGCGGACCGGTCCGCTCTCGGGGCTGCGCGCTCTCGGACCCGAGGAGGACCTGGCGCGCGAGCTCGTGCGCTCGCTCGATCCGGCACGGCGAAAACGGGCGATCTTCGCCGCGACGGCGCCGTCGGAGATCGTCACCGGCGACGACCGCCGCGTGGATCCCCTCGCGCCGGCGGGAATCCCGGCGGGGGAGCTGACGGCTCCGCAGCGCGCGGTCCTGGTCCGCCTCCTCGACGAGTACCTCGCGCGCATGCCCGAGGACGTCGCGGCGCTCCGGCGCGCGTCGATCGTGCGGGACGGGATCCCCGACGTGGCGTTCGCGTGGGCGGGAGGCGTCGAGCCGGGTCAGCCGCACTACTACCGGATCCAGGGCCCGTCGTTCGTCGTCGAGTACGACGACACGCAGAACGGCGCGAACCACGTCCACACGGTGTGGCGGGATTTTCACGGCGACTTCGGGAGGGACCTGCTGAAGGAGCACTACGCGGCGGGCGGGCACGGGGGGGAGTAAGGGCCCGAGGGCGCGGCGGCGCTCCTCCCCCCCCTGTCATCCCGAGCGAAGCGAGGGACCCCTTTGGGCGCCGGGCGGTTCATCGATGGCGACGGCATGCAAAGGGGTCCCTCGTCGCTGCGCTCCTCGGGATGACAAGAAAGGGAGCGGCTCCTACTCCGCCCGCCTCACCCTCTCCAGCGCCTGGGCGACGGCGGGTTGATTCGGGTCGAGCTCGAGCGACCTCGCCAGCAGCCGCTCGACCGCCGCGCGGTCCGCGAGACACGTCTGGAACAGCGCCAGGTCGTTCAACGTCTGCGGGCTCGCCGTCTTCGCCTCGAACGGCGCCAGCGCGGCGGCCGCGCCGCGGCAATCGCCGGCGCGGTGCAGAAGGACCGCGCGCTCCCGCGCGATCGCCTCGTCGTCCGGATACTCGCGCGAGGCTCTCGCGAGGAGCGACCGCGCCGCCGCCTCCTGGCCGCGCTTCTCGTACTCGCGCGCCCAGCCCGAGACCGCCGGACCGGGATCGGTCTTCAGGGCGCCGAGCGCGCGAAACAGCCACGTCTCCGCGCCCGCGAAGTCGCGGCGGTCGCGCGCGAGAACGGCGAGGTTGAACATCGGCGCCGGATACGCCGGCGCGAGCTGGAGCGCCTTCTCGAACGCGCTGCGGGCGGCCGCGGGGTCGTGCCGCGTCTGCAGCTCGTACGTGCCCAGGTTGTTCCACGCGCCCTCCGTCATGCCGGGCCGCGTGCCGCCGGTGGGCGCGAGCACGGCGGGCTGGCCCGGCGACAGGTAGCCGAGCGCGAGCAGCTTCTTCGCGTACTCGTCCGCGTCGCGCGCGGAGGCCTCGGCGGCGGAGACGCGGTGCACTTCGGGGACGGCGGCGTCGGCCGCCGGCCGGGGCGGCGCACCGCCGAACTCCCCGGTCCGCGCGGAGCCCGTCATCGCCTTCGTCGGAGGCAGCTCGAGGAGCGCGAGCACGGTCGGCGCGAGGTCTTGGATGCTCGCGACTCCACGCTGCTTACCGGCGGTCACCCCGGGCCCCCACACGGCGAGCACACCCTCCGGGCGGTGCCAGAACGCGGCCGTGGACCAGTCCCCGGACGCGAACCCGCACGGCCGGTCGTCGCCCCACTTGAAGCCGTGGTCCGAGCTCACCACGAGGACGGCCCCGTCCTCCTCGGCGCGCCGCATCCACTGGCCGAGGATCGCGTCCGCCGCGGCGTAGTACGTCTCCGCCACCTTCGAGAAGCGCGCGACGTCCGCGTCCGACACGGAAGGACAAGCGATGCGCGGCGGCGTGAACGAGGCGAAGACGTGGCCGACCTCGTCCGTTCCCTCGAAGTAGACCGCCGTCAGGTCCGGAAGCGTCCGGTCGTAAAGCTCGCGCGCCACGCGCTGCGTCGTCCGCGTCGCCCCGAGAATCCGGGAGAGAGCGACGATCGGATCCTTCATGCCGGCGCCGCTCGCGAGCGCGCGCGTGACCTCCGCTGCCGGCGTATCGACGTAGGGCGCGAGGTCCTCGGCGGCGACGCGCGACTCCCGCGCCGCGGCCCTGGACACGCCGTCCTGCAGCGACTGTGGATACACGGCGCCCGCCGCCGAGCCGTCGAACAGGAGCGGGCTCACGCGATCCGTCACGAAGAACCCTTCGACCACCTCCGCGGGATGCGTCGCCCACCACCCGACGACGCCGACCTTCCGGCCGGACGCCGACGCGAGGTTCCACACCGCGGGCACCGCGCGCGAGAGGCCGGAGATCGGCACCTTGCGGCCGGTCGCGGGATCGACCTCCTGGAAGTCGAGGACGCGATGGACGTCGGGCGTCCGCCCGGTCGCGGCCGTCGTCCACAGGACCGGCGAGATGAGCGGGTAGTCGCTCTTCAGGCGGGCGGTCCACCCTCCGCCTGCGCCTGTGGACGCCAGCCGCTTCCAGTTCGGCATCGCTCCGGACGCGGCGAGACGGTCGAGGATCTCGAAGTCGAGCCCGTCCATGCCGATCCAGATGACGGCGCGGCGCGAGCCGGCGGCTCGCTTCGTGCGCGAAGAGACGTCGGCGGACTCGACGGACGGCTCGGGCGCGGCAGCCGGCGTCGCGGCCGCGGGCGCGGCGGGGCGCTCGCGGCCGCACCCCGACAACGCGAGACACGTCAGCCCGGCGACCGCGACGACGAGAAACGCTCGGCGCACCCACCGAAAATAGCAGGGCTCGGATCGAGAGAGCGCGGTCCGAAGTGAGCCGCGCGGAACCTGACCTTCCGTGTTCCGCACGAGCATAGAATCCGCGCCCATGAAGAAGCGGCTCGGCCTCGCGCGGGGCCTCGCTCTGGCCGCGCTCACCCTGGGAGGAGCCCTCGCCACGACGTACCAGGCGGGCGTCGTCGAGGATCCCTACGTCGCGTCCGACGTGATGATCCCGATGCGCGACGGCGTCAAGCTCCACGCGAAGATCTTCACGCCGCGCTCGCAGAGCGAGCCGCTCCCGTTCCTCCTGGAGCGGACGCCGTACGGCGTCGAGGATTCGGGAAAGGACCTCGATCGGTCGCTCGAGGCGCTGGCCGAGGACGGATACATCTTCGTCTTCGAAGACCTCCGCGGAAAGTTCGGCTCGGAGGGCACGTTCGTGATGCAGCGGCCCGCCCGCGATCCGTCCGACAAGAAGGCCCTCGACGAGGGCACCGACACCTACGACACCATCGAGTGGCTGTTGAAGAACGTCCCGCGCAACAACGGCAAGGCCGGGATGCTCGGAGTCTCCTACGAGGGATGGACGACGATCATGGGGGCGCTCGAGCCGCATCCCGCGCTGGCCGCGATCTCCCCGCAGGCGTCGCCGGCCGACATGTGGCTCGGCGACGACTTCCATCACAACGGCGCGTTTCGCCTGAGCTACGGGTTCGAGTACGCGTACGAGCTCGAGAGCGGCAAGGAGCTCAAGCAGTTCGGCTTCGACCGCCACGACACCTACGGCTGGTACCTCGCGCTGGGCCCGCTCTCCAACGTCAACGCCCTCTTCTTCCACGAAAAGATTCCGACCTGGAACGACTTCGTCGAGCATCCCGACTACGACGACTTCTGGAAGCGGCAGACGATGATCCCGCACATCCGCGACGTGCGCGTGCCGACCCTGAACGTCGCGGGCTGGTGGGATCAGGAGGACTTCTACGGCCCGCTCGCGATCTACGCGGCACTGGAAAAACACGACCCGCGCAATCTCAACCGGCTGGTCGTCGGGCCCTGGAATCATGGCGGCTGGACTGGAGCGACCGGGGACAAGCTGGGCGACATCCCGTTCGACAGCGCGACCGCGAAGTACTTCCGCCGGGAGGTCGAAGCCCCCTTCTTCGCGGCGCACCTGAAGGGTCGCGCGGGGGTCGACCTTCCGGAGGCCCTGACCTTCGAGGCGGGCTCCAACCGCTGGCGCAGGTGGGACGCGTGGCCGCCGCTCTCGCACACCGAGCTGCGCTCGCTGTACACCGGATCGGGCGGCCGACTCTCGTTCGAGGCGCCGGTCGAGGCGGCGGCGGACGCGTTCGATTCGTACGTCTCCGATCCGGCGCACCCCGTGCCATACCGCCGCGCTCCGATCCAGACCACGTACTTCCCGGGGGGCTCGAAGTGGAGGACGTGGCTCGTCGAGGATCAGCGCTTCGTCGAAGGCCGGCCCGACGTGCTGACCTGGCAGACCGGGCCGCTCACATCCGACATCACGATCGCCGGCGAGGTGACCGCGCGGCTGTTCGCCTCCACCACGGGATCGGACGCGGACTGGATCGTCAAGCTGATCGACGTCTACCCCGAGCGCTATCCGGAGAACTGGGACCTCGCCGGATTCGAGCTCATGGTTTCGAACGAGGTGTTCCGCGGCCGTTACCGGCGATCGTTCGAGAAGCCGGAGGCGATTCCCTCGGGCGCCGTCCTCGAATATCCCTTCAGCCTGCATACGCAGAACTACACGTTCAAGCGGGGCCACCGGATCATGATCCAGGTCCAGAGCACGTGGTTTCCGATCATCGACCGAAACCCGCAGACCTTCGTGCCGAACATCTTCAAGGCTTCGGCGGAGAGCTTCCGCGCGGCCACGCATCGCGTGTACCGGTCGGCGAACCAGGCATCGCGCGTCGAGATTCCGGTGGTCGTCCGGCCGCCGGGCTGATTCGGTTATGGGGCGAACCTGACGGTGCGAAAGGGCTCCCTCGTCGCTGCGCTCCTCGGGACGCCGCGTCGGGAGCTGCGCTCTGTGCTGAACCTGCCAAAACAACGGTGCGCGTTCGAGCTTTGAGGCCTCGGAAAGGGGTCCTTCGTCGCTGCGCTCCTCAGGACGACGCGTCCGGCGCTTCGCGCTGACGCGTCGTTTGACCCCCCCTCTGCCGGGGGTTAAACTCCGCCCTCCCGCGGTGGGTGTAGCTCAGCCGGTTAGAGCGCCAGACTGTGGATCTGGATGTCGAGGGTTCGAATCCCTCCACTCACCCCAAGAGCCTCGGTTTCTTCGACCGTTCTTTGCGCCCGTAGCTCAGTCCGGATAGAGCGTTAGCCTCCGGAGCTAAAGGTCCCGCGTTCGAATCGCGGCGGGCGCACCAACTCTTTACGTCCGGACGCGGCGCCAGCCCGCCGCGTCTCTCAGCCCGACAGAGCGCCGCGTCCGCACCGGCTCCCCCTCTCCCTCCGCGACAGCGGGGGGAGAGGAAGGGTGAGGGGGGCAAGCCGCAATCCCCCCGCCCTTGAAACAAGCCGTAGACATTCTACGTACAGGGTAGTAGACCGTCTACTGCAATGACCAGAACACCCGAAGATCCGCGCCTCGAGCTCCTTCAGGGCACCCTCGACATGCTCATCCTGCGGATCCTTCAGTGGGGGCCCGTCCACGGCCATGGGATCGGCCAGGCCATTCGGCGGCAGTCCGAGGAGCTGCTGAGGGTCGAGACCGGCTCGCTCTACCCCGCCCTGCACCGGCTCGTGAAGCGGGGATGGCTGAAGTCCGAGTGGGGAGTCAGCGAGACGAATCAGCGGGCGAAGTTCTACCGACTCACGCCCGCCGGCAGGGCCCAGCTGATCCGCGAGCAGGACCGCTGGTCACAGCTCGTCCGCGCGATCGGTCGAATCATGAACCCCGCACCGGCCAACGAGGAATAAGGAATAGCCGAGGAGCCTATGCGACCCGACGACCGCGACCTCGAGGACGAAATCCGAAGCGCCCTGGAGATGAGCATCCAGGAGCGGATCGAGCGCGGCGAGGATCCGGGATCCGCCCGGCGCGCCGCGCTCGAGGAATTCGGATCCATTGCGGCCGCTCGCGACGCGATGCATCGGGTCTGGTACGGCCGCTGGTTCGACGCCATCTCGATGTTCTTCCAGGAAGTGCGAATCGGCCTGCGTTCTCTCCTGCGCACCCGAGGGCTGGCCATCACCGTCGTCGTGACGCTCGCGCTGGGCATCGGCGCCAACGCGGCGATCTTCAGCGTCGTTCGAAGCGTGCTCCTGGCGCCGCTCGTCAACCGGGATGCGGATCGGCTCCTCTACATCCGCCACACCGCGCCGGGCATCGGGACCGAGAACTTCCTCTTCTCGATGCCGGAGATCCGCGACATGAAGTCCCGGGCCACGACGGTGTCCGCATTCGGCGATTTCTCCACCGTCGATTTCACGCTGATCGGCTTCGGCAAGGAACCCCGCGTCGTGACGGCCGGCGTGGTCAACGGATCGTTCTTCGAGGTCATGGGGCTCCGCCCGGCGCTCGGCCGCCTGATCAACGCCGGCGACGACGGCCCGAAGGCGGCGCCGGTCGCGGTCCTGACGCACCGCTACTGGACGACGGTGCTCCACTCCGATCCGACGGTCGTCGGCAAGGTCATCCGTCTGGGTCCGGGCAACGCGACCGTCGTCGGCGTCCTCGAGCCCTCGGTGCCCTACCCGGCCGAGACGCAGGTCATCGCGAACGTCGTGACGAGCCCGCACCACCTCGGGGCGACGATGCAGGAAGAACGCTGGCACCGCATGACCGAGCTCTTCGGGCGGCTCGCGCCGGGCGCCACGCTGGAAGGGGCCCGCGCCGAGCTGAAGGCCGTCCACGCATCCATGGTGCACGCCCATCCGGAGTCGTACTCCGCCGCCGCCCGGATCGGGATCGACGTCAAGACCCTCCGCGACCAAATCGCGTCGCCCGCGCGGACGGTTCTCCTGTTGCTCCTGGCGGCGGCGGCGGTCGTCTTCGTGATCGCGTGCTCGAACGTCGCCAACCTGATTCTGGCCCGCTCGGTCCGCCGCGAATCCGAGCTCGCCGTGCGCGCCGCCTTGGGCGCCAGCCGGGGCGCGCTCCGGCGCACCCTGCTCGCGGAGAGCCTCGTCCTCTGCGTCGTGGGCGCCGCCCTCGGCCTGCTGCTCGCGAGGCCGCTCGTGGCCGTGGCGGCCCGCTATGCCGCGCGCTTCTCCGTCCGCGCGCTGGAGGCCAGGGTGGACGGCAGCGTGCTCGGGCTCGGCGCGGGGCTGGCCATGGTGGCGGCGGTGCTGCTCGCGTACGTGCCGCGGCTCCCCTCCTTCGACCGGTCGAACGCCGTGAACCCCGCCGTCGGCGGCTTTCGGATCACGCCGGGCACGAATCGCCGTCTCAAGGTCTTCGCGACGACGCAGATCGCGTGCTCCTTCCTGCTGCTCGTGGGCGCCGGAATGCTGGTCGCGACGTTGAACGCGATGTCGACGGCGAACACCGGCTACGACATGGGGCAGGTCCTCGCGGTCGACGTCCCGCCGCCGGCGTCCGGCGCCGGCGATGAGGCGACCGTCAACTTCTTCCAGGAAGCCACGCGGCGGATCGGCGAGCTGCCGGGCGTGGAGGGCGTCGCGTCCGGGATGGTCGTGCCCTGGCGCGACGCGGATTGGACCAAGCTGAAGCTCCAGTTCGCGTTCGAGGGGTACCGGCCCGCCAACGGCGAGGACAACCCGGCCTGCAAGTTCCGGCCCGTCTCGCCTCGATTCTTCGCCGTGCTCGGCGTCCCGCTCTCCGCCGGCCGCGACTTCACCGACCAGGACGGTCCCCACGCCGAGGCCGTCGCCATCGTCAGCCAGAGCGTGGCGCAGCGGCTCTTCCCGAACGGAGAGGCGGTCAACCGGCACCTGTGGTTCGACGCCCGCAGCGGCCTCGAGCCGAAGCCGCGCCGCATCGTCGGCGTCGTCGCCGACGCGGACGACGAAAACGTCGTGCAGGTGCCGACGATGACCGTGTACCTCCCGTGGCAGCAGCTCGGCGAGCCGAGCCGCCTGTTCGTCCGCGCCGCGGGAGATCCCCACGCGCTCGTCCCGGCCGTGACGCGCACCCTCCACGACATCTCCTCCGTCCAGGCGGTCGAGCGGCCGGCAACGCTCGAGGACGTGCGTACTCAGGTGCTGACGCCGCAGCGGCTGAACGCCTTCGTGTTCTCGGCCTTCGGCGGCATCGCGCTGCTCATCGCGGTCGTCGGCGTCGCAGGCGTGCTGGCGTTCTCGGTGGGCGCCCGGACGCGTGAGTTCGGCATCCGGCTCGCGGTCGGATGCGAGCCGCGCCAGCTCAGGGCCCGCGTCCTCGGCGAGGGCGCCGTGATCGCCGCCGCGGGAATACTGGCCGGCGGCCTCGGCGGGATCGCGTTGACCTGGGCCGCGGGCCGGCTGTTCGGCGTGGCTCAGATGCCGGGCGTGCTCCCGATCGCCGGAGCGGCCGCGCTCCTGGCGGCCGCGGCGATCCTCGCCTCGCTGCTGCCCGCGGTCCGTGCATCGCGCGTGGACGTCCTTCAGGCGCTGCGATCGGAGTGAGTGGACACCCGTCGCCAGGGCGAAGACCGCAACTGTTTCGCGGGAGGGTGACATGCCTGACATCAAGGAGCGGTTGTCATTACTGTGGCTGTTCGCGTTGCTGAACTACCTGTATGCGGACCTCATCGCCGTGTTCGCGATCCTCGGCTCGCCGAACATGGCCGATGCCCCACACCTCCCGCCGTGGGCTCTGATGGGTTCAGCGGTCTTGATGGAGATACCCATCGCCATGATCCTGGCGTCTCGATTCCTGCCGTTTCGAGCGAACCGGCTGTCGAACCTCATCGCGGGCAGCGTCGTGACGCTCATAAACGCTGCCCTGACCTTCGTGCCGCCTCTGTTGGGTGAGCGCACGCCCGCCCTGGCCGAGTACCTGTTCTTCGCAACGATCGAAACCGTCTGCACCTCGGTCATCATCTGGCAGGCGTGGACCTGGTCGCGGGTAGAAGCCGTTCGCGCGTCGTAGCGGTCAAAAGTCTCGTCCGCCCTCCTTTCTCCACCGTGAGGGCGGGGGATAGGGAGGTGAGGGGGCGAAGTGCCCTCCTGAGGCGAGCAGCCACCTGACCCGTGGTCCCGAGCGCCCTCGTACGGCCGGGAAGCTGCGGTAGATTGCAGCCTCTCGACGAGACAGGGCGGCCGCAGCGACGGAGTCACAACCCTTGATCGGAACGACCATTTCGCATTACCGGATCCTGCGCCAGCTCGGCGTCGGCGGCATGGGCGTCGTCTACGAGGCGGAGGACACGCGCCTCGGCCGCAACGTTGCGGTGAAATTCCTGTCATCGGAGCTGGCGAAGGATGCGCCGATGCTCGAGAGGTTCGAGCGAGAGGCGCGAGCGGCCTCGTCCCTGAACCATCCCGGCATCTGCACCGTGCACGCGATCGAACAGATCAACGGCCAGTCGTTCATCGTGATGGAGCTCGTCGACGGAGAGCCTCTCTCGACGCGGCTCGCGGGGCATCCGATGGAGATCGGCCAGCTCCTCGAGCTCGCGATCCAGATGGCCGACGCGCTCGAGTCCGCACACGCGAAGGGCATCGTGCATCGGGACCTGAAGCCGATGAATATGATGGTGACCTCGCGCGGCCAGTTGAAGATCCTCGACTTCGGCCTCGCGAAATTCGAGGGCCCCGGCGCGGCGAGCGCTCAGACGACGACTCCCACGGCGCCCCACCGGGTCGACCTGACGGAGGCCGGCACCGTGTTCGGCACCGTCCACTACATGTCTCCGGAGCAGGCGCGCGGCCTCGCGACCGACACGCGCACCGACATCTTCTCGCTCGGCGCCATCCTGTATCAGATGGCGTCGGGCGACCGCCCTTTCGAGGGCGACACGCAGGCCGTGATCTTCGACGCGATCCTGAACCGCGATCCGCGCCCGCTCGCGGAGGTGAATCCGGCGATGCCGGAGGCGCTCGGTCCGATCCTCGAGAAGGCCCTCGAGAAGGACCGGAGCCTCCGATACCAGACCGCGACGGAGCTGAAGACGGACCTCCTCCGCCTGCGCCGAAAGCTCGAGGGGGGCCGCTCCGGACCGGCCGCGACCGCCGATTCGAAGGCGCCGCGCCGTGCTCCGCGCTCGATCGCCGTGCTGTACTTCGAGAATCTGTCCGGCGTGCAGGAGGACGAGTACCTCCGCGACGGCATCACCGAGGACATCCTGACGGATCTCTCGAAGATCACGGGCCTGAGCGTCTTTCCGCGCACGACGATGCTGGCCTTTCGCGACAAGAAGACGACGGCCGCGGACGCGAGCCGGCAGCTGCGGGCGGACTTCGCGCTCGAGGGGAGCCTGCGCCGCGCGGGAAACCGGCTGCGGATCAGCGCGCAGCTCGTGGACGCGTCCACGGGCTTCCCGGTCTGGTCGGAGCGATACGACCGCGAGATGTCCGACATCTTCGAGGTCCAGGACGAGATCGCCCACAAGATCGCCGAGGCTCTCCGCATCAAGCTCACTCCGCAGGAGCAGGCGGATCTGGCCGCCAAGCCGACCGAGAACCTGCAGGCGTACGACCAGTACCTCCGGGGACGGAGCTATGCCCGGCGGCGGACGACGCGCGACATGGAGTTCGCACTGCAGATGTTCGAGAATGCCGTGACGCTCGATCCCAACTTCGCGCTCGCGTGGGCCGCGATCGCCAACGGCTGCGCGCACGCTCAGTACTGGTCCGGGCCGGGCGGCACGTACATGGAGCGCGCACAGTCGGCCTCGCTGCGCGCGGTCGCTCTCGCGCCGGACATCCCAGAGGTCCTCGTGTCCCAGGGCTGGATCCTGTATGCGGGCGGCCGATACGAGGACGCCATCCGGCTGACGCGCGCGGCGATCTCGCGCAAGCGGGACTGCGAGGGTGCGTACTACCTCCTGCTCCGGTCTCTCTTCGCCGCGGGCAAGCACGCGGAGGTGGCCGCCCTCAAGGAAGAGGCGATCGAGGCCGCGGGGACCGACTACAACGTCTACATCCCGATCATGAACGCGCTGGGCTCGCTGGGAAGGACGGACGCCACGCGAGACGTCCGCCTGCGCCTCACGCAGACGCTGGAGAATCACCTGCGCGAGGTGCCGGAGGACGCGCGGGCGAGGATCCTCCTCGGCGGAATGTACTCACAGGAGCAACGCGTCGACGACGCGATCCGCGAGACGAATCTCGCGATGACGCTGAGGCCGAACGAGGCCACCGTGCTCTACAACGCCGCCTGCACGTTCGCGAACCTGGAGCGCCGCGCCGAAGCCATCGAGGCTCTGCGCAAGGCTTGGGACGCCGGCTACCGGGACGCCGAGTGGACCCGCCGCGACCCCGACCTGGCGAGCCTGCACGGCGAGCCGGAGTTCGACCGGCTCTTCCCCGCGCCGAAGGAAGCGAACTAAGCCGCTCTCGATCCCGCGCTCGAATCGCGGCGGGTGCCACTCATGCGCTCTAGCGGTTCCTTGGCGAACCGTGGACATGAGAGGGGAAGTCTCTTCGTCACCTCTCCCGAGAAGGACGAAGTTCAGAAACCGGATCCGGGCCGCGCCGCGCCGGCATGGAACGCCTCCCCGTAGAGGTCGAGAGTCTCCTTCGCCGCGGCGTCCCAGTCGAACAGCGCGAGCCGCTCCCGGGCGGCGGCGACCAGCCGAGCGCGCAGCAGTTCGTCGGAGTCGAGCGCGACCAGGGCACGCGCCAGGGCCCCGACGTCGGCCGGACTGACGAGGATTCCCGCGGGTCCGACGATCTCGGGCATCGAGCTCACGCTCGACGCGACGAGCGGCGTTCCGGCCGCCATCGCCTCGACCAGGGGGAGTCCGAATCCCTCGTAGTACGAGGGATGGAGAACCATCCGGGCGCGGTTGTAGAGCGCGTTCAAGACGGCGGGGCTCACCGAGTTCAGGCGGCGGACCCTCTCGCGCGCCACGGGGCCGGCGAGCAGACGTTCCAGCCGCGGGTCCGCGGCCGCCGGCCGCCGAACGAGGACCATGCGGTACTCCGGCCGGTCCGCAAAGGCCCGGAGGAACGCCTCGACGGCGCTGACGTGGTTCTTGTAGGGCGCGGCCTGACCGACGGTGAGCACGAAGGGATGCTCCGGCGGCAGAATCGACCCGACGAGACGGTCCGCGTCGTCCTTCGGAAGCGGGAAGATGCGCCGGCGATCGACCCCGTTGCGAACGACGCGGATCTTGTGCTCGTGCCACGGTGCGTACTCGACGATCGCGTTGCGAGTCGCCTGCGAGATGGCGATGATCCGGCTCGCCTCTCGCATCGCGTCGGTCAGCCGGGTGCGATAGAAGAATCCGCCGGCCTTCCGCATGAAGAGGTTGTACGAGTTGTACGCGGGATTGACGATCCAGTTGATGTCGTGGATCGTGACCACGACCGGAACGCCGAGCCCTCGCGGCCCGATGTCGAAGGGCGAGTGAAAGACGTCGTACGGGCGCCCCCGCAGAGCGGGCGCCAGCCGGCGCGGCGTCAGGGCGATCTCCGCCGGATAGCGCACGAAGATCTCCTCGACTCCATCGACGGGCGTCTTCCCCTGTCTTCCGGCCCGAATCAACAGGATGCCGGGTGCGCCCTCCTGTCGCAGCAGCGCCTGGACGAGGTTGACGATGTAGCTGCCGACGCCGCTCTCCGGATCCCGGAGCTTGCGCGCGTCGATGGCCACCCGCAGGCGGCGTTGAGCGAACGGAAGCGCGGCGGGCGCGGCGGTCCCGGCCGGCGCCGCCTCGGCGAGGGCCGCGGGGACGGGATCGGCGAGAGTCGGGCCGCCGGCGGAGCGGGGCGACCTATCCGCCATCGGACCGCTCGGGTTGGACGGCCACCGCCAGGACGCGGTGCGGAACCGAAACTCCCAGCGATCGGGCAGCCGCGCTCCCGATCCGGAGAGCCCTTCGACAATTTCCGCAGGATCCTGTCATCGGTCGATACGAAATGCTCGTCGCATGCCACGCCCCGCGCGCCGACTTCGAAGCCCGAGCCCGACGGGTCCGGCAGCGGGCAAAATCAAATCACAAGACGGGGATTGGGGGACAGGGGGTTCCGACGCGGAAACCGGGTCTTCGAGGCGAGATTACCCGAGCTCTGTCGGCTTCCTTTCCGCTTTTAGCGGTTCCCGTAAACCGGGATGGCCGCCCCGTGGATGACCGCCGCGTCGTCGCCGCAGAGAAACAGGATCACGCGCGCGATCTCCTCCGGCTTCGGCCACTTCGCGAAGTCCGCCCCGGGCATCGCCGCGCGGTTCGTCTCGGTGTCGATGACGCTCGGCAGAATCGAGTTCGCGCGCACGCCCGTTCCCTTCAGATCGGCGGCGAGAGAATCGATCATCGCGATCGCCGCGGCCTTCGACGCGGCATACGCGGCCGCTCCCGGCGTGGGCTCGGCGCCCGCTCGCGATGCGACGTTGACGATGGCGCCTCTCCCCTGCCGGACCATCGTGCGCGCCGCCGCGCGAGAGAGAACCCAGCCGGACTTCAGGTTGAGGGCGAGCATCCGGTCGAGCTCCTGGCTTCCAGAGACGCTTCCGCTTCCGCTCCCTCTTCCCGCCTCCCACATCTTCGCGCCGCCCGCCCAGCCTCCGACGGCGTTGACCAGAGCGTCGAGCCGGCCGTGCCGTGCGACGACGGCGTCGATGAGGCGCTCGACCGCGGTCTCGTCCGTGACGTCGACCCCGTGGCCCTCGAGCCGGTCGGCGGACTCGCCGCCGGCGGAACGCAGCGTGTCGAGCTCCGCTTCCCGGCGATAAGTGACGGCCACGCGCGCGCCCGCCGAGAGAAATGCGAGGCTGACGGCCCGGCCGAGGCCGCCCGTGCCGCCGGCGACGAGCACGGTCCGATCATCAAAGCGCCCGCCGCGTGTCCCTTCCGACGGAAGCCTCGAAGCGGTCACGGCGGCAGTCTAGCGCGCGGCGACGGCGGCGCCGGCCGGGCAGCGAACCGCGCAGCTCGATGCCGTGGCACGACTCTCGCACGCATCTCGGCGCCCACGATCCATCGACCCGAACGGCCTGCGCGTCGAGACCGGTCGGCGGGATAGATTCTTTTCGAGAGGTGTTGAAATGGCCAAGAAGTCCCAGGTTCGCCGAAACGAAGCGGTGGAGAGCGTCGTCCGCCGGGCGCGGCCGATCGTCCACCAGCAGGCCCCCGAGCTCCAGCCGTACGGCACGATCGCGCGTCTTCCCAACGCGCTGTCCGAGGACGCGTGCGCGCAGAGCGCCGAGAACCTGAACCAGCTGCTCGCGGACACGATCACGATCCGCGACATGTACAAGAAGCATCACTGGCAGGTCTCGGGCCCGACGTTCTACCAGCTCCATCTTCTCTACGACAAGCACTACGAGGAGCAGAACGAGCTCGTCGACAAGGTCGCCGAGCGCATCCAGCTGCTCGGCGCGATCAGCCTCGCGATGGCGGCGGACGTCGCCGAGACGACGATCATCCCGCGGCCTCCGCGCGGGCGCGAGGAGGTGCCCGTGCAGATCTCGAGGCTGCTCCACGCTCACGAGGTCATCCTCAAGGAAGCGCACACGATGGCGGGCCAGGCCGACGACAACGACGACGACGGCACCAACGACCTCATCGTCAGCGACATCATCCGGACCAACGAGCTCCAGGTCTGGTTTCTGGCCGAGCACGTCGTGGACGTGCCCATGGTGCGAGCGGACTGAGTCGAGACGCGGAACAGCGAACAGCGGAGGCCGGGATGAAGCGCAGCGCGAGCGCCTACTGGCGCGGCGACCTCAAGGCGGGCAAGGGTCAGATCTCGACGGAGAGCGGCGTCCTCGACCAGACGCCCTACTCCTTCAGCACGCGGTTCGAGAGCGGCAAGGGCACCAATCCCGAGGAGCTCGTCGCGGCGGCGCACGCGGGTTGCTTCACGATGGCGCTCGCCGCGGAGCTCGGCAAGCTCGGAGTCACGCCGGAGAGCCTGCACACGACGGCGACGGTCACGCTCGAGAAGGACGGAGGCGGATTCTCCGTCACCGAGTCTCACCTCGAGACGCGGGCCAAGATTCCGGGCGGCGACCCGGAAGTCTTTCGCCAGGCGGCGACGACGGCGGAGACGGGCTGCCCGATCTCGAAGCTCTTGAAGGCGAAGATCACGCTCGACGCGAAGGTGGAGTCGTA
>Ga0207683_10002899_pt1 | contig 14960 bp, 10 predicted proteins | sample KBSM73metaG_FD_184333 | JGI IMG/M metagenome (GOLD analysis project Ga0207683, IMG submission 184333) | Miscanthus rhizosphere microbial communities from Kellogg Biological Station, Michigan, USA - KBS M7-3 metaG (SPAdes) (version 2) | ecosystem: Host-associated > Plants > Roots > Rhizosphere >... | reverse complement strand
CCTCGACCGCCATGATCGGCTCGAGCCGCACCGGATGCGCGCCCTGAACGCCACGCCGGAACGCCTCGCTCGCCGCCGCGCGCGCACCGATCTCGCTGTTCGCGCCCTCGCGGATCGCGACGTTGGTCAGCGTGACCTCGACGTCCTCGAGCGGGTAGCCATCGGGGCCGCTCGACGCGGCGTCCTTGAGGCCCTGCATCGCCGCCTGGATGATCACATCCGAGAGCATCGTGGCCGATGCCGCCAGCTGCTTCTTGAACTCCATGCCGCTGCCGCGCGGGCGCGACTTCACGTGGCACCAGGCCTCGCCGTAGATCGGCTGCTCCTTGAGATCGCGCTCGAACACCGAGTGGCCATCGGCCTCGGAGAGCACGGTCTCGCGATACACGACCTGCGGCTTGCCGGCGCGCGCCTGCACGCCGTACTCGCGCTTCATGCGGTCGACGATGATCTCGAGGTGGAGCTCGCCCATGCCCGAGATGATCGTCTGACCGGTGTCGGCGTCGTCCTTCACGCGGAACGTCGGATCTTCCTCGGCCATCTTGCCGAGCGCGAAGTCGAGGCGCTCCTTGGCGGCCGCGTTGTCGGCCTCGATCGCCTGGCTGATCACCGGCTCGTACGTATCGATGCGCTCGAGCAGGATCGGTGCCTTCGGATCGCAGACCGTATCGCCGGTCGTCGCGTCCTTGAGTCCGGCCGCCGCGACGATCTCGCCGGCGACGCCCTTCTCGAGGCGCTCGCGCTTGTTCGCGTGGATCCGGAACAGGCGTGCGACCTTCTCCTTCTTGTTCGTGCGGACGTTCAACAGCTCGGCGCCGGCCTCGATCGTGCCGGAGAAGATGCGCATGAACACGACCTTGCGGCCCTCGTCCATCGCGATCTTGAACGCGAGCGCGGAGAACGGCTCGTTGTTCTTCGGCGGGCGCGACAGCTTCTCGCTGGTGTTACGCGGATCGACGCCCTGCACCGGCGGCACGTCGGCGGGCGACGGCAGGTAGTCGATCACGGCGTCGAGCAGCGGGTGGATGCCCTTGTTGCGCAGCGCCGTGCCGGCGAGCACCGGGATCATGCGGACGTGGATCGTCGCCTTGCGGATCGCCGCCTTGAGATCGACCTCGGGAATCTCGCTGCCCTCGAGGTACTTCTCGGCGATCGCGTCGTCGAGGTCGGCCATCGCCTGGATCAGCTGATCGCGCGCATCGGCCGCGGTCGCCGCGAGATCGCCGGGGATGTCGGCGACGGTCGGCGCCTCGGTGACGTCGCCCGAGAACATCAGCGCCTTCATCGTGACCAGATCGATCACACCGTCGAAGCTGTCCTCGGTGCCGATCGGCAGCTGCACCGGCACCGCGTTCGCGCCGAGCCGGTCGCGGATGTCCGCCACGACGGCCGGGAACGACGCGCCGACGCGGTCGAGCTTGTTGATGAACGCGAGCCGCGGGATCTTGAACTTGTCGGCCTGGTGCCAGACCGTCTCCGACTGCGGCTGCACGCCGGCCACACCGCAGAACACGACGACCGCGCCATCGAGCACGCGCAGGGAGCGCTCGACCTCGATCGTGAAGTCGACGTGGCCCGGGGTGTCGATCAGGTGAATCTCGTGCTTCTTCCAGTCGAACGTGATCGCGGCCGCGGTGATCGTGATCCCGCGCTCGCGCTCCTGATCCATCCAGTCCATCTCGGTCTCGCCGTCGTGGACCTCGCCGACCTTGTGGATCTTTCCCGCGTGGAACAGGAACCGTTCCGACACGGTGGTCTTGCCGGCGTCGATGTGGGCGACCACACCGAGGTTGCGGACGAGATCGATCTTGGCCATGGCGGGGCTTTATAGCGCGAGATCCTGAGTTACGCTGGGGCATGCGCGCTGCGATCTCGGGGGCGCTCGCCGGCCTGCTCGTCACCTCCACCGTGACGGCGCAGCCCACCCCCTCGCCTGACCTGGCCCACGCCAAGGAGCTCTACGACACCGGCAACCAGGCGATGTCGGAGGGCCGGTATCTCGACGCGGCGCAAGCCTACGGCGCCGCCTACGACATCACCCACGACGGGATCCTGTTCTTCAAGATCGGTGCGGCGAACGAGAAGGCGGGCCGCTGTGACGTGGCCCTCATCTACTTCGGCCGTTACCTCAAGGAAGGCAAGCCCGACCTCAAGTTCCAGGCGATGGCGCAGGACCACGTCCGCGCGTGCGGAGGCGATGCCCGCAACCTGGTCGCCGGCGATCAGGGGAGCGCCGCCGGCTCGGACGCCGGCCCGATCGCTACCGGCTCGGGAAGCGACACCGGGTCGATGGTTGCCGTACCGCCGCCCGAAGGTTCCGCCGCCGGCTCGGATGCGGGCAGCGCGGCGCTCGGCTCGGCCGCGGTGCTGCCGCCGGGTCCGGCTCCCGTCGCGCACGGCAACGACGCCGCGTGGCTGATGGTCGGCGGTGGCCTCGCGTTCGTGACGGTCGGCGCGGTGCTCGCGTACTCCGCGAATTCATCCGAGCAGGACCTCCGCGACCTCTACGTCGGTCTCGATGGCAAGCCGCCGACCTACGACGCGACGGTCGCGAAGCGCTACCAGAGCCTCGTCGACGAGGGCAATCGCTACGAGCACCTGTCATGGGGCAGCTTCGCGATCGCGGGCGCCTTCGCGATCACCGCGACGGTGCTGTTCCTGCGCCATCCCGGTCACGTCGAGCCCAGCGCGGGCGGCGTCGCGGTCCGGTTCTAACGGATCGACGGCGAGACCGTCGCGCCGGTCGCGGGCTGCAGCGGCGCGAGCTGCGCGAGCTCGCCCTGGACCCAGCGCGCGATGTCCTTATCGCTCGCGGTCAGGCCGTGCTTCTTCATCAGCTGTTCGAACGTCGCCTCGAGCTCCGCGCAGTCGGCCGGGCGCTTCTCGCGCTCGAATGACATCGCGCCGAGCAGGATCCGATCGAGCTCGGGCGGCAGCTCCGGGCGCAGCGTCGACGGCGGCGGCAGGTGCGGCCAGTTCTCGACGCCGAGGTGCGCGAGTGCCGCGAGGTCGAGGTTGACACCGTGGCCGGTCACGATCTCGTAGCCGACGGCGGCGACCGCGTAGACATCGGCGCGCACGTCGACCTGCTCGCCGACGCGCTGCTCGGGCGCCATCATCGACGGCGTGCCCTTGGTCTCGCCCGCGACGGTCATGTGCGACTGCGTGGCGGCCTTCGCGATGCCGAAGTCGACGACCTTCACGCCGCCCTGCTTGGAGACCAGCACGTTCGCGGCCTTCACGTCGCGGTGGATCAGGTTGAGCGGCGAGCCGTCGGAGGCGGTCGAGCGGTGCGCGGCGTTGAGGCCGTCGCAGATCCGGCAGAGGATCGCGAGCCCGACATCGATCGGCACCTGGCGCTGCGTGACGCGCGCCGAGGCGAGCAGGCGATCGAGGTCGACACCCTCGACGTACTCCATGACGATCACGTAGTCGTTGCCGATCTTGCCGAGGTCCTGGATCTGCACGACGTTGGGGTGCGTGATGCGGGACGCGAGGCGTGCCTCGTCGAGGAAGTGCTCGACGGCGCGCTCGTTGCGCGCGAGGTGCGGGTGCATGATCTTGATCGCGACCTGCTTCTCGAAGCCGGCCTCGCCGCGCGAGTGCGCGAGGTAGACGTCGGCCATGCCGCCCGAGCCGAGGCGCTTGATGATCTCCCAGCGGCCGACCATCGCGCCGGGGCCGAGGTTCGTCGTGGGCCCGAGCCCGACGCCGCTCGCACCGACCGGCGACGGCGTCCCGGCGCCGAGGCCCGGCTGCGAGAGCTGGGTCTGCGCGGTGGCAACACCCTGCGCGGGCGCGGCGCTCGCCGACTTCTTGCCCATCATGCCGGCGATCAGCAGCACGAGCCCGACCAGCGCGCCGGCGCCACCGCCCGCGAGAGCCGGCGTGGTGTCGGGCTTGATCGTCGGCGGGATCGCGACCACGAGCTTGACCTCGGGCTGCGACGGCAACGGCTCCTCGTGCACCATCGCGCCCGCCGGCATCTGACCGACCGGGATGCTCTGGGTGCCGAGCTGGAACTTGCCGGTGAGGCCGGCGGCGACGAGCTTGTCGATCGCAGGCTTGGGATCGAGCGGCCGGCTGACCATCACGTAACCCGGGCCCTTCGAGTCCTTCTCGGACGCCGGCATGACGGCCGCGACCTCGGTGACCACGACGTGGCCGTCCATCAGCTCGGCGAAGCTGCCCGGGGCGCCGGCGTGCGAGCCGTGCATCGCGCCCTTGGGCTCGATCAAGAGCGTGATCGGTTCGCCACCGTCCTTCGGCGTGTAGCCGAGCTCGATGATCTCGCCGGGGTGTGGATCGAACTTGAGCTCGCCGGTCGCGACGAGCTGCTGGGCGGTGTCGGCATCGGTGACGACGACGGCGCGCACCGGCAACAGGCTCGCGAGCGTCGCGGCGCGTTCCTTCACGGTCGCGCGCGCGGCCTTGATGTCGCCGTCGAGCTCGCCGATCGAGCTGGTCATCGCGGCGCTCGCCTGCGGCGTCATGCCGCCGGTCTCGTGACGCGTCACCGCGTAGCCGATCGCGCCGGCGCCGCCGAGCAGCAGCACGGCACCGAGCGCGACGAGCGCCGTCCTAGCCACGCTTGCCTCCGAACTTGTCGGGCTGCGCGCCAGTCGGCGCATCGGCGGCGACGCCGACCTTGATGTCGTTCGCGCCGACCTTCACGGTGACGTCCTGCGTGATCGGCGCCTTGCTGCGCTCGCTCCACGCCTTGAGCTTGTACTTGCCGGGCGCGAGGTGCTTGAACGCGAACTTGCCCTGGTCGTCGGTGACCACGTACGCCGGCGCCGACACGACCGCGATGTACGCGCTCATGTTCGCGTGCAGGTTGCAGCCGAGGCGGACGATGCCTTCCTTCGTGAACGTGAACTCGCGCGCCTCGCCCTGCTTGTAGATGCCGAGATCGAACGCGCCGAGCGGCGACGTCGAGAACACGTTGTGGAACACGGTGTCCTCGTTCGGAAACGACACGGTCGAGCCGACCGGGATCGCCAGCACGTGCGGGAGGAACTCCCGGAAGCGCTGCTCGATGATCCGCTTCTTCGGGGTGCGCGCCGGCCACTTGCCGCTCGCGGGCTCGAGCGTGACGAGCCCGAACGCGCCGTTCAGCGGCTTGCCGTCGATCTCGACCGTACCCGTGAGGCTGCCCTCCACCTTCGGCGGCGGGACCTTCGCCTCGGCATCCTCGGCCTCGCTCGAGCCGACGACCTTGGGCTGCGCAGGCACGTGCGGATCGACCTTCTCGGTCGGCGTGGTGATCCGCGGCGGAGCGCCCTCGCGGAACGTGGGTGCGAGCGACGCGACCGCGTCCACGCCGACGAGCAGCTCCGCGCTCGAGAACAGCTGCTCGGCGAAGTTCTTGTTGCCGCCGGCGAGTGCGGCGTCGGCCTTGTCGAGCAAGTCCGCGGCCTGACGCAGCGATGCGGCCTTCTCCCCTGCGGGAGTCAGCTTGCCGCTGGGTGCAGGCGCCGATGCGGGCTTGACCTCGGGCTGCGGAGTGGCCACGTTCTGCCCCGGCTTGCAGTCGTAGTAGCAGTCCTCGAACTTGCCCGAGGTCGGGTGAGGCTTGCTCGACGAGGAACAAGCAGCAATCACCAGCATCACCCCGGCCAGGCGGCCGTGCACTTTCATCGAGCGTATTGTACGCGCCACGGGCCGGACCAGATCAAATCTGGTAGCTTCCCGACCGAAATTCTCCCACAGGGATTCGTCCCCCGTAAGGTGCGTCGTGCCTGCGGCACGACGTCATGTTCGGGGGACTTGGAGCTTATTATGGTGTTTGGCCTGTTCTCCAAAGAGCGTGCGCTGCAGAAGACGATCGAGAAGGCGACCAACAAGCTGTCGCAGCAGCCCGACCGCTGGGGCGCACTCGAGAAGCTGAGAGAAGACGGCTCGGAGGAGGCGCTCTACGGCATGTGCAAGCGCTGGGGCGTGACCAGCCTCAAGGGCGTCGAGGACGAGCAGGAGAAGAACTGGGTCGTCGACGTGCTGACCGAGAAGGGCAACTCGTATCCGCCCGCGGTCGCCGGTCAGACGACCGAGCAGCGCGAGGAAGGCCGCAAGAAGAACCGCGACACGGTGCTCGCTGCGCTGGTGCGGTTCATGAAGAGCTCGGACGAGATCTCACTCTCGTATCCGCTGAGCGTGATCGGCAAGATCGCGGATCACAACAACGTGATCGAGATCGTCGACGGGGTCTTCAAGAGCGAGCCGCCCGGCTACACCCGGTTTGCCGAGCGCCGGATCGACCTCATCAAGTGGTTCTCCGAGTGGAAGGACGCGACCGACGACGAGGTGATCTCGCGCGTGCAGCCCTACGTGGCCGACTTCGACGAGGTCGTGCGGTTCAGCGCGATCGAGGCGATCGGCTCGCGCGATCCAGCGAAGTTCGTCGACATCATGGTCAACGCGCTCGTTCGCCCCGAGGAAGAGTCCGGCCGCATCCGCCGCACGATCGTCGAGGTCCTCGAGCGTCGCAAGGCGCCGCTCGGCGCGCGTGCCGGCGAGGTCACCGCGATGCTCACGGGACCGCTCGCCGACTACAAGGTCGACGCCGGCGTGGTCAAGAAGAAGTAATGCCAGCGACCGCGGAGGTCCTCGCCGAGGTCCCGCTGTTCGCGGATCTTGACGACAAGGAGCGCGCGACGCTCGCCGAGCGCGTCGACATCGTCGCGATCGAGGAAGGCGAGACGCTGTTCGACTACGCCGATCCCGGCGACTGGATGGGCATCGTCCTCCACGGCCAGGTCGAGATGTCGGTCAAGACCAAGACCGGCGAGAGCGTGTTCCTCGAGCTCGCCGAGCCCGGCGACTTCTTCGGCGAGATCTCGCTGCTCGACGGCGGCTCGCGCACGGCCAAGGCGGCCTGCGCCAGGAGCGGCGACATGATCGTCGTCGACCGCGGAGACCTCGACGAGCTGCTGCGCATCAAGCCGGCCGCGGCGCTCAACCTCCTGACCGCGACCGGCAGGCGCCTGCGCGCGAACGCCGAGGTGCTGCGCAACACGGCGGCCAAGAATAGCTACGAGGTCGCCGAGGAGAAGCTCAACCTGATCCAGAAGGCGGCCGACTGGGTCGCCAACTTCTCCGGCAGCCTGACGTTTCTCGTCCTCCACATCTTCCTGTTCGCGATCTACATCCTCTTGAACGTCGGGCTGTTCTCGTTCGGCAACTTCGACGCGTTCCCGTTCGGCCTGCTCACGATGGTCGTCTCGCTCGAGGCGATCATCCTGTCGACCTTGTTGTTGTATTCGTCGAACCGCCAGGCCGCCCGCGACCGGGTGCGCTCCGACATCGAGTACGACGTCAACCTCAAGGCCGAGCTGCAGATCCAGCACCTGCACGAGAAGATCGACCAGATCCACGCGCAGATCATCGGGCGGCTCGACGCGCTCGACCCGAAGCGCCGCCCTCCCGGATCTCCGTCGATCCCGCAGGATCTCAGCGGCTAGAGTTCGTGGTAAACGGTCATCCCGATGCCACGTCGGAAAGATCTCGAGTCGATCCTCATCATCGGCTCGGGCCCGATCGTGATCGGTCAAGCGTGCGAGTTCGACTACTCGGGGACGCAGGCGTGCAAGGCGCTCCGGGAGGAAGGCCTTCGGGTCATCCTGATCAACTCGAATCCGGCGACGATCATGACGGACCCGGAGCTCGCGGATGCGACGTACGTCGAGCCGCTGACGGTTGACGTCCTCGACAAGGTGCTCGCGAAGGAGAAGCCGAGCGCGATCTTGCCGACGCTCGGCGGCCAGACCGGCCTGAACCTCGCGATGGCCGCGAGCAAGGCGGGCCTGCTCGAGAAGCACAACGTCGAGCTGCTCGGCGCGACGATCAAGACGATCGAGATGGCCGAGGATCGCGAGCTGTTCAAGCAGGCGATGGCGCGGATCGGCCTGCAGTGCCCGAAGAGCCGGCTCGTCACCAGCGTCGAGGAAGCGCGCGGCGTGATCGACGAGATCGGATTCCCCGCGATCTTGCGCGCGAGCTTCACGATGGGCGGCAGCGGCGGCGGCATCGCATACAACCGGCCCGACTTCGATCGGATGGTGCAGTTCGGGCTCGATCAGTCGCCCGTGCACTCGATCCTGGTCGAGGAGAGCGTGCTCGGCTGGAAGGAATTCGAGCTCGAGGTCGTCCGCGATGCGAAGGACAACGCGGTCATCGTGTGCTCGATCGAGAACCTCGATCCGATGGGCGTGCACACCGGCGACTCGATCACGGTCGCGCCGGCGATGACGCTGACCGACAAGGAGTACCAGCGCATGCGCGACGCCTCGATCGCGATCCTGCGCGAGATCGGCGTCACGACCGGCGGCTCGAACGTGCAGTGGGCGGTCGATCCGAAGACCGGACGCATGCTGGTCATCGAGATGAACCCGCGCGTGTCGCGCAGCTCGGCGCTCGCGAGCAAGGCGACGGGGTTTCCGATCGCGAAGATCGCGGCGAAGCTGGCGATCGGCTACACGCTCGACGAGCTGAACAACGACATCACGCGCGTCACGCCGGCGAGCTTCGAGCCGACGATCGACTACGTGGTCGTGAAGTGGCCGCGGTTCGCATTCGAGAAGTTCCCGAGCGCGTCGCCGGTGCTTGGCCCGCAGATGAAGTCGGTCGGCGAGGCGATGGCGATCGGCCGCACGTTCCGAGAGGCGCTCGGCAAGGCGATCCGCTCGCTCGAGACCGGCCGCGCCGGCTTCGACCTGCCGATGAAGGGCATCGGCGACGATCTGGCGCTGCTCGAGCGCGCGATCGCGACCGCGTCGCCGGACCGGCTGTTCCAGGTCGGCCGCGCGTTCCAGCTCGGCCTCACACCGGAGCGCGCGCACGAGCTGACGCGCATCGATCCGTGGTTCCTGCATCACATCCGCGAGATCGCGCTCGCCGAGATGGACGTCGCGAAGCACGGTCCGCGCGATCTGCTGCGGCTCAAGCGGCTCGGCATGAGCGATCGCCGGATCGCCGCGCTCACCGGAAAGAGCGAGGGCGAGGTCCGCGCGGCACGGCACGCGGCCGGCGTGCGCCCGGTCTACAAGCGCGTCGACACCTGCGCCGCCGAGTACGAGTCGCACACGCCGTACATGTACTCGTCGTACGAGCAGGAGTGCGAGTCGCGGCCGACCGACAAGAAGAAGGTCATCATCCTCGGCGGCGGGCCGAACCGCATCGGCCAGGGCATCGAGTTCGACTACTGCTGCGTGCACGCTGCGATGGCGCTGCGCGAAGAGGGCATCGAGTCGATCATGGTCAACTGCAACCCGGAGACCGTGTCGACCGACTACGACACGAGCGACCGGCTGTACTTCGAGCCGCTCACGTTCGAGGACGTCCTCGAGATCTGCCAGGCCGAGAAACCGTGGGGCGTGATCGTGCAGTTCGGCGGTCAGACGCCGCTCAAGCTCGCCGTGCCGCTGACCAAGGCCGGCGTGCCGATCCTCGGCACGAGCGCCGATGCGATCGACCGCGCAGAGGACCGCGAGCGCTTCGGCGAGGTGATGCAGAAGCTCGGGCTGCGCGCGCCGCGCTGGGGCATCGCACGCTCGCTCGACGAGGCGCGCAAGGTCGCCACCGACATTGGATTCCCGGTGATGGTGCGCCCGAGCTACGTGCTCGGCGGCCGCGCGATGGAGCGCGTGTACGACGCGCGCGGGCTCGAGGATTACTTCCAGCGCGTGTTCGGCGGTGCCGGCCCCGAAACGGAGCGAGCAGGATTTACTCCGGCGAGCGGGAACGACGAGAATTCGACCGTCGGCTTCCCGCTGCTCGTCGACGAATTCCTCGACGAGGCGGTCGAGCTCGACGTCGACGTGCTCGCCGATGCGACCGGCGCGACCGTGGTCGGCGGCGTCATGGAGCACATCGAGGAGGCTGGCATCCACTCCGGCGACTCGGCGTGCTCGCTGCCGCCCTACTCGCTTCCGGCCGACATCGTCGACGAGGTGAAGCGCCAGGCGCGGCTGCTCGCGAACGAGCTCGGCGTCGTCGGGCTGATGAACGTGCAGTTCGCGGTGCTCGGCGGCGAGGTCTACGTCATCGAGGTCAACCCGCGCGCGTCGCGCACGGTACCGTTCGTCTCCAAGGCGATCGGCAAGCCGCTCGCGAAGATCGCCGCGAAGATCATGGCCGGCAAGACGCTCGCCGACCTCGGCATGACGGAGATGGTCGAGCCGCGTCACGTCTCGGTGAAGGAAGTCGTGTTCCCGTTCGTGAAGTTCGAGGGCGTCGACACGATCCTGGGGCCCGAGATGCGCTCGACCGGCGAGGTCATGGGTATCGACTCGGACTTCGCGCGCGCGTTCGCGAAGAGCCAGCTCGCCGCCGGCATGAAGCTGCCGACGAAGGGCACGGCATTCCTCTCGGTCCGGGAAGCGGACAAGCCGCACCTCGTCGAGCTCGGTCGCCGCCTCCACCACCTCGGCTTCAGCCTCGTCGCGACGCACGGCACCGCGGCGTTCTTGAAGAAGCACGGGCTCGACGTGCGCGGCATCAACAAGGTGCTCGAAGGTCGCCCGCACTGCGTCGACGCGATGGACAACGGCGAGATCCACTTCGTGATCAACACGACCGAGGGTGCGCAGGCGATCCACGACAGCCAGTCGCTGAGGCGCGCCGCGCTGATGAACGGCATCGCCTATTACACGACGCTGCGCGCCGCCCGCGCCGCGCTCGAAGCGATCGCGGTCGAGAAGCGCAATGACATGCGCGTCACTCCGCTTCAGCGTTACGCGCAGCCGTAACGAACGGCACATCGTTCGCAACACTGCGTGTGCATGAGGCACGCAAAGCAACACGACAAGAAGATCTCCGTGTTCGGACTTTTTCATGAGGCCGACACACTCGGGCGCGCCGTCGAGGCGCTGCAGACCGCCGGGTTCCCCACGACGGACATCTCCGCGCTGCTGCCGCGCTCGCAGAGCAGCGCGCAGTTCGCCCACGAGCATCATACGAAGCTGCCGGAGGGCGCCGCTGCGGGCGCGACCGCGGGTGTCGTCACCGGTGGAGCGCTCGGACTGCTCGTCGGCATCGGCGCGATCGTGATCCCCGGGCTCGGTGCGCTGATCGCCGCGGGCCCGCTGATCGCAGCGCTTGCCGGCGCAGGTGCCGGAGGTGCGGTCGGCACGCTCACCGGCGCGCTGATCGGCATGGGCATCCCCGAGTACGAGGCGAAGCGCTACGAGTCGTTCATCTCCGAGGGCGGCATGCTGCTCTCGGTGCACTGCGACGACAAGGACTCCGCACACCGCGCGAAGGGGATCCTCGACGGCTTCGGCGCGACGGGTGTCGACGAGGTCCGCGAGGCCCGCGTCCGCCACCGCCGCGGCGAGCCGGAAGTCGTCAAGTAACCGCGACCTCCTCGATCGCAGCGCCCGGGATCATCGCGACGAGCTCGCGGTACCACGCGGTCGTCTTCTGCGTGCGTCCCGGAAGGGCGCGCGTGCCCCACACGATCGAGAGCGTGGTCACGGTGCCGTCGTGGGTCTTGGTGCGCTGTGCGTCCTTGACCGGCGTGCCGGTGGGCCCTTCGGTATCCCACAGGCCGAGCAGGCCGCCGGCGTCGATCACCTGGCCCGACGGATTGAACACGTAGCTCGTGCCCACCGCGAGGACGCCGACGGTCAGCGGGCCGAGCACCCGATCGACGTCGACGAGGCTGATCGGCAGTCCCGACCACAGCGACGCCACGTTGCACGCATCGACCGCCGCGTTGATGCGCGGGAACCGGTTCTCCGCGTGTGCCGCGTGGAGATACTCGGCGGCCGGCTTGCTGCGGCCCGACGGCCGGAAGCCGCCATGGCGCAGGAGTTGCCGAACCTCTGCGCGCACCGTATCGGAGGACACGAGTGGCGTCGAGGCTGATGGCTCGAGCAGCTGTACCAGGCCGGACGGTGCGACGAGCGCTGCGAGCGGCCGCGCGAACCGCGTGATGAAGGCACCGATCTCGAGCAGCGGATGCGGCTGGACGGTGAGTTCCATACCTACACATTAGTCGCTCGGAACCCCTCGCAAATGCTGGCTGAGATACAATCTGACCGTGTCTGCTCAGGGGGAGACTGCGCCGCGCCTGCACAGGCTCGGGCGGTACGAGCTGATCACGAGGATCGGCCAGGGGGGAATGGCGGAAGTGCAGCTGGCACTTCAACGCGGACCTGCGGGCTTCGAGAAGCTCGTGGTCGTCAAGCTCGTGCACGACGCGCTCGCCACGCAGAAGGCGTTCGTCGACATGCTGCTCGACGAGGCGCGCGTCGCCGCGCTCGTGAAGCACCCGAACGTCGTCGATATCTACGACCTCGGTCAGGCCGAGGGCCGGTACTTCATCGCGATGGAGTACCTCGAGGGCGAGCCACTGCTGGCGGTCCTGCGCGCGGGCCGCGAGGGCAAGCGCCTCGATGCGCTGTCGACGGGGCGACTCATCGCCGACACCGCCGAGGGCCTCGACGCCGCGCACGAGCTGCGCTCGATGTCGGGCGAGCGGCTCGAGCTCGTGCATCACGACATCTCGCTCGGCAACATCGTCGTGCTCTACAACGGGCAGGTGAAGCTCGTCGATTTCGGTGTCGCGAAGGCGACCCAGTCGGCGGCGTCGGCGGCGAAGGTCCAGGGCAAGTTCAGCTACATGGCGCCCGAGAAGCTCAAGGGCGCGCAGGGCGATCGGCGCAGCGACATCTTCTCGCTCGGCTGCGTGATGTGGGAGGCGCTGACGCTCAAGCGGCTGTTCCGCGGCGGCAACGACGCCGACACGATGCGCCAGGTGCTCGAGTCGACGATCCAGCCGCCGTCGAAGGTCAACGGCGACGTCCCGCCCGAGTACGACGCGATCGTGATGCGCGCACTCGATCGCGATCCGGCGCGCCGTCACCTCACGGCGAAGGAGATGGCGGTCGAGATCGAGGAGCTCCTGCGCAAGCGCGGCTACGGCGCGAAGAACGACCGCGTCGCGAAGTACATGCAGGAGACGTTTCGCTCGCATATCGACGCCCGCAAGAGCCTCGTGCAGGAGGTCGTCTCGAAGGGCCACGCGAGCGCCGAGGTGCTCGACGCGGCCTTCAGCATGGCGGAGCTCGCGCAGGGCACGCCGGGCCGCTCGTCGACGGAGTTCTCGAGCCAGTTCATGAAGGCGGTCGTCGCGGCCGCGGGCACGAGCGACAGCGGCAAGACCGAGGTCGGCAAGCCGCCGTGGGAGACCAGCGAGACCGTCGTGTCGGCACCGCCGATCATCGACGAGGCCGGCGACGCGACGGTGATCGGCGGGCCGCACATGCCGGTGGGTGGGCTGCGCGGACTCGTGCACGAGCTGCGGGCGCGCGTGCAGGCGATCCTCGCCGACCCCGCGAAGAAGCGAATCGCGATCGCGGCGCTCGCCGGCGCGGCGCTGTTTGGAATCATCCTCGCCATCGCGCTCAGCGGCGGCAAGAAGCATCCGCCTGTCCAGGTCGCCGAGGCCGGCTCCGACACGGGCAGCAGCGCCGCCGCGATCGCCGTGCCGCCTCCGCCCGTCGTCGTCGATGCCGCGGTCGCGCCGCCGCCGGTGGTCGTCGATGCCGCGATCGATCCCGCGATCGTCATCGAGCATCCGGGCACCGAGCATCCCGAGCATCCCGAGCATCCCGGCACCGAGCATCCGGGGACGCCACACCACCCTCCGACGCCGAGTGGTGGCGGAGAGGCGCAGGCGCTGTACAAGCAAGGCGTGCAGCTGTTCGTCAAGGGCGACGCCAAGGGCGCGCTGGCGACGCTGCTCAAGTCGAAGGCCGCGAACGCCGGCTACGCACCGACGTGGCGCGTGCTCGGGCAGGTCTATCGCAAGCTCGGCGACAATGGTTCCGCGAAGAATGCGTTCCTGCGCTACTTGACGCTCGCACCGAAGGCGTCCGACGCTGCGACCGTCCGCGAACAGATCAACCAGCTATGAGATCAGCCCGCTTCGCGTTCGTGCTCGCGATCGCCACGGTTGCCGCGACCGTCGGCGCCGGTCCTCGCAAGGTGCTCGTGCTGCCGGTCGACGGCAACGCGGATCCGGCGATGCGCGCGAAGCTCACGACCGTCGTCCAGGACCTCTCGAAGACCGTCCCCGGCGACATCACGAACGGCGACACGACGTTCGCCGAGACCGCGTCGGCCGTGGGTTGCGATCCGAACAAGCCGCCCTGCGTCGACAGCGTGCTCACGACGCTCGCGGTCGACGAGGTCGTATGGGGCACCGCGACGACCACCGACGGCGTGACCACGTTCGTCGTCAAGCGCGCGACCAAGGGTACGCCTCCGCACGAGCAGACCGCGATCCTCGCGTCGACCGAGCAGCCCGAGGCCGCCGAGCCGCGCATCGGTCCGCTGTTCGGCGTCACCGGCATCCCTGCGGCGGGCAGCGCCAGCGGGAACGGCAGCAGCAATGTGGAGGTCGCGGGCAGCGCCGCGCCGAGCACGCCACCGCCTCCCCCCGTGCCGTGGAGCCACGACAAGAAGCTCGGCGTCGGGCTCGCCGTCGGCGGCGGTGCGCTGATCGTCGTGGGCATCGCGATGTGGGCGAGCGAGAGCGGCGTGCAGAGCGACATCGACGCCGCGCCGGATCAGAGCGCGAGCGACATCCAGCACCTCAAGGATCTCGAGAGCAAGGCACAGGGCTATGCGTGGGGCGGCAACATCGCGATGGTGCTCGGCCTCGGCGCGGGCGGCTACGGCGCGTATCTGCTGTGGAAGGACCACAAGGAGCACACCACGCTGACGCCCGCACCGGCGCCGGGCGGCGGAGTGAGCTTCGTGTTGCGAGGCAGCTGGTGAGAGCCCTCGCGGTCGCAGTCGTCGCCGGCGCCGCGATCGCCGTGTGGAGCTGCACCGTCAACACGAAGACCGACAAGCTCGCGTGCACCGTGCAGGCGGACTGCACCGGCGGGCGCATGTGCGAGGGAGGCTTCTGCGTCGTCGATCCGAACGCCAAGCTCGACGCCGCGATCGAC
>Ga0207683_10002898_pt1 | contig 14961 bp, 8 predicted proteins | sample KBSM73metaG_FD_184333 | JGI IMG/M metagenome (GOLD analysis project Ga0207683, IMG submission 184333) | Miscanthus rhizosphere microbial communities from Kellogg Biological Station, Michigan, USA - KBS M7-3 metaG (SPAdes) (version 2) | ecosystem: Host-associated > Plants > Roots > Rhizosphere >... | reverse complement strand
AAAAACACGATCAACACGATGGTGGACCAGCTCAACGGCTTCGCCTCCGAAGTGACGCGCGTGGCGCGCGAAGTGGGTACCGAAGGCAAGCTCGGCGGCCAGGCGCAGGTACCGGGCGTGGGCGGCACCTGGAAGGATCTGACCGACAACGTAAACCTGATGGCCGCCAACCTCACCGGCCAGGTCCGCAACATCGCCGAAGTGACCACCGCCGTGGCGCGCGGCGACTTGTCCAAGAAGATCACCGTCGACGTGAAGGGTGAAATCCTCGAGCTCAAGAACACGATCAACACAATGGTCGACCAGCTCAACGGCTTCGCATCGGAAGTGACGCGCGTGGCGCGCGAGGTGGGCACGGAGGGCAAGCTCGGTGGCCAGGCGCAGGTGCCGGGCGTCGCAGGCACCTGGGCCGATCTGACTGACAACGTCAACCTGATGGCGGCCAACCTGACGGGACAGGTCCGCAACATCGCCGACGTGACCACCGCCGTGGCGCGCGGCGACTTGTCCAAGAAGATCACCGTCGACGTGAAGGGCGAGATCCTCGAGCTTAAAAACACGATCAACACGATGGTGGACCAGCTCAACGGCTTCGCCTCCGAAGTGACGCGCGTGGCGCGCGAAGTGGGCTCGGACGGAAAGCTCGGCGGTCAGGCGCAGGTGCCCGGCGTGGGTGGTACCTGGAAGGATCTGACCGACAATGTGAACGCCATGGCCGCCAACCTCACCGGCCAGGTGCGTAACATCGCCGAGGTGACAACCGCCGTGGCACTCGGCGACCTTTCGAAGAAGATCACGGTCGATGTGAAGGGCGAGATCCTCGAGCTTAAAAATACCATCAACACCATGGTCGACCAGCTCAACGGCTTCGCATCGGAAGTGACGCGCGTGGCACGCGAGGTGGGTTCGGAAGGCAAGCTCGGCGGCCAGGCGCAGGTGCCGGGCGTCGGCGGTACCTGGAAGGATCTGACCGACAATGTGAACGCCATGGCCGCAAACCTGACCGGCCAGGTCCGTAATATCGCCGAAGTGACGACCGCCGTGGCGCTGGGCGATCTTTCGAAGAAGATCACGGTCGACGTGAAGGGCGAAATTCTCGAGCTCAAAAACACCATCAACACGATGGTCGACCAGCTCAATTCGTTCGCATCCGAAGTGACGCGCGTGGCGCGCGAAGTGGGTACCGAAGGCAAGCTCGGCGGGCAGGCGCATGTCCGCGGCGTTGCAGGCACCTGGAAGGACCTCACCGACAACGTCAACCTGATGGCCGACAATCTGACCGGACAGGTCCGCAACATCGCCGACGTGACCACCGCCGTCGCGAGGGGTGACCTTTCCAAGAAGATCACCGTCGACGTGAAGGGCGAAATCCTCGAGCTCAAAAACACCATCAACGTCATGGTCGATCAGCTCAACGGCTTCGCATCCGAGGTGACGCGCGTGGCGCGTGAGGTGGGAACCGAAGGCAAGCTCGGTGGCCAGGCGCAGGTGCCGGGCGTGGGCGGAACCTGGAAGGACCTGACCGACAACGTCAACCTGATGGCGACCAACCTCACCAACCAGGTGCGCGGTATCGCCGACGTCGTGACCGCGGTGGCGCAGGGCAACCTCAAGCGCAAGCTGACGGTGGACGCCAAGGGCGAAATCGCCGCGCTCGCCGAGACGATCAACTTCATGATCGAAACGCTCGCGACCTTCGCCGACCAGGTGACCAACATGGCGCGCGAAGTGGGTATCGAAGGCAAGCTCGGCGGCCAGGCGCGCGTGCCTGGCGCCGCCGGCCTGTGGCGCGACCTCACCGACAACGTGAACCAGCTTGCTGCCAATCTGACCAACCAGGTGCGATCAATCGCCGACGTGGCGACCGCGGTGACGAAGGGCGACCTCACCCGATCGATCGCGGTGGAAGCGTCGGGCGAGATGGCCGCGCTCAAGGACAATATCAACGAGATGATCCGCAACCTGAAGGATCAGACGTTGAAGAATGCCGAGCAGGATTGGCTCAAGACCAACCTCGCCCGCTTCAGCCGCATGCTGCAGGGCGAGCGCGATCTCGCGACCGTGTCCAACCTGATCATGTCCGAACTCGCGCCGCTGGTGAACGCGCAATATGGCGTCTTCTACGTCACGCGGCGCGAGGAGAATGACACCGTCCTCGACCTCGTCGCCTCCTATGGCGCGGAGAAGCGCGAGGAGCTGAAATCGGTGTTCAAGCTGCGCGAGGGCCTCGTCGGTCAATGCGCCGCCGATCGCCGGGCGATGCTGCTCAAAGACGTGCCCAACGAGTTCATCAAGATCGGCTCGGGCCTCGGCCACGCCAAGCCCGCGAACGTGGTGATCATGCCGGCCTTGTTCGAAGACGACGTGAAGGCGGTGATCGAGCTCGCCTCGTTCAGCGAGTTCAACGAGACGCACCAGACCTTCCTCGACCAGCTGATGGAATCGGTCGGCATCGTGCTCAACACGATCGCGGCGACGATGCGCACCGAGGGCCTGCTCAAGCAGTCGCAGCTGCTGACGCAGGAGTTGCAGGCACGCCAGACCGAGCTCACCACCAAGCAGGAAGAGCTGCACAATACGAACGAGGAATTGCAGGAGAAGGCCCAGCTTCTGGAGAATGAGAAGAAGCAGGTCGAAGCCAAGAATTTCGAGATCGACATGGCGCGCCGTGCGGTCGAGGAAAAGGCCGAGCAGCTCGCGCTGACCTCCAAATACAAATCCGAATTCCTGGCCAATATGAGCCACGAATTGCGCACGCCGCTCAATTCACTGCTGCTGCTGTCGAAGCTGCTGGCGGACAATCCGCAGGGCAATCTGAACGAGAAACAAACCGAATTCGCGCGCACGATCCACTCCGCCGGATCGGATCTGCTCAGCCTGATCAACGACATCCTCGATCTGTCCAAGATCGAATCGGGCACAGTGTCGATCGAGATCGGCGACATGCCCATGGCCGGCCTCGGCCAGCATATGGAGCGGACCTTCCGTCAGCTCGCCGCCGACAAGGGCCTCGACTTCAAGGTCCAGTTCGACTCCAGCCTGCCCTCATCCGTCCGCACCGACGAGAAGCGCCTGCAACAGGTCGTGCTCAACCTGCTGTCCAACGCATTCAAGTTCACCGCTCAGGGCAGCGTCACGCTCAACGTCGCGACCGCAAGCCAGGGCTGGAGCACCAATCATCCGGTACTCAAGACCGCCGAAAGCGCGATCCAGATCAGTGTGACCGACACCGGCATCGGCATTCCCGAGGACAAGCAGAAGCTCATCTTTGAGGCGTTCCAGCAGGCCGACGGCACCACCAGCCGCAAATATGGCGGCACCGGCCTCGGCCTCTCGATCAGCCGCGAGATCGCACGCCTGCTCGGCGGCGAATTGCAGGTGCGCTCGAAGCCGGGCGAAGGTTCGACCTTCACTCTCTTCATCCCGCTCCAGGCAAGCCTGCCCGCTACGATGCCTCCGACCGGCAGTCAGCCGCGCTACGAAAATAGCGGCGCCACAGTCGCCTCGGCGCTGCCCACCAACCTCGCGATCGTCGACGACCGCGACGCGCTTGGCGACGATCCGTTCGTGCTGATCGTCGAGGACGATCCGACCTTCGCCTCGATCCTGCTCGATCTCGCGCGCGAAGCCGGGCTGAAGGGCGTGGTCTCGACCGCGGGCGCAGGGACGCTATCGATGGCGCGCAAGCTCCAGCCCAACGCCATCACGCTCGACCTCGGCCTGTCCGATATCGACGGCTTCGTGCTGCTCGACCTGCTCAAGCACGATCCTCAGACAAGCCATATTCCGATCCACGTCGTGTCCGGCGCGGACGAGGCGGACAAGGCGATGAACATCGGCGCGTTCGGCATCACGACCAAGCCCGCCGCGCAGGAAGAATTGCTGGGCGTCTTCCGCACGCTGATCCGGCAGATTCACCGTTCCGAACGGCGGGTTCTGATCGTGGGCGACACCGCGCCGCGTCGCGCAGCCGCGCTGGCGTTGCGCGATACCGGAGTGCAGATCGAGGATGCGAGCAGCATCGCCAAGCATAAGAAGGCGCTCGATCATTTCGATGTGCTGCTGCTCGCTTATGCGGACAGCGCGAAGACCGCGCTCGAGCTTGCCAAGCTGGACGGCAAGGCGATCGTGCCGCCGATCCTGATCCTGAGCCAGGATGGCGAAACGGCGCGTCTTGCCGCCCAGGCGACCGAGCTTGGCGGGGGACGCGATATCGCGGTCGTGGGCGGCTTGGAGGAGCTGGCGCCTCGGCTTGCTTATACGGCGCGGCGCGCGCGCAGCCCGATCAACGACAATGCGGCGACTGCCCGGGCGCCAGGGGTCGACGAGTTGCGCGGGTCGAAGGTGCTGATCGTCGACGACGATATTCGCAACATCTACTCGCTCACCAGCGTTCTTGAGACCTATGGTGTCGAAGTGCTGCATGCCGAACGCGGCCGTGACGGTATCACGATCCTGGAGAATACGCCTGACATCAACGTTGCATTGATCGACATCATGATGCCCGAAATGGACGGATACGAAACGATGCAACACATTCGCGCCAAGCCGGCGCTTGACGGGGTGCCGCTGGTCGCGGTCACCGCTAAGGCGATGAAGGGCGATCGGCAGAAGTGCCTCGATGCTGGCGCATCCGATTATATCGCCAAGCCGGTCGACATCGAATTGATGCTGGCTCTGTTGCGCGTCTGGATTGGCCGCTCGCGCGAAGGGGGCACGGTGGCTTCGTTCGCCGAGGCGGCTGCGGAGTAAGCGTGGCTCGCTCTCTTCCCCCAGGCGGCAACGCCGATCGGGCGCGTATCCTGCTGGTCGACGATGACGAGCGCAATCTGCTCGCGATCAAGACCGTGCTGGAAGATGTAGCCGACGTGGTCGTCGCCAATTCGGGCGAAGAGGCCCTGCGCCATCTGCTCAAGGGCGAATTCGCGGTCATCCTGCTCGATGTCTACATGCCGGGCATGGACGGTTACGAGACCGCCCGGATGATCCGCAGCCGCGAGCAGACCAAGCGCATCCCGATCGTGTTCCTCTCGGCGGTTAACAAGGAGAGCGAGCATTTACTGCGCGGCTATGCGATGGGCGCGGTCGATTATGTGTTCAAGCCGGTCGATCCGATCGTGCTCAAGTCGAAGGTCGCGGTGTTCGTCGACCTGTTCCAGATGCGGCGTGAGATCCAGCGCAATGCCGCACACGAACAAAGGCTGCTCGACGCCACGATCCGCGCCAACGCCGAGAAATTGCGCATCGAACAGGAATTGCGGCTGGCCGAGCAGCGCCAGGCGGCGATCCTGGAATCGCTGCCGATCGTGCTCTACCTTGAGGACAGGGACGCCTCACCGCGCGTGCCGCGCTTCGTCGCGGGCAACTTTCAGGCGCTGACCGGCTTCGATTTCGACGCCGTGCGGACCAATCCCAATCTGTGGGAAGAGCGGCTTCATCCCGAGGATCGCGAACGCGCGCTGGCCGGTATCGCCGGCCGCCGCGGCGCGCTGGCGGGGGCATTCGAATATCGCTGGCAATGCGCCGACGGCAGCTGGAAGCATTTCCTCGACCAGGCAGTGCTGTTGCGCGACGATAGGGGCAACATGACCGAGTTCGCCGGCACGATCCTCGACGTGACCGAGCGCAAGGCGCTGGAGGCCCAGCTTACCCACAGCCTCAAGATGGATGCGATCGGGAAGCTGACCGGAGGCATCGCCCACGATTTCAACAATCTGCTCGCTGCCGTGTTGGGCGGAATCGGCATGATCGAACGGCGCATCGAGATGAGCGACGACCAAAGGCGGATCGTCGACATGACCAAGCATGCCGCCGAGCAGGGCACCGAGCTGGTCAGCCGCCTCCTCTCCTTCGCCCGCCGCCAGACGCTGGAGCCGGCCCATCTACCGATCGAGCGGCTGGGGGAATCGGTAGGCGATCTGCTGAGCCATACGCTGGGCGGACTGGTCCAACTCGATTGGCAGCTGGGGAACGATCTGTGGCCGGCTTATGCGGACGCTTCGCAGCTCGAACTCGCACTGATCAACCTGATCATCAATGCGCGCGATGCCATGCCCGATGGTGGCTGTATCACCGTTACCGGTGAGAATCGCACACTTGGCCTGGCCAACGAAGCTGGATTGGACCCGGGTGATTATGTGCTGCTCGCGGTGGCGGACGATGGCGCAGGTATCCCCTCGGAACTCATCGATCAGGTACTGGAGCCCTTTTTCACCACCAAGGAGATGGGCAAGGGCACGGGCCTTGGCCTTTCGATGGTCTACGGCTTCGCCCAGCAATCGGGCGGAACGCTGCGCATCGACAGCCAGGTAGGCACCGGCACCCGCGTCGAAATCTGGCTGCCGCGCGCGATCGCCGATGCCGATACCCAGTTGAAAGAGGTAAGCAAGAGCGCGGAAGTCGTCCACACGCCCGCCGCGCTGCGGGTCCTGCTGGTCGATGACCATGCCGGCGCGCGCATCACTACTGCCGCTTTGCTACAGGACATGGGTCACGACGTTGTTGAAGCGTGCGACGGACCCAGGATGCTGGATCTGCTGCGCGCCGAGCCGGACCGCTTCGACCTGATCATCAGCGATTATGCGATGCCGATCATTTCGGGGGCGGAAGGCATCCGCCAAGCCCGCGAAATCTGCGCGGACATCCCCGCCGTGCTGATCACCGGTTATGCCGAGGCGGCGTCGATTTCCGGCCGGCCGTCGGACGTGCATATTCTGCTCAAGCCGTTCGGCGCGGATCAATTCGCCACCGCCATAGCGAGCGCGATCAACCGCCGCACGGTGGCGATCGCGGCGGAGTAAGCACGGCGAAATATCCGCTCGGCGCGGACCGACCTAAGGCACCTCGTCCAGAAACTCGCCGATCGCAGCCAGCGCCTCCGGTTCGTCCAGCATCGGCGCATGGCCGACATTGGGAACCTCGCGCAACCGCGCCGTCTCATGCTCGGTGATCATCCGTGTTGCGTCGCCTGCCGTCAGCAGATCGGACAGGCCACCACGCAGCAACAACACAGGCCGCCCGCGCGCAAGGCCACGCCAGCGGTCCCACGGATCGGCGGGCAGCGGCCCGGTGCCGAAGGCGGCGGCAATTGCCGGATCGTAATCGGCCACGACGCGTCCGGCTTCCTCGCGGAACATGCGCCCTGCCATCGCCTGCCAGTCTTTCGCGCCATAATGAGGCAACGCCTGCGCATTCTGACGCTGGAGATAGGCAGCGGCCTCATCCCACGAGCCGAACGCGGGCGCATTGCCGACATAGGCGCCGATCCGCGCCAGCCCCTCCGCGGCCAATACCGGCCCGACATCGTTGATCACAACCCCAGCGATCAGCATTGGCGCTAGCGCCGCAAGCTCCATCGTGATCAGGCCGCCCATTGACGTGCCGATGAAGATCGCCCGGGCGATGCCGAGCGCCTCTGCCATGCGCCGCACATCATCGGCATATGTGGGCAGCCAGTAAGAGCCCTTGGGATCGCGCGCCGAAAGCCCGCGTCCGCGCACATCGACCGCCAGCACCCGGCGCTGCCGGGTGGCGATCCAGGGCGCAAGCGTGTCGAAATCGCGCGCGTTGCGGGTCAGGCCATGCAGGCACACTACAGGCAGGAGCGCCCTGCCCTCCACCGCCGCATAATCGCGCGCGTGCAAGATCAACCCATCGGCCGACTCCCACGTCCGGTGTCTGAAGCCCACGTCCGTCCCGCTCACGATTTGGCCGGCCTCATGCCCCGCGCGATCAGGTCGCCGCCCACGCGCGCCACCTCCTCCGGCGTATAATCGTCGCCCCACACGCCGAAGCGCAGGCCGAGGAAGACGTTCATTCCCATCAGCGCCCAGGCGCGAATCTCGGACGAGCCTTCGCTGATCTCGCCGCGCGCCTGCGCCGCATCCAGCCGCGCGGCGATGCGCTGCGCCGTACTGGTATAATGTTCGCGATAGATAGCGGGATCGACGAACTCGGCCTCGTCGACGATGCGGTAAATCTCCTTATGGAGACGCGCGAACTCGAGGAAGGCCTGCTGGCCTTCGCGCTCGGCGTCGAGCTGGTTCGACTGGGCCAGGATGCGCGGCGCGACAAAATCGCGCACCTGCGCGGAAAAGTCGCGGACGAGCGCGCCGAACACCTCTTCCTTGCTGTCGAAATAGGTATAGAAACTGCCGATCGCGACGCCCGCGCGCTGCGTGATCCGGCTGATCGACGCCTCGTGGAAACCCTTCTCGCCAAACTCGTCCGCGGCGGCGTCGAGCAACTGACGCAGCGTGCGGCGGCCGCGTGCGGTCTTGGGCGTCTTTTCGCCGGACGGTGCGGCGAGGCGCGTATCGTCCTGATTTCCAGTCATTTCGCGCTTTCCGTCCTCGCCTGTATATTTCTAATTTGAAACCCGGTTCAGGTTTCATTATGACGTCCCCCACACGAAGCGCAAGCGGCAGGCTCAAGCGCTCGAAGGAGGGGATGATGGGTTTTTCGGCTATTTCGATTCGCGCGCTTCTGATCGGCGGCGCGAGCCTTGGCGTTCTCGCCACGGCCCCGGCCTGGGCGCAGGCTACGACAAGCGAACCGGCGGCGGCGCAGGCCGACACGACCAGCCAGGAAGTCGTCGTCACTGCACGGCGGCGCGAGGAGACCCTGCTCAAGGTGCCCGTCGCGGTCACCGCCTTCACTGGCCAGAAGCTGGAAGTGAACGGCGCGATCGACCTGACCGACATCCAGACCACGACCCCCAACACCACCCTCAAGGATGCGCGCGGTACCAATTCGACGCTGGCCGCCTTCATCCGCGGCGTCGGCCAGCAGGATCCGGTGCCGGGCTTCGAGGCGGGCATCGGTATCTATCTCGACGACGTCTATCTCAACCGTCCCCAGGCGTCCGTGCTCGACGTCTATGATGTCGACCGGATCGAGGTGCTGCGCGGGCCCCAGGGCACGCTTTACGGCCGCAACACGATCGGCGGCGCGGTCAAATATGTGACCAAGCGTCTTCCCAATCATCCCGAGCTCAGCATCAAGGGCACCTATGGTTCATATAATGAGCTGGACGGCATCGTCAGTCTTTCGACGCCGATCGGCAATAGCGGGTTCAAGATCGGCGTATCGGGCGCGCGGTTGAGCCATGACGGCTTCGGCGAGAATACCTATCTCCACATCGACAATTACAACAAGGATCTGTGGGCCGCGCGCGGCACGCTCGAATTCGAATCCCCCGACAACAGGCTCTTCGTACGCATCACCGGCGATTATACCGACGACAAATCCAATGCGCGCAACGGCCACCGCCTAATCCCCGGCCTGCTCACGGGCGCGCCTGTGCTCGACGACGTCTATGATACGCAGGCGGGCCTGGCCAATCCGAAGGAGAGCGTGAAGAGCGGCGGCATCTCCATGTCGGTCAGCGCCGAGCTCACCGACAATATCACCTTCCGCAGCATCAGCGCGTACCGCAAGGATACGTCGTTCACGCCGATCGATTTCGACGCGCTGCCCGCCGCCGACGTCGATGTGCCGGCGGTCTATCGCAACAACCAGACCAGCCAGGAATTCCAGCTGCTCTACAAGAGCGACAAGCTGAACGGGATCATCGGCTTCTACCATCTGGCGGCCCAGGCCTCGACCGGCTTCGACGTGCTGCTCTACACCACGATTGCGGGCCTCGCGGCCTATACGGCGGGCGACGTCCACACCAACACCAACTCGATCTTCGGCGACTTCACCTATGATTTCACCGATCGGCTGAGCCTGTCGCTCGGCGGCCGCTACACGTGGGACCAGCGCGACAGCCACATCTTCAAGGCCAATTACCTGGGCGGCGTGACCTCCGAATTCGGCGGCAACCCCACCCCCTTTGGCGCGCCCGCGACCAATTTCGACGGCACCGCGAAGTTCAAGAAGTTCACCCCGCGCGCGTCGCTGAGCTTCAAGGTTACGCCCGACCAGATGGTCTATGCCTCCTACTCGGTCGGCTTCAAGGGCGGCGGCTTCGACCCGCGCGGCTCGGGCGCATCGGCACCCGATACCGACGGCGACGGCAAGCGCTCCTACCAGGAAATCTACAATTATCTGCGCTTCAAGCCGGAGACGGTGAAGAGCTACGAGATCGGCTGGAAGGGCGCGGCATTCGACCGCCGCCTCACTTATGCGATCGACGGTTTCTACGCCAATTACACCGACGTCCAGATCCCGGGATCGGTCGGTACGGTCGTCAACGGCGTGCCGACTTTCATCGGCATCACCACCAACGCCGCAAAGGCGCGGATCTGGGGCACGGAGTTCGAGGCCAATGCGATCCTCGCACGCGGTTTCGCGGGTGCGGGTTCGAACCTCTACCTCAACGGCACGCTCGGTTACATCAACCCGAAGTATAAGACGTTCATCGGGCCGACCGGCACCGACATCGCCAATGTCCGCGTGTTCCAGAACACCCCGCATTGGACGACCAGCGCCACGCTCGGCACCGGGCTGCCGGTTTCGGGCGGGACGCTCAGCGCTTCAACGACGCTGTCCCATCGCAGCCTGACCCATCAGTTCGAGACGGCGAGTCCGTTCCTCGACCAGAAGGGCTATTCGCTGTGGGATGCGAACATCGTCTACAGCTTCGCCGCCGGCCGCTATTCGATCGGGCTGCACGGCAAGAACCTCACCGACAAGCATTATAAGACGTCGGGATACCAATATATCCGGTCCTTCATCGACGGCACGCCGAACCTCAACAGCGGCAAATATGTGCCGACGCTGGGCAAGGAAGGCATCGCCACCGCCTTCTACGGCAACCCCCGCCAGATCCTCGCGACTTTCACCGCGAAGTTCTGACATATAGCGGCCGGGTGGAGACGCCCGGCCGTTTCTTTTCGGGGGAGCAGGAATGAAGCGCTACGACACCGCCGCCTCGCGCGCCTTCGTGCTGGTGATGCTGCTGATCGTCTATACGTTCAACTTCCTCGACCGGCTGGTGATGTCGATCCTCGCCACCCCGATCAAGACCGAGCTCCATCTTACTGACACCCAATTGGGCATGCTCGGCGGGCTCGCCTTCGCCATCCTCTATTCGACGCTCGCGATACCGTTCGCCTGGATCGCGGACCGGACCAGCCGCAGCTGGGTTATCAGCGCCTCCTTGCTGGTATGGAGCGGTTTCACCGCCTTGTGCGGCGTGACGACGGGTTTCGCGCAACTCTTCCTGTGCCGCCTTGGCGTAGGCGTCGGCGAGGCAGGCGGCGTCGCCCCCTCTTACGCGCTCATCTCGGACATCTTCCCGCCGCAGCAGCGCGCGCGTGCGCTCGGCATCTATTCGCTCGGCATCCCGCTCGGCGCGGGCCTCGGCGTATTGTTCGGCGGCGCCGTGGCGGCAGCGGTCGACTGGCGCACGGCATTCCTCGCAGTGGGCCTCGCCGGCGTGATCTTCATGCCGATCTTCGCGCTGACCGTGCGCGAACCCGAACGCTCCCGCACGACCGAGCGGGGCCGGATCGCGATCGGCGACGTCTTCGCGATCCTTGCCGCGAAGCCCGCTTTCTGGCTGCTGGCTTTCGGCGCGGCGTTCAGTTCGATGGTCGGTTACGGCCTTGCCTTCTGGCTGCCTTCCTTACTCCAGCGCTCGTTTGGCATGAGCCTGCTGTCGGCCTCGCATTTCTATGGGCTGTTGCTGCTGGTCGGCGGAATTCCCGGCATATTGCTCGGCGGCTGGACCGCGGACCGCGCGGGGCTCAGCGGCAAGAGTGGCTATGCGCGGATCCCCGGAATCGCTTTCCTGATCGCCGTGCCTTTGTTCGCCGCGGGAATACTCAGCCATAGTATCGCGCTCGCCTTCGCGCTGTTCCTGATCCCACAGGCTTTGTCCTATGTGTGGCTCGCACCCGTGCTGACCGCGGTCCAGCACCTCGTCCCCGCTCCCGTCCGCGCGACCGCCTCGGCCAGCTTCCTGCTGATCAATAATCTGATCGGGCTGGGCCTGGGCGCGCTCACGATCGGCAAATTGTCCGATTTGTTGAAGCCCGGCTTCGGCGACGAAGCTCTACGCGTGGGCATGCTTGCCGCGCTGGCCTGCTACCTGATCGCGGGACTGCTGATGCTGATCGCCGCGCCGCGTCTGCAGCGTGACTGGGTGGATTGAGCCCAATCCATTCCGCGCTTTCTCCGCGGCCCGAACAGGCGTAAAATCCTCGCAGCATTGAAAGACTCCGGTGAAGCGGGAGTCGCGCTTCGCCGGCGGTCGGATACTGCGGGAGAGAAGCTATGGCGATCACACAGGCTATGCCGGTCGGCACACAGGCGCCGGATGTCGTACGGCATATTGGAATGTCGGACGTTGGGGCATCGCTTCGCGACGGATGGCGCGATTTCCAGGAAAAGCGCGGCGACATCCTGGTGGTTGGCTTCCTTTATCCGCTGATCGGTCTGGTCGTCGCGGCGATGGCGCTTAACGACCGCTTCGTGCCGCTGGCCTTTCCACTATGCGCGGGGCTGTCGTTGCTCGGCCCCGCGGTTGCCGTTGGCTTTTACGAGTTGGCGCGGCGCAGGGAACGGGGTGAGAACTCCGACTGGAGTCATTTCCTCGACGGTTTCCGCCGTAACGGCGCGTCGATCGCGCTCGCGACTCTGGTGTTGGCCGCGATCTTCGCGCTCTGGCTGGGCGCGGCCTGGCTGCTTTACACGCAGGCGTTCGGCGCCGGCTACATGATGTGGTCCTTCGACGAGGCCAATACGGTGACCCTGACCGATTTTCTCTCGCATCTGTTCACGACGCGGGAGGGCTGGATCCTGATCTTGCTCGGCAATCTCGTCGGCGCGGGCTTCGCGCTTGTCGTGCTTGCTCTGAGCGTGGTGACCTTCCCGATGCTGGTCGATCGGCAGGTAGACGTGGGCACCGCCTTCGCCACGTCGCTGCGCGCCTTCGCCGCCAATTGGAAGAGCCTGATCGGCTGGGGTGTAATCGTGGGCGCGCTGCTGGTGCTGGGTGCGATTCCGGCCTTCATCGGGCTTGCCGTGGTGCTGCCCGTGCTCGGCTATTCAACCTGGCACCTCTATACGCGGATGATCCCGCGCTGAAAGCTGTTGCAACGACACGTCTTTCGTTCGGCCTGAGCGGCCCCAAGATCGGTGCCTAGCGCAGTCGCGCGGCCAGGAAGTCGACGAACACCCGAACCCGGGCCGGCGTGTTCGCACCCCCGACGAACACCGCGTGGATCAGTTCGACGTCGCCGGGATTATAGGCTTCCAGGAGCGGGACAAGGCGCCCGGCGGCAATTTCTCCGGCGACGCTGAACGCGCCGACCCGCGCGATGCCAACGCCGTTCGCGGCCAGCTGGCCCAGCGTCTCGCCGTTATTGGCCTCGATATTGCCTTTCACGCACAGCGCGAAATCCCTGCCGTCGGCACGGAACGGCCAGATCGGCTCCGCGCGGCGGAAGTTGAAGTTGAGGCAATTGTGACTGTGAAGGTCCTCCGGCCTGCGCGGCGTACCGTGTCGCGCGAGATAAGCGGGCGATGCGACGATCACGCGCCGTGTCTCCCCCAGCTTGCGGATCGTCAATGTACTGTCGGCGAGCGGGCCGAAACGGATCGCGACGTCCGCCTGGCCGGCGGCGACATCCACCAAAATGTCGGTCAGCGCGATATCCACCACGATATGCGGGTAGAGCGCGGCGAATTCGCCGAGCAGCGGCACGACGCATAGCCGGCCGTGCGACAAGGCCGCACTGACCCGTAGCCGCCCGCGCGGCGCGCCCTGATCGGCGATCTGCTGTTCGGCATCGTCCAGGTCCGCCAGGATCCGGCGCGCGCTCTGGAGATAGGCCTGCCCTTCCGCCGTGAGCGAGAGCGCGCGGGTCGAGCGCAGCAGCAGGCGCACGCCGAGCCGCGTTTCAATCCGATCGATCGCGCGGCTTACCGCCGAAGGGCTGAGGTCCAGAACCCGCCCGGCGGCGGAGAAACTCCCGCCTTCGACCACCGCGACGAAGAGGCTCAACGCCCGTGCCCGATCCGCTCCACCTGCCAGCTTTGCGTCCATTGCAAAAATCCTTCGCGTCGGTGTCTGGTAGTCGATCGATGATCGGCCATCCATTTATGCGTCACCATAGCAATAGGAAGGCGGACGATGGAATATCGGCAACTCGGCGCGTCGGGTCTGCGGGTGCCGGCGCTGAGCTTCGGTACCGGTACGTTCGGCGGCCAAGGCCCCTTGTTCAGCGCCTGGGGTCAGAGCGACGAGACCGAGGCACGCCGGCTGATCGAGCCGGGTGTCCTGCGCCGGCTCATTGCCACGCTCGACGACGTCAAGCAGCAGCGCCTGCGCCGCCATCTCGAACTCGAAGCGCAGGCGCGGCAGCAGGACGACAAGCGCGCCATCGTTCGGCTGTCGGGCGAGTTCCATGTGCTGCTGGCCGAGCTGGCGGGCAACTCGGCGTTGGCCCGCACGATGCGCGAACTGTCGGTGCTGACCTGCCTGATCATCTCCCTGTACGACGCCCCGACGGCCACGAGCTGCCGCGCCGACGAACACGAGGAGATCGTTGGAGCGGTCAAGCGCGGCGATGTCAAGCGTGCCGAGAGCCTGATGCTGCAGCACCTCGATCACATCGAGCAGAGCCTTAAGCTCGACGCCGACCTCGAAGAGGCCGACCTCGAACGCATCTTCGGCTGAGCCACGAGCGTTGCCCGCGGAAATTCCGGAAGGCTCGTCGCAGTGCCTTCGGCCAGGCCGCGATTGGGTGCGCGCTGAGGCGCAGGCACCCATGGAAGCCGCACTGCACATTGACATGGCTTCACACGCGCGGCCACAAGCGGCCGTTGGTTCGCTGCCGGGATCGGTCTGATGCTGTCGGCCCAACACGACTTGGACCTGCGCAGACCGGTTGTCGGCGCGTCGTCAGCGTCGGCCGAATTGTTATCGCTCAACCTGCCGCGGCTTGCCGGGTTCGCCGAACTCGCACTCGAGGCCGGGCGGCCAATCCGCGAGGTCGGCCGCTGCACGAT
>Ga0207683_10002897_pt1 | contig 14962 bp, 12 predicted proteins | sample KBSM73metaG_FD_184333 | JGI IMG/M metagenome (GOLD analysis project Ga0207683, IMG submission 184333) | Miscanthus rhizosphere microbial communities from Kellogg Biological Station, Michigan, USA - KBS M7-3 metaG (SPAdes) (version 2) | ecosystem: Host-associated > Plants > Roots > Rhizosphere >... | reverse complement strand
CGGTCTTGCCCTGGACCGACGGGAACACCGTGACCTCGATCGGCCCAGTGGCGTCGTCCAGCGACACGAAGATGATCCGCTGACCGCTGCGCACCGCCGGGGTCTGCGATGCGATCTTGACCCCCGCCACCATCACCCACGTGCCCTGCCGCTTGCGGTGCAGGTCGCGCGCCAGGGTGACGCCGAGATCGCGGAACAGCGGCTCCGAGAAGCTCACGAGATGCCTGGTCGCATCCATCCCGAACACCTCGAGCTCGGCGCGCACGACCTCCACGTCGCTGTAGTCGGGGAACACGTGCTGCGGCACCGAGGCGTCGGTCAGTGCGAGCTGGTCGCCCTCGCGCGCCGCCTCGACGGTGATCGCCTCGTACAGGTGCCCGCGACGGCCACCGGGCAACGCGTCGAAAGCGCCTGCGTGCGCGAGCGCCTCGACGACGGGACGGGCAACCGTGGTGCGCCGCAAGACGTCGCCGACGTCGCGGAACGGGTGGTCTGCCCGCGCTCGCAGGATCGACCGGATATCGGCCACGGAGATCCCGTGCACGTCCTGCAGGCCGATCCGGATCCCGACGGTGCCGTCGGGGGTCTCCTCGGCGACGTACTCGGGCTCGCTGCGATGGATGTCCAGCGGCAGGATCGGCACCCCGGCGCGCCGGGCGTCGTCGAGCAGCGCCCTGCGTGGGTACATCCCTGGGTCATGCGTCAAGATCCCGGCGAAGAACTGGGCGCGGAAGTGCGTCTTCAGCCACGACGACCGGTACGTCGGCACCGCGAACGCGGCCGCATGCGCTTTGCAGAACCCGAAGCTCGCGAACTGCGCGACGTCGTCCCAGGTCTGCTCGGCCGCCGCGGCGTCGACCCCACGAGCCGCGGCCCGCGCGAGGAAGTCCGCGCGCAGCTCCGGCAACATCGCATCGTCATCGAGGTGGCGCCGCACGTGGTCGGCGGTGGTGAGGTCATAGCCGGCGAGCGCGGCGAGCGTCCTGATCACCTGCTCGTGGTAGACGATCACCCCGTGGGTCTCCTGCAGCGCCGGGCGGAGATCGGGATGGGCGTACGTCGGTTCCTCGAAGCCGTTGCGGCGATGGATGTAGGGCCGGATCATGTCGGACTTCACCGGCCCGGGTCGGAACAGCGAGATGTCGACGATCAGGTCCTCGAACCGTGCGGGCTGCAGCCGCTGGAGCAGCTCCCGTTGGCCGGGTGACTCGATCTGGAAGCACCCGAGCGTGTCGGAGGATCGGATCAGCTCGAAGGTCGGCTCGTCGTCGAGGGGGATCCGCTCGAGGTCGACCTTCTCGCCGGTCGTGCGCGCGATCTCGTCCAGCGCGTGGCGCATCGACGAGAGCATCCGGACGCCCAGCACGTCGAGCTTGAGGTAGCCGAGCAGCTCGACGTCGTCCTTGTCGGCCTGGATCATCCGGTGGCCGTTGGCGCTGCGCTCCAGCGGCACCCGCTCCACCAGGTCGTGGCTCGCGAGCACGATCCCACAGGGGTGCAGCGCGATGTGCCGCGGGAACCCGTCGAGCCGTTCTGCCACGCGGAACAACAGGTCGAGCTGTCGCATCGGCAGGTTGAGCCCCTGGAGCTCCGGCAGCTGCTCGAGACCGTCGCGCAGGTGGCGCGCCGAGATGTGCGGGAAGGCCTTCGCCACGACACCGACCTCGACCTCTGGCAGGCCGAGCGCCTTGCCGACCTCCCGGACGGCCGAGCGAGCCCGATAGGTGTCGATCATCGCGACGCACGCGGCTCGTTCGTGGCCGTGACGCGTAAGGACCATGTCGTAGACGTCCTCCCGTCGCGCCGACTCGACGTCGATGTCGACATCGGGCAGCTCGTCGCGCATCGGGTTCATGAAACGCTCGAACGACAGGTCGTGGCGAAGCGCGTCGACGTCGGAGATCCCGGTGAGGTAGCACACGAGCGAGCCCGCGGCGCTCCCCCGACACGCCGCGAAGATGCCCATCGCCTTGATGTCGGCGACGATGTCGGCCACCGTCAGGAAGTACGCGGCGAACCCCATCCGGCGGATCATCGAGAGCTCCAGATGCAGTCGGTCGCGAAGCGCTTCGTCCTCATGCATCCCGCGCTCGTGCACACCTCGCCAGCTCCGCTCGGCGAGCAACGCGTCGGCACCTCGGCCCACCGGCGTCGGGAAGTCGGGGAAGTGGATCCGCTTGAGGCCGAGGTCGAACGTGCAGCGCTCGGCGAGCTCCACCGTGCGGTCGCACAGCTCCGGCCGTTCGGCGAACAACGCGCGCATCCGGTCCGAGGGTTTGAACCATCCCTCGGCGTTGGAGCGCGTGACGTTGGTCGACGCGATCGGCACGATCCGGCGCATGCACTCAAGCGCGTCCGCGACGAACGCGTCGGCGGGGTCGAGGTAGCGCACCGGGTTGGTGGCCACCGCCGTCGCGTCGAGCCGGTCGGCGAACCGCAGGAGGTCGCGGATCTCCCGCCCCGATCCCGCCTCGACGCGGTGCTCGACTGCGACGACGCACCGGTCACGCCCGAACGCCTCGCGGTAGTCGGCGGCGAGCGCCGCGGCTGCGTCGATCCGGCCCGCGACCGCGAGCCTGCCCGGATGCGACCGCGGCCCGAGCAGCACGGTCATCCCCGACGCGTGCGCACAGATCTGCTCGGTCGCGACCCACGGGTCGCCGCGCTCGCCCAGCAGATGGGCGTCGGTCAGCAGCCGGCACAGGTTCGCGTAGCCCCTGTCGTCCTCGGCGAGGAGCACGACGTGCGCGTCGGGACCCTTGGCAGGACGGACGGTGATCGATGCACCGAGGATCGGCCGGACACCCGCTCGTTCGCACGCGGAAACGAACCGGGCGGCGCCGTAGAGCCCGTCACGATCGGTGAGCGCAACCGCAGGCATCCCGAGCTCGGCCGTGCGGGCGACGAGCTGCTCCGGCGTGAAGGCACCCTCTTTCAAGGAGAAGCAGGAGCGCACGTCGAGATGGACGAACGAGGCGGCCATCGACGCTCACCCAGGGATCAGCGGTGCCAGATCGCCGCGTCGTGCGCGAAGTGCACGCGCACCGGGTCGAGCGAGCGCAGCTGCTCGACCGAACGAGCGTACGCGGCAGGATCCGGCGCCTCGGGCATCCCGGAAACCGTTCCGTCGGCGCCGCCTTCCCATTCCGCGCGCGACTGCACCGATTGACCCGCGAGCACGACCGTGCCCTCGGCGGTATCGAGCACGAGCGATTGGTGCCCTGACGTATGCCCCGGCGTCGGCACGAGCCGCATCCCCGGTGCGACCGACGTCTCTTCGTCGAGCACCTCGTAGGTCAGGTGCGGCGCATCGACCCACGCGGGCACCGTGTAGTCGGCCTCGTACACCTTCGCCCACTCGGCACGCTGAACGAAGATGGGGACACCGCCCGGCAACCGGACGTTCTGCCCGCAGTGGTCGAAGTGCAGATGGCAGTTCGCAGCGCCGGTCACATCGGCGAGGTCGATGCCGTGCTCGGCGAGACAGTCCTCGATCGATCGCGCGCGCGGCGTGAACATCGTCTCGACCTCGGGGTCGCCGAACCCCACCCCGTTGTCGAACAGGAAGACCCCGCCCGGATGGATGACCGCGTGGCCGTAGGACGGCCACCATTCCCTGCCGAGCACCACTTGCTCGTCGGGCGGCAGCCGGAGCGCCGACACGAAGAACGGAAGCACCTGGAAGTCGTCCACGACCATGAGCTAATCCCATAGCCGCTCCATGTGCCAGCGGTCGCGCTGACGGTCGAAGTAGAGATCCCAGACCGCGCCGCCGCGCGCCTCGACCCGCCAGTACTCGCGGTCGCGCCCGTCGGACCACCACTGCCCCTCGATCCGCCACTTGCCGATCACGTCGGCAACCTCGTAGCGGCGCCCGCGCCACTCGAACGCCGCCGGCATCCCGGCGTCGCGTTCGACGAGGACCTCTTCGTCGAAGCGCTTGGTCATCTGGTTCCCCGGCCCGTCGTGGGTGGTGCCTGACCTCCTGGTTGAATCGAACATATGTTCGAGGAGGGAGGACGACGCTACTCCCCTCGTCTGACATCCGTCAAGACGGAACGAGGCGTCTCCGAACCGCGATCGCGCCACCCAGGAAAGCGCGCACGCGGCGACGGTACGCTCGGCGTATGGGGGGGACGAACACCACCGGCATCGGTGGCGTCGAGGACGCGATCACGCCGTTCGAACCGGGAGCGACGGTCGCGATCCGCGAGCTCTGGGATGGACGTGTGTGGTTCGCCCGCCCCGCGACCGTGGTGCTCGACGACCCGAACCTCACGATGCTCGTCGTCCACCCGCACGCGACCGCCAAGGAGCCCGTGGACCCGGCGGGCGTTCCGCTGCGGATCCCGACCGACCACTGGACGTTGCGGGACATCCGACGCGGCGAAACCTGGAACCTCTCGTTCGCCTTCCCGGACACGCCGTACGCGGTGATCCTCGGGTACGAGGCCACGGGCGACCTCCGGGAGTACTACGTGAACCTACAGACCCCGCTCGCGCGCTCGCAGACCGGGTTCGACCTGGTGGAGCACATCCTGGACGTGACGATCCCGCCGGACCGCTCGACCTGGGCGTGGAAGGATGAGGACGAGCTCGCCGAGGCGATCGACGGGGGGCTGTTCACCGAGGAAGACGCCGCCTGGTTCCATTATTGGGGCGAGCGCGCCGTGGAGCACATCCTGCTGCGGGAACCGCCGTTCGACGAAGACTGGGGCTCGTGGCGGCCCGATCCCACCTGGCCCGAGCCCGTGCTGCCGGCCGGCTGGGACCTCGTGTCGGCCTAGCGGTCTGAGCCCTCCCACATCGTTCGGCCGACGGGCGTACTATCCGGCCGTTCCCCGAGACCCTGAGGAGGGCTGGGTATGTCCGGGTTCGACGACGGCGGGATGGCGCCCCCGCCACCACCACCCCCGAGCGCAGGCGGCGGCGGGGCGATCCCCCAGCGGGGCCTGGGCGACATCCTGACGACCGCGTTCGAGCTGTACCGCGCGAACGCCGCGAAGCTGATCCAGATCGTCGCGATCGTCGTGATCCCGCTGACGTTCGTGCTGGCGTTGATCAACACCGTCGCGCTGAAGCAGAACTGCGACAGCAGCGGCGACATCCAGACGATCCAGCAAGCACAGGACGCGTTGAACCGCTGCGTGGGGAGCGCCGGACGGTCGCTCCTGCTCGGGGCTGTCGCCTGGTTCATCGCGGTCGCCATCCAGCAGCTGATCCTCGGAGCGGTGACCCGCGGCGGTGTTTCGGCCGTTCTGGGTCGTCCGGTGGATGTCGAGGAGAGCTATCGGTACGCGTTCTCGCGTCTGGGTGGCTTGATCGTCCTGGCGTTGCTGATCGCGCTCGCGGTGTTCGTGGGCTTCTTCGTCTTCATCATCGGCGCATTGATCGTCGCCGTATTCTTCGCGGTCGCCGTGCCTGCCTTCATCATCGAACGCCTCGGCGCGACCGCTTCGATGTCGCGATCGTGGAGGCTCGTGAGCGGCCACTGGTGGCACACACTTGGCGTGTTCTTCGTCGCGCTGATCATCGCCGGCGTGGTGAATGCCATCTTGGGCGCGATCGGCGGATCCAACTTCTTCCTCTATTGGATCTTCACGGCGATCGCGCAGATCATCACGGCGCCGTTCGTTGCCCTCGTGGCGGTGATCCTCTACGTCGACCTGCGGGCGCGCCACGAGGGTCTGACCTCGGACCAACTCGGCTCCCAACTCGACGCCGGGCAGTAGACGCGAAGGCATCTCTGGAAGGGGCGCCCCCACGGGGGCGCCCCTTCGCGTTCCCGGATGTGGGAGGCTGCGCCCGTGGCCGCCACACAGACATACGACGTCACGCGCATCCGTGCGCGGTTCCCCGCGCTGTCCCGTCCAGGGCCGGACGGCCGGCCGTTCGTATGGGCGGACGCGCCGGGTGGCTCGCAGATGGTCGACGCAGCGATCGATGCCGTCACGGCGCGGATGCGCGCCGGCGCCTCCAACACGCACGGCGTCTTCCCGGTCAGCGAGGAGATCGACACCCTGATCGCCGAGGCGCGCCGCGCCGGCGCGGATCTCCTCGGCTGCGATCCGGGCGAGATCGTGTTCGGCCAGAACACGACGTCGTTGCTCTTGCATCTGTCTCGCTCGATCGGTCGGGCCTGGGGGCCGGGTGACGAGGTCGTCGTGACGCGCCTGGACCACGACGCGAACGTGCGTCCGTGGATCCTCGCGGCAGCCGACGCCGGCGCGACGATCCGATGGGTGGATGTGCGTCCCGACGACGTCACGCTGGACGTCGACGACCTCGCGCAGGTGGTCGGGCCGCGGACGAAGCTCGTGGCGTGCACCCTCGCGTCCAACGCGGTCGGGACGATGCCGCCGGTGGTCGACGTCGTCGCGATCGCCAAGCGAGCCGGCGCGCTCGTCGCGCTCGACGGCGTGCACCTCGCGCAACATCGCGCGATCGACCTGTCCGGACTGGGCGCCGATCTCGTCGCGACCTCCCCGTACAAGTACTTCGGTCCGCATCAGGGGATGGCAGCGGTCAGTGCCGAGCTCCTCGCGTCGCTCGTGCCCTACAAGCTGCGTGCTGCGCCCGACGAGGACCCCGACCGCTGGGAATCCGGCACGCAGAGCCACGAGGCGCTGGCCGGCACCATCGCGGCGATCGACTACATCGCGGAGGTGGGGGGCGGCGGCGACCGGCGCGATGCCGTCCGCCGGGGATACGACGCCTTCGAGACGCACGAACGCGAGCTCGCGGCGCGGTTCCTCGAGGGGATCGCCGGTCTGCCGGCGGTTCGCCTGATCGGGATCGCCGACGCCTCGCGCCTGGACGAGCGCACGCCGACCTTCGCCGTGCGGGTCGGCGACCAACACCCGATCGAGACCTCCCGGTTGCTGGGCGAGCGGGGCATCTTCACCTGGGAGGGGCACTACTACGCGATCGAGGTGTTCGAACGGCTCGGTCTGCTCGAGACCGGTGGCGCACTCCGCATAGGCTTTTGCCACTATCACACGCTCGATGAGGTCGATAGGGTGCTGGAAGCTCTGGCCGACCTCGCGAGGTGATGAAGCCCTCAGCCGGTACCATCGAGACCTCCCTCCCCCGAGCGTAAGGACGTTCTGACATGCGCATCCTGATCCTGGGCGGTGACGGATACCTGGGCTGGCCCACCGCGATGCGGTTCTCCCAACGCGGCCACGACGTGCACGTGGTCGACAACTATCTGCGCCGCCGGGCTCATGCCGAGGCCGGCACCGACTCGCTGACGCCGATCCTGCCGGACCTCGCGGCCCGAGCGGGCGCTTGGCTCGAGGTGACCGGCCGGACGATCGGCGTCACGCAGGGCGACCTGACCGACCCGCAGCTCGCGCACGACGTGATCGGCGGCTTCCGGCCTGACGCGATCGTGCACTACGGCGAGATGCCGAGCGCGCCCTATTCGATGAAGGATCGCGACCACGCGGTCTTCACCCAGACGAACAACGTCGTCGGCACGCTCAACGTCTTGTGGGCGATGCGAGACCTCGCGCCGGACTGCCACCTGGTCAAGCTGGGCACGATGGGTGAATACGGCACGCCCGACATCGACATCGAGGAGGGATTCCTCGAGATCGTGCACAACGGCCGGTCGGACTACCTGCCGTTCCCCAAGGTGCCGGGGTCGATGTACCACCTGTCGAAGGTGCACGACTCGCACAACATCCACTTCGCGTGCCGCGTCTGGGGGATGCGCGCCACCGACCTGAACCAAGGCGTGGTCTACGGGATCCAGACCGACGAGACACGCTTCGACGACCGTCTCGCGACGCGGTTCGACTACGACGATGTGTTCGGCACCGCGCTCAACCGCTTCTGCGTGCAGGCGGTCATCGGACACCCACTGACCGTGTACGGCACGGGCGGCCAGACCCGCGGGTACCTGAACATCGTCGACACCCTGCGATGCATCGAGCTCGCGGTGTTGCATCCTGCCGAGCCCGGCGAGTTCCGCGTGTTCAACCAGTTCACGGAGTCGTTCTCGATCATGGAGCTCGCCGAGATCGTGCAGAAGGCGGGCGTGCGCGCCGGCTTCGACGTCGAGATCCGCCCGCTCGACAATCCGCGCGTCGAGGCCGAGACGCACTACTACAACCCCGCACACACCAAACTGCTCGACCTCGGGCTGAAGCCGCATCTGCTGTCGACCGAGCTGGTCGGAGCGATGCTCTCGGTGATCGAGCGGTTCCGCGACCGGGTGATCATCGAGCACATCGTCCCGCAGGACCGGTGGCGACCGGCTACGTGATCCGCGCGTGACCACGATCCGGTTCATCGGCGTCGTGGCGGCGCTCGTCGTCCTGTACCTGGCCGCGCGCGCCTACGATCGTCGCCGGATCAGCCGGCTGACGCTGCTGATCGCCGGCGCGCTGTCGATCGGTGTGACGATCCTCGCGATCCGGCCCTCCGCGTACGGGCCCCTGTTCGGCTGGTTCAACATCGCCCCCGGCAACGAGCGACGCGAGCTGTTCATCGTGGTGCTCGCGGTGATCGCGCTGTTCTTCCTGGTGCTGCGGGTGCAGTCGGCGAGCGACACGAACGACCGGAGCATGCGGCTCCTGGTCGAGGCGCTCGGCCGGGAACGGTTCGACTGGGTGCGCGCGGCAGCCCTGCCGGCAGGACGCCGGATCGTCGTGATCTTGCCGGCGTTCAACGAAGCCGACAACGTGGGCGCGGTCGTGCGGTCGATCCCGGACGCCGTGGCCGGCATGCGCGTGGTGCCCGTCGTAGTGAGCGACGGCAGCACCGACGCGACGGCCATCGCCGCACGCGGGGCCGGCGCGCTGGTCACCGAGCTGCCGATCAATCGGGGTGGAGGTCTGGCGCTCCGGGTCGGATACGAGATCGCCCTGGAGCTCGGCGCCGAGGTCGTCGTGACGATGGACGCCGACGGCCAGCACCTGCCGAGCGAGCTCCCCGTGATGCTCGCCCCGATCGTGGACGACACGGCCGACTACGTGAACGGCTCGCGGCTGCTCGGGGCGTTCGAACGCGAGAGCACGATCCGCCACGTCGGCGTGCACGTCTTCTCGCGGGTCGTCTCGGTGCTGACGGGCCGGCGCATCACCGACCCCTCGAGTGGCTACCGTGCGGCCCGCGCCGACCTGTTGGAGCGCCTCGTGCTGGAACAGGACCGGTTCTGGACGAGCGAGATCTTGATCGAGGCCTTGCGGCACCGGGCGCGGGTCGTCGAGGTGCCCGTCACCATCGTCGCGCGTGCGAGCGGCACGACCAAGAAGCCCGCGTCGCTCCGGTACGGGTGGCAGTTCTCGAAGGTGATCCTCCAGACCTGGCTGCGCTAGCTCAGAACCGGTTCCAGCGCTCCCGGATGTCCCGCGCGACGGCACGCTCACGCGCCACCTTCTTCCAATCGCTCGACGTCCGGCTGAACGCCACGTCGGTCGCGATCTGGAGGATGCCGAGCCCGAGCAGCACCCACGCCGCCCAGCCGGGCGCGTTGGTGGCCGGCCACAGCGCCAGCGCGACGAACGGCGCGAGCTTCGTCGCGATCGCGCCGCTCGCGTGGAACCAGACGCGCAGCGCCGGCTCGGCGCGCAGGTACGTCCCGTAATCGGTCTTCAGGCCCGGCCGAGGCGGCGGCGGACCGCCGAGGAACACGTCGGTGAACCGGATCCCGGCGAGCCAGCCGGCGAAGGCGTGCGCCGGCAGGTGCCACCCGATCGACCACGCGACACCGGCGCCGACGAGCGCGAGGCCGGCCCACACGCCTGTCCAGGTCCCCGCCATGACGACGGCCGCGACGCCTCCCACGGAGAGGATCAGCAACACGGCGACACCGATCCACGGTCGAACACGGGTTCGAACGGCGGTCCGGAACACGTGCGTGTCGATCCGCGCCACCTCGTCCGCATACCGGACGATCCCCAGCTGGTCGCGCTTGATCCGCCCCACGACCCGCCAGAACCCGAGGGCCCGCAGGTCGTGGTTGCCTGCGGCCACGGCGCCGGCGATCCGGTCCAGCTCGTCGCCGAGCTCCTCGAGCGCGGATTGGGCGGCTGTTGGTCGCAGCGGTTCCACGGTTGGGGCGTTCCTCCGGTCTAGGATTTCCACCGACGCGCTCCCGTTGCCGCCGAGCGCTTCCCCGATGGGAGTTCGATGTCGAAGAGCATGACACAGGCCACGGCGACCGCCGCCGCGCGTGCGGACGCCCTGGTGACGCTCGATGGTCGCTATCACATCACCGAGCGGATCGCGGTCGGCGGTATGGGCGAGGTCTACCTGGCGCACGACGCCGTGCTTGCGCGCGAGGTGGCCATCAAGGTGCTCCACCGATCGCTCTCGGGGGACCAGGGGTTCGTCGACCGGTTCCGGCGCGAGGCGCGCGCGGCCGCGACCCTGAACCATCCGAACATCGTCACGGTCTACGACTGGGGCGCCGTCGACGGCATCTACTACATGGTGATGGAGTACGTGCACGGCCGGTCCGTGCGCGAGATCTTGAACGCACGCGGGGCGCTCGCACCCGCACAGGCCGCAGCAGTGCTCGACCAGACGCTGGCCGCACTCGAGCACGCCCACGCCAAGGGGATCGTGCACCGAGACCTGAAGCCCGAGAACATCCTGATCACGACCGAAGGCGTCGTGAAGCTCACCGACCTCGGACTCGCGCGGGCGTTCGCCGATGCGAAGAGCACGCGCGCGGGCGCCGTCACCGGCACCGTCCAGTACCTCTCCCCCGAACAGATCCGCGGCGAGCCCGCCGACCCGCGCTCGGACCTCTACGCCCTCGGGATCGTCGGCTACGAGCTGCTGACCGACCGCCTGCCGTTCACCGGCGAGACGCCGATGGCGATCGCGTACAAGCATCTGTCGGACCGGGTGCCGGCGCCCTCGGCGACCGCGGCACACGTTCCCGCCGACCTGGACGCGTTCATCGCGAGCGCGACGGACCCCGACCGTGAGCTGCGCCCTGAGTCGGCCACCGCGATGCGTCGCGACCTCGCGACGATCTCCCCGCAGCTCGAGCGCGCACGCACGCTGGCTTCTCTGGTTGCGGACGTGCCCCGGATCGTTCGCGAGGGGGAGGCTGCCGGCGACGAGACCGCTGCGATGCCCGCGATGCCGGCCGGGGCAGCGATCACCCAGACCATCCCGCGGCCCGGTGCCCATCGGAAGCGCCGCCGCGGCAGAAGCGTCCTGGTCGTCCTGCTCGCGATCGCACTCATCGCGGCGGCGGCCTGGGGCGCATGGACGTACGTGATCCCGCACAGCCACGCGGTGCCGTCGGTGGTCGGTTCGACCGTGCAGGAGGCGAGCCGGCAGCTGAACGACCTCGGGTTCACGGTGGTCGTCGCCCACGGTCAGTACGACGCCGCACCGAAGGGAACGGTGCTCGGCGTCGATCCGGCCCAGGGCACGAGCCTGCGTGAGGGGTCGGCCGTCACGCTCGTGCCGTCCCTCGGTCCCCCGCCGGTGCCGGTTCCCGACCTGACGGGCATGACCCTCGACAAGGCCACCGCGGCGCTGCAGGCGCAGGGCCTGGCTCGCGGCGACGTGAAGCAGGTCTACGACGACACCATCCCCGACGGCTCGGTCGTCCGGCAGGCACCGGCAGACGGCAGGGCGCCGAGGGGGTCCGCGGTCGACCTGTGGGTGAGCAAGGGGCACGCCCCGGTGCCCGTACCCGCCGTGATCGGCAAGGACCAGCACACCGCCGAGCAGGCGCTCAAGGCTGCAGGATTCGTCCCCGCCGTCCACACGGAGTACTCCAACGACATCGCGCGCGGCCAGGTGATCTCGGTGGACCCGAGCGAGGCCACGAAGACTCCCTACGGGTCTACCGTCACGCTCTCCGTTTCCCTCGGGCCGGAGACCTTCGCCATGCCGTCGTTCACGGGCTTGTCACGCAAGGAGGCGGAAGCGAAGGCGAATGACTCCGGCCTGCAGGTGTCTTTCTTCGATGTGCCCGGCACCGCCCAGAACCTGGTCATCGGCCAGGACCCAACGGCGGGCACGACCGTCCACGCCGGGGATACGATCACGCTGTTCGTGGCGTAGCCCTTACGGGGCGCCGTGACAGGTGCCCGTGCCCGAGTCGACCTGCCCCGTACCCGTGCGGTTCTTGAAGATCTTGTAGCCGCGTCGCGGCGAGTACACCCAACGTCCCGGGCTCCCGGCCGCCGGTACGAACCGGAACCGATAGCCGTGCGGCTGCAGCGTCATCGCGAGGATGCCGAACGCGCTGTTGCTGGCCGCCGCGATCTCCTTCGGCAGCTTGCCGACCGGTGGCATCGGTTGCAGCGTATCGCCTCCGGTCCCGACGATGAACTCGGTGAATCCGTGCGCGGCGTCTCGCTTCCCGAGCGGATCGATGGGCACGGTCCGCTGGTAGTAGTGCTCGTGCCCGTTCAGCACGACGTCACCGCCGTTGCGGTAGAAGACGCGGTACAGCGGCCGGGTGTGCGAATACACGCCGTGCAGGAGCGAATCGGCCCCACCTGGCCAGCCGTTCCCGACGCCGAAGTACGACGGGTGGTGGAAGTACACGAGCGTGCAGTCCTTCTGGTGCTGCTGGAGATCGCGCACGAACCAGTCGTACATCGGATCGCCCTTGTGGCACCCCCACGGCGACCCACTCCCCCACGCAGGGACGGTGTGCCACCGGCCGCCTTCGAACACGGACGTGTAACTCCAGCACCATTGCGAGTTCAGCGAGACGATGTGCCACGCGCCGAGGTTGTAGGAGTACGACCCACCGAGCCGGTTCTTCCAGTGGGCGCGGGCACCGAAGTACTTCCGATAGCCCGAGTACGGGTTGCCTCTGGCGTCGGAGGTGTAGCTCTCGTGGTTGCCCGGCGACGGCATCGTGATCCGCATGACCCTGCCGTAGCTCGGGTCGTACCACCGTTGGAAGTCGCGGTACGCGCCGAAGTAGTACTGCAGGTCGCCGAGTGTCAGGAACCGGTCGTAGTCGCCCTTGGCGACGAGGTTCGCCACCTTGCCGTACTGGCAGAACCCGCGGATGTAGCGGCGGTCGTGGGATGTCGGGTCTGCGCCCCGGTTGGGCGGGCCCGAGCAGACCATGTCGCCGACCGCCGCGATCCGAACCGTCTTGGGCGAGGCTGAGGCCGCCGACGGGACCGCGACGGGTTCCGCAGCGATACCCGCGACGACGACCAACGAAGCAACGGCGGCAAGGATCCGGTGAACACGCATGGCCGGCATCTTCCCCCGCCGGCGTCGCGCGTGTCTATCAGGGCTCGAGCTCGGCGCCCGGGCCCTCCTGGTAGCTGTAGCGCTCCTCGGCGAACGGCTCGGCATGGATGTGGTAGCCCCGGACCTCCCAGAACCCACGGACGTTCTTCGCAGAGAACTCGAGACCGGTCAGCCACTTCGCGCTCTTCCACGCGTAGCGCTTCGGCACGACGAGCCGCAGCGGCCACCCGTGCTCGGGGGTGAGATCCTCGCCGTCCTTCCGCCACGCGACGAGCACGTCCTCGTCGTTCATCGCCTCGAGCGACAGGTCGGAGCTGTAGTTGTAGGCCGAGTGCGCGATGACCCACTTCGCCTCGGGCTTGGGGCGCGCGCGATCGCGCAGCGTGGCGAACGACACGCCTTCCCACGCGTTGTCGAGCTGCGACCAGCCAGTGACGCAATGCATGTCGGCGTCGATCGTGACGGTCGGGAGCGCGCGCAGCTCTTCGTAGGACAGCCGGTACGGCTCCTCCACCAGTCCGGAGACCTCGAGGTCCCAGTTGACCCCGTCGAACTTCGGGATCGGGCCGTAGTGGAGCACCGGCCACGTCTTCACGAGCCGCTGGCCCGGTGGAACCCGCTTCGCGATCTCGGGCGGGTAGTTCTTCTGGAACAGACTCACGAGGCCTCCTTCGGCACATCCCCGGCGATCGTCTTCCAGGCGTCGATCGCCGTCGAGACGCCTTCGTCGTCGATGTCGACGTGGGTCACCATCCGCACACCCGTCGGAACGGGCACGGCCCCCACGCCCGAAGCCGCGAGACGGTCGAGGATCTCGGCCGCCGGCAACCCCACGGCTTCGGTGTCGACGAACACCATGTTCGTTACGACCCGGTCCAGATCCACACTGCCGGGGACGAGCTCGGCGATCGCCTCGCCCAGACGTCGCGCTCGGGCGTGGTCTTCGACGAGGCGGTCCCGGCCGCTGTCGAGCGCGAGCAGGCCGGCCGCGGCCATGATCCCCGCCTGTCGCCACGCGCCGCCGTACAGGATCCAGATGCGTCTGGCTTCCCGGATCAGGTCGGCCGGCCCGCACAGCACGGAACCGATCGGCGCCCCGAGCCCCTTGCTGAGGCAGAACATCATCGTGTCGACCCGGCTGGTCCAGGACCGCACGTCCTCGCCCGTCGCCGCGACCGCGTTCCAGACGCGGGCGCCGTCGAGATGGACACCGACGCCCGCGCGTGTCGTCACCTCGCGGATCGCGCCGAGCTCCGCGCTCGGCAGGATCGTCCCGCCGTAGGCGCCCACGGTGTTCTCGACGCCCAGCGCGTCGACGACCTCGACGTCGAAGTAGTCGTCGGGCTCGAGCAGGCGCTCGGCCAGCGCCGCGGTCATGTAGCCGTGCGGATGCTCGTGTCCGGTTCGGTACGCGATCCCGGCGAGCACCGCGCTCGTCATCACCTCGGTGGTGGCGATGTGCGCTGAGGTCTCCGCGGCGACGAGATGTCCCTGGCCGCCGGCGTGCAGTCGCACCCCGATCTGGTTGGCCATCGTCCCGGTGGCGACGTAGAGCGCCGCCTCCTTGCCGGTGAGCTCCGCCGCGCGGTCCTGGAGCCGGTTCACCGTCGGGTCGTCTCCGTACCAGGCGTCGCCGACACGCCCAGGATTCTCATGGTTGGCGAGCGATATCGCGCCACCTCGGCGGCTGGGCGGGTCGTCCTACGCGACAATGAGGCTCTCGCCGATTTCCTCTGGGGCCGGCGCAGCAGTAGGTCTCGCC
>Ga0207683_10002896_pt1 | contig 14967 bp, 11 predicted proteins | sample KBSM73metaG_FD_184333 | JGI IMG/M metagenome (GOLD analysis project Ga0207683, IMG submission 184333) | Miscanthus rhizosphere microbial communities from Kellogg Biological Station, Michigan, USA - KBS M7-3 metaG (SPAdes) (version 2) | ecosystem: Host-associated > Plants > Roots > Rhizosphere >... | reverse complement strand
AGCATTGCCGCTGCGACCACCTCCTTCATGGCCGTGGCGCCGCGGTTCGTCGTTGAGGCTGTCGGCATGGCTGGCATTGCTGTCGTCGCAGTGCTGATCGCCAACCGCGAGGGCGGCCTTGCCTATGCCCTTCCGCTCCTCGGCGCCGTGGCCCTCGGGGCCCAGCGCCTGCTGCCCCTCTTGCAGCAGGTCTATCACGGATGGGCGAGCGTTTCGGGCCATCGGTCGTCGGTTGCCGAGGTTCTCGAGCTTCTCAGGTTGCCGGAAAGCGCGGCACCGGTCGACTCGTCCTCGATCAATCCGCTGCCGCTGCGAGAGCGGATCTCGATCGAAGGCGTCAGCTTCTCCTACCCGGAATCGCAATCGGTGCTCGAAAACGTGTCGTTGGAGATACCCAGCGGATCGATCGTCGGTTTTGTCGGCAAAACCGGCAGCGGGAAAAGCACGCTTGCCGACCTCATCATGGGCCTCATCGAGCCAACGACAGGCCAAATCGCCGTCGACGGTGCGCCCCTCAAAGGCATCGATCGCCTCCGCTGGCACCGTTCAATCGCGCATGTGCCGCAGTCGATTTTCCTCGGAGATACGACGATCGAGCGGAACATCGCCTTTGGCGTCGTCCCTGAGGACATCGATCAGGCGCGAGTCCGCGCCGCCGCCGCCGCCGCGCAGCTCGACGCCTTCGTGGTTTCGCTCCCGAACGGATATGAAACCACGGTCGGCGAGCGTGGAATCCGCCTCTCCGGCGGTCAGCGGCAGCGACTTGGGATTGCCCGTGCGATCTACAAACAGTCCCCGGTCCTGGTTCTCGATGAAGCAACCAGCGCGCTCGACGAGGTGACGGAGGCGGCGGTGATGGCGTCGCTGGCTTCACTGAGCCAGGACGGGCGCACGATCATCGTCATCGCGCACCGCCCCTCGACGCTCGCATCGTGCGATCTCCTCGTTCGGCTCGAGAATCGCCGGGTTGTCGTGACCGGCGTGGGCAAAGAAACCGTCGCCTCCGCAGGGCGTTGACCGTCCCGCTCCAGGTCGGGTTGGCGGCGTTCCTCGACTTTCAGTTTTGCCTGCCCTAACCAAGTGGCTGAAACCAGCAACCGGAACCAGAATGTTAGCTGCTGCCGAGACCCCGAGGGTCAGCGTCGTCATGCCGGTTTACAACGCGATGCCCTATCTCGACATCGCGGTCGAAAGCATACTCGCGCAGACTTTCCAGGGTTTCGAGTTCGTGATCCTCGACGATGCGTCGACCGATGGCTCGACGGAACGCCTGCGCGAATGGGCAAAGCGAGAACCGCGGATCCGGTTGCTCGAGGAAAAGGTCAACCTTGGGCCGGCCTTGAGCTCGCAGCGCGTCGCCGAGGCCGCGCGCGCGCCGATCGTCGCCCGGATGGACGCCGACGACGTCTCCTATCCGCGGCGGCTCGAAGAGCAACTTGAGGTGCTCGACCGCTTTCCCGCGGCGGGCGTGGTCGGCGGGCTGTATGACATCATCGATGCGTCGGGGCGGAAGATCCGCGGCCCGGAGGCCTGGCGCCTGGTCCATCCGGCATCGGTCCCGCCGTTCGGAAACGGGCCGCTGATGTACCGGCGCGAGGTGTTCGACGAGGTCGGCGGCTACCGCAAGCAATGCGAGTTCTGGGAAGACCACGACCTCATCATCCGGATGGGCTCGGTCTCCACGATCATGATCGTGCCCCACTCGGTCTATCAAGTCCGGCAGTCGCCGGTCAGCACCCGCTTCGCGTCCGAACAGCACCGCGTCGAGCGCGCGTTGGACCTGATGTACCGCTGCCGGGAACGGCTCGAAGAGCACCGCGCCTATGACGACCTGCTCGACTCGCCGACTGAAGCCGACGCCAGGATCGATCCCAGGGTCTTCATCTCCATCGGCTCGATGGCGCTTTGGTCGGGTGGAAAGCCGCATCTCTTTCGGCGGCTCTTCAAGTCGGGCGACCTGAGCTTCGATTTCCGCACGCTGAGCGCGCTGGTGTGGACCGCCTGGGCCTCACTAGAGCCGAGATCGCTTCGCAGCTTCATCCGCGCGCTCCTCCTTTCGCGCCGGGCTCGCGCGTCTTTCTCGGTCAAAACAACCGGACCGGTGATATGGGCAGCGCCTGCCCTCTTTGCCGCCGATTCGGCGAAACTCAGCAGGCCCGACCGCACGAACCGCTCGCTCGGCCCGTCCGCGATTCAGAGTCCGGCAACGGCGCAGGCGGGTCGTGGCGTGCGCGCCATGGCCGAATAGCCTCGCCAAGCTGCCGCACAAGCGCGACTCAATTCACGACGAGGTGCCGCGCCGGCCGGAGGTCTGCGGGGTCTTGCCGCTGCGCCGGTCGCCGATTTATCAAAAGCGCCAGGCACATGGCGAAAGTCGCGCTGATCGCAGCTGTCCGCAGCGGGAAGTCGACAACGCTGTGGACAAGGATGACGGCAGAGGCGATCGAAGCGGCCCGGGCGTAAGGCCCGCCCCCGCCGGTCCGCCACCCGGCTCGAACCGCGGCCGTCCACCAGGCGAGAAAGACGCCAATCAGAAGGACGCCGGCGAGTCCAAGCTCGAGCGCCAGCTCGGCATAATCGTTATGAGCATGGACGACGTATTCGGGTGTGACGTGGTCGGCGCTCTCATAGAGCGGATAGACCTTGACGAACGAGCCGAGTCCCGAGCCGAACGGCATGGTGTCGCGAATAGCCCTGCCGGTCGTCTTGAGGATTTCCTGGCGAGACTCGACGGAGCCACTCGCCTCCTGGCCGATCCTCGAACTGCCGATCGAGGTCGAGGCCATTGCCGCGACAGCGGCCACCAGTGCGAGTCCGGCAATGATCGCGACGGGCACGCGCACGCTGCGCTGCGCCGGGGCAACGATCAAGATGCTCGCGGCGATGGCCGGCACTGCAAGGGTGTAGCCGGCGAGCGACCCGTTCAGCGCAATTCCGACAACAAGCAGCAGTGCTGCTCCCGCAAGGATGATCAGCAGAGCCGAATAGCGCTGAATATTGCGGCTCCTTCCGCCGGCCGCGAGCGCGGCGATGAAGGGCAAACCGCAGACCAGGAGGTCGGCCATGTGATTGGCGTTGGCGAAGAAGCCCACGGCAACCCCGCGGTTGGTTTCATGATAGAGGTACCAGGGCGAGGCTGCTCCAGGCGCGACGACCTGCAAGGCGCCCAGCGTGATCCCGGCCACCGCTCCCGCCAGCAATGCGGCCGCAAGCCAGCTGGCACGGAACGCTCCGAGGCGCAGGATCGCGCAGAACATCGCAAGCGGCGGGATGATGGCGAGCAATGTGCTGAGACTGGCATAAGGCGTGAGCGACAGCGGAAGCGACGGCACGGGCCGCCCGAGCAGCGAGTAGCCCTCGGCAATCCGCATCCGAAGGCCGTGGGCCCACAGCGACGCCGGCAGCGGGATCAGCTGCAGAACGACGATGACGAAGGCGGCAATCAGGATCAGCATGAGCGCCTGGGCCGATTTGGGCAGCGGCTCGTCGCCGGTCGCGGCGGCCCAGGCAATGATGCCGAGGCCGGCCAACTGCAACAGCGTGTTCTGCCATATCCCCTGTGCGCTGCCGCCCAGGATCAGGCACGCGAGCAGATAGGCCGGCGCGACCGAGCTCTTGACCAGGCTAGGCACCGGGCCCCTCCCTGGTCAGAGTCAGGGCGGTAATCGATATGTCGACCTGCTGGGGCATGGCGCCGGAAACGCCCGACAGCTTGAGCCACTGCGCCTGGCAGCCGGCCGGAACCTGGAATTGCCAGCCGCGCGCCGCAGCCACGTCGAGTGTCACCGAAGCGAGCGGCTGCGGCGCCTTGTCGCACCAAACCGCCCACGTCAGCGCGTGCGCCCGCGCCGGGTCACCGGCCAGCCGCAGCGACAAGCGGTAGCCTCCTGGCGGGAGCAGAATCAGTTGGCTCGCGAGCGTCCCGTCCTCATCTCCGTAAAAGAGGACGTGAAGCGCTCCCCGCTGCCGCTCTGCGAGACCGACCGTGGAGCTGGTGAGCTGCCAGTTGAAAGGCGGCGGCGAGCTGGTGTCGCGGAAATTGGCGTCGTGGAGAAGCTCGTTGGACAGCGACCCTGGTCCCGCCATCCGCGCCCAGGCCGCTCGCGCCTGGGAATAATCCCCGGCCTTGATCAGCGTATCGACCACGGCGCCCAGCCACGGCTGATTTCCCGTCTCGCGGGGATTGGCTAGTGCCAGCGCGGCAGGCACCGTTTTGACGTCCGATGCCAGCATGATCAGGACCGGCTGCGCAACTTGCGGGTTGGTGGCGAACAATGAGCGAAGCGCCGGCCAGTTCGCCGAACTCATCGCATATTGAGTGAGATAGGGAACTGCAGCGGTCCCGCCGTCCGGCGACAGCCGCGCCAGCGCGCCGACCTCGCGCAAGCCGCCGGTCACATTCCCAGAACGAAAATACCGGTCGGCAAGGAAATAGGCCGCAGGAAGCGACCGTGGATTGCGCCACTGCGCGGCCTCGAATGCGCGCTGCGCCGCCGCGCCGTCGCCGGCGACCTGCGCTTGCACGCCACGTACCAAGAAGGGTTCCGCAGCAAGCGGCGCCTTGGCCGCGGCATCCTCGATCTTCGCGAAGGCCCATTGCGGGATCGGTTGGCGAGCCCGCGACGAGCGCGCAATTTCGGTCATGGCAAGGCCAATTTCGCTCGCCGGGTGGCCGCTCCAGGCCTTGGCGGCCGCAGCGGGCTTCGTTTCAGCCAGGGCGCTGACAGCCGCGTTCCTCACAATTTGCGCGGCAATCAGCAACGCTGCGACTATGGCGACGACGGCTCTCAGCGTCATTAGCCGAGCGTCCCCCAAGGCTGGCTCAGGCGTCGGACTCCACCGGACTCTCTTCCTCGGCATTGTCGTCGGCCTGCGGGATCATCAGGATCTCCGTCTTCTTCACGCGGCCCTTGCCGTAACCGTAGCCATAACCATAGCCGTAACCGTATCCGGTTCGGCCATAGCCGCCCGACCCTTCTTCGGACTTGGTCAGAGTAGCCCCAAGAATATGCGAGCCGGTAGCCTCGAGGCGGTTGAGCGCCTCGATCGCGGCGCGGGTACGTGTCTTGCCGCTCTCGATGACGAACAGCGCCGATCCGGCGGCGGCGGCCAGCAGCGGCGCGTCGGCCAGGCCAAGCGTCGGCGGACCGTCGATGACGACGAGGTCGAATGTATCCTTCGCTTCGTTGACGATCTTGCGGATCCGGCCTGTCGACAGCAGGTCGGCGGGATTGGGAGGCAAGGGGCCGCTCGGAAGCAGCCACAAATTGCCGTGTTGGGTCTCGACGATGTGCGTGGCGAGCTGGTCGTCGGTCGTCAGCAGCTTGCTCAGCCCATGGCGGTCGCTCGCGGCCTTGAACGCCGGCTTGCGAAGGTCACTGTCGATCAACAGCACGCGCCGGCCGCGGCGCGCGAAATTCTGCGCGATCGCCAGCGCCGAGGATGACTTGCCCTCGCCCGACCGGGTGCTCGTCACGAGGAGCACCTTGGGCGTTCCGTCCTCGGTGCTGAAGCGAAGTGCGGCAACGATCGCCGAATAGGCCTCGGAGATGATCGACGTCGGATTCTTGAGGTCCTCGACGAACGAGTCCTTCGCGGGCGTCTTCGGGACCGTACCGAGACAGGCCAGCGACAGCTTGCGGCGAACATCCTCGCGGCTCTTGATTGTGTCATTGACGAACTCGAGCCCGACGGCACCGGCGACACCCGCGGCAATCCCGAGGCCGAGCCCGACGAGCAGGTTTAGGAGCAGGTTCGGCTTGTATGGCAGCGATGGCGCCTGCGCACGGTCGACGATCGACACGGGGGCCATGCCGATGCCCCCGGCAACGCCGATCTGCTTGTAGCGCTGGAGCAGCGCATCGTAGAGGCTGCGGTTGGTGTCCACTTCGCGCTGCAGGATCGTGTACTGGATGCTTCGTCCACGCAGATTGAGGACATCGCCCTTGAGCTGGGCGACCCGCGCCTGGAGCGCCTGCTCGGCCGAGAGCGCACCGCGATAGTCGGCGAGAAGGCCGTTGATCCGGCCGGACGACGCTTGTGAGACCTGCCCTGCGATCTGGCGCTTGAGCTCGTCGATCTGCGCCTGGAGGCTTTGCATCTCGGGATGCTCCGGCTTCATGAACTCGCGCTTCTGCTGATATTGGGCCTCAAGCTGGGCGAGCTGTTGCCGCAACGGCAGGACCGCGGTGTTGACGTCGCTGGTCGGGCCGGTCGCCAGGGCCTGCCGATAAGCGCCCTCGGCGGCCACGCGGCGAGCCGTCGCGGCCGCAAGCGCGGTGTTCAGCTGAACCAGCGACTCGCCCTGAAGCGAATTGGTGTCGCTGCCACTGGGCTTGCCATCGGCTCCGGTGCCGCCCGGGGTGTTGATGATGCCTTGCTGCTGCGCATAGGCGACGACTGAGCGCTCCGACCGCTCGAGGTCGCCGCGCGTCTTGTTGATCTGCCGTTCGAGGAAGTTCCGGGCGTAGGCCGAAGCTTCGTAGCGCCGCTGCAGCGAGGTGTTGATGAAGCTGTCCGCAACTCCGTTGGCGACCAGCGCAGCAAGCTGCGGCGACGTCGAGTCGAAGGAGAATTTGATCAATTGCCCCTGGTCGGGCGGAATGACCTTGAGGCTCCTCTGGACGACGGCGGTTGCGACGTTGAGCCGCTGCGAGGCGTCACGGTCCTGGGGCACGATGTCGGGGTTGTTGGCGAGGTTCAGCTCTTGGGCCGTGCGCTCGGCGACGGCCCTGCTGCCGAGCAACCCGACCTGGGTCGCCACGAAATCATAGGTGTCCGTGGCCTGCTGATCCTGCTGGCGCGTTTGTTCGTCGCTGACCGCAACGACCGGCGGGTTGGCTTCCAAGGTGACCGACGCGCGATACACCGGAGAAGTCAGCAGAGACGCCAGGATCGCACCCAGCAGACCGACGCCGATCGCTCCGAGCACCAGCCAGCGCCAGTGATACAGGATCCGCACCAGCATCTGGAAGTCGAGGATATTGACGGCCGAATATGTCCGCTGGCCGCGGCCAAGCGCGACGTCCGGCCCGGGATAGGGCGCGATCGGCCACTGTCCCTCGTTTCGAACGGTGAGGTTGGTGTTCACGTGCCCCTGTCCTTCGCCGCTTGGCTACAATGGCCCAAAGATCGCCAGAAGCGGGATGCTCTGGAGCAGTTGCTTCTGAACGGCCTTAACGCGCGACCCGTCGACGACGATGATGTCACCCGGATAGATTTCGGGGTCGGGCGCTTCGCCTCGACGGATGGATGTCAGGTCGAAAGCGGCGCCTTGCCGCTGCCCTCCGACAGTGCGGAATACGGCGACTCGCCGGGCATTCGCGTCTTCAGTCGTGCCCTTGCCCATCGCAATTGCGCGGATCAGCGTAGTCGGTCCGCCGACCGGGAATGATCCCCCGTCCTTCACCGCTCCATCGACGGTCACGACGTGCGCGGTCGACGACTTGATCGCGACGCTGATGTCAGGGTGCTCGAGATATTTCTCGCCGAGCTTCGCGGTCAGCTGGTCGTCTAGTTGCTCGGTGGTAAGATTTGCCGCCTTGAGCTGGCCGACGAGCGGCAAGGAAATGTTCCCGGCAAGGTCGACGTCATAATCGCCGCTCAGGTCTTCCATCTTGAAGACCTTGATCGACAGCTTGTCCATCGGCGCGATCTTGTAGTCCGAAGCAAGCGTCTGGAACGTCACCTCGTCCGGCCGGGCAAGCGGCCTGTCATAGGGTATCGAGCCGCCGCGCGTGTCCGCGCACGCGGCCAGGATCAGCAGCCCAACGAGGGAAAACAGGCTCCGCAACTGGCGGGGCGTATGACTAGGCACCAGCAACGCTCCTCAACCAAATCCGACGAATTCAAGCCCATAACGCCTATTCTGTGGATGAGGTCAAATCAATCGCCAGCGGGTGACCGATCCCCAGGCTCGTCGCGCGTATCGATGAACCAGCGCTCATTGCCATCGACCGCCAGCGCCGTGAGCACTCCGGATCGATAGGCGCCGGTGTCAATTCCGATACGGTTCGGCCGCTCCTCGATATCGTCGGTGATGGTGTGGCCGTGGACGACAACGAAGCCGTGGTCGCTGTCGTCGAACAGGAAGGGGTCGCGGATCCAGCGAAGGTCGGCCTGGCTCTGTTGATCGACCTCGACGCCCGGGCGGATGCCGGCGTGGACGAACAGATAATCCCCGAAACGGCAGCTATCGACGAAGGTCTCGAGGAACTCCGCGTGCTCCTTGGGGACGGTCGCCTGGACGAGCTCGACCACTTGCTCGGCGGAGCGAGCGCGAATCTCCGCCAGGGTCACTCCATAGCTTTGCAGGCATTGCAGCCCCCCGAACTTCAGCCAGCTGGCCACCACTGAGGAGTCGCCGGCAATGATGCGCAGCAGCACCTCCTCGTGGTTGCCGAGCAGGAAGACCGGCTGCACCCCAGCCCGCCGATAGCAGCGCAGGCGCTCGATCACCTGCGCCGAGCTCGGCCCGCGATCGACGAGGTCGCCCACAAAGACGAGCAGGGTTTTTGGGGCTGGCCGGCGCTGCAGGTCCGCGTGAATCTTGGCGAGAAGGTGCTCGAGCAAATCGACGCGGCCGTGGACGTCTCCGACAACATAAGCGCGGTAGCCGCGCGCTCCGGCCGGCCCTTGTTCGCGTCGAGGGAAGAAGTTCAACATCAGGATTCCGGTTTAGCCGTTTCCAGGCCGGCAAGGACGTCGAGATAGGCTCGAACTACGGCCGCCTCGCTAAACCGCTCCTGAACCCGGTGCCGGCCAGCCTTCCCCATGGCAAGCTGCTGCGGTCGAGGCAATTGCAGGAGCCGGCGCATCGCCTCGGCCAGCGAACCGGCGTCCCGCACGCTGCAGAGAAATCCGTTGATGCCGTCATCGACCACGTCGCGGCAGCCGGGCACGTCGCTGGCGATCAGCGGCCGTTCCATCGCTGCCGCCTCGAGTAGGGAGCGTGGCAGTCCTTCCCGATAGGACGGCAGGACAACGGCGGTCGCCGCCGCGATATGCGGGCGCACGTCGTCGGTGGTTCCGAGATGCTCAACGATTCCTTCGGCCAGCCAGCTGTTCAGCTCCGGCTGGCGGATTCCCGTGCGGTTACCCTCATCGAGGCCGCCGAGAAGCCGGAATCGGGCATCGGGATATTCGGCCCGCAGCAATCGCGCCGCCTCAACGAACTCGGCCACGCCCTTGTCGCGCAGCAGCCGGCCGATGAACAGGAAGGCCGGCGGGCCCTCGGGCAGCGGCGTCGGGGCAAATTGGTCAAGGTCGACTCCCGACCCGGGAACGACCCGCGCCTGATCGGGCCGAACGATGGAGCGGCTGACAAACAGCGACCGATCCTCGTCGTTCTGGAAGAACACCACGGGAGCTCGGGCGAAGCCGACGCGATAGAGCAGGCTCACGAGCGCCTGCAGCGGCCCGCCACGGATGAACGCCGTGCCGAGACCGCTGACATTCGGCAAAGCCGGAATACCTAGCGAAGCCGCGGCGAGCGATCCATAGATGTTGGGCTTGATCGTGTAGCCGAGATAGGCGGCCGGCCGCAGCCGCTTGAGCAAGGCGCGGTAGCGCAGGATCAGCCTGAAGTCGGCGAGCGGGTTGAGCCCCGCGCGGTCAATCGCGATGCGGATCCGCTCGACTCCGAGCGCGCGCACCCTTTGATCCGCTCCGGGATCCTGCGGAGCGATCACGACTGGCTCATAGCCCGCCGAGCGCAGCGCACGGACGAGGCCTTGGCGGAAATTCGCGATGTTCCAGTCGCTGTTCGCGGAAAGGACGATGGTCCGCGGCGTCATCCGCTCCGTCAGGCGCTGAGCAACTGGAAGCGCGGGATTTCAACGTCGAAGGCGCTGCCGTCCTCGTCGACCATTCGGTAGCTGCCGGTCATCGCTCCGCTCGCCGTGTCGAGGGGGCAGCCCGAGACGTAGTCGAAGCTCGCGCCGGGAGCGATCAGCGGCATCTCGCCGACCACGCCCTCGCCGACCACCTCGTGCACGGTTCCTCGCTCGTCGACGATCGTCCAGCTGCGCGACAGGAGCTGGACGGCGACGTCGGAGCCATTCTCGATCCGCACGTGATAGGACCAGAACCAGCGGTTGCTCGACGGATCGGATTGCTCGGCGAGATAGCTGACGGCGACACGGACCGCGATCCCGCGGGTCACGGCGACGTTGGGGAACAGCATTGCCAGAGCGTCGATGGTCACGGCGATGAGCCTAGGCGAGACCACCGGCACGGCGCAACCGTTCGACGAGCCGCTCGCGGGCTTCGGCGATCGGGCGCGCGCGATCGGTCAGCAGATCGCGCATCAGGAAGTGGCCGGTGAGGTCGAGGCCCTGGGCGATTTCCGGCCAGGATGCCGGTCCGCCTTCCCGAACGAACCGTGGCAACGGCAACAGCTTGTCCGCGTAAGGCTCGGCCTCGGCGGCGCTGACCGCGCGGCCCGACTTGGGGCTGACCGCAACCAGATCGTCGTTGCCGCCGGTGACTGCGCATCGCTCGAGATCGAGACCGAAGCCGAGCTCGGCGAGGAGCAGAAGCTCGTAACGCACCAAGGCCGCGCCCCACCCGCCCGCCGACGGCGCCGCCTCGATCGCGTCGAGAAGCCCCTCGAGCGCCTGATACAGGTTGGGATAGGGTTGGCCTTCGGGCAACGCCGTCGCGGTGAGGACGGTTGCCCACTCGATCGCCGAAGCCGGCAGTGGCTCGGTAAGCAATGGGCCGCGGCTGTGGACCAACTCGATCACCGCCTGGGGAAGCTGGGTGTCAGTCCGGGCGGAGAGCTGCGCCTCGACGACATTCCCGGCCATCAGCACAGGACGCATCCGACGCCCGCGCGCGCCGCGAACGTAAGCGGCGACGAGACCTTCGCTGGGAGTCATCAGCCGCACGATCGCTCCGTGCTCGCCGTGGCTGCGGAGCGCGCAGACAATCGCCTGGGTGGTGCTCCTCATCCGCGCGGGTGGAAGAAATCGTAGAGCTGGCGGGCCGTCGCCTTGCTGATCCCCGGCGCCTTTTCGAGGTCGTCGAGCGCGGCGCCTTTCACCGCCCGCGCAGTTCCGAAGTGCATCAGCAGCGCTCGCTTGCGGTTGGGCCCGATGCCCGGGACCTCGTCGAGGGTCGAGGTGGTAAGGCTCCTGGCTCGTTTCGCCCGGTGGGTGCCGATTGCAAACCTGTGAGCTTCGTCGCGCAAGCGCTGGAGATAAAAGAGGATCGCCGAGTTGGGCGGGAAGGTCACTTCCCGGCCGCCGGGCAGGTGGAAAACCTCGCGCCCTTCGCGCCCATGGTGCGGGCCCTTGGCGACTCCGACCACCGGGACATCGTGGACGCCGAGCTCCTCCATCACCTCGCAGACGGCTGACAGCTGGCCCTTGCCGCCATCGATCAGGATGAGGTCGGGCCATTCGCCGCTCTGCCGATCCGGGTCCTCGCGCTCAAGGCGTGCGAAGCGCCGCTCGAGCACCTCGCGCATCATCGCGAAGTCGTCCTGCGTCTCGGCGCGCTTGATGTTGAACTTGCGGTAGTTGTTCTTGCGGAAGCCCTCGGGGCCGGCGACGATCATCGCGCCGGTCGCACTGGTCCCCATGATGTGGCTGTTGTCATAGACCTCGATGCGCTTGGGCACGTCGCCGAGCTCGAACGTGTCGGCCAGTTCCCGCAGGATCTTGCCCTGGGTCGTGGTCTCGGCAAGCCGGCGGTCGAGCGCTTCCTCGGCGTTGCGCTGGGCTTGTTCCATGAGCCGGCGTCGAGCGCCGCGCTGCGGCTGCTCAATGACCACTTTGCGCTCGGCGCGCTCCGACAGCGCTTCCTCGAGCAACGGGCGATCGGTAACTTCGCGGTCGACGAGGATTCTCCGCGGCGGCGGCATGTCCTCGTAGAACTGGACAAGAAAGCTCGAAAGAACATCCGCTTCCGGAACATCATTGGTATGCGCAGGGAAGAAAGCGCGATGGCCCCAGTTCTGTCCGCCGCGAATGAAGAAGGCCTGGATCGAGACCGTACCCGCCTTGCAGGCGAGCGCGAACACGTCGGCGTCGCCAAGTCCTTCGGCGTGCACCGTCTGGCTGCCCTGGATGTAGGTCAGCGCGCGCAGCCGGTCGCGATAAACCGCCGCCAGCTCATAATCCTGGTGCTCGGCGGCTTCGGCCATCGAGCGAGACAGGCGCGATTGCACGCCCGTCGATTTGCCGGTCAGGAACTCCTTCGCTTCGCCGACCAGCCCCGCATAATCCTGCGCGCTGATCCGGCCCACGCAGGGCGCCGAGCAGCGCTTGATCTGATAGAGCAGGCAAGGCCGCGATCGATTGGCGAAAAAGCTGTCGGAACAGCTTCTTAGAAGGAAAAGCTTCTGCAGCGCGTTAAGCGTCCGAGTGACCGATCCGGCGCTCGCGAAAGGCCCGTAATACTGGCCCTTGATGCGCCGTGCGCCCCGATGCTTCTGAACGCGCGGGAAGGCGTGGTCTTCGCGCAACAGGATGAAGGGGAAGCTTTTGTCGTCCCTCAGCAGCACGTTGTATGCCGGCCGGAAGCGCTTGATCAGCTGCGCCTCGAGCAGCAGTGCTTCGGCCTCGGTCCGGGTGGTGATGATGGTCATCGACCGCGTCTGCGACACCATCCGCTGCAGCCGCTTGGGAAGCTTCGCGACCTGCGTGTAGTTGGTGACGCGGTTCTTCAGGGCGCGCGCCTTGCCGACGTAGAGCACGTCGCCGCGGGCGTCCTGCATGCGATAGACGCCGGGATTGCGCGGCAGAGTCTTCAACACCTCGCGGATCGCCGCGACGCCTGCCTCGAGGTCAGGGGCACCCTCGCCGCGAACGGCGTAGGTCGCCTGATCCTCGTTGAAGCGATCGGCGGCTCCGGGCTGGTCGGGACGGTCGGCCTTGCTCACCCGATGCGACTTAAGCGTTCGGGCTCCGCCTTGCGAGGGGACGTCGAAACAGCCAAGACAGGTTCGCGCCGGCATGCCATGAATTTGGCGCGCGCTTACCAGCGAGTATCAACCATGAAGCGAATGATTGGACTTGCCCTCCTCGCCGCCAGTCCTACCGCGGCCGGATCGGCGACAGCCGACCGCGGCGACGCCCTCCTGCGAGAGACGATCGCCGCGCTCAACACAGGGGATGACGGGCAATACCTGCGTTTTTCAGCGACTCATCTGACGGCGGCGGCGCTCAAGGAGTATCCGGCGGAGATCTGGGGGTCGGAATTTGCCAAGATGTTCGCCGACACCGGCGGAATCGACATCGACCGCATCGTCGGAGAACAGCCGGGCTGGATCCAGGCCGAAGGACGCGACCGGATGAGCGGGACGCGGCAATGCATCACGCTCAACCTCGACCGAAGCACGGCCAAGCCGATGATGACCGACTTCACCATCCGCGGGCTCTACGATGCCGGCCCGGCGTTGACGGAGCCGACGCCAAACGAACTGGTGCGGACGCTCGGCGGCCTGGCCGATCGCTACGATGCCCGCGGCCTGATGTCGGGGGTGATGCTGATCGCCAAGAACGACCAAATCCTGTTCGAAAAGGCCTATGGCTTTGCCAGCATCGCCCATCGCGATCCGATGCGCACGACGACCCGGCTCAACCTCGCCTCGATCGGCAAGAGTCTGACCGGCGTCGCGGTCGCCCAGCTCGTCGACAGCGGCAAGCTCGATTACGACGCACCGGTCGGCCGTTACCTGCCCGACTATCCCGACAAAAAGGTCCGCGATCAGGTCACCCTTCGCCAGCTGCTGTCGCACACCGCCGGGCTCGGCCCGCGCGACTACTACCAATATCCGCAATGGACCGCGGCGCGCGCTTACCTTCGAAGCGTCCCCGATTATCTTGATCTGGTGCGCAAGGAAGGCATCACGGTCGGCGCCCCGCAAGGTCAGTTCCTCTATTCCAATGCCGGGTACGTCATTGCCGGCGCCATCATTGAGCGCGTCACCGGAACCAGCTTCTACGATTATGTCGATCGCCACATTTTTCAGCCTGCGGGCATGACCGGCGCCGGTTATCCCGAGCTTGACGCCGAAATCGCCGACATCGCGGACCCCCTGACCAACCTCGTCAATCTCGATCCGGATACGCTGATCTACCACTCGGGAACCCCGCGCAAAGCCATTGCGGAGCTCGCCGGCCGAGGCGGCCCTCAGGGCGGGGCGGTGATGAGTGCGCGCGACCTCCTGAGATTCGATCAGGCGCTTCGGTCAGGCAAGCTGATCAGCGCCCCTCGCTTGAACGAAATGATGACTCCGGTCAGCCCATCGGGCGCGGGCGCCAAGGGATTGGTCGGAGATGTCCGGGAAGGTCTTGGGATCGAGGTGGTGCGCCAGAACGGGCACTTGTTCTACGGCCATACCGGTGGCGATCTAGGGGTCGCGTCCATGACCTATTGGTACCCCGACAGCGGCTATACGATCATCCTGTTGACCAACCGCGACCCGCGCGCCGGCCGCGTGCTCGCCAATGTTTCGCGCGCCCTGCTTACCCGCCACACGATCGGCGATGGGACCCCGCCCGCCCAACACTGCCTCCCGCCCTCGCCTTAGGCCGCGGCCCGCGCCGCTTCCTTGTCGGACAGCATCCACTGCACCGCCGCGGCGGCATGGATTGCGGTGGTGTCGTAGACCGGGAGCACATTGGCCTTCACGTCGACAGCGAGCACCAGCTCGGTGCAGCCGAGGACGACCGCCTGGACGCGGCTCTTGGCAAGGTCGGTGATCAGGGTCTTGAGCTTCCGCTGGCTGTTGCGGACCACCTTGCCGGCCGCGAGCTCTTCGAAGATGATCCGGTCGACCTCGTCGATCCACGGCTGTTCGATCGGAACCAGGGAAATGCCCCTGCTTTCCAGCCGGCCGCGGACATGCGGCTCGAGCATGGTGAACCGCGTGCCGAGCAGAGCAACCCGTTTCCGGCCATCGGCAATCAGCTGGTCGCCGGTTGCGTCGGCAATGTGGAGCATCGGAACCCCAACCTG
>Ga0207683_10002895_pt1 | contig 14969 bp, 14 predicted proteins | sample KBSM73metaG_FD_184333 | JGI IMG/M metagenome (GOLD analysis project Ga0207683, IMG submission 184333) | Miscanthus rhizosphere microbial communities from Kellogg Biological Station, Michigan, USA - KBS M7-3 metaG (SPAdes) (version 2) | ecosystem: Host-associated > Plants > Roots > Rhizosphere >... | reverse complement strand
GGAGACCACGAACCCACTCGCCGACGGGACGATCGCCGTGGCGTAGCCGGTTGCGCCGAGTGGTGTCGTGACGGCGCCGCTGGGCGACCAGGTGGTGTCCGGCTGCCCAGCCGTGGTGAGGCGGGCAACTGCGAACGAGGACACGTTGCCGGTCGTCACGGCGCCTCCCGCGATCAGGATGCGGCCGTCGGCCTGCAGCGTCAGGGCCTGGCCCTGGTTGTTGCCCGTGCCTGCGAGGAGGCGCACGACGCCGGCCGTGCCGAAGCCGGCCGAGGGGCTCCCGCCAGGGCCGAGCTTGGCAACCAGCAGGCGCTTCGCGGTCGCGGCGCCGGTGCCCTCGCCGGCAGCGAGGACGCTGCCGTCGGGATAGACCCGCACGGCATGCAGGGCGGCCGTCGGGATCGTCGTGGTGCCTGCGGTGCCGAAGCCGGTGTCGACAGCGCCGCCGGCAGTGAAGCTCGAGATCGCGCCGTTCACCGCTGCAGTCACGAACGAGCCGTCGCCGCGCACTGCGACTCCGTGGTAGATCCGGCCCGCGAGATTGCCGTCGAGCAGCGTTCCGTCGTGGCCCAGGCCGTCGATCACCACTCCCGACGAGCCGAGCGGCGCGCCGGTCGTCGGAGACGCGCTCCAGCTGCCGCAGCCGTTGTTGCGCGCCGAGCCACCCGTGACCTGCACGACTGCGCGCGCGCCGTAGAACTTGTAGGGCGTGCCGTGCCAGCGGTCACGCGCCTGTCCGGCGATCACGACGCTGCCGTCGGCGCGCTGGGCGATCGCATACGCCGTGTAGTCGATCAGGTGCGGGGCGAAGCAGACGACGCTGGCGGTCATCGCGCCGCTGGGCGAGAAGCGCGCGACGAACATCGACTGCGAAGCGCCGAAGCCCGTGGCGAGCACGTCACCGGAGGGATCGAGTGCCAGTGCGGTCGCCGCGGATGCGCCAGGCTGGCTCGTCGGCGTGCCGGCGAAGCGCGCAGTGACGAAGCCGCCCGTGCCGTAGGTGGTGTCGAGCGTGCCGTCGGCGTTGAAGCGCGCAAGCGTCGCTGCGCCGGCGCGCTGCCCGGCCACGACGATGCGGCCGTCGGCCTGGACGACCGCTGGGACGCGCACGCTCTGCGTGGACCAGGCGAGCCCCTGTGCGTTCGTGCCGATGCGCGGCGCGCCGCCGTTGAAGGTCGCGTCGAGCTGACCGTCGGCGTACGCAATCGCGCCGCCCGCCAATGCCGCCGCCAGGACACCCGCTGCTGTCGCGGCACGCAGCCGCTGTCTGGAGAGAATCGCCACTGCGCCATGAAAGCCGCCGGTCCGCGTTCGCGCCCACGGCGGACGGCCGGTTCCGTCTACCCCGTTCGGGGGGCATGGCGGAAGCGGCCTTCGGCCTCTCCGGTCGGCCTCAGCGCGGTGGGAACCCCAGGGCGAGCCGCAACCGGTGCTTCAGATACACCGCGTCGATGGGCGGCAGGACGCGCGGCAGGTCGGTCGGCTCGACCTTGCAGACCGCCAGGTTCGGGCCCGTGAACGCCGTCAGGCGCGCCCGCAGCTGATCCACTCCGGCCGACTCGCGGAGCTCCGCAGTCCAGGCGAAGCCGCAGGCGGCGGCGACCTGATCGATGCGCACGCCCGCGCCGGTATGGCTGCGCTGCATGCCCGTCTCGGCGTAGCGCTCGTTGTCGAGCACTGCGATCGTCAGGTTGGCGGGGCGCTGGACGGCGATCGTCGCGAGCGCACCGAGGCCCATCAACTGCTCGCCATCGCCCGTGATCACGAGCACGGGGCGTCGCGGCTGCGCGATCGCGAGCCCGAGGCCGACGGTCGCGGCACTGCCCATGGCGCCCCAGAGGTAGTAGTTGAGGTCGTGATCGCCCGCAGCGACCGTGTCGTAGGACGGCGAGCCGAGGCCGGTGACGACGGCGAGGTCCTCGCGCCCGGCGAGCAGCGTCCGCACGACTGCGCGCCGCTCGAGTGCTTCGGCTGCCGGGCTCACCAGAGCTTTCTCCCGATCAGCCGCTGCCCGAGCAGCACCGCACCGCTCATGTCGCCGGCGAACGTCATCGCGAGGGCTCCGCTCACGAGCGGCTCGACCTCGTCGGCGCGCTCGGCCCGCCAGGTGCGCACGCCCATCAGGCGCAGGCTCTCCTCGGCCGCGCCGCCCGCGGGGTTCTGCCACGGGTTCAGCTCGGCCCACTCCCCTCGCATCGTCACGAGCATCAGCAGCGGGAAGCGCGCCTGTGCCGCAAGTGCGAGCGTGTTGATGCAGTTCCCGACACCGCTCGACTGCATCAGCAGCACGCCCTTGAGCCCGCCGAGCCAGGCGCCCGCGAGGTAGCCGATGCCCTCCTCCTCCGTCGTCAGCGGCACCGCCGTGATGCCCTCGGCCTCGTGGGCGAGCGCGATCACGCGGGCGTGGCCCGCGTCCGGCACGTAGGCGACCGTGCCGATCCCGGCCTCGAGCAGGGAGGAGAAGAGTGCGTCGGGCCAGTCGGTCTCGGGCGTGCTCACGGCCGCCGGAGTATTGCGCAGGGGTCGCTCAGATCACTCGGTTGAGGGAGTTTCCGCAACCCCCGTGAGGGGACATCTCGACCACACACCCTCGAACGCCCCCTCAGGCAACTCGAGGTAACCCCGTAGAGGGCCCGCTCCCGGCGGGCCCTCTACGGACGTTGTCCGCCAACCGGCACAATCAGGTGGATGTCGCCGGGACCGACGCGGTGAGGCTCGCGGACGCGCACAGCGATCTGCTCATGGAGCTCGTGCACTTCCGCTCCGAGGAGCGGCCGTTTGCCACGCGCTGGCTGCCGAAGCTCGAGGCAGGCGGGGTGCAGATCCAGGTCTGCGCGCTCTTCAGCGACGACGTCGACCTGCCCGAACTGGCCCTGCGCAAGGCCTTGCTCGGCGCCGGCGAGCTCCAGCGCGCCGCAGCCGAGAACCCGGACGTGGTGGCTGTTCACTCCGTCTCCGATCTGGACGCCGCGCTGCAGCCCGGGCGCACCGGCCTCGTGCTCTCGATCGAGGGCATGGAGCCGCTCGGCTACGACCCCGGGCTGATCGACGTCTTCTGCTCACTCGGCGTTCGCATGGCCTCGCTGACCTGGAACCGGCGCAATCCGTTCGCCGACGGCACGGCCGAGAGCCCTGCCGGCGGTCTCAGCCGAATCGGCCGCGAGCTCGTCGACCGCATGACGGGCCTGCCGATCGCGTTCGATCTCTCGCACGCCAACGAGGGCACGTTCTTCGAGGTGCTCGAGCGTTCGGCGGATCGGCCCGTGCTCGCCAGCCACGCCCTCTGCCGTGCAGTCTTCGACTCGCCGCGCAACCTCAGCGACGACCAGTTGCGGGCGCTGGCCGAGCGCGACGGGGTGGTGGGGCTGATGGCGCTGCCGTTCGTGATGCACGAGAGCGAGCGCTCGATCTCCTATCTCGTCGACCACGTCGATCACCTCGCGCAGACCATCGGCGTCGGCCACATCTGCCTCGGTGGCGACTTCGAGCAGCAGATCGGGCAGTCCGGCGCCTGGGGCGTCCCCGCCGAGACACCCATGGCGATCGACGGCCTGGCAGGCCCGGAGGACTATCCGGCGCTCTTCGAGGCACTGCGCAATCGCGGGTACGGCGAAGCCGATCTGCAGGCGATCGCGAGCGAGAATCTGCTGCGCGTGCTGCGCAGGACGCTGCCAGCGTAGGATCACGACCTCCTATGACCCTCCTCCTGACCGGATTCCCGAGCTTCGCCGGCGTCGAGCGCAACCCGAGCGAGCAGATCGTCGCGGCTCTCGGGGGGAGCGCGATCGGCGGTCTCGAGGTCGTCGGGCGGGTGCTGCCGGTATCGGCCGAGCGCACGCCGGGCGCCGTGCGCGCAGCCATCGCGGAGACCTCGCCGAGGCTCGCGCTCCTGCTGGGAGTCGCGCCGGGTCGCCCGGGGCTCGCGATCGAGCGCACGGCGGTCAACCTCTTCGACTTCCCCGATCCCGACAACGACGGTGCGCAGCCCGTCGACGTGCCGATCGAGCCCGGGGCGCCCGTCGCGTACTTCGCGACGCTGCCGCTCCGGCGCATCGTCGCCGCCTGGCACGCGGCAGGCATCCCCGGATATCTCTCGGAGAGCGCCGGCCTGTTCCTCTGCAACGCGGCGATGTACACGGCGCTGCATGCGACCGCCGCGGGCGGCCCGCCTGCGGGCTTCCTGCACCTGCCGAGCCTGCCCGAGGAGGTCGCAGGCCAGCGCGAGCAGCCGAGCATGGCGCTGGCAACCCAGATCGAGGGCGTGCGGCTCGCCCTCGAGGAGTCTGTGGCGGCGCTCGCAGCATGACCTCTCCACGGCTCTCGGTCTGCCTCACGTTCGATTTCGACGCGCTCTCGCCCTGGGCGCACGAGATGGCGCTCGGCAACGTGGCGGCGATGTCGCGCGGCGAGTTCGGCGCCGTGGCCGTGCCGAGGATCCTGGCGCTGCTGGAGCGTCACGACGTGCCGGCGACGTTCTTCATCCCCGGTCACACCGCGCTCGTCTACCCCGACCTCGTGCGCGACATCCGCGACGCGGGCCACGAGATCGGCCATCACGGCTTCGTGCACGAGCCGCTCTCCGCGCTCGCGCCTGAGCAGGAGCGCGACATCCTCCTCCGCGGGCTCGATGCCCTCGAGCAGGTTGCAGGCGTGCGGCCGCTCGGCTACCGCGCGCCGAACGTCGATGTCAGCGTCAACACGGTGGACATCCTGCTCGAGCACGGCTTCCAGTACGACGCCTCGTTCTCGGGCAGTGACTTCGAGCCGTACTACCTGCGCCGTGGCGACCGCTTTCCCCCGGACGGGCCGTACGAGCTCGGCGAGACCGTCGACCTCGTCGGCATCCCGTTCTCGTGGGGCCTCAGCGACTTCCAGTACTTCGAGTTCGTGCCCGGCATCACGGTGCGCCAGGACACCCCGTCTGCCGTGTACGAGATCTGGCATGGCGAGCTCGAGTGGGCGCACGCGCATGTCCCGGGCGGCGTCTATGACCTGACGATGCATCCGCAGGCCATCGGGCGCGGGCACCGGCTCGTCATGGTCGAGCGCCTGATCGAGGCGGCCAAGGGCCTCGAAGGGGTCGCGTTCGAGCGGCTGGGCGACTACGCCGCGCGCTGGCGCGAGCAGCATCCGCTGGCCGAGTGGCTGGCGCGGTCGCCCGTGCATGCGCGGCGCCGCTAACGGCTGTCAGCCGCGTCGCGAGGCCATATTGCCGCCTGCGCCGCAATCGTCACCGGCCGCACTACGATCGCAGCGCGATGGACCGGCTCGAGCAACTGGCCCGGATCGGCGCCGGTCCCGGCGGCGGGGTGACCCGAGCGGGCCTCGGGCGCGCCGAGCAGCACGCCTGCGAGCTCGTCGCCTCGTGGATGGCCGAGGCGGGCCTGGAGGTCTCGTGGGATGCGGCCGGAAATCTCTTCGGGCGGCGACGGGGAGTCGATCCGGATGCGCCCGAGGTGTGGTCGGGCTCGCACCTCGACACGGTTCCCGGCGGCGGTCGCTTCGACGGCGCCCTCGGAGTGCTCGCCGCGCTCGCGGCAGCGCGGCGGCTCGCGGGCGAGGAACTGCGCGCGACACTCGCGGTCTGCGTCTTCCGCGACGAGGAGGGGTACCGCTTCGGGCGCGGGGTCTTCGGCAGCCGCTTCGTCTGCGGGCGGCTCTGCGAAGCGGACCTCGATCTCACCGACGAGGAGGGCACGAGCGTGCGCGCGGCGCTCTCAGCGCTCGGCTTCACGGGGCTGCGGGGCCCGCGTGCACCGCTGCCTGGCAGGTTCGTCGAGGTGCACGTCGAGCAGGGACCCGTGCTCGAGCGTGCCGGGGCGCCGCTGGCCGTGGTCACCTCGATCACGGGCATGGCCGGCTTCGTCGTGCGCTTCCACGGCGAGAGCGGGCACGCCGGAACGCTGCCGATGGCGGGACGACGCGACGCCTTCCTGGCGGCGGCCTCGTTCGCGCTGGCCCTGCGCGACGAGGCGCTGCGCATGGGCGAGGTGGTCGCGACCGTCGGCGACGTCCGAATCGCCGACGCCGCGTCCAATGTCGTTCCTGGGCGAGTCGAGGTCACGGTGGACGTGCGCGCGCCGACGACGGCGGCACTCACCGCCATCGCCGCTGCCGTGCGCCGGCTGGCCGAATCGGCCGGCGCCGAGATCGACGAGGTCTCGTTCGATCCGCCGGTACCGCTCTCGCCGGTCGTCCAGGAGGCGTTGCGCGAGGCCGCGCTCGCCGAGGGCGTCCCGACGCCGGCCTTCGGGTCGGGAGCCGGGCACGACGCCGGCATCCTCGCCGCTGCCGGGGTCGAGGCCGGGATGCTCTTCGTACGCAGCCGCAACGGCGGCGTCAGTCACCGGCCCGAGGAGCTGAGCGACCGGGACGACATCGTCGCGGCCGTCGCCGTCCTCACGGGGGCTCTGCGGGCGCTCTGCGGTTCGATAGCGTGAGCCTGTGACTGCGAGCGGGAAGCGCACGGTGATCGCCGGCGGGACGGTTGCGACCGAATCGTCGGGCTGCCAGGTCATGCAGGAGACCGTTCCGCTCGTGCTCGACGAGGCGTTCCACCGCCGCAAGCATCTCGAGGGCGAGTGGCAGGTCGACGCTCGCAGTCAGCAGTTCTCCAAGGACCCGTGGTCGCCGTTCGACGGCAGGCGTGCGCGGGCGCGCGTCGTGCGCACGCTCGTGCGGGGCGAGACGGTGTACGCGTACGGGGAGATCGTGGCCGAGCCGGGCTCGGACCGCTTCCTCTCCTGTCATGGTGACCACGCGCTGGCACCCGGCTCCCCGTGAGAACCGTCTGCTACCTGGCGCACTGCCTGCTCAACGCCAACGCGAAGGTCGACGGCGGCGCCCGCTGCGAGGGCGTCTCTTCTCCGGTGGTCGCGCTGCTGCGCGAGCACGGCTGCGCGATCCGCCAGATGCCGTGCCCGGAGCTCGCGTTCGGCGGGACGCGGCGCTTCTGGGCGGTACGCGAGCAGCTCGACACGCCCGTCTTCCGCGCGCACTGCCGCCGCCTCGCAACGCCGGTCGCAGCGCAGATGCAGGCCGACCTCGCAAGCGGTGCGCGCGTACTCGTGCTCGGCATCGACGGCAGCCCGAGCATGGGCGTGGAGCTCACGGCAGCAAGCGAGGAATGGGGCGGCAGGCCGGACAAGCCGCGCGACGAGGACTACCCGGTGACCCCAGGTCCCGGGCTGTTCACCGAGACGCTGCTCGAGCTCCTCGGCGAGCAACGACTCCGGGTGCGTATCGTCGGCATCGGCCAGGATCTCTTCGACTACGACGAGGCGCGCGAGCTGCAGAAGGTCGGCCGCGAGCTGACGGGCGGCGGCACGTAGAGCAGACGGCCGTGCCTTGTTCGGGCCGTCGGCACGTCAGAATGCAGCGGCATGGAATCGACACCATCGACCGGTCGACTCGCGGCACCTGCCGCCGCGGCCGGCGACGCGACCCGAGCTGCAGTCGTGGTGGCGATTCACCAACCGAACTTCTTCCCGTGGCTCGGCTATTTCGACAAGCTCGCTCGGGCCGATGTCTTCGTCGTTCTCGACTCCGTGCAATTCCCGAAGAAGCAGGGCACGTGGATGAATCGCGTGCGGGTTCTGGACAACGGCGTGCCGCGGTGGCTCACGGTCCCCGTCGACCGGACATACCACGGCGTCCGTAGCGTGCAGGAGATGCGGATCGCTCCTGACGCACCATGGCGTCGCGAGACGATCGACCTGCTGAGGCACTGCTACGCCAAGGCTCCCTTCTTCGACGCCGTCGCGCCGTCGGTCGAAGACCTCATCGGGAGACCGCATGACTTCATCGCCGAGCTCAATCTTGCTTCGCTCGCGGCGTTGGTCGAGTGGGTCGTTCCGGGCGCGCCCGGGATGGTGCGCAGCTCGGAGCTCAACGTCAACGGCGCGGCGACAGACCTGCTGATCGCGACCACGAAGGCGGTCGGTGGGACGGCCTACCTCTCCGGCGACGGCGCCGACGGCTACCAGGAAGACGGCCGCTTCGCCGAGGAGGGGCTCGAGCTCCAGTTCCAGAGCTTCGCGCCCCAGCCGTACCCGCAGATCGGGTCGAAGGAGTTCGTGCCCGGCCTCTCGGTGCTCGATGCGCTCTTCAACCTGGGCTTCGAGGGCACGGCAGCGCTGCTCGACCGGCCCCCGCGGGCGCGCGCTTGAGCGCACAGGCGCATCCGCCGGACGAGTCCTTCGCGGAGTTCACCCTGGCCGCCTACACGGACCTTTGCCGCGCGGCCAAGGCGCGCTACGAGTTCCTGCGGTTCACCGACGACCCCGACCGCCCGGGCGTGTTGTGGCGCCATGACGTCGACGTCTCGCTCGTCCAGGCCGCCCGGATAGCTCGGATCGAGGCCGATCTCGGGATCGTCGCCACGTACTACTTCCTGCCCCATTCGCGCTACTACAACCTCTGGGCGCCCGACAGTGTTGCCGCCGCGCGTGAGATCGTGGCATTGGGGCACGACGCCGGCCTGCATTTCGATCCGACGTTCTACGACGACAATCTCGTGGTGACGGAGTACGAGGACCTGGCCGCGGCTGAGCGCGCCTGGCTCGCGCAGCTTCTCGGTTGCGCGGTCGACTCGGTGAGCTTCCACCAGTTCGGCGTGCTCCAGGAGACGCCGCCCGACGGCCGTGTGGTTGCGGGCATGATCAACGCGTACGGGAGCGCGATTGCCGCCGGCTTCCGCTATGTCTCGGACTCCAACGGCGTCTGGCGCTTCGACAACTTGCACGACGTCGTGGCCGCCGGCCTCGACGACCGGCTTCACGCACTGACGCATCCGGTCTGGTGGAGCGAGAGCCCACTCCCGCCGCGGCGGCGTCTGCAGCAGTGCATCGACGAAGCCGCACAGACGATGGGCGACTGGTACGACGCTCTCACGCTGCACTACGGGCGTCCCAACATCGACATCCTCGGCGAGCAGGGGACCCGATGACGCAGGAATCGCCGGTCCGGCTGCGCTCCATTCGCAACGCCGACTCCGAGTCGCTGTACCGGTGGGTGAACGACCCCGCACTCGCGCGCTTCAGTGCGCCCTACCGCCCCGTTCACGAGCCGGCCCACGAGGAATGGCTGCGCGCGCTCGCCGGCGACCGCTCGAAGGTCGCGTTCGCGATCGAGGAGGCCGAAACCGGCCGGCTCGTCGGAATGGTGCAGCTCGTCGACATCCACGACACCCACCGCAATGCCGAGATGCGAATCCGCATCGGCGATCCGGATGCCCGCGGACGCGGCTTCGGATCGGCCGCGCTGCGGCTGCTGCTCGACCATGCCTGGCGCGATCTCGGGTTGCATCGCGTGTACGCCTACGTCTTCGACACCAACGAACGGGCGATCGCCAGCTACGAGCGCGTCGGTTTCGAGCAGGAAGGCCGGCTGCGTGACGCCGCCTACATCGACGGCGCCTGGTGCGACGTTCTCGTGGTCGCCGCGCTGGCTCCCGACCCCGGGTAGGTCAGGCCAGGAACTCGCCGATCCACTGCTCGAAATAGAGCAACGACCAGATCAGCAGACGGCGATTCTCGGCTCCCGAGAGGTGCTGCGACACGAGCTCGTGGACGGTGGCGCGATCGAGGTATTCGAAGAGCGCCCCGTCGCGCGTCAGCAGCACGCGCTCCACATACTTGATGCTCTCGCCACGGAACCACGAGGCGTCGGGCGCCGAGAAGCCCTGCTTCTTGGCGTTGGTGACATCTTCCGGCACGTAGCGTGCCATGACCTCGCGCAGGATCAGCTTGCCGTCGTGCGTCTCGTCGAAGTACCGCCGGTTCTTCGGACCGGGCACGTTCTCGTCCAGGCGGAGCGTCTCGCCGAGGTTCCCGAGCTTGAGGCCCACGGGGACACGGCCGGCGAAGTCGACGAGATCGTTGTCGAGGAATGGGAGCCGCGTCTCGAGCCCGTGGGCCATGCTCAGCTTGTCCTCGACGACGAGCAGCCCGTGGAGGAAGGTCTTCGCCTCGAAGTACAGCGAGAGGTTGATGTAGTCCGCTGGCGTGTCGACGTTCCCGCGCACTCCGTCGAACACGCTCGCGAAGATCTCGCGCGACCGCTCGACGCCTCCCCCGTTCGACACCGGGCGGAAGAACCGGTCGACGACCCCTTCGGGGACGAGCCGCTGCCAGAAACCGAAGTAGCGGTCGACGTAGTCGTCGAACCCGGAGCTCTGCGCGGCGCGAAAGTACCGCCAGGGATAGCCGGCGAACAGCTCGTCGCCCCCGGCACCGGAGAGCACGACCTTCCCGAAGCTGCCGGCCAGCTTCGCCGCGTAGAAGTTCGGGTAGCTCTGTCCGACACGCGGCTCCTCGATGTGGCGCACGACGTCCGGCAGCGACCGCTGCATGTCGCCGGCCTTCAACACCATCTCGTACTGCTCGGTACCGAGCAGGTACGAGATCCGCTCGGCCTGCGTCCGCTCGTCGAACGCGAGCTCGAGGCCAGACGCCGAGCTCAGGTCGAAGCCGATCGTAAAGGTGCGCATGCCCGGCATCTGCGCGCTCGCCAGGGCGGTTACCGCCCCGGTGTCCATGCCGCCACTCAGGTACGAGCCCACCGGCACGTCGCTGACGAGCTGCCTGCCGACCGCCTGCCGGAAGAGCCGGTCGAGCTCGAGCGCGTACTCCTCGGCGCCGCCGGACGGCTGGGCCGGCTCCTCGAACCGGTAATCCCAGTACCTGCGCATCGTCGCCGCGGCCGGCGCGTCGATCCCGGCGGTCAGCGTGCAGCCGGCGGGAAGGATCTGAATGCCGCGGAAGAGCGTGCGGTCACCCAGGAAGTTCTGGAAGGTGAAGTATTCGAGGAGCGCGTCCTCATCGAGCTCGGCGCGGCAGTCCGGATGCCGCAGCAACGCTTTGATCTCGGATGCGAAGAGCAGCGATCCGCCGCGGAATGCGTAGTAGAGCGGCTTGACTCCATAGCGGTCACGCGCCAGCACGACCTGGCGACGAGCTCGATCGAGTACCGCGAACGCGAACATCCCGTTCAGGCGCTCGACCGCATCCAGCCCCCACTCTGCGTAGGCCTCCAGGACGACCTCGGAGTCGGTGCGCGACCGGAAGCGATGCCCGAGCGCCTCGAGCTCCGCTCGCAATTCCTTGAAGTTGTACGTCTCGCCGTTGTACGTCAGCGTGTAGATGCCGTCTGCAGTGGTCATGGGCTGGTCGCCCGCCGTGCTGAGGTCGATGATCGACAGGCGCCGGTGACCGAACGCCACCGATTCATGCACGCAGAAGCCCTCGCCGTCGGGGCCGCGGTGCTCGAGCGCGTCCGTCATGCGGCGCACGATGACCGGCGACGCCGGTTGGCGGTCCGCGCACACGATGCCCGTGATGCCGCACATGCAGGCCTCGTCAGGACCGGGAGGGCCGGTTGGCCGGCTCGGAGTAGTCGAGCACGATGTTCTCGCCGTCAGCGCGGACGCGGCCGAGCACGAGGGCGGGCGTCCCGCCGACGATCGTGGCGTCGGGGAACGAGCGGTTCACGAAGCTGTTGGCCGCGACGACGCACTGCGTTCCCAGCTCCACGCCGGCGGCCACGATCGACATCGCGCCGATGTGGCAGCGGTCGCCGATGCGGGTGGCCGCGGTGCGGCGCTCGACCCGCCCACCCGACAATGCCCACATCACGGTGTCGTGCGTGTAGATCTGCACGCCGGCGGAGATCGAGCAGTACGACCCGATCTCGACCCCGCCGCCGCTCCCGTCGAGCAGGGTGTAGGGCCCGATCCAGGTCTGCTCGCCGACGCCGACCTCGCCGTACACGAGAGCGCTGTCGTAGATGCTCGCGCCATCACCGAATCCGAGCCTGCGGGCACGCTCCCAGCGGTCGAAGAGCGCATCGCCGAACGGCAGGCTGCGGTTCCAGTCGCGGCGGAGTCGTTCGTCTTCCGCCTCGCGCAGGCGAAGAAGCTGCTCGCGCAGCCCGCTGACGTCATCGGCGTCCGGAGGCTCCCGCTCGGAGGGAGTCATGCGACTCGGCGGGCGACGATCGTGATGCCTGCCTCCTCCACGCGTTCGCGTTCGATCTCCAGGCCGGCTTCGGCGCACCACTCCCGCACCTGCTCCGGCGTCTGGCGGTGCGCGTTCGTCGGCGCGAACCAGTCGAAGTTGATGTGGTTCAGCTCGTCGAGCGTGAGCTCGGGGTCGAAGTACGTCTTGCAGACGTGCCAGTAGAAGAACCGCTGGAGCGAGATCGGCCCTGCAGGGACACCGAGGAGCTCGATCGGCTCCTCGATGTCGAGCGTCACGTCGAGCTCGCCGAGGCTCCGGCCGAGCTTGGTGAGCGGGAGCAGCGCATCCCATGCCTCGCTCTGGCCCATTCCCTGAAGCGCGTCCCGGATGTAGTCATCGGTGAATTCACGCACCGGGCCCTTGCGGTTGTACACGTAGAAGAGGAAACGCCCGCCGGGGATGAGCAGGCGGCCGACCTCGAGCAACGCCGTGCGTGTCGAGTCACTGTGGTGCAGCGCGCCCTCCGAGAAGATCACGCTCGCGATCGGTTGGTCGAACGGAAGACCGACCATGTCGGCCTGCATGAAGGCGGCGGCGATCCCACGGCTCTCGAAGCGCTCGGCGGCGACATCCACCGCGGAGGAGACGTCGACTCCGAGGTATCGGATACGGTCGAGGCGGCCGTCGAGGAGCTCGAGCGCCGAGAATCCCGCCCCGCAACCTGCGTCGAGCACGACTGGATCCGGGCCGTATTCTCCCCACCACGCGGCTTCGGCCACCGGCCCGTAGCGCTCGATGAGCCAGGTGCGCGCGCGGCGCCGGAAGACCTCGGACTCGAAGGTGGCGCGTTGGTTCCACTTGTAGCCGAAGGTGTCCGCGGTCTGGGCCTGGGCTTCGGACACGAGCTCCACCTGACGCGGGATCCCGCGCAGCATCACGAAGGTCCGACCGCCCAGCGCGAACTCGTCACCCTCGCCTGGGAGCTCGGTCCCGAGCACGCTCCCGAGCCAAGCGGGCGTGGCGTTCATCGAGCGCCCACCGTCGCGCGGATCGCGGAGACGACGTATTCGTAATCGTCGTGCGTCATGCGATTGTGGAGCGGGATGGCCATGCTCTGCTCCTGCAACCGGGTGGCGACCGGGTAGGAATCCGTCTCGACATCGAGACGTCGCCGGTAGTAGCCCGTCGACGGCACCGAGTGCGTCCCCGGGCGCGTGGCGACCCCGAGTTCGTGCAGGCGCGCCATGAGGTCGTTGCGCGCGATGGGAGCGTCTTCGTCGACGACGGTGACATATGCCTGCCAGGCGTGCCGTCCACCCTCGGGCTCTTCTGGAAGCCGGAGCCACCCCAGGGACGCGAGCTCGTCGGAGTACCACTTCGCCCACTGCGCACGCTCGTCGACGAAGGCGTCGAGCTTCGACAGTTGCACGAGGCCGACTGCGGCCTGCAGGTCGGTCATCCGGTAGTTGAACCCGAGCTCGTCGAAGTCGGGGAGCAAGAACGGCGCCGGGCCGTGGTGGCGGACTTCCTCCGGGACCGCGGCGCCGTGGTTGCGGAGTTGCTCGGCGCGCCCCGCGAGATCGGCATCCGCCGTGACGAGCATCCCGCCCTCGCCGGTCGTGATGCTCTTCCGGGGGTGGAAGCTGAAACACGCGGCGCTGCCCAGGCCGCCGGCGGGGCGCCCGTGATAGCTCGCGCCGGCCGCGCACGCGGCGTCCTCGACGACGGCGATCGATGGGCCGACCGCCGTCCCGATGGCCGTCATGTCGGCGCACAGGCCGAAGAGATGGACGGGGACGACCGCGCGCGTGGCAGGCGTCACCGCCGCGGCGGTCAACGCGGGATCCATGTTGAACGTGTCCAGGTCGACGTCGACGAACACCGGGGTCGCGCCGCAGTACACGACGGCATTGGCCGTCGCGATCCACGTGAACGCCGGCACGATCACCTCGTCGCCGGGGCCGATGCCGAGAGCAGCGAGTGCGAGGTGCAATGCGGTCGTGCAACTCGTCGTCGCGAGAGCATGCGGCACGTCGTGGCGGCGAGCGAAGGCCTCCTCGAAGCGCCGGACGACCGGGCCCTGCGTGAGCCAACCGCTCTGCAGGGGTTCGCGCAGCGCCTCCCACTCCTCGTCGCCCGTCGAAGGTAGGGCGATCGGCACATTCCGGTGAACCATCAGGCGAGTCCGCGCCACTCGAGGAGCTTCCTCAGCCCTTCGTCGAGCTGCACGCGGGCCTCGAACCCGATCTCCGCGGCGGCGCGCTCGGCCGAGCCGATCCGGTTCGTCACGAAGGTCAATCCCGCAGGCTCGTAATGGATTCCTACGTCGGAACCGCTGACCTCGAGCAGGAGCTGCGCAAGCTCTGCGATCGTCGTGCGCAGACCGGTGCCGACGTTGTAGAACCGGTCGACGGTGTCGGCCTGCATGGCGCACACGTTTGCCTGGCCGCAGTCCCCGACGTAGACGAAATCGTATGCCTGGCTTCCATCGCCGTAGACGACGAGCGGATCGCCGCGCTCGATGGCATCGAGCATTTTCATGATCACCGCAATGTAGACACCGTGATAATCCTGCCGAGGTCCGTAGACGTTCATGTAGCGCAGCCCCGCGTATGGCAATCCGTAGCGGTGATGGAGCGCACGGAGCATCGCCTCGCCCGCGATCTTCGTCGCCCCGTAGAACGTCGTGTTGTTGAACGGATGGTCCTCCGTCATCGGCTCCTCGACTGCATCGCCGTAGACCGACGCCGAGGACGAGTAGACGAGGCGCTCGACGTTTGCCGCCACGCACGCCTCGAATACGTTGAAGCTTCCTCGAACATTCACGTCGAACGCGGCCCGCGGGTACTCATGACAATGCAGCAGCCACAGCGCGGCGAAGTGAAACACGCCGTCGGCACCGCGGAGGGCGTCTGCCAGGACATCCGTCTGAAGGATGTCACCACCGGCTTCGAACAACTTGACCCGGTCGTCGCGCATTGCTGCTTCGAGGTTCGTCTCGGTACCGCGCAC
>Ga0207683_10002894_pt1 | contig 14970 bp, 11 predicted proteins | sample KBSM73metaG_FD_184333 | JGI IMG/M metagenome (GOLD analysis project Ga0207683, IMG submission 184333) | Miscanthus rhizosphere microbial communities from Kellogg Biological Station, Michigan, USA - KBS M7-3 metaG (SPAdes) (version 2) | ecosystem: Host-associated > Plants > Roots > Rhizosphere >... | reverse complement strand
GAGACGTCCGCGGCCGCCGCGTGAAGGGTCCGCGGCGAGATCGTCCCGAAGTGAAGATGCGGAGAGAGCCTCGAGGTCCCGGGCAGCTCGGGGCGGTTCCGATCCCCGGCGTAGCGCGAGATCGGCCCGTGGAGGAAGCGCTCGAGGAGACGCAGCGCCTCGTCCTCGCCGCCTCGCGGAGCGTTCGGATCCGGGCCGAGGTCGCGCCACGCCCGGACCCGCTCGATCGGCACCGAAACGGCGAGGGGCCCGTCGAGGCTCGCCGGCTCCGGCAGGGGAGAGGCCTTCTCCTCGGAGATCCAGCGCCTCGCGAATGGCGTGTAGACCGTGTAGGGGTCGCCGGCGTCGGTCGTGAGCCTCTCGGGATCGACGAGCAACGAGTCCTGGAACAGGCGAAGGCGCGCCCCCCGTGCGAAGAGCGCCTCGCGCGCCGCCGCGTCCCGGCTCTCGGGATACGGGCCGATCTCGGCGTTCGCGTAGACGGCGCGAGCGCCGGTCTCGTCGAGGAGCCTCGGGAGGGCCTCGGCGGCCGGTCCGCGCCGCAGGACGAGGCGTCCCCCGAGCCGCGAGACCGACGCGGCGAGCTCCTCGAGGCTCTCGCGCAGGAAGCGGAAGCGCGCGGGTCCGACGCCTGCGGTGCCCGCCGCTCCATTCGTCGCGGCCTGGTCCGAGCCCGAAAGATAGTGATCGTCGAGCACGAAGACCGGGACGACGCCCTCGCCGTCGCGCGCGGCGTGGAACAGCGACGTGTTGTCGCGGACCCGCAGGTCACGCCGGAACCAGTGGACGATCGCGCTCACGAGATGCGCGCCCGCGCTCGGCCGCCATCCGGGAAGATCTCTCCGATCGCGCGCCGCCGAAACTGGAAGATCTCCTCGAGCTGCCGCCGCACCCGGACCGCGTGAACGAGCCGGCCGAGCGGACCGAACGGCAGCTCGTACCGGACGACGTCGTCCATGAGGACGCCGACGCCGCCTCTGGGTGCCGGCGTGAAGCGATGGGAGTGGTGCCAGCTCCGGTAGGGCCCCTTCTCCTGCACGTCGGTGAAACCCTCCGGCGGATTCCACGATTCGATGCGGGTCACCCAGCGAAGTCTCGCCGGGCCCCACCGGATGCGGTACTCGATGCGGCTTCCCGCGCGCATGGGGCCGGGAGGACCGCCGTGGATCCCGAAGGAGAGCCATGCCGGGGTGATCCGCGCGAGGTTGGCCGGGTCCGAGAAGAAGGCGAAGACCTCGTCGAGCGAGGCCGCGATCTCCTGGGACTGCTGGAGCAGGTACGCCACCGGGCGAGGCTATCGCCCGGTGAACGTCTTCCCGAAAATCTGTCGAGGGACCGGCTAGCCGAGCGGCTGCAGGCCGAAGAGGGGCAGCGTCACGACGTTGTGCAGGCCCGGCGTCGCGGAGACGATGAACGGCACCGCGTTGACGACCGTGCCGATCGTGGACCGGTCCCCGTGGAAGCCGCCCTCGGCGACGACGTGGATGGGAGGGTCTCCATCGACGTCGATCCGGTCGGCCGGGTTCGCCGCGCCGACGGCCATCGTCAGGTCGAGCACGACCTTCGGCTCGTCGCCGCCCTGGACGAGCGCGACCTGGTGGAGGCCGAGCACCCTTCCGGCCGGGACGCCGTCGGTCTCCTTCTCGGCGATGACCGGCTTGATCGTCTCGGTGATCTCGTCGATCGGGAGGCCGAGTCCGAGCGCGATGATCGCGGCGGACTCGGAGAGGCCGACGTGGCCGAGCTTCTTCGCCGCGACGCCCGCATCGAACTCCGCGCGGGTCAGCCCCGCGCCGACCTTCGCCCGCAGCGGCCCGCGCCGCTTCGCCGCGTCGACCACGCGCGTGACCCGCACGCTCGAAACCGTCACGCACGCCGAGGCGACGGCGAGGACGAGACGGTCCATCACGAGCCCGGGGTTGACGCCCGTGCCGAGCACCGCGACGCCCTTCGCCCTGGCCCGCTGGTCGATCTTCAGGGCCATCGGGTGGTGGCGAAGCTCCGGATACGAGAGCTCCTCGCACGTCGAGACGATGTGGAGGCCGGCGTCGATCGCCTCCTCGATCTGCGGCAGCATCGAGTGGAGGCGCGAGCCGGTGCAGAGCACGGCGACGTCGGTCTTCGCCCGCCGCGAAGCGCTGTCGCCGTACAGGCGCGCCGCGCTCTCGGTGACCGTCGTGCCGGGGAACGCTCCGTCGAGCAGGCTCGACAGCGGCTTGCCCGCCTTGTCGGGGGCCGGATCGGCCGCGCCGAGGAGCTCGATGTCCGGCCGGCCGGCGAGCGCCTTGCCGACCTCGATTCCGATCGGGCCGAGCCCGATCAGCGCCACTCTCGCCTTTTGTCTCGTCATGGTTAGCGGCGCATTCTAGGACGACGCCCGTTCCCCGTCCACCTCGAACCGTCGGATTGTTTCTACGCGGTGTCCACTCGCCGCGGGACGCCCAGCAGGAGCACCAGCGCCGCGGTCATGATGACCGCCAGGGACGCCACCGCGAGCCGATACGCCGCGTTTCTTCCGATCGAGGGCGACAGACCGTCCACGATGGCCGCCCAGACGAGCGGGCCGACGATCGCCGCGGCGCGTGCGGAGAGCGCCAGCAGCCCGAAGTAGCGGCCGGATTCCTCCGGCGGCGCGAGCCGGAGCATCAGGGGTCTCTCCGCCGACCAGATCCCCCCGAACGCGAGGCCGACGATCACGCCGCCGACCCAGAAGCCGTTGAGGGAGGGCGCGGCCGCGACGACGGCGAGGCCGACGATCCAGCCGACCAGCACGCCCGCCAGCGTCCGGCGCGGACCGAAACGGTCGCACGCGCGCCCGGCGATCCAGGCGCCGATCATCGCGGGCACGGTCAGCGTGACGAACAGCCGGATCTCTCCTCCCGCGGGCAGACCGAGCACGGCGACCGCGTAGAGCGCCATGAACGAGATCGCCGTGCCGAGCGCGTCCTGGTAGAAGTACGACGAGACGACGAACCGCAGGAGCCCGGGATGCCGCCGCGCGTCGCGAAACGCGGCGGCGAGCTCCGCGAACAGGGCGGAGAGGCGAGGCCGCCGGCGCTCGCCGGGCGGGACGAGGCGCCGGTCCCGGCAGAACAGGAAGAGCGGGAGGGCGAAGACGAGGAAGAGCAGCGCCGTCGGGGCGAAGGAGGCCCCGCGCCCGCCCGCGCGGATGCCGAGGCCGCCCGTCACGAACGGCGCGACGAGGAGGACGCCCGCGATCGATCCCGCGTAGCCGACCGCTGTCCCGAGCCCCGACAGGCGGCCCTGCTCCGCGGGCGGGACGAGGTCGGGGAGCATCGCGTTGTAGGGCGTCAGCGCCAGCTGGTAGGCCGTGTTCGCGATGGCGAAGAACGCGAGGAGCGCGACGATTCCGCCGGCCGGGTTTCGCGCGAGAGGCGAGAGCGCGAGCGTGGCGGCCACGCACGCCAGCGTGAGGCCCACGACCCACGGTTTGCGCCGGCCGGTGGCGTCCGAAACGGCCCCGACCCAGGGCGCCGCGAGCAGGACGGCGGCGGAGGAGAGGCTCGTCGCGATCGAGTAGGCGGTGTTCGAGGCGCCCCGCTCGGTGACCAGCCACACGGCGAAGTACAGGGTCACGATATTCATCGAGAAGATCGTGTTGGCGAAGTCGTACAGCGCCCAGCTGGCGCGCTCCCGAAGCGGGGCGCGGACCGGGTTCGGAACGGCGCCGGTCAAGGCGTCCTCCGAGGCGCCCTCCCGGGCGGCAGCCAAACGCAAAACGCCGGACGCGGGAATCGGCGGCGCGGAAACGCGGTTCTCGGGTCTGCCATGCGAATCCGTGCAGCCGTCGCCGCCGCCCTCCTGACGACTTTCGTCGCCGCGTCCGCCTGCTCCAGCTCCAAGACCTCCAAGACCAAGGACCCCGGCGTCGGGCTCCGCGTGCTCGACGCGGTCGTCGTCGAGCGCTCCGAGGGGCCCTCCGGCTCGGGCGGCGTCGGCGCCTACTCCGGGTCGGGAAACTACTACATGGTCTTCGAGGCCCACGAGGGCAACGCGACGGCGCGCTATCAGCTCGAGGTGAACCGGACTCAGTGGTTCCGGTTCAAGGAGGGCGCGCACGTCCGGATCACGCTGAACAACAACATCCTGCAGGACATCCGTCCGATCGACTGAAAACGAGTAAGCCGTCGCTCGGTCGGCAGCCGAGAGTCGGCGCCCATTCCTGCTACGGACTGCGGACTTCCTACCGCCCGCTCTCCTCGCTGAGGCCCGGCAGCTAGAATCGATCCGTGACCGCCGTGTGGCTGCCGAAGACCTTCACGGCGCTCTCCGGATACACGAAGCGGCAGTTTCTCGCGGACCTCCAGGCGGGGCTCGTCGTCGGCGTCGTCGCGATCCCGCTGGCGCTCGCCTTCGCGATCGCTTCCGGCGTCTCCCCGGACCGAGGGCTCGTCACCGCCGCCGTCGCGGGGTTCCTGATCTCCTTCCTCGGGGGCAGCCGCGTCCAAATCGGCGGTCCGACGGGAGCCTTCGTGGTGATCGTCTACGGGATCGTGCATCGCTACGGAATGGACGGCCTGACGATCTGCACGCTGCTGGCGGGCGCCATCCTGATTCTGCTAGGCGTCGCGCGTTTCGGCGCGGCGATCAAGTTCATCCCTTATCCGGTCGTCACCGGGTTCACCTCCGGGATCGCAGTGATCATCTTCTCCTCCCAGATCCGCGACCTGCTCGGCCTGACGATGCAGGAGGTCCCCCCCTCGTTCGTCTCGCGATGGGAGGCCTACGCGGCCGCGCTTCCGACGGCGTCGCCGGCGGCGATCGGCGTCTCTGCCGGCTCGCTCGCCATCCTGCTCCTCTGGCCGCGCTTCTCCCGCACCGTCCCGGCGCCGATCGTCGCGATCCTCGCCGCGTCGGCCGCCGTCGCCGCGCTGGGACTCCCGGTCGAGACGATCGGCTCGCGCTTCGGCGAGATCCGGGCGACGATCCCTTCGCCGCGGCTGCCGGACATGTCGCTCGACCGGGTCCGCGAGCTGTTCTCGCCGGCGCTGACGGTCGCGCTGCTCGCCGCCATCGAGTCGCTGCTCTCGGCCGTCGTGGCCGACGGAATGATCGGCAGCCGCCACAAGTCCAACGTCGAGCTCGTGGGTCAGGGCATCGCCAACATCGCGTCCTCGCTCTTCGGAGGCATCCCGGCGACGGGCGCGATCGCCCGCACGGCCACGAACGTCAAGAACGGCGGCCGGACTCCGGTCGCGGGGATGATCCACGCCGTCACGGTCTTTCTCGTCCTCGTCTTCCTGGGCCGCTGGGTGCGCTATGTGCCCCTGGGGGCACTCGCGGCGATCCTCGCCGTCGTCGCGTATCACATGAGCGAGTGGCGGTCGTTCGCGAAGCTCTTCCGGACGCCGAAGGGCGACGTCGCGGTGCTGCTGACGACGTTCCTCCTCACGGTGCTCGTCGACCTGACGGTCGCTGTCCAGGTCGGCGTCGTGCTCGCCGCGTTCCTGTTCATCAAGCGGATGGCCGACGTGACGAGCGTCGCCGTGGTCACGCGCGAGTGGCGCGACGCGCCGGACGGCACAATGGTGTCCGACGAGGACGGCGTGGCGCGGCGAAGGATCCCGGAGGGCGTCGAGGTCTACGAGGTCAACGGGCCGTTCTTCTTCGGCGCGGCCGACAAGATCAAGGACGTCCTGCATTTCGTCGCGAGAAAGCCCAGGGTCTTCGTCCTCCGCATGCGCAACGTACCGGCGATCGACGCGTCCGGCATCCGTGTCCTCGACGACCTGTTCCAGTCCTTCTCCCACCAGGGCATCCGCTTCGTGATCGCCGGCGCGCAGGCGCAGCCGCTCGCCGCGCTCGAGCGCGCGGGGAAGCTCCACGAATACGGGCGCGCGAACTTCGTCTCCTCGCTGGACGAGGCGCTCGAGACCGCTTCTCCGGACGCGCCGCCCGCGCACGTTCCTGGAGCCTCCGCCCGTGGCTGACGGTCCCGCGGTCGAGCGGGTCGAGGGATGGGACGGCCTCGGCGTCGTCTCCCGGGTGGACGCGGAGACCGGCGCGGGCATCCATGTCGCGCTCCACTCCGAGCGGCTCGGTCCGCCGAGCGGCGGGACGCGGATGAAGAGCTATGCGGGCGCATCCGAGGCGCGACGCGACGCGCAGCGCCTCGCCGAGGCGATGACCTACAAGTGGGCCGCGGCGCGGTTTCCGCGGGGCGGCGGGAAGGCCGTCATCGACGCGCCCGACGGTCTCTCCGCGGAGGCGCGCGACGGGCTGCTGCGACGGTACGGCTCGCTCGTACGCGAGCTGGGCGGCCGCTTCCTGACGGGGCCGGACGTCGGGACATCGCCGCGCGACATGGACGTCATCTCGCAGACGGGTTCGCCGTGGGTGTTCGGCCGGACCGAGGCGGGCGGCGGTGCGGGAGGATCCGGAGGCTGGACGGCGCTCGGCGTGTTCGTCTCGATCGAGACCGCGTGCGAGCGCCTCTTCGGCAGCCGCTCACTCCGAGGCCGCCGCGTCGCGATCCAGGGGGCGGGAAGCGTGGGCGCGGATCTCGCGCGCCGGCTGGCGGACGCGGGCGCCGAGGTCGAGGTCGCTGACTCCGACGCGCGGGCCGCCGAGCGAGCCGGCGCCGACCCGCGGATCCGCGTCGTGCCGGCCGACGGAGTCCTCGCCCGCCGGTGCGACGTCCTCTCGCCGTGTGCGCTGGGAGGCGTGCTCGACGCCGCGTCCATCCCGACTCTCGCCTGCGCGGCGGTCGTCGGCGCGGCGAACAACCCGCTCGCGGCGGCGGAGAACGCCGAGCAGATCGCCGCGCGCGGAATCCTCTATGCGCCCGACTTCGTCGTGAACGCCGGAGGCGCGATCGCGGTGACGGGCATGGAGGCGCTCGGCTGGTCGGCGGAGCGCGCCGAGGCCGCGGTGCGCGCCATCGCGGAGACGCTCACGCGGGTCTTCGCGCTCGCGGACGAGGGGAGGATCACGACGGCCGCGGCGGCGCGGCAAGTCGCCGAGGAGGCGCTGGCCGCCGGCCGCTGACGTATTAGCGATTGCTAATGGATTGGGCTTCGGCGCCGCGCGTTCCCGCGGTCTCGGGGACCCCGATGCGCGAGGCCGCCGCCGCCGAGCCCGGCACGTAGGCCGCGTCGATCGCCTTCATCTTCACGACGATGTCGTCGGCCAGGCGTGTGCGCCCCGCTCGCCGCGCGTCGGCCGCGATGCGGTCGAGGCGGAAGAGGCCCTCGCCCCAGGCGTCGAAGCGCGGGTTCACGGAGAGCTCGTCGGCGACCTTGCGGATCGCCGCCTCCGCCTCCTCGGGATGCTCGCCCCGCAGCGCGATCTCGGTCGCGAGCTGGTCCACGTACGGGCGGACGAACAGGTCCATGTACCGGCTCTGCGCTCCGAGCTCGGCGCGCGCGCTCTCGAGCGCCTTCGTGGACCGCGAGGCCGCGTCTCGCGCGCCGTCCATGCGCCCCAGCGACAGCAGCGCCTCGCCCTCGACGACGATCGCCACGGCGCGCGCCGCCGGGGTGCGGGTCGGCACCTGCAGCGCGCGAGCGACCTCCGCCGCGTCGGCGGGCCGTCCGCGCAGCAGGTAGTACTCGGCGAGGCTCGCCTGGGGCGTTCCCCGGTAGGGGAGACGGGCGGGCGTGTCGAACGCGCGGCGAAACGTCTTCTCCGCGTCGTCGAGCCGGCCCAGACGCAGGTACGCGTAGCCGAGGAGCTGGAGATTGTGCAGGTGGTGCCAGTCGTCGCCGGGCCGGAGGTTCTCGGCCTTCGCGTACGCCTCTTCGATCGCATCCGCCTTCTCGAACTGGGCGAGCGCCTCCTCCCAGCGGCCCAGGCGCGGGAGGACGTGGCCGTACATGTGCTGCGCGTGCGCGACCGAGGGGCTCGAGCCGGCGTACACCTTGCCGTGTTCGGCCGCCTCCGCGTGATGCGCGACGTTCTCGAAGGAGTGGACGAGGTAGTGGTGCGCGCCGAGGTGCCCCGGCGAGCGGACCAGGGCGGTCTCGTAGAACGCGATGGACGCCGCGCCGCCGAACTGTCCGCGCCCCCACGGCCCGGGCTCCTCCGCGTTGCCGCGCAGGATCCAGAGCTCCGCGTCCTCGGGATGAGCTCCGAGCGCGCGATCGAGAGCGGCCTTGTATGCCGCGTGCTTCTCCTTCTCCTCGGAGGGAGGGGCCGCCTGTGCGTCGATCTGCTGAGCGCGCAGCGCGATGAACGTCCGCTCGGCGGGCGTCGCGCGCGCGGCGAGCGCCGTCGCCCTGTCGATGGCCGCCGCCGTGGCGACCGAGCGCTCGAGCCCCTGCTCGGCGCGCGCGAGGCCCATCCAGCACATCGCACAGTCGGCGTCGCGGCGGATCGCCTCGTGGAACGACCGCGCGGCGTCGATGAAGACGTAGTGGTGGAGGAGCGTCAGGCCCTGGTCGTAGTACGCCTGCGCCTCGGCGGAGGACGCGGTGATCTCCTGGTGGACCCGGCCGATCCCGGAGCGCAGCGGGATCGGCCGCTCGAGGAGCGCCGGATCGACCGGGTCCCCGGGGCCGGCGCAGCCGGCGTGCGAGAGCCGCTGGGCGAATGCCGGAGTCGCGGCGAAAAGAACGAGCGCGACGGCGATCCGGATCGTCCGTCTCATGTTTGCCGCCTCACGTCGGACGGCGGGATCCTGTACGCCCCGCCGCTCTTGTTCACGTCGAAGGTCTTCGATTGCCCCTTCGGGATGGACAGGGACTTCCATCCCGGTCCCGCGAAGTGGCGCGCGAGAAACACGATCTGGCCCACGTGGTAGGCGTAGTGGGTGAGCTGGCGCTGGATCGCCTCCATGACGGTGTGCGGCTCGCCCCGGATCGTGACGGTCCGCGGGAGGTCGGCCTCCGATAGCGGCTCGACCGCCGCGAAGAGCGCCTCCCACCCGGCGTCCCATCTCCGCCGGACGCCCGCGGAGTCGTCCCCGCCCTCTCGCTCGAACTCGGAGTCGCGCTCCCGGTCGGGCTTCTCGCCGTCGGCGGTCAGGAAGTCCGTCCAGCGCGAGCGCATGTTCCCGGCGATGTGCTTCATGACGATGGCGATCGAGTTCGACTCCGGGCCGATCGTCGAGAAGAAATGCTCCTCCGGGACCTGCGCGATCGCGGCCTCGCCGAGCCGCCGGTACTTTCGCAGCTCGGCGATCGCGCCTCGGAGGTAATCGGCCCCGGCCACGCCGGCATCGTAACGCGGCACGGAACCCGCTTCTAGAATGCCGCCGTGGCGCGCGACACTCTCCAGGCATTCCATCCCGCCGTGCGGAGCTGGTTCCGGTCGGCCTTCGCCGAGCCGACGGCCGCCCAGCGCAAGGGATGGCCGCCGATCCTCGACGGCCGCTCGACGCTTCTCCTGGCGCCGACCGGCTCCGGCAAGACCCTGGCGGCGTTCCTGGCGTCGATCGACCGGCTCATGTTCTCCGCCGAGCCGGCGAAGAAGGCGCGCTGCCGCGTCCTCTACGTGTCGCCGCTCAAGGCGCTCGCGGTCGACGTCGAGCGCAACCTGCGCGCGCCGATCGCCGGCATCGCGGCGACCGCGGCGCGGGAGGGAATTCCCCATCGGGTACCGACCGTGGCGATCCGCTCGGGGGACACGCCCGCGGCCGAGCGCGCGAAGATCGCCCGGACGCCGCCCGACGTCCTGATCACGACGCCGGAGTCGCTCTACCTCCTCCTCACCTCGCAGGCGCGCGACATGTTCGGGTCGCTGGAGACCGTGATCGTCGACGAGATCCACGCGATCGCCGCCACCAAGCGGGGCGCCCATCTGTTCCTCTCGCTCGAGCGCCTGGAGGAGATCGCGGAGAGAGAGAAGCCGCTCCAGCGCATCGGACTCTCGGCGACGCAGCGGCCGCTCGAGGAGATCGCGAGGCTCCTTGGGGGCGGCGAGGCGAGCGTCGCGCGAAAAAAGCCGGTGTGGACACCGAGACCGGTCGAGATCGTCGACGCCGGCAGCCGCAAGGCCTTCGAGCTCACGGTCGAGGTCCCCGTCGAGGACATGGCCCGTCTCGGCGAGCCCGTCGAGGATGAAATTGCGTCGGGCCCCGCCGCCGCCCCGCCGCCGCGCCACTCGATCTGGCCGTCCGTGTATCCGCGGCTCGTCGAGCTCGTGCGCGCGCACCGCTCGACGATGATCTTCGCCAACAGCCGCCGGCTCGCCGAGCGCCTGGCGGGCGCGATCAACGACGCGGCCGGCGAGGAGATCGCGCTCGCGCACCATGGCTCGGTGGCACGCGAGAAGCGCGCGGAGATCGAGGACCGCCTGAAGCGCGGGACCCTGCCGGCGATCGTCGCCACATCGTCGCTCGAGCTCGGCATCGACATGGGCGCCGTCGACCTCGTGATCCAGATCGAGGCACCGCCGTCGATCGCGAGCGGCATGCAGCGAATCGGACGAGCCGGCCACTCGGTCGGCGAGGTGTCGCGCGGCGTCCTCTTCCCGAAGTACCGCGGCGACCTGCTCGCGGCGGCCGCCGCCACCGCGCGCATGAGCGAGGGACGCGTCGAGGAGACGTCCTATCTGCGCAACCCGCTCGACGTCCTCGCGCAGCAGATCGTCGCGATCGTCGCGTCGCCGGGACCGTCGCCGTCGCGCGCGGCGGACGACCTCTTCGACCTCGTCCGCCGCGCGGCGCCGTTCGCCGACCTGCCTCGAGCCAGCTTCGACGGGGTGCTCGACATGCTGTCGGGGCGCTACCCGTCGGACGAGTTCGCCGAGCTGCGGCCGCGCGTCACGTGGGACCGGATCCACGGAACGCTGCGGGCGCGCGAGGGCGCCGGGCGCGTCGCGATCGTCAACGGAGGCACGATCCCCGACCGCGGCCTCTACGGCGTGTTCCTGGCGGGAGACGGCGACGGCGCCGACCCGCGCCGCAGCCGGCGCGTCGGCGAGCTCGACGAGGAGATGGTGTTCGAGTCCCAGGCCGGCGACGTCTTCGTCCTCGGTGCGTCGTCCTGGCGGATCGAGGAGATTACGCACGACCGCGTGATCGTCTCGCCGGCGCCGGGCCAGCCCGGCAAGATGCCGTTCTGGCACGGCGACCGTCCGGGACGTCCGCTCGAGTTCGGCGCCGCGATCGGCGAGCTCGCGCGCTCGCTGGTGGCGGCGGGGGAGGCGGACGCCGCGCGACGGCTCCGCGAGCACCACGGACTCGACGAGAAGGCGGCGGCGAACCTCGTCGCGTACCTGCGCGAGCAGCGCGAGGCGACCGGAGAGGTGCCGAGCGACCGCACGATCGTCGTCGAGCGGTTTCAGGACGAGATCGGCGACTGGCGCGTCTGCATCCTCTCGCCGTTCGGAGCCCGCGTGCACGCGCCGTGGGCCGCGGCCGTGCGCGCGGAGCTGCAGGAGTCGGCGACCGGAGAGGTCGAGACGATCTGGTCCGACGACGGCATCGTGTTCCGGCTCCCCGAGTCCGACGAGCCGCCCGAGACGTCGCGCTTCCTGCCCGACCCCGAGGACATCGAGGACCGGGTGGTGCGCAGCCTCGGCGAGACCTCGCTCTTCGCGGCCCGGTTCCGCGAGAACGCGGCGCGCGCGCTGCTCCTGCCCCGGAGGCACCCCGGCCGCCGCAGCCCGCTCTGGGCGCAGCGCAAGCGCTCGGCGGACCTTCTCGCCGTCGCGTCGCGCTACGGCTCGTTCCCGATCCTCCTCGAGACGTATCGGGAGTGCCTGCGCGACGTCTTCGACCTTCCGGGTCTCGTCGAGATCCTCCGGGGCGTCGCGTCGCGGAGGATCCGCGTGGCCACCGTCGACGCGAGGCAGCCGTCGCCGTTCGCGGCCTCGCTCCTCTTCTCCTACGTGGCCAGCTTCATCTACGACGGCGACGCGCCCCTCGCCGAGCGCCGCGCGCAGGCGCTCTCGGTCGACGCCGCGCAGCTGCGCGAGCTCCTCGGCGAGGCGGAGCTGCGCGAGCTGCTCGACCCGGACGCGATCGCGACGCTGGAGCGCTCGCTCCAGAGGCTCGAGGGCCACCGCGCCCGCCGCCCGGACGACCTGCACGACATGCTCCTCGCGATCGGCGACCTGACGGAGGCGGAGATCCGGGAGCGCTCGGAGAGCCCCGACGAGGTCCCCGCGTGGCTCCGCGCGCTTTCGTCCGAGCGGCGCGTCGTGCAGGCGGCGGTCGGCGGCGAGAAGCGCTGGATCGCCGCCGAGGACGCGGGCCGATACCGCGACGCCGTCGGCGCGATGCCTCCACAGGGATTGCCGGAGGCGTTCCTCTCGCCGGTCGCCGATCCCGCCTCCGACCTGCTCTCGCGCTACGCGCGGACGCACGGCCCGTTCCGCCTCGACGACGCGGCGGAGCGGTTCGGCATGCCGCCGGCGACCGCGCGGCTCGCGCTCGAACGCCTCGCGGACCGCGGCCGCGTCCTCGAGGGCGACTTCCTCCGCGGCGGGCGGGCCCGGGAGTGGTGCGACGCGGGCGTCCTGCGCTCGATCAAGCGCCGCTCGCTCGCGAAGCTGCGCCGCGAGGTCGAGCCGGTCGAGCCCGCGGCGCTCGGCCGATTCCTGCTCGAGTGGCAGGGGGTCGCACGGCCTCGCGCCGGCCTCGACGCCCTCCTCTCGGTCGTCGAGCAGCTCCAGGGCGCACCGATCCCCGCGTCCGTCCTCGAGCGCGAGGTGCTGCCGGCGCGTCTCGAGAGGTACCGGACCGCGGACCTCGACACGCTCTGCGCGGCCGGCGAGGTGACCTGGCGGGGGATCGAGCCCCTCGGACCCTCCGACGGGCGGCTCGCGCTCTACCTGACGGACCGGGCGGCGCTCCTCGCACCGCCGCCGCGCGAGGCGCCCGGCGAGCTCGCCGCGAAAATCCGAACTCTCCTCGCGGAGCGCGGCGCTCTGTTCTTCGCGGATCTCGCGGCGGAGACCGGCGCGTTCGCCGGCGACCTCGTCGCCGCGCTCTGGGATCTCGTGTGGTCCGGCGAGGCGACGAACGACACGCTCGCGCCGCTGCGGTCATTGCTGCGCGGCGGGGCTCCGCCCGGCGAGAAGCGCCGGCCGCGGCCGCGCCAGTTCGTCTCGCGGAGGGCGGCCGGCCCTCCCGGAAGCGAGGGACGGTGGTCGCTGGCGTCGCGCGGCGCCGGCGCTGCCTTCACGGACACGGAGCAGCGCGCCGGGCTTGCGCGCGTCCTGCTCGAGCGCCACGGCGTTCTGACCCGCGAGGCGGCGCCCGCCGAGATGGTCGCGGGCGGTTTCTCCGCGGTCTATCCCGTGCTCAAGGCGATGGAGGAGGCCGGCAAGATCCGGCGCGGATACTTCGTCGCGGGCCTCGGCGCGACGCAGTTCGCGGTCTCCGGCGCGGACGACCGCCTCCGGTCGCTGCGGGAGCCGTCCGACGACCCGCGCACGCAGGTGCTATCGGCCTCCGATCCGGCGAACCCGTACGGCGCCGCGCTGCCCTGGCCGCAGTCCGCCGGGCCCGGGCGCCCGCAGCGCGCGGCCGGCGCGCAGGTGATCCTCCGCGATGGCGCGCTGCTCGCGTGGGCCGGCCGCACGGAGTCGAACCTCCTCACGTTCCTCCCGGCGGAGGAGCCCGAGCGAAGCGCGGCGGCGAGGGATCTCGCGCGGGCGCTGGCGGGTCTCGTCGAGTCGGGCAAGCGCCGGGCCGTTCTCGTCGGCCGGGTCGACGGAATGGATCCGCGCGACTCGCCGCTCGGTCCCTACCTCGCGGAGGCCGGGTTCTTCGCGGGCTCGCGCGGGTATCTCAAGCGGGCCCTGCCCCGTTCCGGCGCGTCGTCCGTCGCGCCTCACGCCTGACGCCGCCCGACGCCGCATGCCCGAGGGCGACACGATCCTCCGCGCCGCGCGCACGCTGCACCGCGCTCTCGCCGGGCGGCGCGTGATCGCCGGGCGCGCGCCGGCCCTGCCCGGCGGCGGCAAGGGCCTCGCGGGCCGGACGGTCTCCCGCGTCGAGGCGCGCGGAAAGAACCTGCTCGTCCACTTCGAGGACGGCGCGGCGCTGCGCACCCACATGCGGATGACGGGCTCCTGGCACGTCTACCGCCCCGGCGAGAGGTGGCGAAAGCCGGGGTCCCAGGCGCGCGTCGTCCTCGAGACGGACGCCTGGGTCGCCGTGTGCTTCTCCGCGCCGGTCGTGGAGCTCCTCGCCCCCGGCGAGACCGAGCGGCACGAGGCGCTCACGTCGCTCGGTCCGGACATCCTCGCTGAGACCTTCGACTTCGAGGAGGCGGTGCGGCGGCTGCGCTCCCTCGGGGATACGCCGCTCGGCGAAGCGCTGCTCTCGCAGAGGGCCGTCGCCGGCATCGGAAACATCTACAAGTCCGAGACGCTGTTTCTCACGCGGTCCGATCCGTTTGCGGCGGTCGCCCGAATCGACGAGAGGACGCTCGCGCGGATCCTGGCCCGCGCCCGGGAGCTGATGCGGGCCTCCCTCGGACCGAGCCCGCGCTCCACGCGTCCGACGCTGTCGCGGGACTCGGCGGAGCGGACCTGGGTCTATCGCCGGGAGGGCCGTCCGTGCCGGCACTGCGGGACCTCGATCCGGATGCGTCGCCAGGGCATCGATCGCAGATCGACGTACTTCTGTCCGAGCTGTCAGGGCCGCGAGCCGTAGGGCGCGAGCGAACGCCCAACGTATTAGCAATCACTAATACGTCGACCCGGACCTCGACTGGCTTGCCGCCGGACCGCGTTCTACGCGGCCGCGGGACGCCGGAACCGCCTGTAGAGCCAGAGAAGCAGGATCGCGCCGACGAGCGCGCCGATGAACCCGGCCGGCTCGTTCTCCTTGTAGAGGCCCAACAGTCGCCCGAGGAATCCGCCGACGAGCGCTCCGACGATTCCGAGGATCGTCGTGACGACGAAGCCGCCTGGATCCTTACCCGGCATGACGAGCTTCGCGAGCGCGCCGACGATCAAACCGAAGATGATCCAACCAAGGATGCCCATGTTCCCTCCTTCGCAAATCGCGAGAGAGCCCGTGGTTCCCGCAGCTCCTTCTACATCGGATCGCCG
>Ga0207683_10002892_pt1 | contig 14971 bp, 14 predicted proteins | sample KBSM73metaG_FD_184333 | JGI IMG/M metagenome (GOLD analysis project Ga0207683, IMG submission 184333) | Miscanthus rhizosphere microbial communities from Kellogg Biological Station, Michigan, USA - KBS M7-3 metaG (SPAdes) (version 2) | ecosystem: Host-associated > Plants > Roots > Rhizosphere >... | reverse complement strand
CGCGGTGAACCAGCGGGCAGGCGTCGACGTCACCACATGTAGAGGTGACTAAGCTGTAGCAGATCACCAGCGGGGGGCATATACGAAGCAATCGATTGCTGCCGTTCCGCGTGTCGCTTGCGCCGCGCGCCCGGAGGAGGCACAGTTGGTCTAGGCCAATTATTTGCTCAACGCGGTACCTAAAACTGAATGTAACAATTAGTAGTCAGAAAGTGCCAGTAGGTAACTAGGGGAAAGCTACAGATGGCGATCGGGAAAACGATCAGCTTGGGCCATGTGAGCGACCGCACCACCTGCGGCACACTGAACACCAACCGAGAACACGCACGATGAAACAGCCAGGAGGCACTGATATGTGCCCACACACGCCGCCTTGTCCGGCTCCTTCGGATCCGGATCGCGAAGCGGCGCACACCATAGTCAGCCACCCCGAGCAAGGCTGGAGCCTGCTCTGCAACGGCGTCGTGATCTTCGAAGACACCGGCGAACTACTGCCTGACGGCGCCTCCATCGCACCGCACCGCCCCACCGACCTGGCCCCCTTCGACCGTCCGGTAGGCGTGGCCCACGGGCGCGGGCAGGCTCCTGCGGCTTAAGCGCCGCACCCGGCATCCGGGTCAACCCGCGATGCCTAGGTCTGACGACTCTCTTGACCCTTATTCTCCCAGGCTCTCAGGCCACTTCCGGCGCGGCGCAGCGTCTTACAGAACTGTGGGTAGCCATTCGGCCACCGCGTCGACGATAACCGCGCGATGCCCCTTCAGCGCGTGCGTCTCCCCCGGTACCACGACCACCCGGTCCGCATCCTGAGCACCGGGAACCCCGAACGGGTCACGATCTCCGTTCACCACCAGCACCCTCGCCCCGCCCTCCCGGGCCGCGCGAAGCTCCGGGGCCCTGGACACCGCGGGTGAGCGCCCCGGCGGGCATAGCGGGAACGCCAGCGCGATCACGGCGCGGGCGCCCACCGCGGCGGCGGTACGGCAGGCGACCCGCGCGCCATTGCTGCGCCCGCCCTGGATCAGCGGGACGGCGGGCGCCAGTTTCCGCAGCGTGGTCACGACCTCGGCCCACGCGGCGTCCTGCCGGACCGGCGAACCGGGTGCACGGGCGCCCCTGACCCGGTATGGCTGGGTGACACGCGCCACCAGCCCGCCCAGGGGCCGCGCGGCATCGCGGACAGCGAGCAGGTCGGGCGCCCCGGCACTGCCGCCCGCGCCGTGGGTGAGCACGAGCAGGAACCGCGCCGCCGGGCCGTCCCCGTCGAGTTCGGCCAGAGCGGCCCCGCCCTCGGTGGCGATCTGCACGGTGCTGGCTTGCACGGTTCTGGTCCGCGCGGGGTTGGTCTGCACGGGCACCATTGTCCCTGCCGCACCGCGATGACCAGCGGCAGGACCCGGGCTAGACGTTGAGGAGCTTCTTCAGGAACTGGCCGGTGTAGCTTTCCTCGACGGTGGCGATGTGCTCGGGCGACCCGGTGGCCACGACCGTGCCACCGCCCCCTCCACCCTCGGGCCCGAGGTCGATCACCCAGTCGGCGGTCTTGATCACGTCGAGGTTGTGCTCGATCACGATGACCGTGTTACCGGTCTCGACCAGGCGGGTGAGCACGCCGAGCAGCTTGCGGATGTCCTCGAAATGCAGGCCGGTGGTCGGCTCGTCCAGGACGTAGATGGTACGGCCGGTGGCGCGGCGCTGCAGTTCCGAGGCGAGCTTGACCCGCTGCGCCTCGCCGCCGGACAGGGTCGGCGCGGGCTGGCCCAGCCTGACGTAGCCGAGGCCCACGTCGACCAGCGTCTTCAGGTGCCGGTGGATGGCCGGCACCGGCTCGAAGAACTCGGCCGCCTCCTCGATCGGCATGTCGAGGACCTCGGCGATCGTCTTGCCCTTGTAGTGCACCTGCAGGGTGTCGGTGTTGTACCTGGCGCCGTGGCAGACCTCGCACGGCACGTACACGTCGGGCAGGAACTGCATCTCGATCTTGATCGTGCCGTCGCCGGAGCAGGCCTCGCACCGGCCGCCCTTCACGTTGAAGGAGAACCGGCCCGGCTGGTAGCCGCGGATCTTGGCCTCGGTGGTCGCCGCGAACAGCTTCCTGACGTGGTCGAAGACGCCGGTGTAGGTGGCCGGGTTGGACCGCGGCGTGCGGCCGATCGGACCTTGATCAACGTGGACCACCTTGTCCAGCTGCTGGATGCCGGTGATCCTGACGTGCTTGCCCGGCACCGTCCTGGCACCGTTCAGCTCGCGGGCCAGCGCCTTGTACAGAATGTCGTTGACCAGCGTGGACTTGCCCGAACCCGACACCCCGGTGACGGCTACCAGACAGCCGAGCGGGAATGCCACGTCCACCCCGCGCAGGTTGTGCTCGCTCGCGCCCTTGACCGCCACTTCGCGGCTCTTGTTGCGCGGGCGGCGGGTGGCCGGTACCGGGATCGACTCCCGCCCGGACAGGTACGCGCCGGTCAGCGAGTCGGGGCTGGCCAGCAGGTCGGCGACGGAACCGGAGACCACGATGTTGCCGCCGTGCTCCCCCGCCCGCGGGCCGATGTCCACCACCCAGTCCGCGGCCCTGATCGTGTCCTCGTCGTGCTCCACGACGATCAGCGTGTTACCCAGGTCGCGCAGCCGCAGCAGCGTCTCGAGCAGCCGGTGGTTGTCCCGCTGGTGCAGCCCGATGGACGGCTCGTCCAGCACGTAGAGCACGCCGACCAGGCCCGAACCGATCTGGGTGGCGAGCCTGATCCGCTGGGCCTCGCCGCCGGCCAGCGTGGCCGAGGCCCGGTCCAGGGTCAGGTAGTCCAGGCCGACATCGAGCAGGAAGCCCATCCTCGCGTTGACTTCCTTGATAATCCGCCCGGCGATCTGCTGGTCGCGGTCGGACAGTTCCAGGGTGAGCAGGAGCTTGGCCAGGTCCCCGATCGGGAGCGCGCACAGCTCGGCGATCGACCTGCTGTCCACCGTCACGGCCAGCGACACCGGCTTGAGCCGGGCGCCGTGGCAGGACGGGCAGGGCACCTCGCGCATGTACCCGGCGAACTTCTCCCGGCTGGAGTCAGACTCAGCCTCGGCGTGCCGCCGCTCGACCCACGGGATCACGCCCTCGAACGTCGTGTAGTACGAGCGCTCCCGGCCGTACCGGTTCTTGTACCGGACGTGCACCTGCAGGTCATAGCCGCGCAGCAGCGCCTGCCTGGCCTTGGCCGGCAGCTTCACCCACGGCGTGTCCATCCGGAATCCGAGGGTCTCGCCAAGGGCCTGGATCAGCCGCTCGAAGTAGTCGCTGATGTGCCCGCCGCTCCACGGAGCGATCGCGCCCTCCGCGAGCGACTTCGACTCGTCCGGGACGATGAGCTCCGGGTCGACCTCGAGCTTGGTACCGAGCCCGGTGCATTCGGGACACGCGCCCCACGGCGAGTTGAACGAGAACGAGCGCGGCTCGAGCTCGTCGAACGACAGGTCGTCGTACAGGCACGCCAGGTGCTCGGAGTACATCCGCTCCCGGTGCTGGTCGTTCTCTGGCAGGTCGACGAAGTCGAGCACCACCACCCCGCCGGACAGGCCGAGCGCGGTCTCGACCGAGTCGGTCAGCCTGCGCCGTGCGGAATCCTTTACCGAGAGCCGGTCGACGATCACTTCGATGTCGTGCTTCTCGTACTTCTTCAGCGCCGGCAGCTGGCCGGACAGCGCCTCGTCCAGGCGGACGACCGTGCCGTCGACCCGGGCCCGGGAGTACCCCTTGACCTGCAGCTCCCTGAGCAGCTCGCCGTATTCGCCCTTGCGGCCGCGCACCACCGGGGCGAGCACCTGGAACCTGGTACCGTCCTCGAGCTCGAGCACCCGGTCCACGATCTGCTGCGGCATCTGCCGGGCAATCGGGCGGCCGCAGATCGGGCAGTGCGGCTTGCCGATCCTGGCGTACAGCAGTCGCAGGTAGTCGTACACCTCGGTGATCGTGCCGACGGTTGACCGCGGGTTCCGGCTGGCGGACTTCTGGTCGATCGAGACCGCGGGCGACAGCCCGTCGATGAAGTCCACGTCGGGCTTGTCCATCTGGCCGAGGAACTGCCGCGCGTAGGCGGACAGCGATTCCACGTACCGCCGCTGACCCTCGGCGAAGATCGTGTCAAAGGCCAGGCTGGACTTACCCGAGCCGGACAGCCCGGTGAAGACGATCATGGCGTCCCGCGGCAGGTCGAGCGAGACATCCTTCAGGTTGTGCTCGCGGGCGCCGCGAACGACAAGCCGGTCAGCCACTGCGCCTCTGCTCTCTTAAGGGCTCGGAAGTTGATATACGGATCGCCTGGCGATGGTAGCCGGGGGGTCTGACATTTTGAGGACTCCACGTCCCGGGGAACACAAGCGCCGCACTATCTATGAGCGCCGGATCAGCCGCTGTTATGCCCGCCCTCGTCTACCTCCCACGATAGCGAAACCCGCCAAAGTCCGCCCGGCGGTCGCCCGGCCAGGCCGCACCACATGAGAGTCACTCTCTACCCGAAAGAGGGGGTAGAGAGTGACTCTCATTGAATCTGGCGTGGTGCCGCTGTGATGGCTAACGCAGTTGGTGAGTGTGGTGTCTGGATGGAGCGGAGGGTGGGGCGCGGACGGTACGGGGCGTGGGACGAGGGCGGGCAGGGCGTTCGGGAGGCGGGTTAGAAGTCGGCGGCGGTGCCGATGCCGAGGCGGGTGGCCTTCTGGTAGAGGAAGCTGGCCGCGGCCAGGTCCTCGGCGGCCAGGCCGAGCGATTCGAACACGGTGATCTCGTCGTCGCCGGAGCGGCCCGGGGCCGTGCCGGTGAGCAGCTCACCCAGCTCGGCCCGGACCGGGTTGATCACCCCTTCGCCCTGCGGGAGCAGGAAATCGCCGGCCTCGTGGCTGACCGACTCGCGGCTGTCCGCGAAGACGGCCGCCTCGGCCATGATCGCGGTGTCGAGCTCCCGGTCCCCCGGCACGCAGGCGCCGACCGCGTTCACGTGCGCGCCCGGGGCCAGCCACTCGCGCCGCAGCACAGGCTCGGGCGCGGAGGTCGCGGTAACCACGATCCCGGCCCCGGCCACGGCCTCCGGCACCGAGTCCGTCGCGTGAACCGGCAAGCCGAGCTGACCCTCAAGATCGGCCGCCACATTCCTGGTCTTGGCCAGGTCGCGCGCGACGAGCCGGATCCCGGTCAGCGGCCGGGTCGCGGCGATCGCGTGCGCGTGCGCCCGGCCCTGCACGCCGGTGCCGATGACGGCCAGCTCGGCCGCTTCCGGCCTGGCCAGCAGGTCCGTCGCGACCGCGGAGACGGCGGCGGTCCTGACCTCGGTGATGGCGGACGCGTTGATCAGCGCCAGCGGCTCTCCGGTGTGCACGTCGGACAGCAGTACGCCGCCCTGGTGCGCGTCCTTGCCGATGGCCGGGTTGCCCGGCGTGATCACCAGCGCCTTCAGCCCGTAGCCCGCCTCCGGGGAGTAGGACGGCATCAGGCCCATGAAGCCGGCCGCGTCCCGCGGCCGGACGACGGTCCGAAGCGGTTGCTGGATCTGGCCGCGGGCCAGTCCGGCCAGGGCCTCGCGCATGACGTCGGCGCACTCCCGGTAGGTCAGCAGCTCGCGCACGTGCTTGCTGGCCAGGACGAGTATCTTCACGAGGGCCTCCAGCCCGGTCGGCGCGCGCCCCGCGGGGCGAAGTGGCGGCGCTGGCGCGGATCGCCAGCCCGTTCGGTATAAGGTTTTTCAAGTGACCTATACCGGAGAAGTACGTGTCGGCGGTCCGTCCGACGCGCGGGACATCGACGGCCTGACCGTGACCAAGATAGCCGTGGGTCCCATGGACAACAACGCCTACCTGCTGCGCTGTGGGAGCACCGGCCAGGGGTTGCTGATCGACGCGGCCAACGAGGCGGGCCGGCTGATTGAGATGATCGGCGACACGCCGGTCGGCACGATCGTGACGACGCACCGCCATTATGACCACTGGCAGGCGCTCCCCGAGCTGCAGACGCGCACCGGCGCGGTGGTGGTCGCGCACCCGGCGGACGCCGACGAGCTGCCGGTCGAGGTCGGCCACCGCGCCGAGCACGGCGAGGTGCTGACCTTCGGGGACTGCTCGGTGTCCCTCATCCATCTGCGCGGTCACACGCCGGGCAGCCTGGCCGTGCTGTACGACGCGGGCGGCAAGCTGGCCGGCTCGCCGCACGTGTTCACCGGCGACTCGCTGTTCCCCGGCGGCGTGGGCAAGACCAACTCGCCCGAGGACTTCACCTCGCTGATCGATGACGTGACCGAGCGCCTGTTCGGCCAGCTGCCGGACGCCACCTGGGTGTACCCGGGGCACGGCAACGACACCACGCTGGGAACGGAGCGCCCGCACCTCGGCGAGTGGCGCGAACGCGGCTGGTGAGGTCCGCCGAGGATGTCGTCGGCCTGCCGTCCAATGCGGACGATGGGCTAGTCCGCGCCTACTGTGAGCGCACGCCGGGCTCGGCCGCCTCGTTCGAGGCGGCCCGGCGGGTGCTGCCCGGAGGCGAGACCCGGGCGGTGACCAGCTACCCGCCCTACCCGGTGATCATCGCCGCGGGGCACGGCGCCCGGCTGACCGACGTCGACGGCCATGTCTACCTGGACCTGGTCAACAACTACACGGCGATGGTGCACGGCAGCGCCTTCGCCCCGGTGACCGAGGCGGTGGCCGAGTTGCTGCCGCAGGGGTTCGCGTTCGCCAGCCCGCACCCGTACCAGGTCGCCCTGGCCGAGCTGCTGGCCGCGCGGGTGGCGTCGGTGCAGCGGGTGCGGTTCACCAACTCCGGCACCGAGGCGGCGCTGCTCGCGGCCAGGATCGCGGTGCGGGCGACCGGACGGCGGCGGCTGCTCTTGTTCGACGGCGCGTACCACGGGAGCGCGACGCTGTTCCTGCCCGGCTCGCCCGATGCGGCCCGGGTGGCGTGGAACGACCTGGACGCCGTGACCCGGCTGCTCAGCCGCCCCGATCACGACATCGCGGCCGTGTTCGCCGAGCCGTTCCTGGGGGCCGGCGGCGTGCGCCCGGCCGGGCCCGGGTTCCTGGCCGCGGTGGCCGGCCTGGCCCGGGACCATGACGTGCTCTTCGTCCTGGACGAGGTGCAGGGGCTGCGCAACTGGTCCGGCGGAGAGCAGGGCAGGCTCGGGCTGACGCCGGACCTGACCCTGCTCGGCAAAATCATCGGCGGCGGCTTCCCGATCGGCGCGGTCGGCGGCCGGGCCGACCTGCTCGAGCTCACCGTCGCCGCCATGACGCCCGCCTACGTGACGCACGCGGGCACCTTCAACGGCCACCTGGCCGCCGCCGTGGCCGGGACGATGACGCTGCGGCACCTGGACGAGGCGGCCATCGCGCGGCTGAACGACTCCGCCGTCGTACTGGCGGACCAGATCCTGGCCGGCGCGGCGGCGGCCGGGGTGCCCGCCGAGGTCACCCGGGCGGGCTCGATCATGAACGTGCACCTGGCCAGACCAGAGCAGCTGGCCGACCTGCACCTAGCCCTGCTGCTGAACGGCGTCTACACCACGCCGCGCGGCATGATCAACCTGTCGACCGCGCTCAGCCCGGCCGACCTGGACGACCTCGCCGCGGCCTACGCCACCGCCTTTACTCAGATCCGGCCCGCGTGACGTGCGTGCTCCCGGCGGCGTTTCGGGCTCTGCTCATCATTTAGGGAATCTCCCCAGGGCGCCGGGCGGCTGAGCCGTTCATCATCACATTGTCAGGTTCCGATTGTCTTGCGAGGACGACAATGATGAGCGATCAGTTCAGCCCCGATGCCGCCGTCGGCTACATCGGGCTGCGGCCCATTCCGGTGACGGTAATCGGTGGCGGAATCGGCGGCCTCAGCGTCGCTCTCGGCCTCCTCGACGCTGGCGCCGTCGCCGCCGCGGACATCACCATCGTCGACGCGAACCCGGGCAGCGGCAGGCTGCACACCTATACCGGCCGCCTCGGACACGTCTGTGAGCTTGGCGCCGGGCGGTACAGCCCGCGTCTGCACCCTCGGCTGGATGCACTGGTCACGCGTTTCGGGATCGACACCGCGCCGCATGTCTTCACCATCAAGTACCAGTCGGGCCAGGCGGAGGCCGATGAGTTCTCGACGATGGACCTGGCCGGGCTCGACGGCCAGGGGAGCTTCTACGATGCTCTGGCCGGGTCGCTGGGAATGGCCAAGGCCGACCGTTTCTGCTCGCTCACGGGCTACGAGGCGATCCGCGACCGCCGTTTCCCTGTCGCCGGCGGCATGGACGTGATCAGCACTCATCCCGAGGCCTTCCGCAGCGCAGCGCATCGAAGCGCGTGGGTCGCCCCGGCTACAGGGTTCACCGGTCTCGTCGACGCGTTGCGCGACTACCTGGTCGACCAGGGCGTCACCATGCTGCATTCGACGCGGCTGGTCGCGGCCGAAACCTGCCCGCAGGGACTCGACCTGGAGTTTCTTACCAGCGACCGGCGCCGCCTGCACCGGGTGACCGAACAGGTCGTGCTGGCCATACCGCCGGCGGAGCTGCTCTCGCTCCGCTTGCCGGTCCACCCGAAGGTGTTCGGCTGGCTGCCCGATCTGGTGACCGTGCCGCTGTTCAAGGGTTTCCTCACCTTCCGCCAGCCGTGGTGGCAGGATTCAGATCTCGACGGCTGCTGCTTCGTGACCGACAACGAACTGCAGAAGCTGTATTTCGATACCGGCCGGCGGACCATTTACTTCTACTGCGACAGCTCAAACAGCAATTACTGGGCCACATTGCGGTCCTCCGGTGACAGCGTATTCCGGGACACGCTCGAGGCGAAGATCGAGCAAGCCGTCGGTCGCGAGCTGCCAGACCTGAAGCGCGCGGAGGAGCTTGTCAGCCGGCACTGGCCGATCGGCATCACCTACCTGGAGCACGGCACGGCGTTTGACAGTACCGGCTGCCTCCGGATCGCCGAGCGGATCCAGTTCAGCACCGGCGCGTTCACCGGCAACCCCGGGTGGATCGAGGGGGTACTAGCGAACGCGAGCCTGCTGGCTTCCGGCCTGAACGCGACAGCGAAGGGACGGGCCGGCCGCGGCCACGGTGACGCGGTTGCTGACGAGGCGGCCTTCACGATGGTCCGCGCTGCCTGACACGGGTGCGTTAGCCGTCGGGCGGGCGAAGTTTGGGGCGGGAGGGGCGAGGGGGCATCGGCTCGGCCGGGTCGGAGGCGCGGGCTACGCCGGACTTGAGGCGGCCGAGGACCATGGCCCAGGCTCCCTCCATGAAGGTGGCCTGGGCGGGCGAGTCGACCAGCTGGTGCACCTCGACGTGCGAGCCCTGGCCGTTCGGCTGGATTCGCAGGTAGCCGGTCATCTCGCCGCCGGGGACCGGCACGTTGTCGTCCTCGAAGTCCCAGCGCAGCACGATGAGCTCGGGCGGGCAGACCAGCTCGTACCGGCCGCGCACGCTCGTCCCCCATTCCATCGTGCAGGCGAAGCGGCCGTCCCGGAGCGTGACGGGCACGCCGAGCCAGCGGGAGTAGACCGCGGGGTCGGTGAAGGCGGCGAACGTCACTTCCTGGCTCGTGTCCACGTCCGTGCTGGCCACCACGACGGGGGCGGTGCGCACGTCCGCCGAGGCACGCTCGGGGGACGCCGGGTCGTGATCGGCGTTGGTCCACCGGCCCGCGCTCCCGCCGAGCGCGGCGCGCAGCCCGCGGAGAGCGTCCTGGCGGGCGCGGTAGCGGCGCGACGTACCGACCGCTGTGCTCTCGGCCAGGCCGGCCTCGCGCAGGACGGCCAGATGCTGGGAGATGGTCGGCTTGGTCACCGGGAACGCCGCGGCGATCTCCCCCGCCGACAGCTCACGGTCCCAGATCAGGCCCAGGATCTCGCGCCGGACCGGTGAGGTCAGTGCCGCCAGGACCTTCTGGATATCGCGCACGTCACCTTCTGTCCGGTGCCTTGCCTGCCGCACCCGCGAAACTATACGCTTGCGGCTTATTCGGCTCTTAACTAATTTAGCAGTTATCGAACAATACAGGTCAGACGCTACTGCGCGGCTGCCCAAGGTGAGGACAGATGGACATCTGGCCGACGGTCCACGCCGAGCGCAAGGCTCTCGCGGACGACCTGCGGAAGCTAGATACCGAGGAGTGGGCGAGGCCTTCGCTGTGCGGCGACTGGACCGTCCGCGACGTGCTGGCCCACATGACCTCGAGCGCCAAGCTGACGCCGCCCGCGTTCTTCGGCAAGATGATCGGCTCCGGGTTCAGCTTCGACAAGGTCCAGGAGAAGGGCGTCGCCGCGAACCGCGGCGCAACCCCGGCCGACACGCTGGCCAACTTCGAGTCGGTGGTGACCTCGGTGAAGCACCCGCCGGGCCCGACACAGACCTGGCTGGGCGAGACGATCGTGCACAGCGAGGACATCCGCCGGGCCCTCGGCATCCAGCACAAGTACCCCACCGACGCGGTCGTGACGGTGGCGGACTTCTACAAGGGCTCGAACCTGCTCATCGGCTCCAAGAGCCGGATCGCCGGGCTCACGTTGCGGGCCACCGACGCTGACTGGAGCCACGGCACCGGCCCCGAGGTCTCGGGTCCCATCCTGTCACTGGTCATGGCGATGACGGGCCGCAAGCAGGCGGACGACGACCTGGCCGGCGACGGCGTGGCCACGCTGCGCTCGCGCTCCTGACGCGGCTCCGGTCGTCTCCCCGGCTGAACAGGGGCACGAAGATGTGGGCCAGCGGCCCGATGCAGACCGCGTAGGCCACGGTGCCGACGCCGACGGTGCCGCCGAGCAGCCAGCCGGCCAGCAGCACCGTAGCCTCGATGCAGGTGCGCACCACACGGAGCGAATGACCGCGGGCGGCGAATCCGGTCATCAGCCCGTCCCGCGGGCCCGGGCCCAGGCCCGCGCCGATGTACATGCCGGTCGCGACGCCGTTCAGCACCACCCCGGACGCCATGACGGCGACCTGCACCGGGAGCGAGTGCGGCGGGGGCACCACGGCGAGGACCAGGTCGATAACCGCCCCGACCAGCACGACGTTGCACAGCGTGCCGAGGCCGGGCCGTTGCCGCAGCGGGATCCAGAGCAGCAGCACCACCGCCCCCACGATGATCGCCCAGGTCCCCACGGGCACGCCGGTCCGCCGGGCCAGACCCTGGTGCAGGACGTCCCACGGGTCGACGCCGAGCCCGGCCAGCAGCAGCATCGAGTCGCTGATCCCGTACAGGACGAGGCCGGCGAAGAGCTGGACCAGGCGACGCGGCATACAGCCAGGTTGTCAGCTTGGTGCCGGTGGCGACAGTGCCGGTCCGTTCGGCATTGGACCGAAATCAGCCGAACGGGCCCGCGGTGACTGCCCCGGGTCAGGACCCGCCCGCGATGCCCCGGGCGTCGAAGGCCACCCTGATGCGGGTGATCTTGCCGTCCTCGACGTGCATCCAGTTCGCCACCGGGACCGGGTCGGCCACGCTGGTGGACAGGTCGAACCAGGTCAGCACGTCAGGCTCGTCATGGAATACTCTGCGCACGTCAAGGCCGGTCATGATCTGCGCCATGCCCTGCAGCCCGCGCAGGCAGTCGTCGCCGCCTCGCACCCGGGCGAGCGGCCCGGCGAAGTCCACGTCGTCGGCCAGCACCGAACGCAGCCGGCCGAAGTCCCGCGCCTTCCAGGCGTCGAAGTAGGTTGCGGCCACCGCCGCGGCGTCCGTCATGACACCATCCCTCCTGTCGTATCGCTTCCCTGCCAGCCTGCCGCGCACCCTCGTAGAAGTCCAAGAGATAGATCTTCTAGTTTCCGGAAGCGCTAGTTATAGCTGCTGGCGGTAGCGCAACTCGCGGACATGGCCGAGACCGGTGAGCACGTTGGTGGCGCCGTCCGGCGCGAACCCGGCCCGCTCGTAGAAACGGCGGGCGCGCCGGTTGTCCCGCAGCACCCACAACGTGACAGACGAGTAGCCGGCGGCCACCGACCGGGCCAGGACGCGGTCCATCAGCGCGCGCCCGGTACCGGTCGACCACCAGGCCGGGCGGACGTACAGCGCGTAGAGTTCGGCGACTCGCCGTTCCTCGCCGTCCGAGCTCAGGGGATGCGGCCACGGCGCGCCCAGCACGTCCGTCTCCGGGCCGAAGGCCGCGTAGCCGACGATGCCGCCGTCCTCGCCGTCGGGAACGGCCACGATCATGCGCTGCCACGGCCGGGTCCTGAACGACTGCCGCACCCGGGCGCCGCCGTCGAGAGCGGTGACCCGGTCGATGATCCCGTCGGCGATGATGCCCGCGTACGCGCCGAACCAGCTGTCCCGCTGCACCTCAGCGATCTGCGCCGCGTCCGCCGCCGAACCAGCCCGGATCACCACCACCCGGACAAAGCTAGCGAATCCGCAGGGCGAGGAAGAAGTCCACCTGGTCGTCTAGGCGGGAAAGGTCGCGCCCGGTCAGCTCTTCGATCCGCCTGATCCGGTAGCGGACGGTGTTGACGTGGACGTACATCCTGACCGCGCATGCGTTCCACGATCCGGAGCAGGCCAGGAACTCGCGCAGCGTCGGCAGCAGCTCGGCCCGGTGCTGGTCGTCGTAGGCCAGCAGCGGGCCGAGCAGGCGCTCGCGGAACGAGCGCAGCACGCTGGCGGGCACGGTAGCCAGCAGGAGCTCGTGCGAGGTCACCTCGTCGCTGGTCACGACCGAGATGGCCGAGGTGCCGTCCAGCCCGGCCAGCCGCAGCGCGGCCAGCCGCCGTGCGCTGCCTGCCTCGTGCAGCGCGCCGGGTAGCGCGGTTACGCTCTCGGCGGGCCCGCTCACCCCCACGGCGAGCCTGATCCGGGAGCGGTCCGATTCCACTACCGGCTGGGCGGCGCGGATCGTGGCGGCGAACCGGTGCGCGGCCGGGGCGCCCCCGCCCGGGGACCCATCCGGGGACTCGCCCGGGGACTGGCCTGGGGACTCGCCTGGGGCCCGGTCGCCGGGCGCGGGAACCAGCACCACGATCTCGTCGCCCAGCGGTGCGACCAGGGCGTCCTCCGCGGCAGGCCAGGCCAGCTCCCCGGCCAGGTCGCAACGCCAGCGCTCGGCGTTCGGCCCGGTCACCCGGTCCGCCTCCGCGGTCACGGCGGCGACCAGGTAGCGGCCGTCGGGGGGCAGCCCGGCCGCGCGCATCAGCGAGGCGATCTCGGCCGGCGCGGCGCCGTCGCCACCCCCGGACGCGAGCATGGTGACGATCGCCTCGGCCAGCTTGCCGTCCCCGGTGCGGGCGGCGTTCAGCCTGGCCCGTTCGAGCGCCACGTCGGCGGCCAGCTCGGCCACGGATTCTCGCAGCTCATGTGGCCAGTCCTGCTCGCTGCCGGCGCAGGCGAGGAACCAGCCGGTGATCCTCGGCTCGCCCCCCACCCCGAACAGCGAGTACGTTCCCGCGCCCTCCCCCGCGACACTGACCTCGGCGGCGGGCATCCGGTCGGCCCTGAGGTACTCGCACGCCAGCCGGAGCGCCAGCGGCCGGGGCAGCGACGGGCCGGTCCCGCCGATGACCCGGCCGAGCCCGGTCAGCAGCCAGCATTCGGCTCCGAGCTCCCGGCTCATCAGCCGGAACATCGCATCCAGGCCGGCGCCGTCGGCCACCGCCGACAGCAGCAGCCGACGACGGCCGAGGACCCGGGTCATCTCGGTCGCCCGGTCACCGCTGAGCCGTCGTCCCACCTCCTCGGTGACGGCGGCGAACGAGGTCTCGGCCGGCACCGCGAGCAACGGCAGGCCATGCCGCCCGCACGCCTGGAGCACCTCGTCCGGCACCTTGCCCAGCGCCTCGCCCGCGCCGAGCGCCGCGACCCCCGCCCGGGCCAGGGCGGACACGAACCGGTCGGTGTCGCCGGGCATACGGCACCAGATCAGGCCGGTCAGCACCAGGTCCCCTTGGCTCAGGTAACGGCTGGGGTCGGGCAGGTCGGTGGTGTACACGCGGAGGATGGCGCGGTTCATGCCGGCGACGTCAGTGAGCAGCCTGAGGCCCAGATCGGGCACGTCGAGCAGTTCCCTGACCCGCACGGACTCACCCTCCCACGGTGAAGCGTTCCCGCACCCTAACCGCCGCCGTTTAGCGAAAGCTCCAAACGGCTTGATTGAGGTTACCGGCGATTGAGCCGGCGGCGGCTACCCGGCGTCCGGCGGCGCCTGATTGGATGTCGGAATGGCCAACGTGAGCCCGCAGGCGTCCGCGACCCTGGGTTCCTTCAACGCTGCCCCGGCGCAAGACGCCGAGCGGACCGCCCTGGCCTGCTGTGCGTCCAGGACCTTCGCGAAGGCGGTCGCCGACGGCAGGCCCTACCCGGACCTGGCCGCGCTCCTGGCCGCGGTCGACACCGCATTCAAGGGCCTGAACTGGGACGATATCGTCGAGGCCATGAACGAGCACCCTCGCATCGGCGACCGCGCCGTCCGCGGCGGGATGTCGGCAGCGGAGCAGTCTGGCGCGGCGGCGGCCAGCGACGAGGTCCGGCAGGGACTGGCGGACGGCAACCTGGCCTACGAGCAGCGCTTCGGCCATATCTTCCTGATCTGCGCCAGCGGCCTGTCCGGCCAGGAGATGCTGGAGCAGCTCCGGGCCCGGCTGGGGCACGACGATGAAGCCGAACGGACCGTGGTACGCGAGGAGCTGAGGAAGATAACCCGCCTGCGCATGACAAAGATGCTGAACATATGACGCTGTCTACGCACGTACTCGACGCGACGACCGGGCGGCCCGCCGCGGGCGTCCAAGTGCGGCTCGAACACGGTGCCGACGTCGGGTGGGCGCCGGCCGGCCAGGGCCAGACGGACGCCGACGGGCGGCTCCGGCTGTCCGGCCCCGGGGGTGCCGCCGACTTCGAGCCCGGCGTGTACCGCATCACGTTCGGCACCGGCGCGTACTTCACGGCTCGCGGCGTGCCGTCGTTCTATCCCGAGGTCACGATCACCTTCGAGATGACCGCGCGGGACGAGCACTACCACGTGCCGCTGCTGCTCAGC
>Ga0207683_10002891_pt1 | contig 14973 bp, 14 predicted proteins | sample KBSM73metaG_FD_184333 | JGI IMG/M metagenome (GOLD analysis project Ga0207683, IMG submission 184333) | Miscanthus rhizosphere microbial communities from Kellogg Biological Station, Michigan, USA - KBS M7-3 metaG (SPAdes) (version 2) | ecosystem: Host-associated > Plants > Roots > Rhizosphere >... | reverse complement strand
GTTCAGTTTTTTGCCGAGAAATTGAATCTGTCACCCAATTATTTAAGTGATATGCTAAGATCTATCACAGGACAAAGCACTCAACAACATATCCATAACAAACTAATTGAAAAAGCAAAAGAAACATTATCAACTACAAATCTTTCCGTAAGCGAAATTGCATACCAGTTAGGATTTGAGCATCCCCAATCATTCAGTAAATTATTTAAAACCAAAATGAATGTTTCGCCACTTGAGTATCGGGCATCTTTTAATTAATGAATGAAAGAGTCAAAGCAAAAATGAAAAATCAAGAGAGGATGGAATAAAAAGGGCCGCACAAGATTGTATCTAACAGAAATAATACGATCTACTACGCCGTTGTTACACTGACAGTAAATTTTTTGACCCCGGATAGGCCATTGGGTTGTAAGATTCAATCCTTTTACACTTTTGTTGGTGTTCAACTTTAATTCTCTCTCCGCTCAAATACATCACACCAACCAAAAGACCAGCAGAGATTACAATTCACCGAACGAAAGATCCTTTTCGTTTAACTGACTGAGTGGCGAGGTAGTCCGGTTGGTAAAAACCCCTGCCCCAGGTCTGAAAAAAAAGGATAGGACACTGATGGCTGATGTTCAATCCTGAATGTCTCGCGAGGTTCTTTCTGTACAGCGGAAATTGCTTAAACCAATTCAATTGGTAAAAACACCATCCCCGCCCTGAAAATTTTTTTAACAGTAAAATTTTAAAAATCCCGTGTGTAATTCTTTTGCTCTGCACATCCCTTTGTGAAACGAAAGCTTATGCAACAAAAAATGCTGCGACCCGATGCACGGTATTTCCAGGTTATTTTCCAGGCTATCTTTCTCCTGTATGGTCTATTGATCCTGGATTGGGATGCTGACTGGCAACATTACGGGGTTAGTATTGGTGGTTGTTTGTTGTTTCAATATGCCGCCGATTCTATTAAGGAAAGACGGTTTTTAAGAACGGGTGAGTTTCGCCGGTGGGGATTCAGCATACTGATAAGCGCCATGAGCCTTTGCCTGCTGTTGAAGACCAATTACTGGTATATCAGTCTCCTTGCTGCATTATTAACCGTTGCTTCCAAGTATATTTTCCGGTGGCAAAAGAAACATCTGTTCAATCCTTCCGCCTTTGGTATTGTAGTTACAATCATGCTCACCCATCTTGCGTGGCTAAGCCCGGCGCAATGGGGAAGTAATGCAGTGATATTTTTCAGTGCAATCACACTGGGAACAATCGTGGTAACACGGGTACAGAAACTGGATGTTTCTCTTGCATTCCTTATAACGTTTGTTGGTTTATTGTATTGGCGGCAGGTATATATACTTGGCTGGCCAATGGATCATTTCATTCATTCGGTGAGCACCGGCAGTTTGTTGTTATTTACTTTTTTTATGATCAGCGATCCAAGAACGTCGCCTGATCACCCGCTGGCCAGGATGCTCTGGGCCGTGGTCATCGCAACCGTTGCGTTTTACCTCGCGGCATTCAAATGGAAATATAATACCATCATCTGGGTGCTCGTGGCTGCGGCACCGTTAGTTCCGGTGCTCAACGCCGTTTTCAAATCAACAACATTTGAATGGAAAAGCTATTTATTATCCAACAGTACTTCTTCTTCTTTTTGGGCAAAGAGATATAAACTTAAAACTATAATCATGAAAGCATTTACAAAAAAACTGGCCGCTCTTATTTTACTAACAGCAATGATCAGCCGCGAAGCCGCTGCTTTTTGTGGTTTTTATGTAAGCAAAGCGGATGGAACGTTGAAAAACAAAACCTCGCAGGTCATTCTTGTGCGCGATGGCAACCGCAATGTTATTACCATGTACAACGACTTTAAAGGAAATCTTAAAGATTTTGCGATGGTAGTGCCGGTGCCCGTTGTGCTGGGCAAAAATGATATCAAGGTGGTAGACCAGCAGATATTTACTACGCTGAACGAATACAGCAAACCGAGATTGGTAGAGTATTTTGATCAAAATCCCTGTGAACAAAATTCATACAAAGATCTGCAGGGTAAACTACCTGGCGTAGCTAAGCAGGAAGTAGTGGTGGCAGGTATCGCAAAAAGAAAAGACAACGGTGTGAGAATTGAGGCAAAATATCTTATCGGTGAATACGATATTCTTATCCTGAGCGCCAAAGAAAGCGCAGGCTTAAAAACATGGCTGGATGAAAATGGTTATAAGATTCCGGCCGGTGCTGACGAAGTACTGGAGCCCTATGTTAAAAGCAATCTGAAATTTTTCGTGGTGAAAGTAAATGAAGAAGAAAAGAAAAAGCTGCCGGGTAATTTTCTTCGTCCCATACAGATCCGTTTTTCTTCGCCAAAGTTTATGCTGCCCATTCGGCTCGGAATGGCGAATGCTGACGGTGACCAGGATATGATCGTGTACGCATTCACCAAAAAGGGAAGAGTGGAGAGTACCAATTACAGAACTGTTTCATTGCCCACCGGCAAGAACATTCCGTTATTTGTAAAGAATAATTTTGGAAATTTTTATTCCAATCTTTTTCAGCACCAGTGGAGCATGGAAGGCAAAGCCATTACGATGCTGGAATATGCCTGGGATGTAAGCCCGAAGAATTTTATGAAATGCGACCCTTGTGTTGCCACGGCTCCTTCCGCACAGGATCTTGTTCAGGCCGGTGTATGGTGGATCAACCGCGACTGGAATGATTACAGTGATATTGATGAGCAGGAGGATTATTCAGGGAATGTATATTTCACGCGGTTGCATGTGCGTTACAACCGTAACAATTTCCCGCAGGATCTCCAGTTCCAGGTAACACCCAACACGGAAAACTTCCAGGCCCGCTATGTGATCACACATCCCGCTTCGGGGGATTTTAATTGCGATGCCGGGAAAAAATACCTGAAGGATCTCAAACAACGACGGGGCGCTGAGTTGGAAATGCTGACCTGGCTTACAGGTAAGAGTTATAATGACTGGGATGTAGTAATGAATGATTCTGGAGAAAACGCCATTCCTTCCGAAGCGAAGTATGCAAGTGTTTTGAGGGATGTGAAAAATACGCCCGAAAGAAATAACAATTTATTGTTTGCGACGATTGGCGTTCTTGGATTGGCGTCGGTACTTGGCTTCAGGAGAAAGAGTTAAAAAATGAAAATGGAACACAGATAACACGGATCAAACGGATGCAAACAGGTGTAATGCACTAAATCCGTCTCATCCTTGTCATCTGTGTTCTATTCGTTTGGTGCCTGTAACGGGTATGCGTGTGTGAAAAACGGCAGCACGTTAAGAATACTCCCACAAATGGCCGTGGATCGCAAAAATATTAGTTCTACTTTTTCTCGGGCATTTCTTTCGCCGCCAATTGATGAAACTCTGCCACTTTTCCATCTTTGTTAAACATCCATACTTCATTCAGATGCACTTTTGAAACCGTGCCATCTTTATTGGTATCGGTTTCTGTACCCCAGATGCTCACTACATTGCGGCCCGGCATATCGGGGCTTTTCAAGGTGACACAAGCATCTACCATGCTGACGGCGGAAGTAAAGCTGTTTCGGTAATCCTTAAGTGCTTTCAGGAGCATTTCTTTCCCTTTAAATACGGTACCGTCGGGCAATGTCGCAAACACAGTATCTGCAAACATGTCGGCTGCTTTATCCAGCGTGTTATCGTCATAATATTTCCATGCCCACAATACTTTTTGACTAAAGGCCTGGTCGCCCAACGTTATGTTGGTTGCATGAACCTTGTACGGCTGATCTGAACTTGCCTTAGATTGTGCATACATAGTAATGGAGAATAAAGCAAACAGGAAGAATGCTACGGGAATTTTCATGTGTTTCATATATGTAAATTTTTGAGTTGACTGAAAGATGCAGAAGCAAACCAGGTGTAAAGAAGGTTTTGGAAGGGACAGGAACAGTAAGTTACAGAAGTTTGACGGCATCATTGATAGTTTTTTTATGCCGGAGTTGCATTTGGGTAGCGGACGGTCTGATGTGATCGTCTTCAACCAAAAAAAATGTCGCTTGCAGACACCGCGTGACGTTGTCATTTGACACCGGACAGGGGAAAAAAATTAATTTTGGAAACATATTAACATCATGCGGCGATTTCTATTTTTTCTTTCTTTCCTTGTTGCATGTTCAGTTGTTTGTGCACAAAATAATAAAGCAGCTTATGATTTCTCAGCTACAAAAATTATTGGGCAATGCATTGCCTATCCTTATGGCCAGGGCTATGACTCATCGGGTGTGGCTCTTATAAAGATTAAGAGAACTAAAGATTCTTTGCTATTGCATACAATTTATGCGTCGGGCATCCAGTTTGATTTAGAAGAAGACCATTCTACTATCTTCCATATCAACAGGTACAAAAACAAATTAGTGGTCGGGTATACAGCGATCGTACCGCTATATTTCTATCGCTACAGTTCAGAAAATGAACTTGTTCCCATGTATGCTTCGGCAGAAACAACGTTACAGAATAAAATCAAAATGCTGGGGAAAAATGAACATCTACTGAAACCCGTTTCAATTTTCGGTTACCCGACAGTACGGTGATACAGGCGCCGTTCTGCTCACTTTGCCTATCCTTTTCGGAAAGTCATGGGCTATTGAAACGACGACGCGTTAATAGCTATCAATTCCATTCCTTTCATCTTGCTTTTATAAAATCTTCAAGGTCGAGAGCGTATATAAAATACACAATCTCCCGGCGCAACTGGTGCGTTAATCCGGGAACTTGCAATTGCCATTTATGAAAGGGGACTTTTAAAAACTCTTTTAAATTAGAATACCCGGCGGCGGCGATTGTTTTTCTTACCTGCCATGATAATGGCAACAACTGAATGTCTCGGTTGAGGAATGATGATTGTTTTCTATACGGCATATAAAATAATTGACGTGGTACGCAAACCAAGACTACAGAGGGACCGCGAAGCCCCAGCAAGCCCAATAGTCGCGCCCACGCCATTAGCGTAGGCAATTTGACTATTATGGGGCTTGCTTTTTCTAGAAAATTCGCGGTTTTCTGTAGCTCACTTAATAGTTAATTGCTAACTGATATGTAGTATGTTTTATTTATCCAAATTTGAATGATAAAGATAATGAGGAAGTGAATTGGGAGGAGATTTGAAGAAGGGAATTTTGTGACTTAATCTATGCTGTCATCTATATTAAATATGTTGTGTATTTGAACCCTTTTTACATCACCACTTACTTTATGTGCATAAGCTCATTGATATAGATTCGTCGGTGCTTCTTTTTCGTCGGTTTCAATGTTTTTTGGAATGGTACGAAGTTTTCGTTGCCTGGAATAAGCACTTGCAAGACTAACGACTCCACTAAATGCGATAACAAGACCACAAAAGAAATAGTAATTAGGCTCCCTATAGTTAAAAAGTATAAAAAGACCGCCGAATATTGCAGCTATCCATTTTAGAAAAACCATTAAAAGAAAAATTGCTTATTGCTACATCGAAACCCGGGAAAATATTCAAGCCTGGATGGGATGGAAACCTCCGGCACAGAAGGCTAAAAAGGGGCAAATCCAAAGCAGGGGTACCCTAAGTGAAACTGATACCGATTAAAAAGACTATACTGAATAGCATTAAGCAGGTAATAGTACCTTCGGCTCCTAAAACTTTCCCCTTTGAACAGCAACGTGCAAGCGTCAGGCAACACTTTTATTGGAAATTTATATGAAAAAAATATTTATTATTTGCATTCAATTTTATTTTGTGGCATCTTCAATATATTCGTATGGACAAAGCAAATTTATTGCAGTCGACAACGAATTAATTAAACTTAATAAAGAAAGGCTTTTCAACGGCAGCGTATTGGTTGCAAAAAATGGGAAAATCGTTTATCAAAAAAAAGTTGGATTTGCTGACATAGAACATAAAGTGCCAATAGTCGCAAATACAAAGTTTGAACTGGCTTCCATCTCCAAAACATTTACAGCTATTCTTATTTTGCAACTTGTTGAAAGCGGCAAAATAAAACTTGATGCTAAAATTTCTGATTACATTCCTGAATTTACAAGAAATGATTCCGGACAAATTACTATTCACCATTTGCTTTCACATACTTCAGGCATACAGGATTTTGTTGGCTTGAACTGTGACTTTGCCTCATGGACAAAGAAGGAGTTTTTAGAAGGTTTGCAAAAAACACCATTAAGTTTTAAACCGGGAAGTCAATTCCAATATGCTTCTTCTACATACATACTTTTAAGATTTATAATTGAGAAGGTAACAGGCAAAACGTACGAGACCAATCTAAGTGAGCGCATTCTTAAAGTTGCAGGCATGACAAATTCCGGGGTAATTCATAATAATGAAATTTTAGCTGACCGTGCTTTAGGCTATGTAAATAAAGAAGGTGATTATGAAAATGCTTTGCCCATCGCTAATCATGAAATATTTATAGGTGCTTCCTCGATATATTCAACGGCTGCGGACTTGTTAAAGTTTGACCAGGCTTTATATACTGAAAAGCTGCTTGGACAAAAAGAAAAGGAACTCATGTTTACCATTGTTCAACCACCTTATGGTTACGGCTGGTTTATTAGTGAAGATTCAATAAATGGAAAAATATTATCGCACGGCGGCGACGTCTTTGGTTATACTACGCTTATTGAAAGAAGGTTAAAAAACAGAATATCAATAATTATTTTAGGCAATCTGCAGGGTATTGACAGAGAAAAAATTGTAAACATTCTTGATGGAACACTTAATTAAACGAGTTTCTTTTTTACCAACACGACTTAACGATTGAAAATAAATCATGGTGGCATGAAAATTTTCGGGGCTACCTAAAGACGTTATGCAACAAGATGAATGTATTGCATACTCTTATGTAGAAGTGCAGGCAACAGCGCCCGACCGATGACCCCCCTCTGCTTCCGCTGAACAACGCGACTATTTGGTTTGCAGTGTTTGTACAGGAGTTGAGACCGTAGTAGCCGTAGGTTAAAAGTTTAATCTTCGAAGTTTGGGGTCGAGGTTTAAGTTTGGAGCTCACTGACTTTTTCAGGAAGTAACTCTCTGTATAAAAAGCAGTCCCTGGAAAGAGACCGCCAGCGTAAATTTTTAAAACAGCGCTACGATCTATTCAATCTCCAGCCGGGTGATTGTTTTGATGTCTTGCCGATGCAACGTCACTTTCTTCGTTGTGCGTTTCTCTCCATCGAAAATTTCAAAACGGTAAACACCTTCTTCGGCACCTTCAAAGTTATAACTGCGATCAATAATCGTTTCCTTCTTCCCTGCCCGGAAGTTTTCGAACACTGTACCGTCAATATCGTAAAATCTTACCGATACCATTCTGCCAAGAGGTTTTTGAATAAAAAGCCGGACCGACTCTTTTTCTAATTGAGGCTGCAATTTAAAACTGACCGATTGCTCCGTGTTCGCATAGTACTGCGATGACCTGAGCGTAGATGAACTCACACAAGAGGTAAATAACAAGGTGAGCGCAAAACAAACAGCGCCCGCTGCATAGGCGGCACTGCGAGGTGATGAATTTACTTTCATGGCTTACATTTTATGATTATAGAAAACAAACTATTCTTCGGGTCAGGCAATAACCAATCGTAACAGGCAACCAACCAGTTTTACCTGTTAAACAACAGTTGATGCCTATGATAAAATGTGTGGGAAAAACGTCCTGTCAACCGGACTCCTGTGCGACTTAAAATGCAGCGATTTATGTGCCGTATTTTATTTGAATTGATAATCAAGCATCGCCCTTTTTCACTGCTAAATTTATGTATCATGACTGTACAGTTGCTGTCCGCCATTGATACAGTGATTCATCAAACTTTGGGAAGAGGTGATCCCTGGAAAGGGTCCGTGGTAAAAATAAACCAAACTTAAAAATCATTGACTGCTCAACTTGTATTTGCATATCATGGACGTCTATTCCATGTCATCCAGGAAACGACGGTAAATAACATGGGTTGGCAAACTCTTTGATGCACATTTTTACACAAGTGAAATTACGCAGTAGCGATAAGTTCGATGATTATATCAATCATGAAAAAAAATGAACCTGATTGCAGTTCTGGAGACAGTAACTAATTTTTCTTTAGCACAAAAAACCGAGCAATGATGCTTCGGTTTTTTATTTTTCATCCCTTCAAAATCGCTTAAGGCACAATCATCGTCTTCGTTTGGAAAGTATGTGCACTGAAATAACCCAATGCACCGCCACTAATATTGGTAACAGGGTTGGCCGGCGCCGCTGACTGTGCCTGTCCTGTAGCACTCTGGTCAAGGCTGTACCAGTACTTGTATACCGCAGCATCAATACACAACATGTCTATTCTCATGGTATCGCCGCTTTCCAGTTTATCTTCCTCGTTATCATTTCCATCCACAAAAAGCGTGGCCGTGGTATGGCGCCCGTCGCTCAGGTCATCATTATTGATAAACACCCGTTTTGTCTTCACCCCGTTCAGGTAACGTACAAATTTGTAATAATTAGCGCTGCCGGCCGGATCATCATATTCAACGTTCGACATCTTGATGGCTTTTCCATCAAACCATGTATCATCGCTTACATAAATGGTATCCATATTTACCAATTGCGGCATCGTAGACGATGCGGTGTAGTCTGTACCGTTAATGCTTACACGAAGTGTATACGTTTTGCCAAAGGTGCCGGCCAGCGTTGCATGTTTGTATACGCCGCCCGGTTCTTCGCCGAGGGCCGTTGTTATACCGGTACTGTTGTCCGTTATATTCACCGTGGCCCCGGTGACCGGCGTAAATGTATTGTCTTCATTAAAATTTTTCGTTTGCGTGATCGTCACTTCGCACTGGCCGGGCTGGTCGGTGAGTATGCCTTCAATAACATACTTTTTTTCTGCATTATCCAGGTTCACGTCAATTACTTTTTCACAGGAAGTAACTATAAAACTGCTGACAAGAACAATGATTAGTAAGCGTCGCATGCGTTTCAGAATTTGAAGTTGTAAGAAATAGAGGGAATAACAGAGAATAGAGCAGTTTGTACCGCTTCGGTTTTCGACGGATCGTCTTTTCCTTCGCGGAACTGTATCGTATATGCATTTTGCCGTCCGTATGCATTATACAGGCTGAACGTAAGTTCCGAAGAGAAACGTTTTTTCTGTTTGAGCAGCCAGGTAGCACCGAGATCGAGCCGGTGATAATCGGGCATACGATACCCGTTGCGCTCCGTATAGTAAAATACAACCTGTCCATCCACCTTGTACTTGCCTGCAGGAAATGTAACGGCATCGCCGGTATAATACACCCAGTTTGCCGACAACGTCCATTTCTTACTCAACTGGTAAGAGCCAACGATGGAAATATCATGTGTCCTGTCCTGCCGTGCATTATACCATTGATCATTGTTGATGCCGTTGATCTTCCGTTCTGTTTTTGACAATGTATAGCTGAGCCAGCCATAAAACCGGCCCGCCTTTTTCTTCAACTGCCATTCTATACCATAGGCCCGTCCTTTGCCAAACAACATCTGTGATTCTATCGCATCCGAATTGGAATATATATCGGCACCGTTTCTGTAGTCCACCTGGTTCTGCATGGTTTTATAATAAGCCTCTACGGTGAGTTCATATTGATTGCTCCAAAGATTTTTGTAATACCCGAGAGAAACCTGGTCTGATATTTCCGGCTTGATAATATTCGTACTGGCTACCCACTTGTCTGTTGGGCTCGATGTAGTGGAGTTGGAAAGCAGGTGCAGGTTCTGCACATTGCGCACATACGAAGCTTTTATGGACGACGTAGTATTGAACTGGTAACTTGCTGCCAGCCGCGGTTCAGCATTGACATAGGTTTTTACCACATCGCCGCTTTGATAATGCATTGTATCAGTTACTTTACCGTCTTTATCCACGTTGTAAAAGTCTCCCTTACCTAAAATGCTGAATGCCGATACGCGCAGGCCGTACGTAAGACTGACCTTATCACTTGCCTTCCATGTGTTGGTAGCATAGAGTGCATTTTCCAGGGAATATCTTTTTTGTAACGTTGCCGGGTTAAAATTTGATTGTTCGGATGCCGTGACCTCGCCGGGGCGAATGGTATGATGAATGGCATTGAAACCAAAACGTATCGTATTGCGGTGATCCAGGTACCATTGAAACTCCTGCTTCAGGTTCCAGTCGCGTATCTGCGAAAAAATATCAAAATCATACGCACCGAAACGAACGGAAATATTGTAATCATAATTACTGAAAATGAGCGACGTGTTGGAGAAAAGCTTCCGGTTGTAAATATGGTTCCAGCGCAGTGTGCCGGTGGTATTGCCCCAGTTGAGACCAAAGAGGTTGCCTACACCCAGCTTGTCTTTTCCAAAATAACCCGATAAATAAAGACGATCCTTTGCACCGAGTATGTAGTTGAGCTTGGCATTCAGATCATAAAAGTAAAGCTTGTTGTTATTGATGGAAGAGTCGTTGGACAATTTCAAAAACATATCTGCATAGGTGCGCCGCCCTGTAACGAGAAAGGATGATTTGTCTTTCTGCAGGGGACCTTCCACATTTAGTTTCGCCGAAATAAGACCGATACCACCGCTTACATTATAATCCTGGTTGTTACCATCGTTCATTTTAATATCGAGAACGGACGATAAACGACCACCATATTGTGCAGGCATCCCGCCTTTGTAAATAGTAACATCTTTTATGGCATCAGAATTAAATGTAGAGAAAAAACCAAGCAGGTGTGATGCATTATAGACAGGCGCTTCATCGAGCAGGATCAGGTTTTGATCGGCAGCACCGCCGCGTACAAAAAAACCGCTGTTACCATCACCCGCAGATTTGATGCCCGGCAATAATTGTATTGTTTTCAAAATATCTTTTTCGCCAAGCAGTGCCGGTATGTTTTTAATATCCTGTATGCTCAGCCGCTCCACGCCCATCTGCGGGTTGCCGAGGCTTCGTCCCCGCGTGGTAGCCGTTACGCGTACTTCTTCCAGGTCCTTTGATTCGTTATCCAGCGAAATGTTCAATACTATATTTCTATCCACTGCTATCTCTTTTGTTTGCCGCTGCATGCCCGTTGCCGTTATCTCCAGTGTATAGTTTCCTTTAAAAAGCGTCAATGAAAAAAACCCATACTCGTTGCTGATAGTGCCGTTATTGCCCGCTTTGATCGATGCACCGATAATTGTTTCTCCTTTTTCGGTTGATTTAATTGTACCGCTGATGGTAAATTTTTCCTGCAGGGCTACCGCATGCATCAACGCAGCTGCAGCAGCAGCCTTTTTTTGTTTTACGATAATTACATTATCCTGTATGGAAAAGGTGAGCGGTTGGTTTTGAAAACAAATTTTCAGCACTTCATCCAGCGACGCATTGGTTACATCGATGCTTACTTTTCTTGTTTCTTTCAGCAGTTCATCTGTATAAATGAATTGCTGGCCGGTTTGCTTCCAGATGGAACGGAATAGTTTTTCCAGCGGCGCATTTTTTTCAGAAAGGGTGATCGTCTTTGCATTTCCCTGTGCATGGGTTTGTAAAGAAACAAAGAACAGGTAAACGAAGACCAATTTAAAAAGAGATAAAACCTTCTTCAATTGTTTTCTGCTGTTAACAGGGTGCGAGGTCCTTATACACATAATCTGGTTTGGATTTAATAATTAATCATGGTTATACTGCTTCGGAATGGAACGGTAATGCTGGTTGAAAAGTTACGCCTCATGGCAGCACAATTATTTTTCCTGCTGAAGAAGACGAGCCCGGTTCAACCTTGAACCCGACACTGCCGGTGGACTGTAACATTTTTAATACCTGCGATATATTATTGTTCCGGTTGATGATACCGCTGAAATGATTATCGGTAATTTTCCCGTTATACTCAATTTCTGCGTTATACCATCGCGACAGTTGCCGCATCACTGTTTTTATATCCGTGCTCCTGAAATCAAAGTAACCATCTTTCCATGCCGTAATTTCTTCTGTATCTATATCACTCAGCGTTTCCGGTTTACCAGTTGCGGCTATCCTTGCCTGTTGTCCCGGTTTCAACGCGATCAACTGCCCCCCGGTGGAAACTCTTACCGCGCCTTCAAGCAGGCTGATCTTTTGCTGGCCCTCATCTGCATACGCATTTATATTAAAATGAGTACCCAATACTTCTGTTTCAACCCCATTGGCTGATACAATAAATTTCCTTGCAGCATCCTTTGCCACTTCGTAATACGCTTCGCCGGTCATCTGTACTTTGCGTTCATGGCCGGTAAAGGCAACAGGATATGTAAGGGAAGAAGCAGCATTGAGCCAAACTGTCGTACCATCGGTAAGTATAAGCTGCAGCGGGCGGCTGCCTTTTGGTACGGTCAGCGTATTGATATGCGCGGCGCCGTTAGCCTGCAGCGAAGGATCGGTTTGATATGTTAATTGTCCGTCGCCGGTTTGTATGATCCTTGCATTTCCGTCTATGGCCAATTGTTTGCCTGCCACTGTATCCAGCATTATTTCTCTGCCGCCTGATAATATTAGTACTGCCTTTGTGTAAGCCGGTGCAGCTATATCATTTTTCACACCGACTTGTGTACGGGCAATGGCTGTCTTTTGTTCAGGATATAAAAACGCAAAAAAAGACACTGCTGCTACACCTAAGAGAACCGCCGCGGCAATTGCCCAGCGGCGATAAGGGAAGATGCGGCGAACCGGTGCCGCCTGTTTACGTAATTGTATTTGCTGGTACACCAGTTCCATCGATTCCGTATCTGCAACCGATTCGAAAGCCGGGTCGGTAAAATCTTCGGTAAATAACTGCTCCAGCTGTTCGCGGTATTGCGGATTGTGCAATAACGCAAACAACTCCGTTCGCTCTTTGTCCGTCAGTGTGCCGGCATAATAACCGTCCAGCAATGATTTGAATTTTTGCGGCGTCATCTATATATGACAGGAGAAAAAGAAGGTTGTGGGGGTGCTGCAAAAAAATTATTTATTGCAGCCAGAGCAGGCAGCACAGCAAGCCAACCGACCCATATTGTTTTTCGAGGCTGCCGCGGATATTTTTCAATGCCTTACTCATATGTTCCCTTACCGTATCATAAGAGAGGCTGAGTTCATTTGCTATCTGCTGATGCGTGAGACCCTGCTCACGGCTGAGACGGTATACCTGTTGCTGGCGGGCAGGCAACTGCTCAACGGCCTGTGAAATCAATGACACCAGTTCGCGGTGATCTAATTGTTGATGTGGCTGGTGCCGGTCGTCCGTAATTGTATAGTGTACTAGTTCATCACCCTGATCAACAGGTATTTTTTTCTGTAATTGATTAATGAGCAGGTTGCGGGTAACAACATGCAGGTAAGCGGGAAAATTTTCAATCGTGATAAGATCACTTCTTTTTTCCCAGAGCTTAATGAAAACTTCCTGCACGGTATCCTGCGCTGCCACCGGTGATTTTAAATAGCTTATTGCCATTGTATAGATCCTGCCGGCGTACTGATCATATAATGCCCTGAAGGATTGTTCACATCCGCCTGCTATAAAGCGCAGAAGGTCGCGATCAGTATGTTGTACTTTAAGGCTCATTGGTTTGGCGGCCAAACATAAACAAAAAATAAAGAGAAGATGACGCTGAACAATTTCTAAATTGTTAATATAGTCCGGATGCAATATGAAAAGTACCGGGCGTGACGAATGTTGCGGCCATCGGGGGTTGCAAAATAACGCGGTCTTTTGTACGTTTATGTCTTTCACAATATCCGGATCTATGAAAAACGTACGATGGTTTGATCTCTCGCTGAACGTGCTGTTGCCGCTTGTTGCCGGCGTTACGCTATATGTAATTCCCGCTTTAGCCAATAATGGATCAATTGCAAAAAATCATCTTGCTGATGGATTGTGGGCCTATGCCTTTATGTCGGCAATGCTTATTGTATGGGGGCGAGTGTTCTCACTGCAATGGATAGTGGCTGTTTTTGCCGCTGCCGCACTTTTTGAATGGCTGCAATACCTGCACCTCTTTCCCGGCACCGGCGACTGGTACGACGTGATCACTTATTTCCTGTTTTTTACCGCTGCATTAGTATTCAATAATTTTTTTCGCACGATACAAAAATCAAATCAATGAAAAGGAAAAATCTGCTTTCTGTTCTTGTTATCACCGTATTTGTTTTTTTAGGCCTGGGGTCGGCTGTAAACAAAATTCATATGGGTGCTTTTGAATACGATACGTCGAAAGAAGAAAAATCGGAACAGGGCAATTACATCGTTAAAAATGACGGCACCAAAGTATACGGTACCAAAATAAAATGGAAATCAGGTCTTTTTGTAAAAGACAGGATTGGTATAGACGACCATGTGTTTAAAATAAACGAAGTGCGCGGGTACCAGGATGGAAAAACATTCTACGGAAGGCTGGGTAATGAATACATCAAGCGCATAGTACACGGCAAAATAAATGTGTATGTTGACTTTACGAGGGAAACACGGACCACTACAGATGCTACCGGTCATATGCATACGTCGAGCTATACACGAACAGATCACTATGCACAGGTTGGTGAAGATGGTGAACTGCATGAATTCGGCGGTCAGAAGGCGATACGCAAATTAGTAGCCGATTGTCCGCTCGCCGTACAGATGGCCAGCCTGAGCAACCACAAGATGCGCAGAGCCATCCGCAAAAACCGTCACTATCTCAACAGTATTTTTGAAACATATAATAATGATTGTAAGGCGGTGGAGTGAGGAGATGCCGGTTGTAGCATGGCGTTAGGCCAGCGTGGTGCAGACGCTGCTAACTTGGTGACCTGCAGTCATAATTACTTCCGACGACTTACAGTCATAGTTACTCCGACGACTTACAGTCATCGTTACTCCCAACGACTTGCAGTCATCGTTACTCCCAACGACTTACAGTCATCGTTACTCACATTCGACCCTCCGGGTCCGGCATCACGCATAACCCGAAGGGTTGAATATGCATAACCATCGGTGTAACCGGTGGCATGTGCTGGC
>Ga0207683_10002888_pt1 | contig 14979 bp, 9 predicted proteins | sample KBSM73metaG_FD_184333 | JGI IMG/M metagenome (GOLD analysis project Ga0207683, IMG submission 184333) | Miscanthus rhizosphere microbial communities from Kellogg Biological Station, Michigan, USA - KBS M7-3 metaG (SPAdes) (version 2) | ecosystem: Host-associated > Plants > Roots > Rhizosphere >... | reverse complement strand
CGCGAAGGAGCGTGACCTCGATGCCGGCAGCGCGCCCGACCGCATCTATCGCCGGAACATCAAGGACTCGATCCCGCTGCGGCCGAACTCGCCCGAGCTGTACGTGCTCGCGCGCATCCGCGACGAGGCGCACCGGTTCGCGAACACGTTCCACCGCGACCGCCGCAGCAAGCAGTCGCTACGTAGTCAGCTCGACGACATCCCGGGCATCGGGCTGACGCGCCGCCAGCGCCTGCTCAAGCACTTCGGGAGCGTGCGCGCGGTGCGGCAGGCGACCGTCGAGGAGCTGGCGAAGGCACCCGGCATGAACAAGAAGGCTGCCGAGGCGGTCGCCACCTACTTCGCCGACCTCGAGCGCGGCGGCGGCGATCAGGCGATCGATCAGGAAATCGCCGAGGCGATCGACGAGCCCTCCTAGGTTACTATCGACCTGATGGGCAACGATCGGGTCCTGGGGATGGCGGCGACCACGCCGCACGCAGCGGGCACTGCGCCGGTCGAGCTGCAGGGCGGCCTGCGAATCGGCGCCTACGAGCTGATCCGCGAGCTCGGACGCGGCGGCATGGGCCAGGTCTGGCTCGCGCGCGACACGAAGCTCGCGCGGCGCGTGGCGATCAAGTTCCTCGCGAGCAGCTCGCAGGAGCTGACCGATCGGTTCCTCGTCGAGGCGCGTACGACCGCCGCCGTGAATCACGAGAACATCGTGGTGATCCACGAGGTCGACGAGCACGCCGGCGAGCCCTACATGGTGCTCGAGTACCTCGAGGGTGCACCGCTGCGCTCGCTGATGAATGGGCGCGCGTTCCCGGCGAGCCGCGTGATCGAGATTGCCGTCGCGGTCGCTCGTGCGGTCGTGCGCGCGCACGCGGCGGGCATCGTCCATCGCGATCTCAAGCCCGAGAACATCTTCGTGACCAGCGAGGGGACGGTGAAGGTCCTCGATTTCGGCATCGCGAAGGCGTTGAGCTCCGTCGAGAAAGCGCCGGCGGCACCGATGTCGCAGGACACCGAGGGCAGCGGGCTCATCGGCACGCCGCAGTACATGTCGCCCGAGCAGTTCGGCAACGGCGAGATCGATCACCGCAGCGACCTGTGGGCAGTCGGCATCATCCTGTTCGAGCTGCTCACCGGCCGGCACCCTCTCGAGCCGTTCACGTTCACGTCGCTGCTCGCCGCCGGCGCGATGCTCGACAAGCCGATGCCCGCGCTCGCCTCGGTGGTGCAGGACGTGCCCGAGCGTCTCGAGCGCGCGGTCGATCGCTGCCTGCGCAAGCGCAAGACCGAGCGGTACGCCGATGCGAAGGCGCTGCTCGTCGAGCTCGAGGCACTCGTGCCGGGGCGGTTCGGCCGCAAGCTCGCCGACGACGAGAGTCCGTATCCCGGACTGACCGCGTTTCAGGAAGAAGATGCGGACCGGTTCTTCGGCCGCTCGCGCGACATCACGCGCACCGTGACGCGGCTGCGCGAGCGCCCGCTCGTCGCGATCGCCGGCCCGTCGGGCGTCGGCAAGTCATCGTTCGTGCGCGCCGGTATCGTGCCGGCGCTCAAGGCATCCGGCGAGGAGTGGGAGACGTACATCGTGCGGCCCGGCCGGCAACCGCTGGCGAGCCTCGCCGGCGTGCTCGCGCCGCTGACCACGGCGCCGACCGTCGCCGGTGCGCGCGCGCAAACCAATCCGATCGCCGAGTACGAGAGCCTGGTCGACAAGCTGACCGCATCGCCGGGCTACCTCGGCGAGCTGCTGCGCGAGCGCGCGGCGCGCAAGAACACGCGAATCCTCGTGTTCGTCGATCAGCTCGAGGAGCTGTACACGCTCGTGCCCGACGTCGCCGAGCGCCGCGTGTTCACCGCGTGTCTCGCAGGCGCTGCCGACGATGCGACGTCGCCGGTGCGCATCGTCGCGTCGGTCCGCTCCGACTTCCTCGACCGCGCCGGCGAGCACCGCGACTTCTTCGACGAGCTGATGCGCGGCCTCGTGTTCCTGCAGCCGCTCGGCCGGCCGGAGCTGCGCGAGGCACTCGTGCGGCCGCTCGACGACTCGGGCTACCAGTTCGAGAGCGAGGACCTGGTCGAGGCGATGCTCGACGAGCTCGCGACCACGACCGGCGCGCTGCCGCTCCTGCAGTTCACGGCCGCGCAGCTGTGGGACGCGCGCGATCGCCGCGCGAAGACGCTGACGCGCAGCGCGTACGACGCGATCGGCGGGATCGCCGGCGCCCTCGCGACCCACGCCGACCGCGTGCTCGCCGAGATGCCACAGGCGCTGCATCCGGTCGCGCGCGCCGTGCTGCTGCGGCTGGTCACGCCCGAGCGCACGCGCGCGATCGTCGATCTCGTGGATCTGGAGACGCTGTCGAGCGACTCCGGCGAGGTGCGCCGCGTTGTGGATCGGCTTGTCGAGGCGCGCCTGCTGGTCGTCCAGACGCAGGGCACGACGACGGTCGAGCTCGTCCACGAGTCGCTGGTCACGAGCTGGCCGGCGCTGCGGCGGTGGCTCGACGAGGGCCAGGAAGACGCCGCGTTCCTCGCGCAGCTCGCGAGCTCGGCGAAGCAGTGGGAGGCGCGCCAGCACGCGCCCGGCGTCCTGTGGCGTGGCGACGCGATGGAGGATGCGCAGCGGTGGGCTCGCCAGCGCTCGCGTCCTCTGCCGGCGCGCGAGCAGGCCTTCCTCGACGCGGTGCTCGCGCTCGCGCGGCGCGGCCGGCGGCTGCGCGTCACGGCGCTTGTCGCAGGATTCCTCGTGCTCGCGGGGATCGCGGGCGGCGCGTCGATCGCCTACGTGCGCGTGCGTGCCGCGGAGCAGGTCGCGACCGAGAACCAGCACGAGGCCGAGGCGGCGCTCGCGAAGCAGCTCGCGGAGGAGAAGGCGCGCCAGGCGGCGGAGCGCGATCGCACGGCGGCACTCGCCTCGCTGCTCACCGAGGAACAGCTGCGCAAGGCGGCCGAGGATGGGCAGCTCACCGCGGAGCAGCTGGCATCGATCCTCGATGCCAAACGCGTGGCCGCCGAGAAGGGGCTCGCGGTCTCCGAGGCGCAGCGCGCGAAGATGCAGGAGCAGCTGAAGCTGGCCGAGGCGCAGCGTCAGGCGGCCGAGGCGCAGCGGCAGACTGCCGAGGCGGCAGCGCAGCAAAACGCGGCCGACGCTCAGCTGACGCGCGAGCAGCTGGTCGAGAAGAACAAACAGCTCGAGACCGCGCTCGCCGATGCGAAGAAGGCCACGGCGAAGGCCGATGCCGCGAAGGCCGATGCCGACCGCGCGTCCGCGAAGCTCGAGCAGGCGCTCGCCGTCGAGAAGGAGCGCGCCGAGCGGCTCGAGCGCGAGGGCAAGAAGATCATCAAGGGTGACCTGAAGTGATCACGGCGTGATCACCAGGTCCACGTCGCCGTGACGCCACTGCCGGTCGGCACGATCACCGGCGCGTGCTCGAGCACGCTGTGCGGCTGGTTGAGATAGACGCCGACCAGCCCTGCGATCGCGACCGCACCGCCGACGCCGAGCAGCGTCACGCCGGCGACGTTCTCGATGTGGCCGGTCGTCTTGTGCGAGGTCGTGCTCGCATTGACGTGCTGCATGCCGGGCGGCAGCGCAGGTCCACAGCCCGCCGGGCACTGCGCGGCGAGCAGCTCGTTGTAGGTCTGATACTCGCCGTGGGCGAGCACCTCGAGCGTCGCGCCGATCGCGAGGCCCGCTGCACCGCTACCGACGACGATCCACGGCGTGCTCGCCTTCCAGCGCCGCTCCATGTGCGTCTTGACCTCGAGCTTCACCAGCTTCACGGCGTGCATCTGCTCCTTGCCGGGCACGAGCACGAGCGACGAGCTCTCGGTGACGAAGCCCTGCTTGCTCGCGACGACCTGGTGCGCGCCGGGCAGCAGCAAGCGGGTCGCCTCGCCGGTGCCGTGCAGGATCGGCTGGCCGTCGAGCGTGACCTCCGCGCCGTCCATGTCGCACGTGATCCGCAGGTGCGTGAGCTGGCCGTCGAGTAGCTTCTTGTAGGTCTGCGCCTGCGCGAATGCCTCGGCGCCGATCGGCGCGGCGCCATACTTCATCGCCGCGGCGAGGTGGTCGTACGCCTCGAGTGGCTGATCGAGGTTGATCAGCGACACCGCCATGTTGAAGCGAATCGCCGGGTGGTCCCAGTGCTTGATCGCCTCGCGATACTTCACGAGCGCCTGCGGATAGCGCGACTCCTCGAACTCGCCGTTGCCTTCGCGATACATCGCGAGCGCCTGGTCCTGATCCGCCTGCGCGACGCCCGCAGCCCACGGCTTGTCGTCCGCATGCGCGATCGCGGCGAGCAACAAGACGATCATCACGATGCGCTTCACGGCTTCACCTGCCTGACGAGGTCGATCAGCATGCCGGTGCACGAGTCCGAGATCCGGACGGTCTTGTCGTCGACGACGACCACGCCGGCGAGGCAGCGCGTCACCGGCTCGGGAAACACATCTCGTGGCGGTGCGCCGTAGATCGTCTCGACCGCGCCGGTGCCGTCGACCGCGCCGGTGCCATCCGCCGCGAGCAACCGCACGCTGTTCGTCGACGTCACGAACAGGTTGCCGAGCGTATCGCAGACGAGGCCGCGCGGCGCATTGACCGGGAACTGCGATGCCGGCGAGCCCTGGCCCGACGAGCCCGGCACGCCGTCGCCGATCACCGTCGTGATCTTGCCGGCCGCGACGCGCCGCACGCGATTGTTCGACGTGTCCGCGATGAACAGGTCGCTGCCACACACCGCGGCCGCGGTCGGCGCGTTGAGCAGCGCGAGCGTCGCGTCGCCGCCATCGCCTGCATAGCCGAGCGTGCGCGGCGTGCCTGCGATCGTCGGCGCGGTGCCATTCTGCAGATTGACCGCGCGCACCACGTTGTTCCCGGTGTCGGTGACGTACAGGACCGGCCCGGTCGGATCGAACGCGAGCCCGGTCGGTGCACGGAACATCGCCGGTTGCGTCGTGCCATTGCCGACGCTGTATCCCGGAGTCTGGTCGTTGCCTGCGATCGTCGCGATCGTCCATGTGTCGGGATTCGTGGTGTCGACCATCGTCACCGCGTCGATCTCGTTGCCGACCGATACGTACACGGTGTTGTGCGCCGCATCGAACGCGAGCCCGCCGATCGGCGGAGAGATGGCATTGCGATAGCGCGCAAGGTTGCCGGTCGAAACGTCCTGCATGTAGCGGCCGATCACCGCCTCGAGCTTCGTCGCGGTGAGCGCCTGGACCGTGCCGCTCGTGCCACCGGCTATCAGCACGCCCGCTGGCGTGATCGCGAGCGCGCCAGGTTCGATCGCGTGCGCCGTTACGCTCGGGCCCATGCCGGCTGGCTCGACCTGCCCGAAGAGCGTCGAGACGATCCCATTCGCTGCGATCTTCCGCAGTCGCGAATCGAGCGTGTAGTCGATCAGGTAGATGTCGCCCTGAGGGTCGAGCGCCGCGCGAGTCACGCCGTCCAGGCCGGCACCGAGCGCGGGGCCCAGGTCGCCGAACCTTCCGCTGCCGCCGCCCGCGATCGTCGAGATGATGCCGCTCGCGTCGACGCGGCGGATGACTCCGAAGAAGCCCTCGACGATGACCATCCGCCCCGACGCATCGAAGTGCACGTCGGTCGGCGCATGGATCGCCGCCTGCAGCGCCTGGCCGCCGTCGCCGGTGCTGTCGTAGACGCCATTGCCGGCCACCGTGGTCAGGTTTCCCGCCGCATCGACCTTGCGGATCAGGTTGCTCGAGCTCTCGGCGATGTAGAGGTTGCCGGTCGCATCGACCGCGATGCCTTCCGGATAGTCAATCGACCGCGTGCTCGCATTGGCGCCGTCGGCGCTGAACGCGTAAGCGCCGTTGCCGGCGACCGTCGTGATCGTGCCGCCGGCGACCTTGCGGATCCGGTGGTTGTTGCTGTCGAGGAAGTAGACCGTGCCGTTCGCGTCGGCGGCGATGTCGGTCGGATAGTTGAGCGCGGCTGCGAGCGCCGACCCGCCGTCGCCGGAAAATCCCGTCCCACCGTTGCCCGCGATCGTCGTGATGATCCCGGTCGCGGCGGTGACCTTGCGGATCCGGTTGTTGAAGGAATCGGACACATAGAGGTTGCCCATCCCGTCGAAGGCCAGACCATGGGGCACCGTGATCGATGCCTGCGTCGCGGGGCCGCCGTCGCCGAGCGCGCCGCCCGTCAGGCTCCCGACGACGATCGTCGGGCCCGTCGCGTCGAGGCGCACGACGAACCCATCGAGCCCGATGTAGGGACGACCTTGCGCGTCGGCGACGATGCTGTTCGGGTACGCCAGGTGCGTGCTCGTCAGGTCAAAGGGTGGGATCAGCGTGACCGTCGTCGAGCCGATCTGCCGATCGATCGTGCCATTCCCGTGATGGAGCTCGCGCACGACCGAGTCCGTGCCTTCCGCGATCCACACGTTGCCACCCGGATCGACCGCGATGCCATGCGGCTGGCCGAGCGCCGCCGCGGTCGCGCTGCCACCGTCGCCGGTGTCACCGCCTGCGCCTGTGCCCGCAATCGTGTCGATGGTGCCGGCCGCGGTCACGCGCCGCACGCGGTTGCCGTTCTGCTCGGAGATGAACAGGTTGTTCGAGCCGTCGATCGCGATCCTCAACTGGGAGTCGATCTGCGCAGCGAGTGCATTGCCGCCGTCGCCGCTCTCGCCGGACATCCCGGTGCCCGCGACCGTGTAGATCAGTCCCGTGGCGGCGTCGACCCTCCGGACGATGCCGTTCTCGCCGATGTAGAGGTTGTTCGCTGAATCCAGCGCGAGCGAGTGCGGCCGTTGTAGCTGCGCGGCGGTTGCGAGAATGCCGTCGCTGGCGTCGCCGGGCGGCCCGCCGGTGGTCGGCACGCCAGCGTACGTCGTGATGATGCCGGTCGTCGGATCGACGCGGCGTACGATCTGCGCCTGCTCCTCCGCGATGTAGACATTCCCGAGACCGTCGATCGCGACATCGTCGCCGCGGATCCTCGCGTTCGTCGCGAGCCCGCCGTCGCCGAACCCGCCGTTCATCGGACCGTCGAACTGCCCGACGCCGGCGATGTTCGTGATGATGCCCGTCGTCGCATCGACGCGCCGGATGCGGTTATCGACGCCACTGCCGAGCGCGATGAACAGATTGCCGAGACCGTCGACCGCGAGGCCGCTGATGTTGCTGAGCTGCGCCGAGGTCGCCGCGCCGCCGTCGCCGCCGGTACCATCGACCCCGTTGCCGGCGACAGTGACGATCGCACCCGACGTGCGGTCGAGCCGAAGCACGCGGTGGTTGCCTGTATCGGCGATGAACACGTTGCCGTTGCGATCGATCGCGATGTCGGTCGGATTCTCGAGGTACGTCTGTAACGGCTGCGCGTTGCCGCCGAGGATCGGCGTCGCGAGCCACTCCGTCGCGCGGCACATGTCGCAGCCGTCCGACGGATCTTGATTCGCGTCGTCGCACGCTTCGCCTTCATCGACGATGCCGTCGCCGCACATCTCGATCTTCTGGCAATCGGCGCGACAGCCGTCGCCCGACATCGTGTTGCAGTCGTCGCACGCCTCGCCGGTCTCGACGACGCAGTCACCGCAGCCACCGACCGCGACGCACAGACCACCGCGACACACGCCGTGGCCGACCGTCGTGAGCTGGCAGCCGCCGCCGTCGGCAACGCCCTGACACGCATCGATCTGCTCCTGGTCGACGCAGGCGCCGCCTGCGGGTGCGCAGACCTTCTTGTCAGGGCACACGGTGCCGTCGTCACAGATCGTCTCGCTCGCCGAAAAACACCCAGCCAGCGCGAGGCCCACCACCAGCGCGAATCGCCACATCACGACCATCGTATCCGATCGAGAAGTGCCGATCGGAATGCGGCGCCTCGGTTCTAGCCGGCTCCTCGAGTGGCCACACGACGATTCGCGTACTTGCGGCGGATCGCCCCATGCAATATCGCGCGCGCATGCGCAGGACGGCGATGCTGGCGGCGGCTCTGGTGGCCATGGCGGCGTGTGCAGTCGACGACATTCCCGACGGTGACTCGGTCGACGCCGACCCCTCCGACTTCGACGCGAAGGCCGACGGCGTCTCCGGTACCTCGCCAGTGGTGCTCGCCATGATCGACGGCGCGAAGCATCGCGTGCTGGTCCAGATCTCGACGCTCGCCGACAAGACACTGCTCACCCACCTGCGCGACGCGGCGAAGCGCGGCGTCGATGTCCACGCGTACCTCGCGGTGAGCAAGCCCGCGCATCCGGCGAGTGTGCTCGCGGGCGAGCAGCTCGAGGCGGCCGGCGTCGATCTGTGTGTCGTGCGCAAGACGGCGCTCGTGGGCTTCCAGATCATCGCCGATGACACCCAGCTCGTCGGCACGAAGAAGGTCACCACGGCCTCGAAGGTCACCGCGGCGGCCGCTGCGTTCGCGACCGCGAGCGCCGAGGATGTATCGGGCACGCCACCGAGCCTCGGCACGAGCGACACGGCGCTGATGCTGATGCCCGAGTCGGGCCCCGGCCCGATCGTGTCGCTGGTCGCCGGTGCGAAGGCGTCGGTCGATCTCGAGATCTACCAGCTGCAGTCGCCCGCGGTCGTGGCTGCGCTGATCGCGGCGGAGCAGCGCGGCGTCACCGTGCGCGTGATGCTCGAGCCGAAGACGGTCGGCTACCAGAACTACAAGATGGTCGCGGCACAGCTCGCGGCGGCCGGCATCATGGTGAAGGCGACGCCGCCGCAGTTCGATTCGTCGCACAACGTCGACCACGCGAAGTTCATGGTGCTCGACGGTGCCGAGCTCGTGTTCGGCAGCGGGAACATGGTCCGCAGCGGTCTCGGCGGCAATCCCGCCGGCGAGTTCTGCAACCGCGACTTCTGGATCCGCGATCGCCGCACCACCGCGGTCGCCGAGGCGCGCGGGTTGTTCGACGCCGACTGGAACCGCACCGCGGCGCCCGGCTTAGAGCAGCTCGTCGTCACGCCCGACAACGCCGATGCAAAGGTGCTCGCGCTGATCGACGCCGCGCACACGCGCCTCTACGTCTACAACCAGTCACTCGCGGATGACGAGCTCGAGCAGCACCTCACCGATGCGAAGCAGCGCGGCGTCGATGTCCACGTGCTGCTCGGCAACCAGCCGGGCTTCGGCGGCGCACCGCCGGCGAACCAGCCCGCGATCGACACGCTCGAGGCCGCGGGCATCACCGCCGGCTACTTCACCACGCACTACCTCCACGGCAAGGTCGTCGTGTCCGACGATGCCGCGTTCATCGGGTCGCAGAACTTCACGTCGGGCGGGCTCGGCAAGAACCGCGAGGTCGGCGAGATCCTGACGACGACGACGATCGTCGATGCGCTCGCCGCGCAGTTCGCGACCGACGAAGCCCATCCCGCGCCCTAGCCGGGCCTCTAGCTGCGGCGAAGGTTCGTCGCGCGTTTCCAGTGCGCGAGCAGATCCTTCTTGCGCGCGAGCTTCTCGACCGCCAGCCGCGCGCACTCGCGCGACATGAACCGCGCGTGCCGTCGCACGAATGCCTCGACGCGCGTCGGCTCGCCGCGTGACAGCTCGCGCAACAGCCAACCGACTGCGGTCTGATCGATCCGATCGGGCGACCACACGATCGCTGCGCACACCTGGAAGATCAGCTGCGCGAGCCCGGGCAGCGCGGCATCGCCTTGCGGCGCGAGCGCCGTCAGCGCGGCACATGCGGCGCGGCGCTGCCACGGCGTATCGGCGTTGCGCCAGGTCGCGAGCGCGCGGGCGATCTCGGCGCGGCCGCGCACGCGCTGGAGCAGCGTGCCGAGCACCTGCACGCCGAACGCGTCGCAGAGCGCGCCGTCTTCGAGGTGCCCGGAGTCGAACAGCCGCTCGAAGCTCGCGAGGTCGGTCGCGCGCAGCTGATCGCCGAGCCGGTCGTGCAGCACGAAGATGCCCGCGAGCTTGTCGGCCGAGCTGCGCTGCTCGATCAGCGCGAGCGCGATCCGCTTGCCGACCGTGGCCGGGTGCGCGCCGAGGCCGTGGTCGGCCCACCATTTATGGACGGTCGCCTTCCCGGGACGGCGGGCGATCCGGCGGTGCAGATCCGCCACCGGGTCCATCGGCGCCTTCGCAGCCATAGCTCCAGAGTGCCTGAAGACGGCTCAGGAGAGAAAGTTGGGATCCGATGTGATGCGATGTAGGATAAAGTGCCCCTGGGAGCCCAGGGAACCTATGTCCAAAAACCGAAAGATCAAGGATACATCGGTGGGCGGGGGTCGGAAGGGCGAGCGCGACGCCGGGGAGACCCGGCGTGAAGTGTTCGGCGTGATCGGCCTCGGCGCGGCGCTGTTCCTCGGCATCGCGACCATCTCCCTGCAAGCCCACACGATGGTGATGGGCCCGTTCGGGCGCACCATCGCCTCCGGGTTCTACGGCCTCGCCGGGGTCTGTGGCTACTTCCTGATCGTGCTCGCCGCGGTGGCCGCGGTGCGCATGATCATCGAACGCGAGCCGGTGATGCCGCCGATGATCGTTGCGGGCACCGTGCTCGGCGCGGTCGCGCTCGCGACGCTCATCCACCTCATCGTTCCGCACTACCGGATCGCCGGGCACGGCCCGGGCGGTGCGATCGGCGAGCACCTCGCGGAGATCCTGCGCGCGGTGATCTCGACCGCCGGCACCGCGCTGCTCGCGTGCATCGGCCTGGTCGTCGCGGTCGTGATCGCGACGCCGCTGCGCATGCGGGATGTCCTTCACGGCATCGGCCGGGCGCTCGGCGCCGCCGGTGGCGCACTGAAGACGGCCGCCGCGGCGTTCGCGAAGTTCTGGGCCGACGTGTTCCGCGCGATCCTGCCCGAGCGCGGCCGCGACGAGGACGACGAGGACGACGAGGAAGTCGACGAGCAGGACGTCCTCGAGGCCGCCGACGACGAGCACGGTCCCGAGCCGGTGATCCACGAGCGCACGCAGCCTTCTGCGATCGAGGTCGTCGAGCTCACCGAGCCGAAGAAGAAGAAGAAATCGCCGCCGAAGACCATGATCGATATGGCCCCGCCCGGCCCCGCGGCCAACGACGAGGGTGCGGTCGACGCCGAGGTGGCCGCGCCGAAGAAGCGGATCGCGAAGGGCACCAAGGCGCCCGAGATGCTTCCTGGCGACGATGACGATGTCTCGCCCGTGGTGCTCGCGCCGCCGCCCGCACCGATCGCCGCGAACGACGGCCCGGTGATCGTCGAGCCGAAGTACAAGCACGCCGACAAGGCGGAGATGGCAGCCAAGGAGAAGCAGGCAGAGGCCGAGCGCCAGACGTTCATCAAGCTCGGCGAGGGCGACTACCAGCTGCCCTCGATCCAGCTCCTTGCCTACGACGCGAGCAGCGTGAACCAGATCGACAAGACCGCGATGCTCGAGCTCTCGGCGAAGCTGACGCAGACGCTCGAGAACTACGGCGTGAAGGGCGACGTCGTCGCGATCCGGCCCGGCCCGGTCGTCACGATGTACGAGTTCGCGCCCGCGCCCGGCACGCGCGTCAACAAGATCGTGAATCTCACCGACGACCTCGCGCTCGCCCTCGAGGCGCTCCGCGTTCGCATCGTCGCGCCGATTCCCGGCAAGGCTGCCGTCGGCATCGAGGTTCCGAACCGCTCGCGCGAGAAGGTCTTCCTCAAGGAGATCCTCGCCGACGACATGTTCCGCAAGGGCCGCGGCAAGCTGCCGATGGCGATCGGCAAGGACATCGAAGGCGGCCCGGCCGTCGTCGATCTCGCGCGCATGCCTCACCTGCTCGTCGCCGGCACCACCGGCTCGGGCAAGTCGGTCGCGGTGAACGCGATGATCACGTCCCTGCTCTATCACTGCTCGCCCGAAGACGTCCGCATGATCATGGTCGACCCGAAGATGCTCGAGCTCTCGATCTACGAGGGCGTGCCGCATCTGCTGCTGCCGGTCGTCACCGATCCGAAGAAGGCGAACCTCGCGCTGCGCTGGGCCGTCGAGGAGATGGAGCGTCGCTACGATCTGCTCGCCCAGATGGGCGTGCGCGACATCGCGTCGTTCAACGAGAAGATCGGCAAGCAGATGGCGAAGGTCGAGGCCGACAAGCTTCGCGCCGCCGCCGACGCCGCGGCCCTCGCGCTCGAGGACGATCTCGACAAGGCCGTGTCTGCCGATTCGCCCGAGGCCGCCGACAAGCGCGAGAAGATCGTCACCGCGCCGCACCACCGCCTGCCCTACATCGTCGTCGTGATCGACGAGTTCGCCGACCTCATGATGTGCGCGCCGAAGGAAGTCGAGACGAGCGTGGCGCGCATCGCGCAGAAGGCGCGCGCCGCCGGCATCCACCTGATCCTCGCAACGCAGCGGCCGAGCGTGGACGTCATCACCGGCCTCATCAAGGCGAACTTCCCGTCGCGCATCGCGTTCCACGTGACGTCGAAGATCGACTCGCGCACGATCCTCGATCAGAACGGTGCCGAGGCGCTGCTCGGCGCCGGCGACATGCTGTTCTCCGATCGCGGCGGCGCGCCCCAGCGTCTCCACGGCTGCTACGTCGACGAGGAGGAGATCCACCGCGTCGTCGAGTTCCTCAAGACGCAGGGGCGCCCGGTCTACAACCTCGACATCGTCAAGCCGCGCGACGAGGATGGCGAAGGCGGCGGCGACTTCGGTGGCGGCGCAGGCGGCGGCGGCAAGTCCGACGACGACATGTACGACAAGGCCGTGTACATCGTCACCACCACGCGCAATGCGAGCATCTCGTGGGTCCAGCGCCAGCTGCGCATCGGCTACAACCGCGCCGCGCGTCTCGTCGAGGAGATGGAGAAGCAAGGCGTTGTCAGTCCGCCGGACCACACGAACAAGCGCGAAGTGCTCGTCGCTGCGGCCTGAGATGTGATGATGTGAAATGATGCGTGAGCATTGCGAGCGACCTGGCTCACCGACATCCATCTGAACTTCCTCAAGCCGCTCGCGCTGCGTGCGTTCTACGACCGCGTGCGCGCCGAGCAGCCGGCGGTGCTGCTCGTCACCGGCGACATCGGGGAAGCAGACTCGGTCGTGCGGTTCGTCGGCGAGCTCGCGGCGATCGCGCCGGTATACTTCGTGCTCGGCAACCACGACTACTACCGGTCGAGCATCGCGGCCGTGCGCGGCGCGGTGCAGCGCCTGCCGATGGAGATGACGTGGCTGCCCGGCTGCGGGCCGCTGAAGATCACGCCGCGCACCACGATCCTCGGCGTCGACGGTTGGGGCGACGCGCGGTGCGGCGACCTCGCATCGAAGGTGCAGCTCTCCGACTGGCAGCTGATCGACGACTTCAAGCGCGGCGATCGCAACGAGACCCTGCAGCGGCTCGGCGCGAACGAGGCGCGCAAGCTGCGCGAGTACCTCGCGGCGGCGCCGGAAAGCGAGCACCTGCTCGTGCTCACGCACGTGCCGCCGTTTCCGGAGGCCTGCATCTACGACGACGTGCAGAGCGAGCCGGCCTGGCTGCCGTGGTTCACATGCATCGCGACGGGCGAGCTGCTGCTCGAGCACGCGCGCGCGCATCCCGGCCAGCAGATCACCGTGCTGTGCGGCCACTCGCACGGCGTCGGTATGCATCAGCCGTTGCCGAACCTGACCGTGCGCACGGGCGGCTGGCCGAAGGGCGTCGAGGGTTACGGCAACCCGGTCGTCCAGGATACGATCGAGCTGTGAAACTCGCAGCCCTGGTGTTCCTCGTCGCGTGCGGTCAGCGCGATCAAGCGCGTCCGCCGCAGCCGGTCGTGGCGGCACAGCCGCCGGTCGCACGAGCTCAGCCCGCATCGGGCTCGGGCGCAGACATCAAGCGTCCCTGCTCGATGATCACGGCTGCCGAGGTCTCCGGCATCGTCGGGTTCACCGTCACCGCGCACGACGATCAGTTCCGCTGCAAGTTTGTCGACGGCAAGACCGGATGGCTCTCGCTCGAGCTGATGGAGTCGACGTCGCGGTCGGCCAGGGACATCTGCGAGTACGCCCCCGACAAGCGCACCGCGGTACCCGGTGTCGGCGACGCCGCGTCGTACTTCGGTGCGACGGCGTGCGTGAAGCTCGGCGATGTCGCGATCATCGTCGATGGGGCGAATCTGGCCGAACACTCCGACGCGCTCGGACACGCGGGCGCCCAGAAGCCAGAGATCCTGGTCGCGAAGCTCGTCGCGTCGCGAATTCCCTAGTCGCTGGTCGGCGCGTAGGTGCGGGCGCGGCCGGCGAGGCGTGTGAGGCACTCGCGCGCTCGCGTCAGCGACAGCGAGGCGGTCTCGTCGCCGCGAACGTCCTGCATCGGCCGCGACTCGAGCCGGTCGATCGCATCGTTCATCGACGTCACGCACGCGGTGGTCCGGCACGCACACGCGCGCGCGTGCAGCTCGGCTGCCACCTTCTGCCAGTCCTCGAGGTCGAAGCGCAGCGGCGTGTCGAGCTTCGGATCGGCATCGGCCGCCGGGTCGTACGCCCACGCCGGCTCGTCGAGGCGGGGCGGGCACGCGCGGCCGGTTGCCTGGCAACTCTCGAGGGACGCGATGAACCGGCGGCGGACCGCGAGGTCGGCGGTCGCGGCGAGCTTGGCGTCATCGTCGCCCTTGAAGTCCGCGTCCATGACCTGCTTCTCGACGGTGGCCTCGGCGGCGCGCTCGGCGATCAGCGCCTTCTCGAGGTCCGGCTTGCCGTAGCTGGGCTGGAATTCGTCCTCGGGGGCGAGGCCCTGGTGCGTCGCGATGCCGGTGTCGCCGCCGGGATGCGCGGGTGGCGGCGTGCTCCCGCCACAGCCAACCAGGGCTAGCCACAGAAGCGTTCTCATCTTCCATACGGTAACCTGCAACGTGCCGAGAACGTTCGTGTCCCGTTCATGAATCGCCACGTGGCGCCGTGCGTCCAAGGCGTGTAGGAGATTGAAGCAATGATCGACGTCATCGGAATCATCACCCGCACCTGGCTCGGCCTCGCGAGCGCGCCCCTCATGGCAGCGCCGGCCGCCGGCTCGGCCACCGCGCAGGTCACCGCGCCCGCATCGCCGGGGA
>Ga0207683_10002885_pt1 | contig 14986 bp, 11 predicted proteins | sample KBSM73metaG_FD_184333 | JGI IMG/M metagenome (GOLD analysis project Ga0207683, IMG submission 184333) | Miscanthus rhizosphere microbial communities from Kellogg Biological Station, Michigan, USA - KBS M7-3 metaG (SPAdes) (version 2) | ecosystem: Host-associated > Plants > Roots > Rhizosphere >... | reverse complement strand
CAATGTGCGCGTGCCCATGCAGCTGTTGCGCGCAGGGGTGCGGCTGACCGGGGTGATCCCGGCTTCGGCGCGGGAAGAAGTCAATGCCGCATTGCGCAAGGAAGGCATCGCCTTCGACATCAACAACGTCACGCCGCAAAATCTGGAAGAGTTGATTGAGCAATTGCGCGAATTGACCGTGGACGTGGATAACGAGAACACCAAAGTCCGGGTTTTTTGTGAATGAACCCCCTCCGGTTTCAGCTTCCGCTCGGTCGCTCCGCTACCCTCGCACGCTGAAACCACCTCCCCCTGGGCGTGCTACGCACGCAAGAGGGGGAGGCAGGCCCAAGCTAGTTCCTTCTGTTAACTTTATCTTTGCCGTCCGGGCGGCACTGTCCTAGGCTGAAACACTGTCGCCAAGGCGCTTGGCGGACCTGCGGAGCTGCCGATGTCCAACCCTCAGCACGAACCCACCATGGAGGAAATCCTAGCCTCCATCCGCAAGATTATTTCCGAGGACGCCCCGGAGGCCGCCGCCCCCGCTGCGGCTGCTCCCGAACCAGCGCCCGTCACCCCGGCTCCCGCCCCGCCGCCGCCACCCGAACCAGTGCATGACGATGTCTTGGAACTGACCCAGGAAATCGAAGTGGCCGCTCCGGAGCCCGCCCCGGCTGAGGACATTGTGTTTGAGAATGTCGCCCCTGCTGCCCCGGCGGCGGCCCCGCATTCCGATATCTTTTCCGACCAGACCCGCAAGGCGATGGAAGACACCTTCAACGCCATTCCCGAAGAAGAGCCGGAGCCCGTAGCACCCATGCGCAGTCCCGCCCACCTCGCGCCGGTTGACGGCGCCACCGTAGAAAATGTCTTTGAGCGGGCGGTGCGCGAGAGCTTCGAGCCGGTGCTGCAGCAGTATCTGAAGGACAATTCCGCTGCCGTTATCGACGGCATGAAGCCCCTGATCCGGGAATGGATGGACGAGCACTTCCCGCCCTTACTGGAAGGCGCTGTCCGGGCGGAAGTGGAACGGGTCGTCAAGGCACGCGGTAAGCGCTGACTTATCCCAGGCTCTTGACCTGGGCGCAGGTTCTAAAGCATTTGCGCTGCCATGCTCGATAAGACCTTCAATCCCAAAGACGTGGAACAGCGCATCGCCGCCCTGTGGGAGGCGTCCGGCGCTTTCCGCTGCGGCAACCGCCCTCAGGCAGAGCCTTTCTCCATTGTCATTCCGCCGCCCAATGTCACGGGGCGGCTGCATATCGGCCACGCCCTCAACAACAGCCTGCAGGACATCTTGGCGCGGTTCGAGCGCATGCGCGGCAAGGACGTGCTGTGGCAGCCCGGCACCGACCATGCCGGCATCGCCACCCAATTGATTGTCGAGCGTCAACTGGCCGAGCGCCAGATGTCGCGCCTGGGCTTGGGCCGCGAAAAATTCCTGGAAGAAGTGTGGAAGTGGAAGGGCGAATCCGGCGGCGCCATTGTCGAGCAGCAGCACCGGCTGGGCGCATCCGCCGACTGGGGCCGCGAACGCTTCACCATGGACGAGGGGCTGTCGCGCGCCGTCATCAAGGTGTTTGTCGAACTCTATAACCAGGGCCTGATCTACAAGGACAAACGGCTAGTCAATTGGGACCCGCGGTTGCAGACGGCGGTGTCGGACCTGGAAGTCGAGAATATCGAGATCAAAGGCCATCTCTGGCACATCAAATATCCCATCGAAGACAGCGACCAGTTCATCACCGTCGCCACCACCCGGCCTGAAACCATGCTGGGCGACACCGCGGTGGCGGTGCATCCGGACGATGCGCGCTTCAAAGCGCTGGTGGGAAAGATGGTGGTCCTGCCGCTGACCGGGCGGCTGATCCCCATCGTCGCGGACGAACATTCCGACCCGGAAAAAGGCACCGGCGCGGTCAAGATCACGCCCGGCCATGACTTCAACGACTTTGAAGTGGGCAAGCGTCATAAGCTGCCCTTGATCAACATTCTCAACAAGGACGGCACGTTCAACAATGACGTGCCGGCGCCTTATCGTGGGTTGTCGCGGGAAGCGGCGCGCAAGAAGGTGGTGGCCGATCTGGAAGCTGCGGGCCTGCTGGAAAAGAGCGAATCCATCACCCATGCCGTGCCGCATGACGAAAAGACCAAAACGGTGGTGTTGGAGCCGTTCCTTACCGAGCAATGGTATCTGAATGTCCAGCCTTTGGCCGACAAGGCGATTGCCGCGGTGGAAAAGGGCGAAACCAAATTCGTGCCGGAGAATTGGGCCAATGTTTATTTCAGTTGGCTGAGGAATATTCGCCCCTGGTGCATTTCCCGTCAGTTGTGGTGGGGCCATCAGATTCCGGTCTGGTATGACGCGGACAGCAAGGTCTATTGCGCGGAGAATGAAACGGAAGCCGCCAAGCTCGCGGGCGGCAAAGCCCTCACGCGCGACGAAGACGTGCTGGACACCTGGTTCTCTTCGGCACTGTGGCCTTTCTCCACCTTGGGCTGGCCAGACCAGACCAAGGAGTTGGACCGCTATTATCCCACCAATGTGCTGGTGACCGGCTTCGACATTATTTTCTTTTGGGTTGCCCGCATGATGATGATGGGCATCCATTTCATGGGCAAAGTGCCGTTCAAGACGGTCTTGATCCACAATCGCGTGCTGGACGAGCAAGGCGCGAAAATGTCCAAGACCAAGGGCAATGTGGTCGATCCCATTACCCTGATCGATGAGTTCGGCGCCGATGCTTTGCGATTCACCTTGGCGCTGGCGGCGGGACAAAGCCGCGACATGCGTATCGGGCCAACACGGGTGGAATCGGGGCGCAACTTCGCCACCAAGCTTTGGAATACCTCGCGCTTCTGCGAGATGAATGGTTGCGTCACGGTGCCGGGCTTTGATCCGTCTAGCGTGCAGGAAACCGTCAATCAGTGGATCGTTTCGGAAACGGCGCAGGCTGTGGCGGATGTGACGGCGGCAATCGAGGCTTTGCGTTTCAATGACGCGGCCAATGCCGCCTATCACTTCGTCTACGACATTTTTTGCGACTGGTATGTCGAAATCACCAAGCCGATCTTCCAGTCGGGAGCTGAGTCCGCAAAGGGCGAAACCCGCGCCACCACCGCCTGGGCGCGTGACCAGATTCTCAAACTGCTACACCCCTTCATGCCCTTCATCACCGAGGAATTGTGGGCGGCAACAGCGGCAACCCCGCGCGACAGCCTGTTGGTCGTGGCCGAATGGCCGTCGATCAAAGCGCAGGGCGCTGAGGCCGCCAGCGCGGAAATGCATTGGGTGATCGAGTTGATCAAGGGTGTGCGTTCGGTGCGCGCCGAAATGAACGTGCCGGCAGGCGCAAAAATCCCACTGGTGTTGACCGGCGCCTCGGAAACCAGCGCGCGCCGCCTGGCCAAGCACATTGACGTGATTTCTACTCTCGCGCGGCTCACCAGCGCCGAAGCGGCGCCTGCCATCCCCAAGGGTTCGGCGCAGTTCGTATTGGAAGAGGCTGTCGTGGCCTTGCCGCTGGGCGATGTGATCGACTTCGCAAAGGAACGGGCGCGGCTGGAAAAAGACCTCAAGAAAACCCAGGACGAAATTGCCCGCTTTGACGCCAAACTGTCGAACGAGCAATTTGTCGCCAAGGCGCCGGAAGAGGTGCTGACGGAACAGCGGGAAAAGCGGGCGGAAGCGGCGGCCCTGGCGGCGCGGCTGAGTGACGCGATCGGACGACTGCAAAGCTAGTTGTCATGCCTCCCCACAGGCATGCGAAAAAGTCGGAATAACCCTGTCCGTGTCGCGGTTGAAGCGGGGCAGGGCGAACCCTAGCTTTTAGACAGTCATCGAAACATCGAGGTTCCATGCCCACCCTGTTCGATCCCCTGAAGCTTGGCGCGCTCCAGCTCCCCAACCGCATCATCATGGCGCCCTTGACCCGCAGCCGCGCCACCCCGGACGGCCGGGTGCCGACCGATCTGCAACGCGATTATTATGCGCAGCGGGCGGACGCGGGGCTGATCATCTCGGAAGCAACCTCGGTTACCGCCATGGGCGTGGGCTATGCCGCCACCCCGGGCATCTGGTCGGATGAGCAGACGGAAGGCTGGAAGAAGATCACCAAGGCGGTGCATGACGCGGGCGGCCGCATGGTGTTGCAGCTCTGGCATGTGGGTCGCATTTCCCATCCCCTGTTTTTGAACGGGGCGCTGCCGGAATCGGCCAGCGCGGTGAAGCCCAAAGGCAATGTGTCCCTGGTCAGGCCGCCGACCGAATATGTCACCCCGCGCGCGCTGGAGCGCGAAGAAATTCCCCGCATCATCGCCGCCTTTAAGCGCGGCGCGGAGAATGCCGAAAAAGCGGGTTTCGACGGCGTGCATATCCATGGCGCCAACGGCTATCTGCTGGATCAGTTTCTGCAGGACTCCACCAATCAGCGCAGCGACGATTATGGTGGTCCGCTTGAGAACCGCTCCCGGCTGATGCTGGAAGTGGCGCAGGCTTGTATCGATGTGTGGGGCGGCGACCGCGTGGGCATGCATCTGGCGCCGCGCATGGACAGCCACGACATGGGCGACAGCGACCGGTTGGGCACCTTTACCTATGTCGCGCGCGAATTGGGCAGGTTGGGCATCGGTTGGATCGCGGCGCGTGAAGCCCAGATCGGAGCTGATACCAAGCTGGTCGACAGTCAGGGCAATCCCAAACCGATCCGGAATGCCGAAAGCATCGGGCCTGCGCTGAAAAAAGTGTTTGGCGGTCCCTTTATCGCCAATGAAGGCTTCACCTTCGAGAGCGCGCAAAAGGCGCTGGCCGAGGCGAAAGCTGATGCGGTGGCGTTCGGTAAATTGTTTATTGCCAATCCCGATCTGGTTGAGCGATTCGCGAAACATGCGCCGCTGAATGCTTGGAATACGGCGACGTTTTATTCGCCGGGGCCTGAGGGTTATGTCGATTATCCGGCGCTGCAATCTGAACTTGCCGCAAACATGCCTTGATCGGGGAGGGAACCTTCCTTCCGAATGGTACGTTTCCGATCCAGTAATGGGGGCCCGCTATGCGGGAAACCCCGGAAGAGGAGACTCACAATGACTCGTTTTGCCAAGATTGCCGCCGCCACCGTGATCGCGCTGGGCGCGGGCACCCTTTCGGCCAGTGCGGCTTGCAATGGTGACGCTTCGACGGAAACCGTGTTGGGCGCCGGTTCGGGCGCGCTGGTGGGTGGCTTAGCCTCTCACAGTATCGTCGGCGCCGCAGTGGGCGGTGTGGCGGGCGGCCTGATCGGCAATTCGATTGGCCACAGCAACAACCGTTCCGATTGCCGCCGCGCCGCGCGGGCCCATGAATATCGCCGCGAGCATGACGCCTATTACACCGACCGTTACGGCCGTCGTCACTACAATTGATAGCCTAACAGGTTAGAGAAATTTGATGGAGCAGCCCCGGATCGCATCAGCGGTCCGGGGCTTTTTCCGTTAGATGATGTCGTAGCGGTCGAGGTTCATCACCTTGGTCCAGGCCGCGACAAAGTCTTTGACGAACTTCTCCCGGGAATCCGCGCAGGCATAGACTTCGGCCAAGGCACGCAATTGCGAGTGCGAGCCAAAGATCAAGTCCACGCGGGTGGCAGTCCATTTCCTGACATTGGTCTTGCGATCCAAGCCTTCGAAACTGTTCTTGCCTGTGGCGTTCCACACCGTGTCCATGCTGAGCAAATTGACGAAAAAGTCGTTCGTCAGCACACCGGACTTGTTGGTGAAAACGCCGTCCTGGGAACTGCCGGCGCCCAAGACACGCAATCCACCGACCAGCACCGTCATTTCCGGCGCGGTGAGGGTCAGAAGCTGCGCCCGGTCCACCAGCGCTTCTTCCGGCGCCATCAGCTGCGGTTTGCTGCTGCGATGGTTGCGGAAGCCGTCCGACACAGGCTCCAGCGGCGCAAAGGAATCCGCATCGGTCTGTTCCACCGACGCATCGCCACGGCCGGTTGTGACGGGCACTGTGATGGTGACGCCGGCATCCTTGGCCGCTTTTTCCACCGCAGCCGCACCGCCGATGACGATCAAATCAGCGAGCGACACTTTGCCCGAGTCCTTCTGAACGGCTTGGAGCTTGGCCAGCACCTTCTGCAGCTGTGCCGGCTGGTTGACATCCCAATCCTTTTGCGGGCTCAAGCGGATGCGCGCACCATTGGCGCCGCCGCGCTTGTCGGAGCCGCGGAAGGTGGAAGCCGAAGCCCAGGCGGTGGACACCAGTTCCGGCACCGTGAGACCGCTGGCCAAAACCTTGTCCTTCAAGGTCTTCACCTCGGCATCGCTGAGCGGTGTACCGGCCGGGATCGGATCCTGCCAGATCAGTGTCTCTTTCGGCACCAGCGGGCCAAGATAACGCTGGATCGGGCCCATATCGCGATGGGTCAGCTTGAACCAGGCCCGCGCAAAGGCTTGCGCGAATTGATCCGGATGCTCATGGAAGCGGCGCGATATTTTCTCGTAAGCCGGGTCGAAGCGCAGCGCCAGGTCGGATGTCAGCATGGTAGGCCGATGCGTCTTTGACGGATCATGCGCGTCGGGAATGTCGGCCGGCGCGTTCTTGGCGACCCATTGCTGCGCGCCGCCGGGGCTCTTGGTCAGTTCCCACTCATATTTGAAGAGGGTTTCGAAGAAGTGGTTCGACCACCTGGTCGGCGTCTGCGACCAGGTGACTTCCAAGCCGCTGGTGATGGCGTCCTTGCCGTGACCGCTGGCATGGCGGCTGCGCCAGCCCAGTCCCTGATCCTCAATCATCGCGCCTTCTGGCTCCGCATCGACAAAGGACGGATCGCCCGCGCCATGGGTCTTGCCGAAGGTGTGACCGCCGGCGATCAGCGCCACGGTCTCTTCGTCGTCCATCGCCATGCGGCCGAAAGTGTCACGGATATCGCGCGCACTGGCGAGCGGATCAGGCTTGCCATTGGGGCCTTCGGGATTGACGTAGATCAGCCCCATCTGCACCGCGCCCAGCGGATTTTGCAGTTGGCGCTCGCCGCTATAGCGCTCATCGCCCAGCCAGCTGCGTTCCGGCCCCCAATAGAGTTCTTCGGGCTCCCATTGATCGGCGCGGCCCCCTGCGAATCCAAAAGTCTTAAAGCCCATGGACTCTAAGGCGACATTGCCCACCAGCACATAGAGATCGGCCCAGCTGATCTTGCGGCCGTATTTCTGTTTGATCGGCCACAACAGACGGCGCGCCTTGTCCAGATTGGCATTGTCCGGCCAGCTGTTGAGTGGCGCGAAACGCTGTTGGCCGCCGCCGGCGCCGCCGCGCCCGTCCGCCACGCGATAGGTGCCGGCGCTGTGCCAGGCCAGGCGAATGAACAGCCCGCCATAATGACCGAAGTCCGCCGGCCACCAGGGTTGGGAGTCGGTCATCAGGGCATGCAGGTCCTTGATCACGGCATCGAGGTCGAGGGTCTTGAACTCCTCGGCATAGTTGAAGCTCTCGCCCATCGGGTTGGCGCGAGGCGAGTGCTGGTCCAGTGTTTTGAGATCCAGGGCTTGCGGCCACCAGTTCTTGTTGGTGTGTCCGTGCATAACCGGGCACTTTCCGGCTGGCTTGTCCGTTTTGGTATCCATGATTGAAGGCCTCCTATATATTAGAATTATTCTAATATACGGACGGGATGGCCTGTCAAGCTAGTTTAGAATAATTCTCAAATAGCCGTGACGCAGAGCCGCCATCCGGAAATCTGGCTTGAGAGCAGAGGCGGACGCAGCAATAGTCCGCCACCACTTTTGCCGTTTCGGGAAATTTTATGTCTCAGAACAAATTCGACAAATCCAAGCTGCCTTCACGCCATGTCACCGAGGGTCCGGAGCGCGCGCCGCACCGCTCCTATTTTTACGCCATGGGCCTGACGGAGGCGGAGATTCACCAGCCTTTCGTCGGCGTGGCCAGCTGCTGGAATGAAGCGGCGCCCTGCAACATCGCGCTGATGCGCCAGGCCCAGTCCGCCAAGAAAGGCGTGAAGCAGACCGGCGGCACGCCGCGCGAATTCTGCACCATCACCGTCACCGACGGCATCGCCATGGGCCATGAAGGCATGCGCTCGTCCCTGGTGTCGCGCGAAGTGATCGCGGATTCGGTTGAGTTGACCATGCGCGGCCATTGCTATGACGCGTTGGTCGGAATCGCGGGCTGCGACAAGTCGCTGCCGGGCATGATGATGGCAATGCTGCGGCTGAATGTGCCGTCGGTGTTTCTCTATGGCGGCTCGATCATGCCGGGCAAATTCCACGGCCAGGATGTCACGGTGGTGGATGTGTTCGAAGGCGTGGGCAAACATTCCGCCGGCAAGATGAATGACGCCGATCTGGTGGAACTCGAAAGAGTGGCGTGCCCCGGTGCGGGCGCTTGCGGCGGCCAGTTCACCGCCAACACCATGGCTTGCGTCGCCGAGGCCATTGGCCTGGCGCTGCCATATTCCTCGGGCCCGCCAGCCGAGCTTCTGTCGCGCGATGACTTTGCGCTGAAGGCAGGGGAGACGGTGATGGATCTGTTGGCGAAAAATCTGCGCCCGCGCGATATCTGCACCCGCAAGGCGTTTGAGAATGCCGCCATGGTTGTGGCGGCCAGCGGCGGCTCGACCAATGCGGGCCTGCACCTGCCGGCCATGGCGAATGAGGCGGGCATCAAGTTCGACCTGTTCGACGTGGCGGAAGTCTTCAAGAAGACGCCCTACCTCGCCTCGCTTAAGCCCGGCGGCAAATATGTCGCCAAGGACATGTGGGAAGCGGGCGGCGTGCCCATGCTGATGCGCATCCTGCTGGATGCCGGCCTGTTGCACGGGGACTGCATGACGGTCACCGGCAAGACGGTGGCGGAAAATCTCAAAGACGTGAAATTCAATCCCGACCAGAAGGTGATGGTCGAGGTGAAGAATGCACTCGCTCCCACCGGTGGTGTGGTTGGCTTGCGCGGCTCGCTGGCGCCGGAAGGCGCCATCGTCAAGATCGCCGGGCTCAAGCACATCAAGCATCGCGGCCCGGCGCGGGTGTTCGACTGCGAGGAGGATTGTTTCGCGGCGGTCGAACGGCGGGATTACAAGGAAGGCGATGTGCTGGTGATCCGTTGGGAAGGCCCCAAGGGCGGTCCAGGCATGCGCGAGATGCTGTCCACCACGGCGGCGCTGTACGGGCAGGGGGTGGAAAATATCGCCCTGATTACGGACGGGCGCTTTTCGGGCGCTACCCGTGGATTGTGCGTCGGCCATGTCGGGCCGGAAGCCGCCGATATGGGTCCTATCGGGCTGCTCAAAGACGGTGACATCATCATTATCGATGCCGAAAAAGGCACTATCGATGTGGAAGTTTCGGCGGTGGAATTGGCGGAACGCAAAAAATCGTTCAAATCCAAGCCGCCCGGTTTCAAGACCGGCGCGTTGGCGCGTTATGCCAAGAATGTTGGTCCCGCCCGGGATGGCGCGTTGACCACGCCGGGAGCGGATCAGGAAGTGCGCTGCTACGCGGATATCTGAAGGTCAGTCGCGTTAGATCAATCTGACGCGACCATTTTTTCGATCCGCCGGTCGGGGATCAGCCACACGCTGGTGACCACGGCGTAGCAGATCAGCGCGGCCCAAGGCGCCACAAAGGACAAGGCGATGCCGGTGGCGTAAAGCACCGCGGAAATCGTGCCTTTGAAATCGCGTCCCAGGAATGCCTGAAGCGGCGAATGCTCACCCTGACTGTGAATGATCACCCGTTGCATAAGCAACCAGGCAAAAGCCGGCATGAACAGCGAAACGCCATAGAGCGCGGTGGGCACCGGCATGAAGGCATGCTCGCCCAGCCATGCGGTGGAGAACGGAATCAAGGATAGCCAGAACAGCAAGTGGAAGTTGGCCCATAGCACCGCGCCATTCACCCGCCCCACCAAGTGAAAATAGTGATGATGGTTGTTCCAGTAAATCGCCACATAGATGAAGCTCAGCACATAGCCGAAAAACACCGGCCACAATTCATGCAGCGACTCCCAATCCGCCCCTTCCGGCGCTTTAAGCTCCAGCACCATGATGGTGATGATGACGGCCGCCACGCCGTCGGTCATGGCCAGCAAGCGGTCTTTTTCCAAATGCGTCCCCTGTCAGAAACAGCATGCTAGGCAAGCGCGGCGCTTTTGCCAATCAGGCTGCCGTTTTGCGCGCTTCATGCGCGGCTTTGAGAACACGCAAGGCATTGCCGCCCCAGAAGGCGGCAAGCTGGTTTTCGGTATAGCCCAGCTTGGCCAAGCGTTCGGTGATTTTCGGGATTGCGGTCACGTCCTCCATGCCGGTAACGCCGCCACCGCCGTCCCAGTCGCACCCCACACCGACATGGTCCGGTCCCACCAGGTCGAGCGCGTGGGTGACGTGGCTCATATACATGTCGAAAGTGGCGCGAGGTTCGGGAAAGCGTGCGTCGATTTCCTTCATGCCTTTCACCAACTCGCGGCGCGCGGCATCCGCTTCAGTGGCGGACTGGTTAGGCGAGGGCCTTAGTCGCTGGCGCAAGGCCGCCACCGTCTTGTCCCGCTCCGGATTCGGCGGCACGTCGATCAGATAAGCGTTGTAGGAATTGATCTGGATAGTGCCACCCTTGGCCGCCAATTTCTTGATACGGTCATCGTCGATGTTGCGGGGGTGGTTGTGCACGGCGCGGCAGCCGGAATGGGACAGGATGATGGGCGCGCGCGACAGCTCCATCATCTGGTCGAACACGTCATCCGAAGCGTGGCTGGCATCCAGCACCATGCCAAGATCATTGCCCAGCGCCGCCAGCTCGCGGCCTTTGGGTGACAAGCCGTTCCATTGCGGCTTGTCGGTGGCAGAGTCGCCGAATTGGTTGTTTTTGAAATGGATGAAGCCCACCATCCGCACGCCCAGTTTGTAAAACACGCGCAACAGGCTGACATCGTCGCCCAGGGGACTGGCATTCTCGATGCTCTGATAGACGATGCGCTTGCCCGATGCAGCGATGCGCGCGGCATCTTCCGCCACAAAGGCCAGTTCGAATTTGTCGGGATGCGCCGCCACCAGCTCGCGGATTTGCATGGCGCGCAGGAATGCGGCGTCGCGCGCCGCCAGCATGCCGGCGGCGTCCAGCGGCCCTTGCGGGGTGTAGATGGCGAAGAAGCCGCCATCCAATCCGCCCGCCAGCATGCGGGGATAGTCCACCTGGGTGAGATCACTGTCGCGGGAATGACGCTGCATCATGTCCCAGCCGGGACGCGCCAGGCTGGCGGGGGTGTCCAGATGGGTATCCAGGCAAAGCAGCCGTTGGTGCAGGCCAGCCTGGGGCTTGGCCTGGATCGGCCAAATTGCCGGCAGCCCCGCCAGCGCGCCCATCAGTGTCCGTCGTGAAATCGTCATGCCCCAACCCTCTGGAAAGCAAATCTAGGGGAGGGTGCTGGCACCGGCCAGTGGGCCCAGCGCCGCAAACCGCCTGTTGGGGCAAATTAAATCCGGCTTTTGAGCCTTCCGAACCGCCTGCGTCCGGCCTGGATGGGGTTGCCTGTTTTGGTGGCTTACAGAAAAGACATAAATTCGCCGCGAGCCTCGCACAGGCTTTGGTCAAACAACCTGGGGAGGACGTCATGCTTTCGCGCACCTTGATGCTGGCCGTGGCTTTGACCGGATTTGCCGCCACCGCGCCGCTTTCCGCTTTTGCCGCCGACGCCAAGCTGGCGGCGGCCGTTGCCGCGCCGGGCCGCGATGCCGCCAACAAGGCTCGCGACGGTGCTCGTCACCCCGAAGCCAGCCTGGAATTCTGGGGTCTTAAGCCGGGTCAGACGGTGATCGAAGTGGCTCCTGGCGGCGGTTATTGGAGCGAGATCCTGGCGCCCTATGCCAAGAATAGCGGCGGCCATTACATCGCCGCGACCGGCAAGGCCGACCAGAAGCTGCCGGAGAAGTTCAACAACGTGGCGGTTTATGGCCCCGTCCGCTACACGGTGTTCAGCAAGGATTCTGGTCCGTTGGGGGCGCCGGGCAGCGCCGACCTGGTGCTCACGGCGCGAAATCTCCACAACTGGATTCCAGGCGGTTTTGCTGACAAGGCGATGAAGGACTTTTATGCCGTGCTGAAGCCTGGCGGGATTCTGGCGTTCGAGGAGCATCGTGCTGATCCAAAGCCGGAAGCGGCCAATGTGAACACCGGCTATGTCTCAACCCAACATGTCATCGATCTGGCCACCAAGGCCGGCTTCAAGCTGGAAGCCCGCTCGGAGATCAACGCCAACCCGAAGGACACCAAGGATCATCCTTTTGGCGTTTGGACCCTGCCGCCGTCTCGGCAGAGCAGCGAAGACAACAAGCCTAGCCCGGCCGGCTTCAACCGCGCCAAATATGATGCGATCGGTGAAAGCGACCGCATGACCTTGCGCTTCCGCAAGCCCGGCTAACCCGCCAAAGTCGGGGCGTGAGTCGAATCGGATTCTTCAACGCGGTGCTGGCCGCCACCCTGTTCGGGGTGGGCGGGACTTTTGCACAATTCCTTTTCCAGCAGCGTGGCGTCAATATCGATTGGCTGGTGACTATGCGGCTGCTGTGCGCGGGTCCGGTGCTGTTGCTGATCGCAGGCCTGCGGCAAGGGCGCGGCATTTTCACGATCTGGCGCGACGACCCGCTACCGATCGTCCTGTTCGGGCTGATCGGCATGATGCCGGTGCAATATACCTACATGGCGGCGATCGACGCCTCCAATTCCGCCACCGCCACGGTGCTGCAGTTCACCGCCCCCGCGATGATCGCAGTGTGGTTGGCGGCCACGCGCCGCCGCTGGCCCGACAGGCGCGAGGCAGCCGCTATGGCGCTTGCCATGTTGGGGACCTATTTTCTGGTGACGCACGGCGTTCTGGGCGCGCTGTCTATCACGCCCTTAGCCTTGTTCTGGGGCTTGGCCAGCGCGGTGGCGGCGGCCTTCAACTCCATCCAGCCGGCGCAATTGTTGCGCAAGTATGGCGCATCTTTAGTGGCGGGATGGGCGATGCTGGTGGGCGGAACAGCGCTGGCTTTGATTCATCCGCCTTGGCGGGTGGAGGGACGGTGGGATGCAAATGCTTATGCGTTTCTGGCTTTCATCATCCTGTTCGGCATGCTTCTGGCCTTTTATCTCTACAACAAAGCGCTGCGCGCGATTGGAGCGCAAACCACCAGTCTTCTGACATGTGGGGAACCTTTGTCGGCCGCGGTGCTGTCGGTCTTATGGCTGGGTGTTCCTTGGGGGGCGATGGATTGGCTTGGTACGCTTTGCATCCTTGTCACCATCGTGCTTTTGGCCAGGGAACAAACGCAAGAAGGCCAGGCGGAAAAGGTCACCTGAGAAACCGGCTGACAAGGATGTAATGCGGGTCGCACATCCGCAAGGCTTAGACTGTCCGCGTGGGGCGATAACCACGAGGAAACGCAATGACACTCAAGACACTATGTCTTGCTGCAACTTTGATCGCCGCAGCAGGTCCGTCCTTTGCACAAGGCGCGCCCCAAGGGGGCGGCGGCATGGCCGCTTGCCGCGAGGACGCGCAGAAATTCTGCGCCGACAAAACCGGACCTGACCGCCGCGCCTGCATGGAAGCGAATAAGGATAAATTGTCAGACGCCTGCAAAGCGGCACGTGCTGCGCGCGCTGGCGGTCAATAACCAGAAATGTTGAGAATAGCGGGGTGGGAACCCCGCTATTTTCATCCCTGGACTTGTCGCTTACCATCGCCTTAGTGGTCATCGCGTTGCTTTTGCGAAGAAGCGCCACGGGAGGATGGGCATGACATTTTTGAACCGTCGCGGCCTTTTGACAGGTGCGGGCGCGTTGTTGGGCGCGGAACTTGTTGCTCCGCTGGCGCGGGCGCTGGCGGCCGAAGCGGCGCCGGGATTCACCGCCTCGCATGTCGCGCTTTCGGTGGATCAGCGCATATTGGTTGCCGCCATCAGTGAGCGCATCATGCCCACCACCGACACGCCGGGCGCCATCGCCGCCGGCGTTCCGGAATTCGTCGAAATGATGCTGGCGGATTGGTATGAGCCGACCGACCATCAGGAATTCATGAACGGGTTGGGAGTGTTCCAGGGTTCCTCGCGCATCCAGTTTGGCAAGCCTTTTGCCGAGATCGCGCCGGAGGAGCAGGATCTGCTTCTCACCCAGGCGATGACGGGAAAGATTTCCGGTCTCTCCGGCAACTTCTTTGAGCATTGCCGCCAGCTTGTGGTGATGGGCTATTACACCTCCGAAATCGGTTGCAAGCAGGAACGCGTCTATGTGCCGGTGCCCGGGCGCTATGACGGCAAATATCCTTACGCCGAAGTGCGGCGCGTTTTTTCCTCCTGATCCGGAAAACTCTTCATGGCCACTTATGAATTCGACGCCATCGTCATCGGATCGGGCATCAGCGGCGGCTGGGCCGCCAAGGAATTGTGCGAAAAGGGCATGAAAGTCCTGATGCTGGAACGCGGCCGCATGGTCGAGCATCGCAAGGACTATATCACCGAAGGCAAGGGGCCCTGGCAGTTGCCGTATCGGGGCAGTTTGCCGCCGGCGGAGGTGGAGCGCGACCACGCCATGTCCAAATGGGGCGGCGCCGACAACACCGCTTCCACCCATTTTTTCAACAACGACCGGCTTAATCCCATCGACTATGAGAACAGCAAGCCGTTCCGTTGGGTGCGGCCTGCCCAGGTGGGGGGCAAGTCGCTGTTGTGGAGCCGGGTTGCGCTGCGTTGGAGCGAAATCGATTTCGGGGCCAACAAACGCGATGGCCATGGCAGTCCCTGGCCGATCACCTATGACGAGGTCGCGCCCTGGTACTCCTATGTCGAAAAATATGCCGGCATCGCGGGCCAGAAAGAGGGCCTGCGGCAGTTGCCGGATGGCGAATACCAGAAGCCGCATCCCATGAATGTGGCGGAGATCTGGCTCAAGGACCGGCTGGAACATGCCATGCCGGACCGCAAGGTGATCCATACCCGCTCCGCCAATATGACGGAAGACAAGCCGGAACAGGGCC